>WNFZ01000045.1_pt1 | contig 104910 bp, 109 predicted proteins | sample 5400081 | NCBI WGS metagenome assembly WNFZ01 (sample SAMN13153365, study PRJNA577476) | soil metagenome | isolation source: 80 cm soil or saprolite under grassland replicate 1 | place: USA:California | collected 2016-06-15
TGCCTGAGCGCCAGATCGGCGAAGTAGAGCGCGTGGTTGGCGATCACGAGTTCGGCCTCGGCGGCGCGGCCGCGAGCCGCTTCGGCGTAACACGAGCCGATGAAGGGGCAGCGCCGGCCGGCACAGCGGTCGGCGCCGACCGAAAGCTCCGCCCAGAGCGTCGGGCTGGGCTCGAACGAGAGCTCGGCGCGGTCGCCCGTCTCGGTGCTTTCGATCCACTCCCCCAAGCGTTCGTAGGCGGTCGCGTCCTCCGAGGTGCGAAAAAGCCCTCCGAGCTGGTCGACGCCTGCGAGGCTCTTCCGGCAGAGGTAGTTCTGCCTCCCCTTGAGGACGGCGACGCGCACATTTCGACCGAGAGCAGCGGCGGCGGCCGGCACGTCCTTCGTCAGGAGCTGTTCCTGCAGCGCCTTCGTCGCCGTCGCCACCACGACCCGCTTTCCGGACACGAGCGCGGGGACAAGATAGGCGAGGCTCTTCCCCGTGCCTGTCCCCGCCTCGGCCAGCAGGTGCTCGTCGCCTTCGAGCGCATCCGCAACTGCCCGGGCGAGTCCAGCCTGGCCGCCCCGGGGCTCGAAGCCCGGGAGCGCAGCCGCCAGGCGGCCGGAGGGACCGAAGAAGTCATCCACGAGACCCGCGAGCCTAGTTCAGGCTCCGGCCATCATACGGACATACGTTCGTGTCCGCTATTGACCCTTGAAGACAGGAGGGCGCTTGTCGAGGAAGGCCTGTAGGCCCTCCCGGGCATCCTCTGTCTCAAAGAGTCGAGCGCAAAGGTCGAGCTCCCGCTCCAGCCCGCGCTCGAGCAAATCCCTTGCACTCTCGTCAAGCAATCGTTTCGATCCCGCCACGGCCACCGGCGCAAGCGCTGCGATCCGCTCGGCCAGGCGTCGGGCGTCCGCCTCGGCGTCGTCCACCACCCTGTCGACCAGACCGAGCCGAAGGGCCTCGTCGGCACCGACCAGCTCGCCGGTGAGGACGAGACGACGTGCGGCCCGAGGCGCCAGCACGGAGAAGCCGTTCGAGATCGAGAGGCCGATGGCGACCTCCGGGCAGCCGAAACGCGAGCGCGGCGTCGCAACGCGGATGTCGCAGGCGTAGGCGAACTCGAAGCTCCCGCCCACGCAGACTCCGTCGATCGCGGCAACGACAGGCTGCGGCGCCGCTACGACCTCGCGCGTGAGCCGGTTGAAGGCCTCCAGAGTCCGTTGCCATTCCTCCGCGTTCATCGCCGCTGTCGCAGCCAGGTCGTCCCCGGACGAGAAGGCACCGCCTTCCCCGAAGCAGACGATCGCGCGCGCGTCACTCGAGCCGGCCTCGGCCAAGAGATCGCCCAGACGGTCGACCGATTCCGGGTCGAACGCGTTCAGTCGCTCGGGCCGCGACCAGCGGATCCACGCCGCCGACCCTTCCCGCTCCAGCCTCACGCTGGGGCCTCCTCGCCGTCGTAGACCCGGTACAAGCGCTTCGACTTCGCCTCGGAACGGGGAAGCGTGGCGGCGGCGATCTCGCACGTGAAGTCGAGCCTGGCGCGGACTGCCTGGGCGAGCTCCCGCTCGCGCCCTTTCACGCCCTCGACGAGGATCCGCACCGGAGGCTCGACCGGAAAGCTGTCAAGCACGATCGCGAAGCGGTCGACGCCCTGCTCACGCATGAGCTCCTCGACCGCGCTGGGGAAGACGTTGATGCCGCGCACCCTGAACATGTCGTCGCTCCGGCCGACGACCCGGAAGCGGAAGCCGGTGCGCCCACAGGGGCAGTCGATCCCGAGAATCTCGGCAACGTCCCGCGAGCGAAAGCGGATGACCGGCGCGGCCTCGCGGTAGAGGTGTGTGAACACGAGCTCGCCCCTGGCGCCTTCCTCCACCGGAACCCGCTCACCGCTCTCGGGTTCGATCAGCTCCACGAGCGTCGCGTCCTGGCCTGAGAAGTGGAGGCCGGCACGCTCCTCGCATTCGCCGGCCAGCGTCCCCCAGACCTCCGAGAGGCCGTACGTGTCCCCTACCTCCGCGCCCCAGAGTTCCTCCAGCCGCCTGCGCGTGGCCGCGATCTGCCCGCCAGGCTCGCCGGTGACGACGAGCTTCGCGAGGCCGAGCGAACGAGGATCGAGGCCGCGCTCGGCGGCGGTCTCCGCCAGATGCACCGGGTAGGTGATCGTGGAGAAGAGCGCTGTGGGCCGCAGGTCGCGCCAGAGCTCGAGGACGCGCGCGCTCTGGCCGAGCCCGACCGGGATCATCGCCGCGCCCGTCGCCTCGAGGGCCGCATGGTCCGAGATGCCGCCGGTGTAGAAGCTGTACGAGAGACAGTGGAGGAGGGTGTCGTCCGGGCGCACTCCAGCCGCCCAGAAGGCGCGGGCGCCGACCTCCGCCGAGGTTGCGATGTCCCTTTCCGTGTACGGCATCACAAGGGGCTTGCCGGTCGTGCCGGAGCTCAGGTGCATTCGGACGATCTCGATCCCGTCCACGCAGACGTAGTCGCCGTACGGAGGGGTCTCCGCCTGCGAGGCACGCAGTTCCTCCTTGGTCGTGAAGGGGAGTGCCGCGAGATCCTCCAGCCGCTCGACGTGCTCCGGGCGGACGCCTGCCTCCTCGAGCTTGCGCCGGTAGAAAGGCGAGCGGTCGTAGCAGCGGGAGACCTGCTCGGCGAGCCGCTCCTCTTCGAGCCGACGAGTCCATGCGGGCGGCATCGTCTCGATGCGCTCGTCGAAATAACGCGCCCAGGTCGTCACGCCCGATTAGCGTAACGCGTGGGATGACTCCGCTCCTGGCCGGATTCGGGCTCGGCTTCAGCGTGGCCGCCAGCTTCGGCCCCATCAACCTCTTCGCGCTCTCGTCGGGGCTTCACTACGGATTCTGGCCGGCGTACGGCGTGGGCGTCGGCGCTGCGGTAGCGGACGGCTCGTACGCCTTTCTGGGCGGGCTGGGCGCCGCGGCGCTCTTCACCGGCGGCGCGAAGGGCTGGTTCCAGATGCTCGGAGGCGCCGCGCTGGTCTTCATCGCCGTCGGAATGGCGACCCGCAGGCCGAAGAAGCAGGAGCAGCGGGCGGCTCCCGGCTTCGGGCGCAGCTTCACCGTCGCGCTCGGCGCGACTCTGGCCAACCCGATCACCGTCGTTTACTGGACGGCCGTCTTCGCCGGCGTCGTGCCCAAGCTGGAAGTGTCGCGGCTCGAGGCCTTGACGCTGCTCCCGGCAGGGGTCGTCTGCGGCACCGTCGTCTGGGCGACATTGCTCGCCGTCGGAAGCGCCTTCGCGAGGCGCTACGTCAACGAGCACCTGCTCTCCCTGTTCTCGCTCGCCTCGGCGCTGACCATCGCCGGCTTCGGGGTCTGGTTCGTCGTGAGCGGCCTGCGGACAATCGTGTGACAGAAAGGTCGCACTTTGCGTACTTCTCTCCGGGAAGCTGCTTGACGGACGCGGGGCGCCCCTTTAAGCTAGCGCGTGCCAGATCCGGTAAGCCTTCGGGCTCGCCGGATTTGGCGTTTTAATGCGCCGAATTCGGCGTTTAATGCGATAGTTCTGCCGCCCCTAAGGATCTGGAGGACGCAATGGGATGGCTCGACAAGCTAATGGGCCGTGGCAAGAAGACGGCCGGCGAGGCAATGGATCGTCCGGAAATGCATGAGGAAGGCCGGCATCAAGAAGCCGCCGGCGCCGCGGACGACCGCGCCTCCCAGCACGAAGACTTGGCGCAGGAAGAGCGCCAGCGCGAAGCAACAGAGCGCGCGGAGTCCGAAAACCTCTAGCGGGGGGCGGGCGCGACCCCGCCCTCTGCGCTTTCGAAGTCCGTCCGACTCCCTCTGTAGCGTTCGTCGGTCCATGACCGACATCGCTTTTTTCATCGCCTTCATCGTCGGCGCCGCGGGCCTCATCTGGCTCGCCCGCGCCGCCCGTTCCCTGCTCGAGCAGCGGTTCGGCAGCATGGAGGACAAGCTCGACCGCAGGCTCGGCGACGTGGAGACCAAGGTCGACCGCCGGCTCGACGGCCTGGACGGACGACTCCTCCTGCAGCAGCAGAGCGCCGGCCAGACAGCGACGCAGATCGCCGAGAAGCTCGAGCGCGTGCAAGGAGCAACCGCACAGGTGCTCGCGCGTGCGAACGACCTCGCTCGGTTGGAACAGGCCCTGCGGCCGCCCAAGGCGCGCGGTGGGTTCGGCGAGCTCTTGCTCGGCAATCTCTTGCGAGACATGCTGCCCGCCGACGCTTACTCGCTGCAGTACGGCTTCAAGAGCGGCGAGCGCGTCGACGCCGTCATCAAGATCGACAAGCTCGTTCCCGTCGACGCCAAGTTTCCGCTCGACAACTTCACTCGTCTGGTCGACACCGACGACGAGGCCGAGGGGGCGTTGCACACGAAGGCGTTCGAGCGCGACGTGAAGATCCACGTGGATGCGATCGCAAGCAAGTACGTGAGGCCGGCGGAAGGCACCTACGACTTCGCGCTGATGTACCTCCCGTCAGAGTCGGTCTACTACGAAGTCGTCTGCTCGAAGAACGAGACGCTCTACCACTACGCCCTCGAGAAGCGCGTCTTCCCGGTCTCGCCGACGACCTTCCACGCGTACCTCCATGTGATCGCGCTCGGGCTCAAGGGCCTCCAGATCGAGGAGCATGCCAAGGAGGTCATGGCGTACTGCAGCGGCCTCGGGAAGGACTTCGACCGCTTCCGGGCAGAGTTCGACACGCTCGGCAAGCACCTGGGCAACGCGCAGACGAAGTACGGCGAGGCCGACCGCCGGCTCGGGAACCTCGAGCGCGACCTCGAACGCGCGACGGAGTGGGAGCGGGCGGTTGAACCTGTCGAGCCGGTGACGCTGCAGGAGCTTCCGCGCGCGGCTGACGCCGCCTAAGGCCGGTTAGGCGTCGATCCGACCGGGTAGTCGGACGCTGTGGAGCCCAACCTGATCGAATCGCTGCTAGAAGGAATGCCGCTCCCCGCCCGGCGGGACGAGATCGTCGAGCACGCCGAGATCGAGGGGGCCGACGACGACTTGCTCGCCGCGCTGCGCGCCCTACCCGATCGCGAGTACGAGACGGTGGACGACGTCGGCGAATCGCTCCATCCCGCCGGCGGCTAAGAGTTCTCGACTAGCCAGCGGGCTATCGCCCGCCGAACGCGAGCGTCGAGCACGAGACCCCAGTGGTCCAAATCCGGGAAGGAGAGCTCCTCGGCGCCGTAGAGGGCGGCAAGGGCGCGCCCCCGTTCTTCGGGAAACTCGTGTCCGTACACCACAAGGGCCGGGCACGGAACCGCTGGAACCGACAGGCCTCGCTTGCGCTCGCCCCGGGCCCGAATCGATTCCGGCCGGGACCAGACGCCAGGCGGAAACGGCCCATACACCGCTTCTGGATCGAAGAGGCCGTCACCAATCTGAAGGTCGGCGTCCGACCCCTGGACCTCACTCGGTGGACTCGCCTCGAGCAGCACGAGGCTGCTCGGGCGAATCTGCTCGGCCGCGAGGAGAGCCACGAGCCCGCCCGAGCTCCAACCGACGAGTCCGATCGGATGGGTTAGTCCCTCCGCGGCCGAGACGAGCGCGCCGGCGTAATCGAGCATCGAGGCGCCTCCGACCTCGACACCTGCTTGCAAGTCCACGGCCTGCAACTCGACTCCCGGAAACGAGTCGGGCCAGTCCTCGAAGATCCACGGGCCGCTGCCGGCGCCGTGCGCAAGCAGAAGCGTTGCCAGCGAGCTCAGGCCGGCGCTGGCTGCTGTTCGCGGAGATAGCGGATCAGCCCGCCGGCGACGACGATTTCCCGTTCGCGCGGAAGCAGATCGTGAGTGAGGACGATCGTCCCGTCCTCCCGGATCTCGCAGTCGAGCTCGTCCTCCCCGTGCGCGATCCCGTGCAGGCCTGAGATCCGCCAGGTCTGTCCCAGCTCGGCCTTGTCGTAGTCGGACTCGTCCTTGAAGAGGAGCGGCACGATCCCCTGTGCGATCAGGTTGCGCCGGTGGATGCGCGCGAAGCTCTTTGCGATCACGGCCCGCACTCCCAGCTGCAGAGGAGCGAGAGCAGCATGCTCGCGGCTCGAGCCCTGGCCGTAGTTGTGGCCCGCGACGATGAATCCTCCGCCCCACTCCTTCGCCCGCCGAGGGAACTCCTTGTCGCGGTGCAGAAACGTGAACTCGGCGATCGCAGGAACGTTCGAGCGGTAGGCCATCACGGTCGCGCCGTCGGGCGAGAGGTCGCCCGTCGAGATGTCGTCCGGCGCCACGATCAGGACCCGCATCTCGAGCTCCTCGGGAGGCGGCTGGTGCATGGGAGGCGGCTTGATGTTGGGGCCGCGGGGAATCTCGATCCCGGCGGCCTCCTCGGCCGGCGCAGGCTCGAGGATGTGCTTCTGCACCACCTCCGGACGCGCGGGCGGACGGGCGGGGATCTCGACGTCCGGTAGCTCACGCGGGTCGGAGATGAGCCCGGTCAGCATCGCCGCCGCCGCGACCGCGGGGGAGCAGAGGTAGACCTGGTCGTCCGCGGTGCCGCTACGTCCAGGGAAGTTGCGGTTGAAGGTCCGGAGCGACGCCGAGCCCGAGGGCGGCGCCTGCCCCATGCCCACGCACGGTCCACAAGCCGGCTCGAGCATCCGCACTCCGGCGGTCAGCAGGTCGACATACGTCCCACTGCGCGTGATCTGGTCGAGGATCTGGCGAGAGCCCGGCGTCGCCGTCGACGAGACCAGCCGGTCCGAGATGCGACCGCCTCGCAGGACGGAGCCGACGAGCGCGAGATCCTCGTAGGACGAGTTGACCGACGAGCCGATGCAGACCTGGGCCAGCTTCGTGCCGACGACCTCCTCCACCGGAACGACGTTGCCCGGGCTCGAGGGCTTGGCAACGAGCGGGACGAGCGCGGCGAGGTCGATCTCCTCCTCCTCGTCGAAGTCGCCCTGGACGCCGGTGGGAAGCTCGACGTAGTCCTCCGCGCGGCCCTGCTCCTCGAGCCAGACGCGCGTCTGCTCGTCCGAGGGGAAGACGGCGCCGGTCGCGCCGAGCTCGGCGATCATGTTCGCGATCGTCCCTCTTTCCGTGTACGAAAGCGTCGCCACGCCCGGCCCGCAGAACTCGAACACGCAGCCCCGGCCGCCGCGCACGCCGCGGCGACGGAGAAGCTCAAGGATCACGTCCTTCGCCTGGATCCAAGGGCGCGCGAGCTCGTTCTCGAGCTGGACGCCGACGATCTTCGGGCACGGGAGCTCGAACGGGTGCCCGGCCATGCAGACGGCCACGTCGAGCCCGCCCGCTCCGATGGCGATCATCGCGCAGGATCCAGACTGGGTGGTGTGGCTGTCCGCGCCGATGAGCGTTTTGCCCGGCGCGGCGAACCGCTCGCAGTGGATGTAGTGACAGATGCCGTTGCCGGGACGCGAGAACCAGGCGCCGTACTTGGCTGCCATCGCCTGGAGGAAGCGATGGTCGTCAGGGTTCTTGAAGTCGATCTGAAGGATGTTGTGGTCGACGTAGACGACCGCGGTCTCGACCTGGACGCGCTCGACCTCGAAGAGCTCGAACTGCATCAGCGCCATCGTCCCGGTCGCATCCTGGGCGAGCGCCTGGTCGACGCGTAGCCCGATCTCGGTGCCCGGGACGAGCTCTCCGCGGACTAGGTGCTCCTCGAGAATCGTGTGGGCAAGGGAGGCCATTCGACCCCAGTTTAATGAGAGCTCTCAGTAGCGGAGCAGCGCCCCGATGCCCTCGACGGGATCGAGGTCGCGGTGGTGCTGCACGGCCCAGACGGTTCCGCCGTGGATGAGTGTCTGGTGAACGGCCAAGTCCAGCCCGTCATCCGAGCGCTCCATGCTCGTCCCGTCGAGTGGACACTTGCCGCCCTCAGCCGAGACACGGCCGCAGCGGGGGCAGCTGGCGGCCGGCCGGTTCGCGCCCTCCTGGAAGAGGAGGAGTTCGACGCGCTCGTCGGAGGCCGCCTCGAGCGTCTGCTCCCACCCGGCGGCAGCCCGTCCGTTGCGCCCGATCTCCTCGCGCCAGCGCTCGAGAAGCGCGGTCTCCTGCTCGACGCGCCAGCGCTCGAGCACCGGCGTTGCCAGCTCCAGGAGCTCCGACGGCTGGGCATGCGCCTCCGCGTGCGTCCAGCCGACGATCGCCGCCTGCGCTTCCTTGGAGAGCAGATCGTCGAACTCGGCGCGAATCTCCTCGGTGGAGAGGACGACGACCTGGGGATGATGAAGCTGCCGGATGAGCCGATCGAGTCCGTCCGCAACCTCACGCAGGTGCTCCTGGACGAGCTTCTCGATGTGGCGCTGGTAGCGCGGCTGCGACCAGCCGCCCTGATCGTGCTGCCCCGGCTGGTCCTCGGTGTGATCCGCGATCTCCTCGAGTCGGCCGGCATGGAGGCGGTAGAACTGGCCTCGCTCTCGCCCGACGACGACCACCAGCGCCCCTTCCCCCCGGCCGACGAGGGGAACGAGCGGCGCGAGATAGAGCTTGCGCCCCACCTTGGCGTCGTCTGGGACCGCCTCGGTCAGCGCGAGCGGCCGCCAGATGTTGTCGAGGCCGGCGCAGAAGATCGCCAACCCGTGGGCGCCGTCGCGCGTGAACTCGCGCTCGTAGTACTCGCGGATGCGGTCGAAGTCGGCCCTGAGGCCGATTCGCTGATCGTGAGTGAGCTCCCGGCGGTTCGCTCCGTCTCCTCTGCCCGCCTCGTCGAGAAGCGAGTGGAGGCGGGTCGCGGCGTCGCCAGGCGTCGGCGTCAGACTCGGATCGAGATCGAGATAGAGGCTCACGGCGCAGCCCTTCTCGGCCTCGAAAGCGGCGAGATCGCGCAGTTCCTCCCAGGTGATCGTTCGCGCCAAGGGCTCCCCAGGGTCCTTTCCGAACGTCTGCCAACCTACACAATTGGAACAACCGGCCGACGAATGCCGTTTACTACTAGTGAGGAACCGGACACCGGAGGAGAACTAGTGAGCACGAATGAAGTGCGCGAGATCATTGTTATCGGCGGTGGCCCGGCGGCATATACCGCCGCGCTCTACAGCGCGCGGGCGAATTTGGATCCGCTCGTGATCGAGGGCTTCGCCTGGGGCGGCCAGCTCATGATCACGAGCGACGTCGAGAACTACCCCGGCTACGCCGACGGTGTCCTGGGTCCCGAGATGATGCAGGACTTGCGCCGGCAGGCAGAGCGCTTCGGTACAGAGTTCCTGACCGACGACGTCACGAAGGTGGACTTCTCCGAGCGGCCGTTCCGCGTCTGGGTCGGAGACGACGAGTACCGCGCCGAAGCGGTCGTCATCTCGACCGGTGCGAACGCCCGCCAGCTCGGACTCGAGTCGGAGAAGAGGCTCCAGGGCCGCGGCGTCTCCTACTGCGCGGTCTGCGACGCTGCGTTCTTCAAGGAGAAGGAGATCGTCGTGGTCGGCGGCGGAGACTCCGCGATGGAGGAGGCGACCTTCCTCGCCAAATTCGCGTCGAAGGTCACGGTCATCCACCGCCGCGAGAGCTTCCGCGCCTCGCCGATCATGGTCGACCGGGCACGCTCGAGCGACAAGATCGAGTTCCTGCTCGACTCGGTCGTCGAAGAGGTGCTCGGCGAGGAGACGGTCACCGGCGTCGTCGTCCGCAACCTGAAGACCAACGAGCGAACCGAGCTCCCGGCCGACGGTTTCTTCGTCGCGATCGGGCACGACCCGAACACCGGGCTCTTCCGCGGCCAGCTGGACATGGACGAGGCCGGCTACATCGAGACGAAGGGGAAGACGACCGAGACGAACGTCGAGGGCGTCTTCGCCGCCGGGGACGTGCAGGACCACGTCTACCGGCAGGCCGTGACGGCCGCCGGGTCGGGCTGTATGGCAGCCCTAGACGCCGAGCGCTTTCTGACGGCCCAGGAAGGCCGTCCGGAAGAGGCGCTCGCCGCTCCTCGTAGCTGATAGACGTTCGAGCAATGCCTTACTTCATCTGTCCGAACTGCCGGCGCCGGTCGATCGACCACGACCGCCTCGAGGATCTGACGAACGAGGCCGTCGGTTGCGCGCACTGCGGCTTTGGCTTCCTCTTCGAGCTGCTGGACGACTACTACCCGGCGCCAGGTACTGGCTTCGTCGTCTGCGACCGGAACAGGCGCATCCTCGCGCTCGGGCAGGGAGTCTTCGAGCTGACCGGCTTCCGCGAGAAGGACGTCCTTGGGCTCGATGTGACGAAGGCCTTCTCGCTCGAGGCCGACGGGGACGCCAATCCGGCGGACGTCGCACTCGAATGGGGCGTTCGCCAACTGGGAAAGAGCATCTCGATCCGCACCCGCTCGGGCGTGACGAAAATCGTGAGGGCCGACTTCTTCCCCGCCTACGACGAGGACGGCGGCCTGCTCGTCGCGCTGGTGCCCCGTCAGGCGGCCGGCAACTCCTCCTGAACGTCCGCGAGCCGTTCCTCCACCCAGGCTTGCAGCTCCTCGACCACGGCGACGGACGCGGCCAGCTCTCTGATCTCCCGGCGAATGGCGTGCGCGTCGGACCTGCGAATCAAGCCTAGGGCCTCGAGGCGGACGACCGAGCCCTCGCCGAGCGCCCGCCGGGCTTCGCGCTCGATCGCCTCCTGCCGTAGGCGGCACCTGGCCCGCTCGAGCTGCGCGGCGAGAGTGGCGGCCCGAGCCGCGAGCTCGTCGGCGTAGAGGGCAAGGTCGACCGAGCGCATCGCATCGACGGTAGGGGGACGACGCGCGCGAAAGGCGCGCGAAACGCCTCGATTCAGATACGGCTCGAAGGACAAAGATCGTTGATCACGCAGTCCTGACACCGAGGCCGCTGCGCGATGCAGATCCGGCGTCCGTGCCAGATGAGCAGGTGCGGGAAGCGGGCCCAGTCTTCCCTGGGCACCAGCCGCTGGAGATCACGCTCGATCTTCACGGGGTCGTGGTGACGGGTGAGGCCCAGCCGCTGGGACAGCCGGCGGACGTGCGTGTCGACGACGATCCCTTGCGTCATGCCAAGCTCGACGGCCACGACGTTGGCCGTCTTCCGGCCCACTCCGGGGAGGCGAACAAGGTCCTCGAGTCGGGTGGGGACCTGCCCGTGGAACTCTTCCACAAGGACGCGCATCGCTCCACGGAGGTTGCGCGCCTTCTGGCGGAACGTGCCGGTCGGCCGGAGGTCGGCCTCGAGCTCGGCCTCCGGGACCGCCAGGTAGTCCTCGGGCCGGCGGTACTTTCGAAAGAGCCTCTCGGTCACCCTGTTGACCGTCACGTCGGTCGTCTGGGCGGAGAGCATCACCGAGACCAGCAGCTCCACGTCGTCGCGAAAACGGAGCGCGATGACCGCGTCTGGATGCGCGGCAGCGAGGCGCTCGATGATTGGTCGAATGCGCTCCCTCTTCGGGCCGACGCGCCGGCGAGCCTCGGCGACATAGCTCCGAGCCACAGTTTTTCTAGCGGTGTTTATAGCCGACCCATTTCGGCACATTCCGCGAGCCATACGAACATCTTTCGCCGATACGCTCGATGCGGAGGGAGGCTCGCGGCGGCCCCGGGGAACCTGACGACGATGGCCGTGGCCATGAGGGACAGAGCGTTCAGGCCTGCGCGGCCGCGCGAGCTCTGCCGGGGAGCCGCGGGCCGGCGCAGACGACATCGAGGGCCGGGCAGCCGGAGCACGCGAGCTCGCTCGGAGTCGGCACGAAGCGCCCTTCCTGAATCGCTGCGATCGCCGTCGACAGGTCCGCCTCGAGCCCGACCGTCTCGGCACGCGCGAAGGTACGCGCGACGGGCTCCTCCGGCCGCTCGAGGAAGACGTAGACGACCTCCACCTCCTCCGCGCCGGCGCGGAAGGCGGCCAGCGCGTAGACCAGACGCTGGAGCGCGTAGTCGTCCTCGAGCGCCTCCTCGGGAGTCAGCTCCTCGAGACGATTCGTCTTGTAGTCGACGACCAGCGCCCGCCCGTCGCTCTCGGCGTAGACGTCGAAGCGCCCGTGCAGAAGGACGCCGTCATGCTCAAACGCAAACGCGAGCTCCGGTCGCGGGCGCTCGAGCTGCGCCAGCCGCCGCGCGAACGGCGAGTCGTACCAGGCCTGCACCAGCTCGGCAATCCGCGCGAGATCTTCCTCAGTCGCCGCGGGGTAGCGAGCAAGCACAGGGTCCCGCACCTCGCTGGCACCCACACCGTGCTCGAGCAACACATGAACGGCGTCGCCGATCTCGGTGGCCGCGAGCCCGCTCTGCCCGGGGATCGAGCCCCGCGCGTCCGAGGGACGCATCCCGACCACCCGCTCGGCGTAATACCGGTACGAGCAGCGACCGAAGAGCGCGAGCGCGCTGTAGGACAGGCTGCGAACGTGGTGGAGCGGAGGCTCCGGCACCGTCGCGAGCTCAGGCAAGCGCGGCGCTGGGGGCAGCAGCAAGGGAACATCCTCGCCGGCGAAGAGCTCGAGCTGGCCCTCCCTGCCGAGGGCTTCCGGCTCCGGGACCGAGAGTGGCTCCGGCCGATGACGGTCGAGGCGAACGAGCAGGCGCGCCCCGTCCCGCACGAGCTCGACCGTGCCGCGCTCCGCTTCGTCGAGCTCGCGAGCCTCGAGCCGGTCGAGCACCCAGCCGATCGGCGTTTCGGCGTCGGCCCGCTTCTCGGGGTCGATGGCCCCCGAGACGATCAAGCGGTCGATGGCCCGCGTCATGGCGACGTAGTAGAGGCGGAGGCGTTCGGCCTTCTCCTCCTCGCGCTCGGCTTCCCGCACGGCGTCGTATTCGAAGGCGCCGCGCCTCTCACCGGTCGCTGGGTCGGCCACGCGGAAGCCGAAGCGGCCGTCCGGGAGGCAGAGAATCTCGTCAGGCGACGGCGCCGCCCTGTCCCGGCCCGCGTCCGCGACGACCACGACCTTGAACTCGAGGCCCTTGGCGGAGTGAATCGTCAAGAGGCGGACGGCATCGCCGTCCTCCTCCTCGGCTACCGCCTCCAGCTCACGCGCGCCGACCGCTTCCTGCTCGCGGACGAAGCGGACGAAGCCCTCGATGTCCGGTCCGCGCAGCTCTTCGTAGGAACGCGCGAGGCGGGCCAGCTTGCGCATGTTCGCGTAGCGGCGGCGGCCGTCCCACTGGGCCAGGGCGGCGAGGTCGTAGTCGTGCTCGGAGATGATCGCCTCCAGCAGCCGCTCGAGGGACAGCGACGGCGCCATCCGCGCGAGACGCTCGAAGCGCTGGTGGAACGCCCGAAAAAGCTGCACGTCGTGGGCCGCCAGCTCTGACGGAAGTCCCTTCTCGAACGGCAGGAAGAGAGGGCGCTTCGGCGCTGCCCGCCGCAGCAGGACTAGGGCGTCGTTCGAGACTCCTACGAGGGGCGAGGCGAGCACGGTCACGAGCGCCTCGTCGTCGTAGCGGTTATGGAGGAGCCGCAAATACGAGAGAAGGTCGACGACCTGCTGCTGGCCGAAGTACCCGCGTCCGGTCGCGCGGTACGTCGGGATCCCGAGGTGGCGAAGCTCTTCCTCGTACCACTCGGCGTCCGTCCCGGCGGCGAACAGGAGGACGATCTCGCCGGCCGGCGCTACCCCCTCCTGGATCAGCTCCTGGACACGCCGTGCGATGTGCTGCGCTTCGGCCCGGCGCCAGTGGACATCCGTACCCGCGTAGCTCGACTTGTCGGTGACGAGCAGCTCGACCGGGGTCTCGAAGGCCGGGTCTGCAAAGCGACCCGCGGCCTCGAGCCGCTGGAAGTCCTCCCCGAACTCGGCTGAGAACAGGTGGTTGATCGCGCCGAGGACCTCGGGGCGGGAGCGGTAGTTCTGAGTCAGCGCGAGGACCCCGGATGCGTGCTCGCGCCGCTCCCGGAACACGTGCACGTCCGCGTGCCGGAAGCCGTAGATGGACTGGAACTCGTCGCCGACGAAGAAGATCTCCTTGTCGTCCGCGCCTTGCGCGAGGAGGTCGACGAGCTCGCATTGAAGGCGGTTCGTGTCCTGGAACTCGTCCACCATGATCGACCTGAAGCGCCAACTCTCCCGCTCGCGCACCTCGGCGTTTTCCCGGAGGAGGTCGCGGGCGAGAAGCTGGAGATCCTCGAAGTCGAGCGCCGACTCGCGCTCCTTCGCGGCCCGATAGGCGCGCTCGAATGCCCCCAGCAGCTCCTGGAGCAGGTCGCGGTCGCGCGCGGCCAGCTCGTCCAGCGCCGCCTGCTCGACGCCCCGGCGGGCTTCCTCGTAAGTGGCAGCTCGCTCGCCGCGCGCCTTGAGCTCGGTGAGGTCGAGCAGGCGCTCGGGCAGCGTCCGCTCCTCGAGAAGCTCGAGCGCGCGGGCCGCGGTCGCGCGCGCCGTCTCGCCTGCTTCGGCCTCGTCCACGAGACAGCGCGCCGCCTCGCGCAGCTCTTCGATCCGCTCGGCCAGGCTCGGTCGCGTTCCGAGCTCGAGGACGAGCGGGCGCCCAGCCGCGCGCAGGGTCTCGTAGACGCCGGTCAACATCCGCCGGAGGGCACGAGCGCCGTAAGTCGAGAGCAGGATCGACCGTTCGTCCTCATCGTCGCTGAGGAATTCCTCAAGCGCGGCTTCGAACGCCTCGCTCTGGAGGACGCGCGACTGGCTTTCATCAAGGACGCGGAACCGGGGATCGATCCCCGCCGCGAACGGATGCGATTTCAGCAGGCGCAGGCAGAACCCATGGATGGTCGAGATCCACGCGCCGTCGAGCGCGCGGGCGAGGTCGCCGCGGCCGAGCTCGCCAAGACGTGCGCGGATCCGGCTGCGAAGCTCGCCGGCCGCGCGCTCGGTGTACGTGATGACGAGGAGAGAGTCCACGTCCAGCCCGCGCTCGCACACGGCCTTGACGAACCGCTCGACGAGCACCGTCGTCTTCCCGGTGCCCGCTCCCGCCGAGACGAAGACGACGCCGGGAGCGTCGATTGCAGCGACCTGCTCCTCGCTGGGTGCGCGCACGTCAACGCTCATGAGCGCCTCACCCGGCACATCGGATACAGATCGCACCAGGAGGGGCAGCCGGCGTCGCCAAGGGGATCGTGCCGGACGTCACCGGTGCGGATGCGGTCGACGAAGCCGCGCGCGTGCTCGACGGCGCCGTCGATCTGGCCCCAGAACTCCTCTTCGTCTCGGTAGTCCGTGCGCGTGAAACCAGGGAGCACATCCTCCTTCGCGGAGGCGCGCAGCAGGCCGCGGGCCTGCCTGTCCCCCTTGAGCGCGCGGTAGAGCCCGCCCAGCGGCTCGATCCCAATTAGGTCGCGCAGGACGAGCATGTACAGGGGGATCTGAAGCTTGAGCTCGGACTCGATCTTGGCCGCCGAGTACGCGGTCTTCCCCGACTTGTAGTCCTGGACGATGCCGCGCGCCGAGAAGGGGTCGACGTCGACCCGGTCGATCTTCCCGGAGATCGTGAAGCCGCCGAGATCGAGCCCTCGCTGCAGCTCCGGAGCCGATCGCTCGGAGCCGAACGAGACCTCGAACCGACGCGGGACGAGCGGGAGATCGGCCTCGGCCTCGGCGCGGACGAAATTCTCCAGATCGCGCCGAAGGCCTCCGGCAAGCTCGCGGCGTTCCAGGTCGGAAAGCTCTTGGCGGATCCCGGCGAGGGCCTCGTCCAGGCACCGGCGGATGAACCTGAGCGAGTCGTCGAGGCGCTGCGGCTCGACACGCTCCGTCCCGACTTCCTTCGGCAGTCCGGCAAAGAACTTGTGCAGCGCGGTATGCGCGATCGAGCCGCGAAGCTTTGCATCGACCTGAGCGTCGATCGACCGTGGCGAGACGACCCGCTCGACGAACCAGATCGACGAGCATGTAGCGAAGGCCTCGAGCTCGGTCGCTCCGAAGGCAGTGCGGCTCCGCAACTCCTCGAGCACGGCGGGATTCGTCAGACGCGTCAGCCGCTGGAAGGCCGTCCTGGCGCGCTCGAGCCGCCGAGTCCATCCGTTTGCGCCCGCGAGCGCGTCCGCCGCCGGACGGTCCGACACCGTCAGCGACGCGAGGGCGCGCAGGCGCTCACGTTCGTTGGGAGCGCGCTCGAGCGGCCACGTGAGCGCCGAGAGCGGACGCTTCCGCGTCCAGCGGACGACGTCCTCCACGGGGAAGAGGCCCCTCGCCTCGTCCCAGAACGGGCTCGCCTGACGGGGGCCACCGTCGTCGGTCGCCGCCTCCCGGACGAGGTAGAGGCGCCGCGTGGGCCGTGTGCAGGCGGTGTAGAAAAGGTAGCGGGCGCGGCTGACCGGCTCGGGCCTGCCCAGCCGGGCGTCGTTCGCCTCGTCGAGAGCGCGCCGCTCGTCCTCGTCGAGGAAGGGCGAGTCCGAGGAGCGGCGCGGGAAGCGGCCCTCCTCGAGGCCGAGGATGAACACCACGTCGTAGCGCCTCGTTCTCGCACGCAGGAGGTCGACAACGGCCACCCGGCCTGCATCGCCGGCCGACCCGAGCCGAACCGTGACGTCCTCGAGCGCGGCCAGCACGTCATCGACGGACAGCTCGCCTGCGAGCTCGACCCAGCCCTCGAGCTCCGCGACGAGCTTTGACGTCTCTTCGAAGGCGCGCAGGTCGACCCGCGAGGTCTCGCCGACGGGCGGCGACTCGAGCCCATGGGCGGATCGGAGCATGCACGCGGCCAGGCCGCGAACCGCTTCCAGAGGTGAGGGGGCCGTACGAATGTCGGCGAGCGCGGGCAGCGGATTGCCTCGGAGCTCGACGGTCCGCTCCTCGACGTTCGTACGCACGCCGAGCCCGCGCAGACGCCCCTCCAGGTAGTCGGCGTGGGCGCGGGCCAGGCCGGAGTAGGGCGAGCGCAGAAAGGAGAAGAGGTGACGCCGCTCGGGCTCCCGCCACGCGAAGCGCAACGCCGAGAGGAGCGCATGTCCGAACGCGGTCTGACCGAGACGAAGCCGACCCTCGAACGAGAACGGGATCTCGAGTGTCCCGAAGGCAGTCTCGAGCGGAGCGCGCCAGTGGTCGAGCGTCGGTACGACCACCGCGATCCGCTCCGGCTTCGTTCCGCTGCGCAGGAGCTCGAGAATCTCGTCGGCGACGAGCTCGAGCGCCCCGCGTGCTCCCGCGCCCTCGAGGAAGCGAAGGGCGCCCTCCAGGGCAGGTGGCTGGGCAGCCGTCCCCGCTCCGAAGAGCTGGCGCTCCAGATGCTCGAGGGCCGGGTGGCCCGAGCCGGCCGCGGGCGGCAGCTCCTCGATCGCCCCACCGGCCAGGCGGGACAGGTCTTCCATCGTGCGTGAGAGGGACGCGAACGCCGGCCGCCCCGGCTCGTACGGAAGAGAGACCGTGACATCGCTCCGCCCCGCGAGAGCCCGCAGCAGCGCCCACTGCGCTCCGGTCAGGTCTTCGAACCCATAGGCGTACACCGGGCGCCTATCCCAAGCGTCCAGCTCGGTCTCGATTCGCTCGACGGCGTAGCGACGCTCGAGATCGCGGTCCCAGAGCTCCAGACGATCGAGCTCGAGCGTGTAGGCGCCGTAGAGACGGGCGAGATCGCCGCTCACATCTTCCGGCGGAAGAAGGCCCGCTTCCAGCTCGGAGATGACGGCAAGGAGGCCACTGGCGAAACCGCCGTAGCGCGCCGACGCCGAGAGCCCGTTCAGCGGGGTCGACGCGAGCGCCCGCCGCAAGACGAGACCGCGCTGCGTCTCTGTCGCCACCTGCCGCTGCCGGCCGTTTCCGCGCGCAATTTCGGCGAAGAGGTCGTCAAACGTGGCGATCGTCCCGCCCAGCAAGGCGGAAGACCGCGCGAGCAGGTCCCGCTCGACGCCGTCGCGGTCGAAGCGGTTGGGGACGACGAGAACGGGCTCCGTATCGAGGCTTTCCAGGTAGCGATCGAGAAGACGCGCCACCTTGCCCGCGTTCGCCGGGCCCACGAGCAGAGCCAGCGGCATTCAGCCCATTCTATGCCCCGGCCCGGCGGGCCCTCCCACCGGGCCGGACGGGGCGCGAGGCCCCGATGACACGCGAAAGGAGGCTAGGCGGCGGCCTTCGGCCGGCGGCCCCGCCGGGCGGCGGCGCGCCCGGGCATCTTGCCCGCGCAGCTGTCGCAAAGATCCGCAGCCTTGGCGCCGCGCCGTGCATCCGTATAGGTGACCCGCAGGCCGGCGCCTTTCCCTTCCTCGACTTCCTTACCACAATTGTCACAAACGAGCACGGTCTTGCGAGCCAACGTTCCTCCCTTGTCAAGAGATGTGAGCGACCGATACTAACGAAAAGGCAAGGAATTATTCGGCGGTAATTCGCGCTCCCAGGAATGCTTTCGCCGCGCTCGCGTTTCGCGAAAGCTCGTTGTCAGCGATTTCCGCCTTTGCTCCCGAATGGGCGACGATGGCGTAACCCATCCGCGTCCGATCGCCGGAGGCCATATCGGGCCGGGTTCCTCCGACGACATTGTCTTCGATCATGCACTCCGAAAAATCGCCGCAGTAGATCCCGACGCCGAGCGCGTTTTGCACGTCATTACCTTCGACCATGACCATCGACATCTCGGTGAGACCGAGTGCGCGAAGCGTTGTTCCACTCACGTGGTTGTCCCGTATGTGAACGTTCGAAAAATGCGTGACGATTCCCTCACGACCGCCCAGAATCGTGCAGCCCTCGATCAAGCTCGGCGGCAGGTCGAATCCGAAGGAGATGTCGATGCCCTGCGTGTATTCGCCGACGGGTGAATGGATCAGGCAGTCGCGAATCGTGACGCTCGCTCGTCTCGCCTGAATCGCGTCGAGACTCGTTCCTGAGATGCGGACGTGCTCGATCTTGACGTTCTCGGCGCCGTCGATCTCGATCCCGATCTCGCCGCCGGTGAGCGCGATGTTGCGGACGGTCACGTCGTCGGACGTGATCACGATTCCCCCGCGGACGACCGCACCGCGGTCCCCAATCAGCTTCTGCGAATGATCGATCAGAAGGGGTCCCTGATGAATGCCGGCGGAGAGGTGCACCGTGGGCGGCTGCGTCGCCCATGCGACTCCCCCGGCGGCGGCGAAGACGGCCACGGCGGCAGCGGCCGCGGCGGGGCCCGCGTTCCCGAGCTCGCCGCCATCCTCCCCGTAGGAGAGCCGCGCTACCGGGAAGCCGGCGTGCACGAGGATCTGGCCGAGAAGCCAGGAGCCGGCGAAGAAGAGCAGGGCGACGTCGAGCGGCGCGGGGATTCCGAACGCGGAGACGATCGCCATGAGGACGCCGAGCTCGAGCAGCGCGAGCGGCAAGGCAAGCCAGCCCGGCTGGTAGGAAAAGAGGCGGTGGTAGATCGTGGCGTCGAGCGCGAGGCCCGTGCCGATCATGATCGCCGCGAGCTCCACGGGCCACCACGACTCGAGCACGAGTGCGACAACGCACGCGGTTGCCAGCGGCACGAGCGACGCCGCCAGACGCGTTTCCAGCCGCCCTCTCAGCGTGTACGACACGTCAGGATGCGCCGAAGGAAGCGTCTGGCCGCGTACTTGTGCCCGGCTAGTGTGTCTGCGGCGGGGAAGGCCCACTGGCCCGGCACGCCTGCAATCGCAAGCGTTCGAGTCTCGTCCGTGAGCGCCGGGATCGTGGAGTCATGCGCGAGCGCTATCCAGCCATCGACGGTCTCGAGGGCGTGGGTATCGACGAGCGCGGCGAGGAGAGAATCGTTACGGAAGCCCCTCTTGAAGCCGGTTGCGCAGATGATCTGCTCGCCGCTGTTGAGCTCTGGCGCGACCCTGAAGCGTCCCTCGCGGCGTGCGCGCTCCACCGGCTCGTCCCAGTCGCGCCCGCTGGGGTAAGACGGCGTCGACCAGCTGCGCAGCAACCCCAGGCGCTGTTCTTTGGACGTGGCATGGAAGCCCCGGAGCCCGCGGCGCGTGAAGAGCTCCCGGGGCAGGTTCAGCGGCCGGCGCTCGGGCTCCCGGCGGCGCACCGAGACGACTGCTGCGCCCGCCGCGAGGGCATTGAGCCATTCCGTCGCCGCGGCCATACCGGCGCCGACGACCTCGACCTCGTCCGCGTAAGCGTGCGGCCGGTAGGCATGGACGACGCGCGGGTCACGCTCGAGACCGTCCGGGAAGGCGAGGCCCGGATGACCCGTGGCGATGAGGACGTGCACGAACGGGCCCTGGCCGTCGAGCTCGAAGCCGCCGTCGACGGCGATGACGGAGCGGATCCTCCGGCGGCGGAAGCTCTCGTCCCACCCCGAGCGCTCGCGAAGCTCGGTGACGTGCGCGAGGAACTCGCCGACGGTCGGGTGGTAGCGGTCGAGCAGCGAGAGTACGAGCGGCGTCGGGTTGCGGCGCAGCACGGCCGAACGCACGGCGAGGCCGGGAAACGAGGCGGGGGCGCAGTGGCCGTCGCTCTCGGAGCGCATCCGACGTTGGCGGATGGACGCCGCCCGCCGCCGCCACTCGGCCGCGGGGTCCGGGTCCGTTCCGAACACGGCTATTTCGGCGGGCGCGAGCCCCCCATGGCGGAGGGTCGCATACGCCGTGAAGCCAGCGAGCCCCGCGCCGACGATTGCGCAGCGTTCCGACACGGCTATTTGACGGAGCCGGCGAGCAGCCCCTGGACGAAATAGCGCTGGAAGGCGAAGAAGACCACGAGCGGCACGACCAGCGACAGGAAGGACGCCGGCGCGATCAGCTCGAGATTGTTCCCGAACTGGCGCAGCTGCGAGAAGATGGCCACCGTGAGCGGTTGCGTGTCGCGCGCAAGCGAGAGCGCCACCAGCAGGTCGTTCCAGGTCCAGAGGAACTGGAAGATGCCGAGCGACGCAATCGCAGGCAGGCCAAGGGGCAGGATCAGGCGCAGGAAGATCCTGATCTCGGAGGCGCCATCTATCCGCGCCGCCTCGAGCAGCTCCTTGGGTATCCCGATGAAGAAGTTCCGGAGCAGGAAGATGGCGAAGGGGAGCCCGAACGCCGTGTGGAAGAGGACAAGGCTCAGGACCGTGTCGAAGATTCCGAGGTCGCTGTAGAGCCTGAACATGGGGATCAGCGCCATCTGGAGCGGCACCACCAGCAGTGCGATCACGAGCACGAAAAGCCAGTCGCGGCCTGGGAATTCGAGCCAGGCAAATGCATAGCCCGCGAGCGCCGCGATCACGATCGGCAGGAACGTGCCCCCGACGGAGATCCAGACGGTCGTCCAGAAGGCCGAGCGGATCGACTGATCGTGCCAGATGTCCTGGTAGTTCTGAAACGTCCCCAGGCTGGGTTTGGAGAAAATCTCCCACCAGCCGAGGCTGTTGACGTCCGTCGGCGTGAAGAGCGATGTCAGGAAGAGCCCGAGGGTGGGCACGAGCCAGAGGAGCCCGACGAGGACGAGCACGAAGTGGACCGGCGCCTTGCCGAGGACGCGCAGGATCCTGCCGGCGACGCTTTCCTCGACCACCGGCCCCCGCCGGACTTCCGCCGCGGCCGTCGCCATCAGACCTCCCTCCGGAAGCGGCTGATGTTGAGGAGGAGAACCGGGATCACGAGGATGAAGAGGAAGACGGCGATGGCCGAGCCGAGACCGAAATCGCTGACGCCGCCGAACGACGTGCGCCACATGGCGAGCGCGATCACGTTGGCGTCGTCCTGCACGGATTGCGGCGCGACGGCTACCACGATGTCGAACACCTTGAGGACGTTGATGAGGAGTGTGATGAAGACCACCGAGAGCACAGGCGCGAGCAAGGGCACCGTGACGCGGCGAAAGACCTGCCACTCCGTCGCCCCGTCGGTGCGGGCAGCCTCGAGCACGTCGCGCGGGATGGCCGCGAGCCCGGCCGCGATAACCACCATCGCGAACCCGGCCCAGATCCAGACGTAGGCGATGATGACGGCGGGCGTGATCAGCTGCGCGCTCAGCCAGGAGACGCCCCCGAACGGCTTGGCGAACGTCGATGCGCCGATGTCGACCTGGTACTGGCCCTGGGAGACCTCGTCGAACGCGAAGGCGCCGTTCTCGGCGGTCTTGGCGGAGTTGACCACCTTGCCGGAGGCGTCCCGAAGCTCGACGGTGACGCCGGGGAGTCCGAGCTCCTCCGGCTCCACCTTGCCCGGCGTGCCTCCGCCCGGCTTGAAGTCCCGCCAGACAACGCCGGTGATCCCGCCCGGGCGCGGCTCCGGCTCCACCGCCTGCTTCGCGGTCTCGGGCACCTCGGTCGAGCGGATGCGCGTCAGGCCGAGCCTGGCGACGTCACCCGGCCCGATCGGCGTCGTGAGCTCGATGCCTCCACCGGACGTCGGCTTCAAATTCTCCGACGAGGGAGCCGCCTGCGAGAGGACCCCCTCGGGGCTGAAGACGCCCTTGACGGACGCGATCGCGGCGTTGATCGCGCCGCGGTCCGGCTCCTGCTGATACATGATCCGCCAGGTCACGCCGGCTGCGAACGCGGACACGGCCATCGGCATGAAAACGACCGTCTTGAACGCGACCGACCAGCGAACGCGTTCCGTCAGGACGGCGAAGATGAGCCCCAGCGCGGTCACCGCGGCCGGAACGACGGCCACCCAGATGGCGTTGTTCTTGATCGCCCTGACGAGATTGTCGCTCGTAAAGAGCGTCTTGTAATTGTCGATCCCCGCGAAATCACTGAAGCCCGTCCCGCGGTAGAGGCTCTGGACGAACGTGTAGATCGCCGGATAGATGATCCAGACGATCAGGAAGAGCGCAGCCGGTCCGAGGAACGCAGCCGCAACGGCGTAGCGCCGCCAGCGGCCCCCCGCAGAGGCAGGCGGAGCCCCCCGGACCGGGGGCTCCGCCGTGATGCTCGCGCCGCTCACGCGCTTCTAGCTATCCGCCGTACGCCTTGGCGGCCGCGTCCTCCAGCTTCTGCGCGATGCCGTCGACGTCGCTCGGATTAGCCAGGAAGTCCTGGAAGAGCTTGAACTCGCCCTGGCCCGGCGTGCCGCCGAAGGCGGACGGCTGCAGGTCGGAAAGGTCGAAGCGGAACGTCTCGGCCGAGGCAATGGCGGTCGCCGTCGTCTTCTGGATGGGATCGGGGTACGCCCCTTCATCGACGTTCTTGTTCGGCGAGGAGAATCCGCCGCGCTTCACCCAGATCTCCGCGGCCTCCGGCGAGGCCATATAGCGGACGAAAGCCCGGCCCGCAGGAGTGTCCTTGAACATTACGAGCATGTCCCCTCCTCCAATGACCGCCGGAGGGGAGTCGTTGATGGAAGGAAACGTGAACACGTTGAAACCGCTCTCCGGCTTCGCCTTCGTAGACTTCGTGATCTCGCCCGGGACGAAATCGCCTTCGATCACCATCGCCGCCTTGGGCGGATCCGTGAAGGCGTTGGTGATCGAGGTGGCGTTATCGGTTTGCAGGGCGCCCTGAGTGCCACCGGCGATGTTGTCCTTGTCCCCATAGATCTTTGCCATCTCCTTGAGCGCGTCCTTGACCGACTGGTCGGTCCACGGGATTTCGTGGCTGGCCAGCTTGTCGTACATGTCTGGTCCGGCGGTCCTGATGTACACATTTTCGAAGAGATCGGTGAGCGTCCATCCGTCCGCGCCGCCGATCGAGTAGGCGGGAATGCCCGACGCCTTGATCGTCTGCGCCGCCGCGAGGAACTCGTCCCATGTCTCTGGCGGCTCGACGCCGGCGTCCTGGAAGACGGGAACGTTGTACCAGACGGTCGACTTGTTCAGGCCCTTGAAGAAGAAGCCGTAGAGCTTGCCTTCGAAAGTACCTTGCTTGACGAGATCTTCAGAGTAGTTCTCGTTTACCACGTCGGTGGCGAAATCGATCGGCTTCAATGCTCCCTTCTTGACGTACTCGCCCACCGTGGCAGGCTGCGCAATCGTTGCGAAATCAGGCGGATTGCCGCCCTGCACGGCCGTCGCTAGAACGGTGACGAGGTTGTCGCCGGCCGGGTTGTACTTCACGGTCACGTCAGGGCACTTCTCGTTGAACCCGTCGATGACGGCCTGGATCGAATCCTGCTCCGTCGAGACCCAGATCCCCATCAGCGAGATCGAGCCGGAGCCGCACTCGGCGCCTCCGCCCGTTGTGCCCGCCGCTCCCGTCTCTCCACCTCCGCCGCCGCCGCACGCGGCGGCCACGAGCACAAGCATTGCAAACAACCCGATTAGCGAAAACCGACGCCTCATCACGCTCCCTTCTTCGCTTCGTCGTAGATGCCGAGCCCCGTTTCGGGGTCGAAAAAGTGCAGCCCGCGCGTGTCGACCGCGACCTCCGCGATCTCGCCTTCCTTCACCTCCGCGCGGGAGTCGAAACGCCCGACGATGGTCGTGTGCTGCTTGGAGCCTTCGGCCGCCTCCCTGACAGCGCGCTCGTCGCCGACGTCCTGCGCGAGCTCCTTGACGTCCTCCGTCAGCGCTGGGGGCGCGTCGACCGTGAAGTGGGCCATGATCTCCGAGCCGAGAGCCTCGATCAGCTCCACTTTCCCGTGCAGGCGGCGATCGGCCGGCACATCCTTGGCGATCGCTGCCTCCTCGAGATCTTCCGGACGGATGCCCAGCACGACCTTCTTGCCCTCGTAAGATTTGAGCGCGGGTTGCGCGGAGATGAGCTCCTGATCGATTGAAAGCCGCTGGCCTCCCGCCTCGACGGCCAGACCGCCATTCGACTTGACGAGCGTCGCTTCGAGCATGTTCATCGCGGGACTGCCGATGAAACCGCCGACGAAGAGGTTGACCGGGCGGTCGTAGAGGTCCTGCGGCGTCGCGACCTGCTGCAGCTCTCCCTTGCGCATGACGGCTACGCGGTCGCCCATCGTCATCGCCTCGACCTGGTCGTGCGTGACATAGATCGTCGTCGTACCGAGGTCGTTCTGAAGACGGGCAATCTCCGCGCGCGTCTGGACACGCAGCTTCGCGTCGAGGTTCGAGAGCGGCTCGTCCATGAGGAACGCCTGCGGCCGTCGCACGATCGCTCGGCCCATGGCGACGCGCTGGCGCTGGCCGCCCGAGAGGGCGCGCGGCTTCCGCTTCAAGAACGGCTCGAGTCCGAGGATGTCTGCCGCCTCGTGGACTCGCTTCTCGATCTCCGACTTCTTCTCCTTGCGCAGCTTGAGCCCGAAGGCGATGTTCTCGTACACCGTCAGGTGCGGGTAGAGCGCGTAGCTCTGGAAGACCATCGCGATGTCGCGATCGCGCGGCGGCATGTGGTTGACGACGCGCTCGCCGATCCTGACGACCCCTTCGGTGATCTCCTCGAGCCCGGCGACCATGCGTAGCGCGGTGGTCTTCCCGCAACCCGACGGCCCGACGAGCACCATGAACTCGCCGTCCTTGATCTCAAGATCCATGCCCCCGACAGCACGAGTGCCGTCCGGGTAGACCTTGCCCACCCCGTCGAAGGTGACTTCGGCCAAACCCTCCCTCCCGCTTGGCGGCGACTCTACCAAGCAGCCACATTTCCGGCAAAGACGCGGCGACTACACTCCCGCCCGGGTGCGGACGATCGTGATCCTCGAGGGGGACGAGACCGGGCAGGAGCTGCTCGAGGAGGCGCTGCGCGTCCTCGCCGCCGACGTCGTCGGCTTCGAGCTCGAGCTTCCCCGCTACGACCTTTCCCTCGAGAACCGCCGCGCGACCAAGAACGAGGTTGTCCACGAGGCGGCACGCGCGGTACGCGAGAACGGGCTGGGGATCAAGGCAGCGACGATCACTCCCGAGGGCAAGGACGACGTCGGCAGCCCGAACCGAATCCTGCGTGAGGAGGTCGGCGGTCACGTCATCGTCCGCACGGGCCGGCGAATCCCAGGCGTCGTCCCCATCGGAGGCGCCTACCACCCGATCTCCGTCGTGCGCATGGCGGTGGGAGACGCGTACGGAGCGAAGGAATGGCGCGAGGGTGAAGGTGAGGAGGAGGCGGCGTTCCGGACTACCAAGATCGAGCGGCGCGTCTGCCGCGCGGTGGCGGAGTTCTCCTTCCAGCACGCCGAGCGCATGCGCGCCAAGGTCTTCGGCGGCCCCAAGTACACGGTCAGCCCCGTCTACGAGGGGATGCTCAAGGAGGAGATGGACGCTGCTGCAAAGAGCCATCCCGAGGTTCCGTACGAGCCGCAGCTGATCGACGCGACATTCGCCCTCCTGATCGGCGCCGCGGGCGATCCCCTGGTCATCCCGGCGCTGAACCGTGACGGAGACATCCTCTCCGACCTCGTCCTGCCGCTCTTCGGCTCGATCGCCGGCTCCGAATCGCTCCTGGTCGCGTTCAACGACGACTACACGCCCCGGGCTCTCATGGCCGAGGCGGCGCACGGCACCGCGCCTGCGCTCAAGGGGAAGAACGTCGCCAACCCGATGGCGATGATCCTGGCCGCGGCGGCGCTCCTCAGCCACATGGAGGGCGACGAGGCGCGCGCAGCCGGCGGGGCGATCCGCGAGGCGTCGCTCGAGGCCGTTTCCGCGGGCGTCCGCACCGCCGATCTCGGTGGGCATGCCTCGACCACCGAATTCACGGACGAGGTCATCGGCCGCGTCCGTTCCAAGCTGGAAGTCTGGGCGACCCTAGGCGAGGGTTGATCGGGTCCCTCCGGGCCTACCTGCGGAGCATCGACCCGCGCCTTCCGCGTTCCGTCTGGACGATGGAGGCGGGCGGGCTCGTCAACGCCTTCGGGAACGGGATCACTTACCCGTTCGTCGTCATCTATCTTCATAACGTCCGCGGGTTCTCGCTCGGGACGGCCGGGCTCGTGCTGGCGGCGAACGGGGCCGTGAGCCTCCTCGCCAGCCCGCTCGCGGGGTGGCTCTCGGACCGGATCGGCGGCCGGCTGACGCTCGCCGGCGCGCTCGTTTTCATGGCAGCCGGTATCGCCTCCTTCCCGCTCGTCCGCGAGCCGTGGCACGCGTTCCTGGCGATGGCGGTCGTGGGAGCCGGGAACGGCAGCTTCTGGCCCAGCCAGTCGACGCTGCTCGCGGGCCTTGCTCCCGTAGCTCGTCGCCACGCCGCCTACGCGCTGCAGCGCGTCTCGCGAAACCTCGGGATCGGGCTTGGAGGCCTCACGGGCGGTCTGATCGCAACAACGAGCGACCCGACGAGCTTCACGATCCTCTTCTTGATCGACGCCGCCACCTTCCTCGGTTTCATCGCCGTTCTGCCTTTCGTTCCCGACCCGGAGTTGCCCCCGGTCGAGGAGGGGGCGCGGCCCGGTCGCTACCGCGACGTGCTCCGGGACCGGCTCCTTCTTGGAATCGTCGCCGTGAACGTCGTGTTCGTGTCCGCGGGCTACGCACAGATCGAGCTCCTCCCGGTCTTCGCCAAAAACGAGGCGCACGTCAGCGAGCGGGGGATCGGCGTCATCTTCCTCGTCAACACGCTCGTGATCGTCTTCGCCCAGCTCCCGATCGCCCGAGCCCTGGAAGGCCGCCGCAGAATGCCCGCGCTCGCGCTCATGACGGTGCTCTGGGCTACGGCCTGGATGATCGTGCTCGTGGGCGGAGCCATGCTGGAGGCGATAGCGGCGGCGTCCGTCTTCGCCCTCGCGGGGCTGGTGTTCGGCCTCGGCGAGTGCTTCCACGGCCCGACGCAGGGCGCCCTCGTCGCGGACCTCGCCCCACCTCGGCTCCGCGGCCGCTACATGGCCCTCTCGACAATCTCGTGGGAGATCGGCTTCGTCATCGGGCCGGCGATCGGGGGATTCGTCCTCGATCGACAGCCGCTCGCCCTCTGGCCGCTGGCAGCGGCTGTGTGCCTGCTCGCCGGCGTGGGAGCTCTCGCGCTCGAACGCGGAATCCCACCTGGCCTGCGCCTCACCCCCGCTTAGGCGTACACCTCCAGGAGCATGCGCATGCGCTCGGGAACAGCGTCCGCCTCGTCGTCCCGCAACGGCTGCGGCAGGACGGCGACGACGCTCCGCCACGTGAGACCGCGGCAGAGAACGCCGAGGCGGTAGGAAAGGGGATACGCCTGCTCGAGGTCGCGCCGTGGCCGGAAGCGCGTCCAGGGCTCGAGGTACGCGTCGCGGAAACGGTCGAGCTCGGGGGCGTCGTGGTCGAGCTCCAGCCTGTAGGCGAGAACTGCCAGCGTGACCACGAGCGTGTAGAAGGGATGCGAGACGCACGCGTCGCCCCAGTCGAAGAAGAGGAAGCGCCCGTCCCGGACGAAGACCTGGCCGTCGTGGAGGTCGTCGTGCTGGATCGTCTCGGGCAAGCCGTAATCCGCCAGCTCGCGGCACTCCGCCTCGATGCGGGGAGCGAGTGCAGCCAGGCGGCGTAGCTCATCCTGCGTGAGGGTCTCGAGAGCCTCGGCGTCTGCGAGCACCTCTTCGAACTGGCCCGGAAGCGAGGCGAGCAGCCGGTCGGGGACGCGGGCCGCCAGAAGTCGGTCCCGGTCGGCCGCCACGTCCATCTGCAGCTCGGCGTAGAGGGGCAGGATCTCTATCCAGACGTCGAAATCGCCGGTCTCCTCCAGGATCTCCCGCAGGCGCGTTCCACCGTCGCCCTGCAGCATCCAGCCGCGCTCCAGGTCGGTCGCGAGGAGCGTGGGCACAAGGTCGGGGCGACGCGCGGCCAGCGTTTCGACGACAGCGACTTCGAAGGCTTGTGTGGGCATATTCGCCTTGAACCAGACGTCTCCATCGTCGGTCGGTACCCGAAGAACCGTCGACCAAGGGCGGACGTGCGGCTGCTCGATCTCTCCGGCAGGCTCCAGGCCGAGCCGCTCTAGCTGCGAGCGAATCCAGGCATGGACGGACTCGAGCCAGTCCGGCTCGGTCCAGAGCAATCCGTCAGTCAGGACGTTTCGAGCGGCGGATTCTGAACGTCGTGCTCTTCCGCGTATTCATCCACCAGCTTGTTGACCACGTCGGGGCCCTCGCCGTAGGCGTAGTTGATCTTGACGAAGGGTTCCCATTTCTCGGGGAGGGCATCCTCCGGGAAGATCGCTTCGACCGGGCACTCGGGCTCGCAGGCACCGCAGTCGATGCACTCCTCGGGGTCGATGATGAGCATGCGGTCATACGTGTGGATGCAATCGACCGGGCAGACGTCGACACAGGACAGATCTTTGATGTCGATACAGGGCTCGGCGATGATGTACGTCACAGCGCCGAGTCTACGTGACGAGCTCCTTGACCAGTTCCGATGCCCTCTCGGCTAGCGCGGAACGAACGACGACGCGGTCGAGACCGGCCGCGTGGGCCGCCCGGAGGCCCGCCGTATCGGTGTGGTTCGTGAAGCCCATGATGGGGACGTCCGGGTAGGTCTCGGCGACTTCGTCTGCGTCGACGCGCGCCAGATCGACGATCACCAGTTCCGGAGGATCGACGCTGTCGGTCGTGATGAGCTTGTGACCGTCGAGCAGCACGTCGAGCTTGCCTCGAAAGAAGAGATCGACCCCAACCAGCAGGATCGTCGCCACACAGGGAGCCTAACACCGCCAACACGTGCAAAACAGGGGGCTAGCCCGTCCCTGCGCAGGCGTCGAACCAGGCCCGCGCCCGGTCGATCGCCTCCACTCGCGCATGAGCCTTGCGTTCGACGGCGCGGCGCCTGACTTCGACCAACCAGGCTCGCATGCGCAGAACGGCGTCCGGATCGCCCGCAAACTCGTTCCAGCGGGAGGCGGCCAGCGCGATCGCCATGTTCATCTGCCGCAGGTAGACGGGATCGGCGACGCTTGCGCGGCCTTCGCCAGCGAACCAGGCTCCGACCCGCTGGGAGAAGCACGCGGTTACGTCGACGTCTTCAGACACCGATTCCGAAGAACTCGAACACTCGGTTGAACGCGATGTTCAACCACCAGAACCGGTCGAAGAAGAGGAGCAGGCCGAGGCCCACGAGCAGACCGCCGCTCACGATGCGAACGATTCCGTAGTGGTCGCGCAACCAGCGTGAAGCGCCCATGGCGCGATCGAACCCCACCCCGACGAGGAGGAAGGGAACCGCTAGGCCTGCCGAGTAGACGAGCAGCAGCAGGGATCCTTCGGCCGCGGTGCTCCCCTCGCTCGCGAGAGCGAGGATGGAGGCGAGGACGGGTCCGATGCACGGCGCTGCGCAGATCGCGAAGGCCCCGCCGAGCAGGGCGCTCGAGCCGTGGCGCCGAGCCCCCTCGACCAGCTCCGGCACCGCCATACGGTCGAGCCAGGGAAACGGCAGCAGCCCGATGAAGGCGAACCCGAAGACGACGACGATGAGGCCGGCAGCCATGCCGAGAAGGCGCCGGTCGTCCAGGAAGCCTCCCGCGGCTCCCGCCAGTGCCCCGAGGGCCACGAATACGGCTGTGAAGCCGGCGATGAAGGGGAGACTCGCCACCACGACCCGCCTCCCGCCCACCCCCACCTGGGCGCCCGAGACTGCAGACAGGTAACCCGGGACGAGCGGCAGGACGCACGGGGTGATGAAGGAGAGAAGACCGGCGGCGAAAGCGAGTGGGATCTTCGCCTCCATCAGATTCGCTTCACCTCAGGCGTCGAAGCGGGCGAGCTCCTCGTCGACCCTCCGCTCGAGCTCCGGGTCGAGCGGGCCGCGCCCGTTGCCCGACGGGTCCGTTGGGACCGCGTCCTCGCGCGCGCGGCTCCAGCGCCGCGCCAGCACGGCCAGCGCGGCGCCTCCGAGGCCCAGACCGGCGAAGGGCAACAGCCAGGCAAGAAGGTTGAAACCGTGCTTCGGCGGGGCGGCGAGCACGCTCTCCCCGAACTGGTCGACGAGCTTGGACTTGATCTCGCTCTTCGTGTCGCCCGCCGCGATCCGAGCGCGGATGAACGAGCGCATGCGATCCGCGATCGGCGAGCTCGACACCGCCAGGGACTCATGGCACGTTGGACAGATCAGCTCGCGTTCGAGCTCGGGAAGAGTGGGCTTTTGCTCGCTCGCCGCAACCGTCCCTGCGGCTCCGAGAGCCAGCAGAAGCGCGGCCGTGAGCGCGGCTCTCATCAGGCCCTCCTGAGGGCGATTCGGATGTTCCGGTCGAGCTCTTCGGCCGTCACGGGCCCCTCGACGTGCTCGCCGACGAGACGCCCGTCCCGGTCGACGAACCACGTCTCCGGAAGTCCGCTCAGGCCGTAGCGTCCCCACGTCCAGTTGTGCTTGTCACGCAGGGCGGGGTAGGTGAGCTCGTATCGCTCGACGAAGCGCCGCGCGTCGCTGCTCAAATCCTGGAGGTCGACTCCGACGACGACCACGTCCTGGTTGCGCCATTTCTGCCACGCGGCCTCGAGCGTGGGTGCCTCGTCCTTGCAAGGCGCGCACCAGGAGGCCCAGAAGTTGACGACGACCGCCTTTCCGCGCAGGTCTGCCAGTGAGAGCGTGCCCTGGCCGTCCAGGCGGTCGAGGCTGAAAACCGGTGCCTGCGGCTTCTGGCCGGAGGCGACCTTCGAGCTGAGCAGGCGGCCCTGGTCGGTGCGGAGGACTTGCCACGCCAGCAGGGCCACGAGGAGCCCGACCACCAGGACGGCAGTCGTCTGGAGCGCGATCTTCCCGCGGCGCGCCATAGCCGCGATCCACTCTAGCTAGGCCGAGACGATGAAAACGGGCGTGCCGACGTAGACGCGCTCGAAGAGCCATTCGGCTTGCGGGATGCGCATGCGGATGCACCCGTGCGAGGCCGAGTACCCGATCGAAGCCGAATCGGGCGTCCCGTGAATGCCGACTCCTCCCCGAGAGAGACCCATCCAGCGCGTGCCGAGCGGGTTGCCCGGGCCGGGCGGGATCGGGCTCGCGCCGGCCGCCCACGCCGCGCTCGGCGGATACCACCAGGGGTTTCTCTGCTTGGTGGCGATGGAGAAGCTGCCGAGCGGAGTCGGGTACTGCGGCATCCCTACAGCGACTCCGAAGGTCGTCCAGTACCGCGAGCCCCTGTAGAGGTAGAGACGGTGCGAGGCTCGCCGGATCACGATCACGGGCCCGAAGTTCGCGCGCGTGATCCGCGGCCTGAGCACGCGGTAGGGAGTCGCGATCGGCCCGCGCTCGTGCGCCGCGAAGGCGGTGCGGATGAGCCTTCTCGTGGGGTACTGCCTGATGCGGTAACCGACCCGAGCTCGCGTGATCCTGGGTCGGAGGTAGCGCAGGCGGGCCCTCGAGTTGACCGGGGGCCGGTACCAGGCCCTGGCGAGACGAGCGACAAACGCACGCAGTCTGGTCCCGTCGAAGCGCACGGAGAGAGCGACTTCCTGTCCGGGATCGGCCGCGAGCGCGTTCGTGATCGCGCTCCCGACCCCGGCGGAGGCTCCTACCCACCACGGCGTCGTAGTCCTCGTGCGGCCCCTGAACGTGAACGTCACCGGCCGGGCAAAGAACGCGCGCACCGCTAGGCGGGCCTCGTCGGCCGTGAGACCGCCCACGGACACGCCCGCGATCGTGACGCCGTCCGGAATCACCGGGGGCGGCGGCGTCTCCGCCGTCGTCGTGCCCCCGGTCGAGGTGTCCCCGGTCGTCGCTTCCTGCGCGTACGCGAGCGGCACGCCGAAAGCGGCGAGCAGGGCGGCGAATGCGAGAGCACGCTTCATGGTGCGCTGATCCTAATCTCCAAGGAGGCGAGGGTCATTCGCGATCACCCCGTCCACTCCTGCCGCGAGCACACGTGTCAGAGCCCCATCGTCCTCGATGGTCCAGGCGAGAATGGCCGCGTCCCGACCGTGGCAGCGGTCGACGAGCGTCCGAGAGACGAGCGCGTGGTGAACCACGAGAGCGTCGGCCTGCGCGCGGGCCAGCATTCTCGCGATGCGCGCCGGAAGCGCCCGGCGGAGGCCCGAGAGGCCCACGCGGATGAGTGGCTCGAAGGCCGCACGCTCGGAGATTCCAGCGCGGTCGAAGGGATAGGAGAACCCAGTCGTCAACGCGGGCTCGACCTTCTTGACTTTGCGGAGGCGGGCGGGATGGAACGAGGCAACGACAGCACGATCCAGCAGGTTGTGCTCGCCCAAAGCCTCGACGGCGGAACGCTCGATCCCGCGGGACTTCAGGTCGAGGATCACACCGGCAGCCGCTCGCGCGACGAGCGCCAGAGCCTCGTCCAGCGTCGGGCTCTCGTCTTTCACCTCCGCGGGCGAATGGGCCAGCCGGAGAGCGTTCGCGTGGGCAACCACGTCAATTTCGACCAGATCGAGCTTGTATTCGATCGCGGCTTCGATCGAGGCGAGGGTGTTCTCGGGTGCAAGCGCCGCTGCGCCCCGGTGGCCGATCCGGAGCACGCGCCCTTGCCGAAGGTTCACGGCGCGGTCGGGAGCGGTCTCTCGTCGTGGTCGCCGCCGGCGGCGATGAAGTCCACGATCATCCGGTCGGTCAGCCACTCGACCGGAGCGCGGTCGTCGGTGAGCGGGTCGCCCTCCACGCGTACGGGCTCGAGCCCGGCGCGGAAGAGGGGGACGAGGGAGGCGACCGCCGGAGGGACCTTCCCGACCCGCTGCACGAGCCGGGAACGCGGAAGCGGGCGGTCGAATGCCAGAACGAGCTCGTTGAACCGCAGCGGCTTCCAGCGCCACGCTTGGGGAAAGGCCGAGAGGACGGTCGTGCCTATCGCCTGCCCCAGCCGGAGATCGCCCGGAACAGCGGCGACGTTGAGCGCGAGCACGCCGCCGGGAGCCAGGTGCCGGCGCGCGAGGCGGAAGAACTCTTCTGTCGCGAGGTAGAAGGGGATGTAGGGCTGGCGGTAGGCGTCCACGACGATGACGTCGTAGCGCTCGTCAGTGAGCTGGAGAAACGGACGCCCGTCGTCCGTGATCACGTGGAGCTTCGGGTTGTCGCCGAGCCCGAGAAACCGACGGCCGGCGTCGGTGACCTTTGGGTCGATCTCGACGCCATCGATCCGGACGCCCGGATAGAGCTTCCCGTACGCGCGCGCAATCGTTCCGCCCGCGTTGCCGATCACGAGCATCCGCTCCACCGGCCTGTCGAGTAGCGGCGGCACCACGAGGAACATGTCCCACTCCCCACCGGTGAGCACAGAGTGCGGATGCCAGACCGAGTGCACCGCGACTCCCTCGTTCAGCTTGAGCACGCGGGAACCGTCGGCCCTTTGCAGCACCTGGACGTACTGGTAGGGCGACTCCGCCTCGTACAGGAGCCCGGACGACGCCTTGATCGTCCCGGCAGGGATGAAGAGCAGGGCTGCTACCGCGACGGTCGCAAGCTGCCACCGCGTTCCCAGGACGAGCGCACCCGCGAGCACGAGGAGCGCTGCCGAGCCCAACATCGTCCGTTGCGTCCCCACGAGTGGGATCGTCAGCAGCGCGGAGGCGAACGTCCCGACGATGCTGCCGACCGTCGAGAGCGCATAGAGGCGCCCCGCAACGGTTCCCGCCTCGCCGACGTCGTCGAGTGCCAGGCGGATGGCGAACGGAGAGACCGCGCCCAGCAGCGTCACCGGGACGGCGAAGAGGGCGAGGGCGGCGAAGAAAGAGCCGACAACCGCGCCAACGGAAACTGCGTCCAGGCCGCGGACGGCCACGTCGAGGATCGGCCTCGAGACGAAGGGGAGGACGGCGATGAAGAGAGCCGCGACGATGACGATCGAGCCGAGGAGACGCGGCTCGGGACGGCGATCGGCGAGCTTGCCCCCGAACCAGTAGCCGATCGAGAGATAGACGAGGATGAGGCCGATGATGTTCGCCCAGACGATCGTCGAGCTTCCGAAGTAGGGCGCGAGGAGGCGCGAGGCCGCGATCTCGGTCGCCAGCGTCCCGCCGCCGGCTGTGAAGACGAGCACCCCGAGACGGGCCCTGCTCACCGCCTGCGCAGCGGCCGCGGAGGCGGATGTCGCTGCCTCAGCCAGAATCGGAAAGACGTAGACAAACGAGCGCGCAGTCGTCTCCGAGCTCGCCCCCGGCGAAGCTCTGGCAGTCCGCCAGGATCGCCTCCGCCAGCTCCTGCGGGCCGAGGCCCGCGCGACGGCGCAGCAGCTCGTCCAGCCGCTCCTCGCCGTACATCTGGCCATCCCGACGGGCCTCGAGAACACCGTCCGTGTAGAGGACGACCGAGACGCCGGGCTGAAGCTCGGCCTGCTCGGTCTCGTATTCCTGGTCGGGCTCGATCCCGAGCACGAGGCCCTGGCCCGCGAGGGGGGTGACGTTCCCTTCGGGATCGACAAGCTTTGCGGCGGGATGGCCGGCGCTCGCGCAGGAGATCGTCCGGGCCTTCGGGTCGACCAGCGTGTAGAGCATGGTGATGAACTTCCCCACGCCGATCTCGTCGACGATGACCTCGTTCGCGCGCGCGAGGAAGTCGGCAGGCTCGGGGTGCATGCGCGCGAGCGCGCGGAAGCTGAACTTGGCCATGGCCATGTCGGCGGCGGCCTGGATGCCCTTGCCGGTGACGTCGCCGAGAATGATCGCGAGCCGTCCGTCGTCGAGCGTGAGGAAGTCGTAGACGTCCCCGCCGACGTCCACGCGAGCCGAGGATTCGTACACGTGGCCCACGTCGAGACCTGGCACGGCCGGGAGCTCACGCGGCAGCAGCGAGTGCTGCATCATCTCCGAGAAGTCCTTCTGCTGCTGGTACAGACGGGCGTTGTCGATCGCGAGGGCCGCCTGCCCGCTCACGGTCATCGCCGTGTCCAGCGTGTCGCGGTCGATGGGCTTGGCGGGATCGAGGGAGAGAAGCGTCAGCGTCCCCAGGATCTCTCCGGGCGTGGTCAGCGGGAGCACGGCAGCCGTCGAGCCCTGGGCGAGGAAAGGCTCGAGAAGCCGGTGCGCATCGTCGCCGGTGGCCATGCCCGGCTCGAGCAGGATCGCCTGCCCGGAGCGCAACAGGGGGCGCGCGGTGGGGGCGCGCATGGGCTGTGGCTGGCCGAGGAGCTTGGGAGCCGTGTCCGCGAGCTTGGGATCGGCAACGTGCACCGCTCGGAGCTCGAGCGACTCACCTCGCTCGTCCGGGATGCGGATGGCGGCTGCATCCACGCCGAAAAGCTCGACCATGCTCCGGGCGACAGCGTCCAGCGTTGCCTGGAGCGAGAGACTCTCCGCGAACGAATGCGAGATCTCGTAGAGGCCGCGCAGCTGGCGCGCGGCGCGGCGCTCGGACTCGAGCGTGCGCTCGAGCCGCTCGCCGAGCTCCTTTGCCCGCTCGTGCAGGCGCGCGTTCTGGACCGCGACCGCGAGCTGGCTCGAGAGCGCGACGAGGAGACCCTCCTCGCCCTCACGATAGGGCCGCGCACGCGTCTTGAATACGCCGAGCGCGCCGATCACCTCGTCGTGGACGATGAGCGGAATGAAGAGAACACGGCGGATGCCCGTCTGCTCCCAGGTACTCTCGAGTCCGCGCAGGCGGGAGTCGCGGCGCATGTCCTCGATGAAAACGTAGCCGCGCCCGCGAAACGGCCCGAGCGCGAGCTCGAGCAGCCGCTCCGCGAGGTCTGCCTCGGCACCCTCCAGCCCGCGCGAGGCCGCGGTGGTCAGCCCCTCTCCCTCCCGAAGGTAGATGGCGACGTGACCGCTGCCGGTCAGCTCGGCAATTCGCTCGACGGCGGTCTCGAGGGTGTGGGTCAGGGAGAGCTGGGCGATTGCCTGGCTGATGACGCCGATGACGGTCTGCGACCGCTGGAGCGCCCGGGCGATCAGCCCCACCCGCCGGCTGCGTCGCAGGGCGAGCGCCGCGCGGGCCGCGAAGGGTGAGAGCAGCTCGAGCTCCTCCACAGCAGGCCCGCCGTTCTCGAAATAGAGCTGGAGCGCGCCGACTGGAGGCTCACCGAGGGGAAGCGTTGCGGTCCGGAGACCGGCACCGCCGTCCGCGGTACTCGCGACGCCGTCGCGCGGGCGGTCGAGGAGGGCGGCTAGGGCCTGCTCCACCGCCTCGCCGGACGCCGGGCGCTCGCCGGACCCGTACGAGGCCAGGAAGGTCGGCGGCGCATCGGTCTCGATTCGCCAAAGGGCGGCCGCGCCGGCGCCGGTCGCCTCCGCCGCCAGTCGAACGACATGCTCGGCCGTCGCCGTCTCGTCGGCGCCGGCAGCCAGAGCCTCGCCGAGGAGCTCGAGAGAGGAAAGGCCGACGTCGCGAGCGCCGTTGCCGACAACCGCCACCCGCTCGAGCCGAACCGCAACGCCGACATGAGCGGCGGCGAGGCGGCCCAGCAGCTCCTCCCGGGCTGACAGCTCTCCTTCCGCCCGGTAAAGCTCAAGGGTTGCCGCCGGACGGCCGTGGAGCAAAACCGGGTAGATGCGCGCAACGGCGGCGCCGACGCGCTCCGCCACTCGGCGCAAGGCGTCGGGGAGCTGGTCCGCAGCGAGGTCGCTCTCCTCGCCGGGGACGTCGGTCGCGGGAAGGCGGGTGCCTTCGACGTCGGCCGCCAGGGCGGGCGACGCGGCCTCGACGGCTCTCGCCACGAGCTCGCCCCCTGGGGATGAGGCCGTTCGGACAATCGCGACATCGGCTCCAGTCGCTATCGCGACCGCTTCGACCAAGGCAGTCAGCGCCTGGTCGGTCGCTCCCTCCTCGAGAAGCTTCTCCGCCGCGGCGGCCAGAGCTTCGACTGCCTCCGGCTCGAGCTCGTGCGCGACCCCCGTCATGACCGAATTATGGCTCCGCGGTCAGCCCCAGGCGGTCCCGGACTCGCTTGCGGTCATCCGCCAGAGCGGCAACAATCGGCTTTCATCGGCTCTCCGGCCCCCACGCGTCCCCCAGTCGAAGACCCGCCGATCGACCCCTCGGCGATTCCGCGCGCGTTCGCGCACGCTCGTGCTCGCCGGCGCGCGCGCATCGAGCACAGGCGGGAGCTTCGCCGCGCGCGCGTCCGTTTCCTCGTCCTCCTCGGCGTTCTCCTCTTCATCACGATCTTCCTCGCCCTGTCGATCTGGGAAAAGATCCAGACGGCCTTCGGGATCTAGGTTGGAACGCCCGAGACCTGGCCTTCCGCCCGGAGCGCTGCGCGCGCCCGGGGAATTGCTCACCTGGGTCGGCGGGCTCGTGCTGGCGCTCAGCTCCTTCATGAGCTGGTACACGGTCTCGAACGAGGGGTTCACGGCCTCGGTCACGGGCTGGCACACCGGCACGCTCGGCAAGCTCGTCTTCTTCATCGGACTCGCAGTCCTGGGCTTGCTCGTCCTCCGCGCCACCGGATTCGAGCTGCCTCCGAACGTGCCCCTCGGAATGGTCATCGCCGGACTCGGCTCCGTCGGAACGGTCTTCGTACTCGTCAGGCTCATCTCCATCCCGGACGACTTCGCTCCCGCGGGGAGAAGCATCGGCCTCTGGATCAGCCTGCTCGCGGCGCTTCTTCTGATCGCCGCCGGCCTCCTGAAGTCCGCCGAAGAAGTCTGAGCAGCCCGAGGCCGGCGAAGCCGACCGCTGCGCCGAGGGCCGCCCCGGCCACGACGTCAGACGGGTAGTGCACCCCCACGTAGATGCGCGAGAACGCGATCGCCGCGGCAAGCAGAAACACATACGGCGCCGAGCGAGGCAGAAAGTAGCTGAGAATGACGGCCCCCGCGAAGCTGGTGGCGGCGTGGCCGGAGGGCATGGACTGGCCGACCGTCGCCTTCAGGAGAGGGTCAGCCTGCGGAATGGTCTCGAACGGCCGCGCGCGGTCCGTGGCCGCCTTGAGCCCGAGCGCGATCAGATCCGCCGACCAGACGCACGTGGCCATGAAGGCCGTCGCGAAGAGAGCGTTCCGCTTCGCGAGGTAGGCGACGAAGGGAGCCAAAACGACCCAGACGAGCCCCGCGAAGCCCACCACCGACAGGGCGACGAAGACGGGATCGAGCCAGCCCGCCCGATGCTCGACGACCCAGAGAAAGATGCTGCGGTCTACGCTGGCTACTGCTGTCTACGCCCGCGAGGCCCGGATGAGCTGCTTGGTCGACTCGATCAGCGTTTGCGGATCGACCGGCTTCCCGAGAAAGGCCTGCGCACCGCGCTCGGCCGCCCGCTCGGGAGACTCGTCCGCCTGGCCGCTGAACATGATCACGGGGATCGTCCCGACCCCGTGCCGGTCCTGGACCGCCTGGAGCATCTCGTAGCCGCTCATGCCGGGCATCATCACGTCGAGAAGGATGAGATCCGGCGGCTCCTCCTCGAGCGCGGCGAGGCCTTCCTCGGCGTTCGCGGCTTCGCGCACCGAGTAGCCGTCCATCTCGAGGTTCACTCGCACGAACTCGCGCAGGCGGTCGTCGTCGTCGACGACGAGCACGACCGGCGTGCCGCGCAGGGGAGTGCTGCGCGAGCCGGACAAGAAGTCGTCGAGGTCGCCGCGGCGAAAGCGCCTATGGTGGCCGGGCGTGTAGAAGGCGGCCAGCCGACCGCTGTCCGACCACTTGCGCACGGTGCTCTGCGCTACTCCCAGGTACGTGGCCGCCTGGCCGAGCGTCAGCCATTCGGGGCCGGCCCCGGGCTGTCGCTCCGGTGTCGCAATGCGCCGTTGTTCTTCGGCCATGGTGGCAGGGCCAAAATCTACCAAACCTTTACTTTCTTCCCAGCTCAGGGTTTTGAAACCGTAACGGTGACCGTCTCGCGCGGCGTCAGCGTGGTTGGGAGTAACGTGCGGACGAGCGTCTGGTCGCCCGTTTTCCCGTTGTCCTCGAGGGCCATTCCGACCGCCAGGCCGACGAAGAAAACGAACGCGAGGACCAGCAAGCCGCCGCTCCAGCGCAGCACTCGCCGGCCACTGCGGGCGCGGCGCGCGCGGGCGCGCTCGCTGGCGAGGGAGGACGTGGGCCGGCCGGAGCTCGCCACTCAGGGGCTGTAGTCGATTGCGCCCTGCGCGTAGCGTGCGAACGCAGCGTCCTGGACGATGGCCGCATCACGGATCCCGGCGCGCGATCGGGGCGGTGCGGAGCTCACGATCACCTCGCGCACCCAGTCGTCCGCGCCCTCGTAGGCGCCGGCGAGCTCGCCCAGCGTGAACGTCTGCCCGATGCGCCTGCGCAACTCCTCGATGACCGCCCCGACGAGGAGATCGAGGTGACGCGAGCGAGCGGTGTTCTCGCCCTCGCTGGCGAGGCGCCGCTTGCCCTCGTCCCACTGGTGGCGGACGGCCTGAAGGCGAGTCATTCGCGGTTCCTACCCGCCAAGGCGTCCCCGCAACGTGCGTCCGGGCACCAGGGCTCGGCGACCTCGGCCACGATCCGGTCGCCGAGCTCGTAGCCGGGCCGCGCCAGGGCGAAGGCGGCGTGGGCGTGCAGGCATTTGAGGTTGCCCGGCTTTCGCGTTCCGGCAATGCCGACCTCGAGCTCGGGGCGGATGCGCCGCTGCTCCGCGTCCGCGTGCTCAAGGCTTTCCCGCAGGCCAGGATCCGCTGCGGCCACGCGGGATAACCGCTCCACGCCACCCGAGGCCTCGACGCGGGCGATGCCCGCCACGAGCCAGGGACAGGTCAGGTAGTAGGTCGTCGGGAACGGCCTCCCGTCGTCCCCGAACGGAGCCTGCTCGGTAACCGCTGGAAAGCCGTACGGGCAGCGCACCGCCACGCGCCGAAACGCGCGGGCGGGGCGGCCGAGCTGCCAGGAGACGACTCGTTCGTCGTCCACCAGATCATCGTACCGAGCCCCTCCTCCAGTCTTCGACGCCCTTCACAATGAAGAGGCGCTCGCCTGGCCGTACCAGGCCGAGGCGGCGGGCCTCTCGTTCGACGAAGGAATCCTCGCCCGCAAGGGCGAGCCGATGCGTCAGACGGGCGTTCTCGCGCTCGAGCGCGGCCAGCTCGGCCTGCCGCTCCTGCACACGCGCGCGGGCCGCCTCGTAGCTTCGGAGCGGATGGACGTACGAGAGCGCGATGGCGACGAGCGCGGCGACCCCCAGCCAGCGAAGAGCGATCGAGGAGCGCGATGGTCGTCTGCGGCGCGGCATGGACCCGCGGCATTCGACCGCCTCAGGCCTGGTCCTCCCTCCCTACGCGGTAGAGCGAGTAGCGCTCGTCCCCGTACTCGAGTTTCAGCCCCGGCGGCAGGCTCGGACGGCCGCGGGTCTTGTCGACCACCACCCAGCCGACGTCGTAGCGCCTCAGGATGGCGGCCCGCTGGGCGGGCGTTGTCGACGGCTCGAGGAAGAAGAGCCGCGCGGCGCGAAAACGGTCGCGATACTCGTCCTCCGCCTTGAAGGCGACGTGGCCGGCCGGCGCCACGACGATCCGGACGGGGGCGTAGCCGGCGATCCGGTAGGACGTCACGCTCGGCGCGAGCACCGTCGCCAGCGGCGGGATGTCCTCGTCGAGGGCGCGGGTCAGGCCGGGCGTGAGCCCGTACGGATCGGGCTTGTCCCACCGCTCGTAGCCGGCGAAGCCGGTGACCGCGACCGGGAGCGTGAAGGCGGCGGCGGCGAGAGCAGTCCACGTGCCGGGACCGGACTCGTCCAGAGAGAGAGGGCGCAGACCGACGAAGAGGGCAAGCCCGCCCGTGGCGGCAAGGGCCGCCAGCCAGACGGCCCACGCGGCTCCTGTCACCGGGTGCCGGTACGCGAGCTCGAACCCGATCCCGGCGGCGAGGGCGGAAGCGGCACCGAGGGCTCGGGCTCTCCCGGCGAGCGCAGCCGCGCCGGCGAGCGCGAACGGGAGCGGCAGGAAGCCCGCGAGCCGCACGGCCTGGGGCAGCGAGACCGCGTCGGCGAAGCGGTCGAAGACCGGCGGGACGAGGGCCGTGATCGCGAGAGCCGCGGTTCCTCCGAGGACGTAGGCGGCCCAGCGCCGCCCGCTTGCGAGGAGCGCCAGCGGAACCGCCACGAACGCAGCGACCTTGACGCCTCCGCCCCACGCCATCTGCTCGGGACGCAGCTGCAGCCCCGTGCCGATCTCCTCGACCTGTTGCGTGAAGCGAACCGGAGGACGGAACCGGGTGTCCTCGAGAAACTGGACGAGCCAGGCGAAGAAGAGCCCCGCTGGAACGACCACCGCGCCGAGGGCGGCCAGGAGAAAGCGGGTGTCCGCACCGTCGCTCAGGATCGCGCGCGCGAGGAGGAAGCCGAAGACAGGCAACGCAACGAAGACGACGTAGGTCGGATGGACGACCGCGAGGGCAAACCCCGCCGCTGCCGCGGCTCCCAGGAGGGACAGCCCTCCCTCGGCGACGAACGCGAAGACGAGCGCCAGCAGGGCGGGGATCAGGAGCAGCCGGGCCGCGCCACCGGGTTGGGCGAGGAACTGGAGCGACCCGGTTCCTCCCCGTGCGAATGCAAAAAGGGCCAGCTGGCCCGCAGCGGCCGCGATTCCGCCCGCCCAGGAGCGAAAGAGCGCCGTGCCGGCCGCGTAGGCGATTAAGACCGCGAGAGGAGCGAGAATCGCCGGCAGGTAGAGGACGACGAGCGTGGGGTCGACGCCGGCGAGGCGGGCGACGAGCGCGAGCCCGCCGTGCCAGAGGGGGAAGGCGTAGCCCGGGTGGACGCGCTCCCCGGAGATCTCGTTCACGACCGAGATCGACCCGAGCGCGCCGGCATCGTCGAGCTTGCGAACGCGCGCCAGGTGGAAGAGCGCATCGCTGACGCTCGGCCCGAGGCTCCCGCCGATCGTCCCGGTCGCCCACCAGAGAGCGCCCGCCAGCGCGGCACCGGCGAAGAGGAGTGCGAGCACGGCCTGGATCTCGCCGCGGTCGAGCGCCGGCGCTGCCGCACGAAGCGACAGCCCGAAGGCGGCCAGCATTGTTCCTCCCAGCAGCCCCACCGCCAGGCCGAGCGTCCCGGAGACGGCAAAGACGACCGTGAAGATGGCGAAAAGGAGGGCGAGACTCCAAGTCAGGGCGGCCCCGAGAGCGACGCCGATGGAGCGGGGCGCCCCGAGGGAGCGCACGACAAGGGCGCCCGGAAGAAGGAGAACGCACGCGGCGGCGCCCGCGAGCCGAAGGGCAAGTCCCGGTCCTTCCGACGGCAGCAGCCGACCGACGAGGAGAAGAAACGGCGGGGCTCCGCAGAGAGCGAGCCAGAGCCTGGGCCAGCCCTGCACCGAGCCAGCCTATGTCAGGCCGTCTCGACCTTGATGACGTTGGTCGTGCCGGGGACGTTGACCGCCGTTCCGGCTGTGATCACGACGCGATCGCCGGGCTGGACTAGGCCCGTCGCGCGCGAGGCCTCGAGCGTGCGCGCCCAGAGGTCCTCCACGTCCCTGCACTCCTCGATCTCCGCGGAGATCACGCCCCATTCGAGCGCCAGCTGCTGCACCGCATAGCGCTTGTGCGTGACGGCGATGATCGGACGCTGCGGGCGATGGCAAGCAACGGCGGATGCTGTCCTCCCGCTGTAGGTGGGCACGAGGATCGCCACCGCGCCGAGGACTTCGGCAATGTCGCAGGCCGCGTTCGACATCGCCTCCCCGACCGTCGGGAAGGCGGAGTCGGCCGCCTGGGCGAGCTCGTGGCGGGGGCTGAGGCTGGGCTCGACCGCGCGCGCGATCCGGTCCATGTACGCGACGCTCTCGACGGGGTAGTTCCCGACCGCAGTCTCCCCGGAGAGCATGAGCGCAGAACTGCCGTCGAGGACGGCGTTGGCCACGTCGCTCGCCTCGGCTCTGGTGGGCTCCGGGTGGCGCAGCATCGACTCGAGCATCTGCGTCGCCGTGATGGCGGGCTTCCCGTGCTCGAGCGCACAAATGATGATTCGCTTCTGGACCAGCGGGACCGCGGCCGGGCCGATCTCGACGCCGAGATCGCCGCGGGCAACCATGACGGCATCCGAGGCGCTCACGATCTGGTCGAGCTCGTCGAGGGCTTCCGCCTTCTCGATCTTGGCGATGATCAGCGCGGTCGAGTCGGCGGCCTGGAGGAGCTCCCGCAGGGCGCGGCAGTCCTCCGCCGAGCGCACGAACGAGAGCGCGACGTAGTCGACGCCGAGCCCGAGAGCGAACTCGAGGTCCCGGAGATCCTTCTCGGTCAGGGAAGGAACGGGGATCGGGATCCCGGGCAGGTTTACGCCCTTGTGCGACTCCACAGAGCCGCCGACGAGTACGGTGGCGCGGGCGCGAACGGCATCGACCTCGTCCACGCGCAGGCGCACGCGACCGTCGTCGATCAGGACGTCGTGGCCGACGAGGAGAACCTCCTGCAAGACCGGAGGGCTGATCGGCAACGTGCCTGCGGCGCCGTTCTCCTGGCCCGTGACGTCGATTTGGTCGCCCTCGACGAGCATGAGCGGATGCGCCAGCTCGCCGATTCGGAGCTTCGGGCCCTGCAGGTCGGCGATGAGCGCTAGCGGGCGGCCGGCGCGCTCCTGCGCTTCCCGAATGAGCGTCACCCGCTCGGCGTGCTCTTCGTGCGAGCCGTGGGAGAAGTTGAGGCGCGCGGCATCCATGCCTGCGGCGACGAGGCTGTCGATCCGTTCGGGCGTCGAGGAAGCAGGTCCGATCGTGCAGACGATCTTCGTGCGACGCGGAGTCACACGCTCACGTTAGCGCGCCCGAAGGAGCACACAATCGCACGAGGGGCCCCCGGGGCCACCCCGCGCCTCCACCCGCTATCGAGCGTAACGCCGAACGACTCGCGTGGGCAGCGCGGAGCGAGCCGAGAGAATCACGCCTCGCGCCGAAAGCGAGGAAAGGCTTCCCAGCCGGGATAGGACGCCCGCTCACCGAGCTCCTCTTCGATCCGAAGGAGCTGGTTGTACTTGGCCACGCGGTCGGTGCGGGAAGGGGCGCCAGCCTTGATCTGTCCCGCTCCAGTGGCGACGGCGAGGTCGGCGATCGTCGTGTCCTCGGTCTCGCCCGACCGGTGCGAGATGACGGCGGCATACCCGGCGGAGCGGGCAAGCTCGATCGCCTCGAGGGTCTCCGTGAGCGTGCCGATCTGATTCACCTTGATGAGGATCGCGTTCGCCACGCCCTGCTCGATCCCCCGCTGTAAGCGCTCGGTGTTCGTCACGAACAGGTCGTCCCCGACCAGCTGGAGTCGTTCACCCAGGAGCTCGGTCAGAGCGCGCCAGTCGCTCCACTCGTCTTCGGCCAGCGGGTCCTCGATCGACACGATCGGGAACCGCTCCGAGAGCGCTCCCCAATACTCGATGAGGCCGGCCGGGGGCAGCGACCGCCCTTCGAACGTGTACACGCCGTCCGCGAAGATCTCGGTCGCCGCCGGATCGAGCGCGATCGCCACCCGTTCGCGGTGACCCGCCCGCTCGGCCGCCTCGAGGACCGCCTCGATCGCCTCCTCGCTCGAGCCGAGGTCGGGCGCGAAGCCGCCCTCGTCACCCACGGCAGTCGCCAGGCCGCGCTCGTGCAGGAGCGCTTTCAGCGCGTGGAAGACCTCCGCACCGATGCGAAGCGCAGCCGAAAACGTCTCCGCTCCAGCCGGGACGACCATGAACTCCTGGAGGTCGAGCGAGTTTTGCGCGTGCGCTCCGCCGTTGACCACGTTCATGAGCGGCACCGGGAGGACGTTCGCCTGCTTCCCCCCGACCCATTCGTAGAGCGGCTTGCCGGCATCTGCTGCTGCCGCCCTGGCGGCCGCCAGGGAGCAGCCCAGGATCGCGTTCGCTCCGAGGCGGCCCTTGTTGGGCGTCCCGTCCAGCTCGACGAGCGCGCGGTCGAGCGCGGCCTGGTCGGCGGCGTCCAGTTCGCGAAGCCTCGTGGCGATCTCGCCGTTGACGTTGGCGACGGCGTGCGACACGCCTTTTCCGTCGGGATCGCGCAGCTCGACCGCTTCGAAGCGTCCCGTCGAGGCGCCCGACGGAACCGCCGCCCGGCCGAAGGCGCCGGACTCCAGCCGAAGGTCGACCTCGACAGTCGGGTTGCCGCGCGAGTCGCGGATCTCGCGCCCGTGAACGTGGGCTATCCGGCCGATCGCTCCCCCTCCTTGGCGGCGTCGAACCAGCGGTCCTGTTCCTCGAGAGGGAGCCCTGTGAACTCCTGGCCCTCCTCGGCGGCGAGCTCGGCCGCCCGCTCGACGCGACCGACGAAGCGGCGACTGGCCTCGCGCAGCTCGAGCTCGGGATCCACGCCGAGATGGCGCGCCACGTTCACGCAGGCGAAGAGAACGTCCCCGAGCTCGTCCCCGCTCGGCGTCGCGCGCAGCTCCTCGACCTCGTCGTCGAGATCGGCGAAGGCGGCGGCGAAGTCCGGATACTCGAAGCCGATCGTGGCCGCGCGCCGCTGGACCTTCTGGGCAAGAAGAAGAGCAGGCAGCGCCTCGGGCACGTGGTGGAAGATGCCTTCGCGGCCCTCCTGCTCGGTCTTCAGCTCCTCCCAGCGCTTCTTGACGGCGCCGGCCGAGTCGACTTGCGCCTCGCCGAACACGTGCGGGTGGCGCCGGACGAGCTTCTCATGGATCCCTTCGGCAACAGCCGCGAGATCGCCGACGCCGCGCTCCTCGAGCAGCAAGGACAGGAAGAACACTTGGAAGAGAAGGTCGCCGAGCTCGTCGAGGAGCTTGGCGTCGTCGCCGGCAACGGCTGCGTCGGCAACCTCGTAGGCCTCCTCCACCGTATGGGGGACGATCGTGCGCGCGGTCTGCTCGCGGTCCCAGGGGCAGTCGCGCCGCAACCGCTCGGCGAGCTCCTGAAGGTCGACGAGGGCCGACGCCAGCCCGTCCCGCGCGGTCACGCTAGCCGGTGGAAGTACCGGAATCGGTCGTGCCGGTGGACGCCGGGGCGTAACCGGGCGCGTACGTGACCTCATAGTTGGACTGGGCGTCCTTCACCCAGGCCTTCAGGGCCTCGTTCTGCTGCTGCTGCAGGAGCGTGGCGCTGATCGTGTCCTTCGCTTCCGCAAGCGGCTGGGGAGCCGCCGGCTTGACCTCGGAGAGCACCTCGATCAGGTGCCAGCCGAACTCGGTCTTGATCGGCTTCGAGAGGTCGCCTTTCTTCGCGGCGAAGACGAACTTGTCGAAGGGTGCAACCGTCTTCCCCTTGTAGGCCGTGAAGTTGCCGCCGTCGGCCTTTGACGCCTCGTCCTGGGTGTACTTGCGGGCGAGCTGCGCGAAGTCGGCGCCGTTCTTGAGCTTCGCGTAGAGCTCGTCGGCGAGCGACTCCTTCTTGACGAGGATGTGCCGCACCTCGCGCGATTCCGGCTGCAAGTACTGGGCCTTGTGGTTGTCGTAGTACGCCTTGATCTTCGCGTCGGTGACCTTGACCTTCTTGATCACGGCGCTGTAGATCTTGTCCGAGAGAACGCGCGCGCGGAGCTGTTCGCGCAGCTGTTCGACGGTCAGTCCCTGTTTGTCGAGCTCAGCCTTGAACTTGTCCTCGTCGCCCTTGAAGTACTGCTGCTTGAGGGCATCCAGGCGGGTATCGATCTCCTTGTCCGAGACGCGCACTCCCATCGCGGCGCCGGCCTGCTCCCACTGGGCCTGCTGGACGAGCCCCTTGAGCAGCGTGCTCTTGAGAGTTTCGTACTGGGGAGTCCCAACTTCCGGAAACTCCTGCTTCTGTGCCTCGTAGTTCGTCTTCGTCTGGGCGAGGAGCCGGTCGAGGTCGGCCTTCTCGATCGCCTTGTCCCCGACCAGCGCGACGGCTCCGGGTGGAACCGTCTTCGAGCTGTCGGAGCTGCCGCACGCCGCGACGAGCGTCGCCGCAAGGGCGAGCAAAAGCAGGGGCAGAAGCTTGCGTAGCGAGGAAGCCATAGTGCGAGGCTAGGCGGCGAGCCGCAGATCGAGGATAGCATCGACGAGCTCGAGCGCTCGGGCGAACCGGTCGCCGCGCAGCGTCACCTCGCTCTGCGCCGAGGAGTAGACGGCCGTCTCGACCAGGCGCCGGAGCTCGCGGAGCTCGACGGATCCGAGGACGAGCGGGCCGACGACGGTGCGCCCGCCCCGGAAGACGAGGTAGTCGGCCCCCAAGCGCGCGAGCTTGAGCTTCGCCTCCTGGATGGCGAAGAGGTTCTCGACGGGCTCGGGCGGCGGGCCGAAGCGATCCTCGGCCGCGGCATGCAGCTCCCGCAGCTCGTCCTCGGACTCGGCCAGGGCCAGCCGTCGGTGGAGGTCGATCTTCTGAGCCTCGCCGGGCACGTAAGCGGAGGGAATGTAAGCGTCGATCTGGGCTTCGACACGGACGGGGCGGGCGACTGCCCGCCTGGTGCCTTCGAGCTCGGCAACGGCTTCGCCGAGCAGTTCCACGTAGAGCTCGAAGCCGACGGCGGCGACGTGCCCGGACTGCTCGGCCCCGAGCAGGTCGCCGGCGCCGCGGATCTCCAGGTCGCGCATGGCGATGGCGAAGCCGGCACCGAGCTCCGTGTGATCGGCGAGAGTCGCCAGCCTGGCCCGAGCCTCCGCCGTCAGCTCCTGCCCGTCCGGATAAAAGAGGTAGGCGTGCGCGGGGACGTCGCTACGTCCGACCCGCCCGCGGATCTGGTAGAGCTGGGCAAGACCGAGCGCATCTGCCCTCTCGACGACCAGCGTGTTCGCCTGGGGGATGTCGAGGCCCGATTCGATGATCGTCGTCGAGACGAGCACGTCCGCGTCGCCGGCGAGGAAGGAGAGCATGTGCTCTTCGAGCTCCCGCTCCCGCATCTGTCCATGCACGACGAGGAAGCGCAGGTCGGGCAGGAGCTGGCGCAACTTCTCCGTCGCCTCCTCGATCGTGTCCACCCGGTTGTGAAGGTAGAACGCCTGGCCTTCACGTGCATGCTCGCGCACGAGGGCGAGCTGCACGAGCTCCTCGTCGTACTCGCCGACGTGCGTGCGGATCGGCCGGCGGCCGACAGGCGGCGTCTCGATCACGCTGATGTCCCTCAGGCCGGACAACGACATGTGCAGAGTGCGCGGAATCGGGGTCGCGGTGAGCGCGAGCACGTCCACCTCGAGGCGGAGCTGGCGCAGGAGCTCCTTCTGCGCCACCCCGAAGCGGTGCTCCTCGTCGACCACGACGAGGCCGAGGGTCTTCGGCACGACGTCTCGCGAGAGCACGCGATGCGTCCCGATCAGGACGTCGACCTTCCCTGCGGTGAACTCCCGGAGAACCGCCTTCACCTCGGACGGTTTTCTGAAGCGGGAGACGACTTCCACCCGCACGGGGAGGTCGCGGTAGCGCTCGCGGAAGGTGTTCCAGTGCTGCTGCGCGAGAATCGTCGTAGGCGCAAGGACAAGGGTCTGCTTTCCCTCCACGGCGACCGCGAGGGCGGCGCGCACCGCGACCTCTGTCTTGCCGAAGCCGACGTCGCCGCAGACGAGCCGGTCCATCGGCCGAGGCGTCTCCAGGTCTTCCTTCACCGCCTCGATCGCGCGTCGCTGGTCGGGCGTCTCTTCGTAGGGGAAGCTCGCCTCGAGTTGCTCCATGAGGTCGTTGTCCACGTGGTATGCGACGCCTTCCGCACGCTGCCGGCGGGCGTAGAGCGCGATCAGCTCGCCCGCGAGCTCGCGCGCTCCTGCGCGCGCCCGCGACTTGATCGTCTGCCACGCCTTGCCCCCCAGCTTCGAGAGCGCGGGGGCGTGCCCGTCGGCTCCGACGTAGCGCGAGACCTTCCCGATCTGCTCGTGCGGCACATAGAGGCGGTCGTCGCCGCGGAAGGCGAGGAAGAGGTAGTCGCGCGTGACCCCGGCGACCGTCTTCGTTTCGAACCCCAGCAACCGGCCGACGCCGTGGTCCTCGTGGACGACGTGGTCGCCGGTGCGGAGGTCGGCGAAGCTCTGGAGCGCCCGTCCGACGCGAACGTCGGCACGCGGAGGGCGCTTGCGAAAGACCTGCGTGTCCGGAAGGAGCACGAGGCCGAGGTCGCGGAGGACGAAGCCGCGGCGCGCCGGGGCGACCGTGAAGACGAGGCCGGGCTCCTCCGGAAGCTGATCGCCCGGTTCGAGGACCACAGCCTCGATTCGGCGAAGGAGAGCCTTCGTGCGCAGCGCCTCTCCGCGGTGGGCGAACGTGACCACAACTCGGTTGCCGGCGCGGACGAACGCGGTGAGGTCGCGCTCGGCTTCGGAGAGTCCGCGGGCGGCGACGGCGGGCCTCTGAGCCTCGAAGGCATAGGGCTGCCCGGCCGGGAGTTGGGAGAGCTTGACGGCGCCCTTGAGAGACGACGGCTCGCCGAGCTCCTCCCGGGCCACTCGGTCGACTTCGTCGGCGTCCCAGACGAGGTCAACACGTGCGAGCGGCCGGACGAGATCGCCGGGCGCCGGCCTCGGCCCTTCTTCGAGCCAGGGCTCCACGAGATCGAGCCGACGCTCCGCCGCCGGGTAGACCACAGCCTCGTCAACGGGGTGGAGCGTGCGCTGCGTGAAGGCGGAGAACGCGCGGACCGATTCGACCTCGTCCCCAAAGAACTCGAGGCGGATGGGCTCTCGCCCCGTCGCGGGAAAGATGTCCACGATCCCTCCGCGAACGGCGAACTGGCCGCGCTCCTGGGCCTGCTCGACCCGCTCGTAACCCGCGAGGGCGAGGCGCTCCGCCAAAGCCTCGGTGCCCGGCTCGTCGCCCACCCGGAGGCGAATCGTCTCGGGACGCGCTTCCGCGGGCGGAATCCCCTCTCCGGCCCCGATCGCCGACGCGCACACGAGCCCGCCCGCCCCCAGCACCTGTAGGGCGCGGGCACGTTCGCCGACGAGGTGCGGCGGCGACTCCAGCCCACTGCCCCAGCGGACGCCTCGGGAGGCGAGCAGCCCGACGTTTTCCTCGCCCAGAAACCAACCGGCCGCCTCGGCCACGTCGCGAGCCTCGGCGTCCTCCGGAAGCACGCACACCAGGGGGCCGCCACGCTCGAGCCAGAGGGCCGCGACGAAGAGAGGAAGCAGCGGCTCCGAGACGCGGGCCGCCTTCGGGTCGGCAACGAACGCGCGCAGGCGCTCGCTCTCGGCGAAGCGGCTGGCGAGGACGTGAAGTGCGGGCTGGTCCATGACGAACGACGGAACCCGGGGTTCCGCGCGGGTCATGGTAGCGGCCGGTCTAGAGTTGCCCTGTGGCTGGAGAGCTGCTCGACATCGGGTTTCGCCCCAAGCTCGTGGCGTCGTTCGATCCTCCGGACGCGGAGACGGGGTTTCGGGATTGGAAGGACGCAAATGCGAAGGCGCTGGCGGGAGTCCCGGCGGAGGCGATGCGGGTCGAGTATGGGCGGACCGGCGCGGGCCTGTACGTGCGCGTGCGGATCGACGAGTCGCAGCTTCCGGAAGGGCTCAAGTCGCCATGACTTCGGGGCCACCCCGAACCACCACCCGCTTTCGAGCGTAGCCCTGACGAGCGCGCGAGTGGCGCGCGAAATGCGCCGAGAGCGGGCCGGCGTCTCTACCCGCGTTCGTTGACGCGGTTCTGCGCTTCCTCCACCCCTTCGCGCGCGACCGTCTCCACGGCGTCCGCAGCCCGGGCCACAAGGCCCTCCACGTCCACCTCGCGAGGAAACGGCGAGAGGACGAAGTCCGCCACCGGACGCGGATCGCCGCGCTCCGGCCGCCCCACCCCGATTCGCAAGCGGGCGAATTCCGGCGTTCCCAGGTGCTGCGCCACCGAGCGCAGGCCGTTGTGCCCCGCAAGTCCTCCGCCGAGGCGCGCCTGAAGGCGCCCCGGCTCCAGGTCGACCTCGTCGTGCACCACGAGCAGCGCCTCTGGTTCCACCTTGAAGAACCGTACGGCCGCGCCCACCGATCGGCCCGACTCGTTCATGTAGGTCTGCGGCTTCAAGACAGCGAGCCTGAGGCCGTCCAGCCGCAACTCGGCGAGATCGCCGGAGAACCTCGCCCGCCACGAGCCGCCATGCCTGCGCGCGAGCTCGTCCGCGACCATGAAGCCGACGTTGTGGCGCGTGTCCGCGTACTCGCGGCCCGGATTGCCCAGACCTGCGACGAGAAGGTCGAGCGTCGAGGCCGACTCGCCCCGACGGAAAAGACGCACGCGGGGCTAGCCCTCGGAGTTCTGTTCTTCGCCGGCCGCGTCGCCCTCCGACTCGACAGGCTGCTCCGCCGCCCCCTCGGGCTCCTCGCCCTCGGGAACCTCGCCCTCGGGCAGCTCGCCTTCCTCGAGCTCCTCCTCGACGACCTCGGGCTCCTCGATCTTCGTCGGAGGACTCACCGTCGCGAGGACCATCTCGGGATCGTCGAGCAGCTTGACCCCTTCGGGCACGCGGAGATCGGAAAGGCGCATCGAATCCCCGATCACCATCCGGGAGACGTCGAGGTCGAGCCGGTCGGGCACCTCCATCGGCAACGCCTCGACGTTGACCTCGCGGTTGATCTGGGAGAGGACGCCGCCCTCGTTGACGCCGGTGGACTCACCGACGAGCTCGACGACGACCTGCGTATGGATCGCCTGGTCGAGCCGCACTTCCTGCAAGTCGATGTGGAGCAGCCGCGGCCGCGTTGGATCGAGCTGGTACTCCTTGAGCACGGCGTGGTGCTCCTTCTGCGAACCGTCGAGGACGACGTCCAGGATCGCGTGCAGGCCGTGGTCGCCCGTGATCGCCTTCCGCAGCGCACGCTCCTCGATGCAGAACGGGTGGGCCTCGCCGCCGTTCCCATACAGAACGCCGGGAATGAGCCCTCTCGCACGCAAGCGCCGCGAGGCCGCGCTTCCGCGCGACTCCCGCGCCTGCACCCTGAGCTTGACGCGTTCGCCGGCCATGTCCGGCCGCGAAGTGTAGCGAAGGCGTCCGTGACTTCTGCCTCCCGGAGTGCTTCAACCTGGCGCCGTCGAATCCGATCCGGGGAGATCTTCATGAAGCTGATCGTCCTTGTTGTGCTGCTCGCGCTCGCGCCCATCCTCGTCCCTGCCAAGGTAGACGCCATCACGCTGCGCCAGCGCGTCACCCGACTGGAGGGGAAGCTCAACTGCCTGCGCCGATCCCAGTAAGTGCATTCGGCGAGATGGCCGCCTATGGCCACCCACTTAGCGGGCCCAACACGATGAATGTTTTCGCCACGGTGGCGGACCCGGCAGTGACGGGCGCATTGGACAATCGCGACTCGCTTACGGATGAAGGTCCACTACCGGCTCTGGACTGGGACTTTGGTGAGACGGGGCCGCATTACCTCCTGCTCGCCATCCGGGCGAACACCGAAAACGTTCCGTAATCCGGGTTGCGCGTCGAAGTTCCGCCTCCAGCCCACCCCTGTCTGGTGGGGCCGCGTCTCTCCAGCGCAATGGATGACCCGCGCGCGCCAGCTGGCCCGCGCAGTAGCGCCGAAGTCAAAGAGGCCCGCTTCCGCGGGCCTCTTTCGTTTTGGAAGAGCTGGCTCGGACTACGGACAGTGCGTGGCGTCGATCCCGTCAGCAGTGGCGAGAAACGCGCCCAGATCGCTCACGTGACTCCCACCGGTCAAGTCCGAGAGTGCACGAGCGACGTTTCCCATGCCGAGTCTCGGTTCGCCGGCAAAGCTGGATGAGTGCTCGCCCACATCGTGCAGGGTCGACGCCCGCTGGGAGGTGACCACGCCCCAGCAGCTCTTGGGAACCTCAGCTCCAGCCGAAGGTGCGAGCATGGCGAGCCCGACCACCCCCTGCGCCGCAGAGCACAGAGAGTCTCTTCTTCATTGCCCCTACCTCCCTAAGTTGCCGCAGACCTGAGGGATGATCCTCTTCTCCCGAAGACATGTCCAGTCCCCGGGCGCGAACCCGCCTGGTTGCGGCGTACCTAGAAGAGCTGGTTGTCTGAGGGCCATGTGGGTGGGTAGTCTCCCGTGTCGGGGAGTGCACGATTAGCAGGCAAAAGAGGGGGCGCGACGCAGTCGGGGCGACGCCCCGTTTCGTCTCGTTATGCGCCGTTAGGCCGCCCGTTAGCCGGCCGACAACTATCCGCTCTTAGGACGAGGCAGCGCAGCAAGCAGCCGCTCCACAACCTTCCTGAGCAGCTAGCGAGGGGAGCGGATGCCGTTGTCGAGCGCGGTCGGCATCTCGAGAACCTAGAAGAACGTCTCGATAGAGCTCACGACGTCGATCGAATCGACCCGAGCGCGGTCCGATCCACGGCCGCCACGTACGCGCTCTCGCAAGCCATCGCGCGCGCGGAGCGTGTCGGCGCCGCGGCCGCCGCTTATCTCGAACTCGCGTCCGTCGCCCCCGATAAGGAGGTCGTTGCCGCGCCCTCCGAAGAGAAAGTCCCGACCCGGGCCGCCACGGATCGTGTCCGCGCCCCCGGCCCCTTCGAGGTCATCGGAGCCACCGCCCCCGTTGAGATCGTCCTCGCCAGGGCCGCCGAAGCAAGAGTCCGCGCGGGCGCCGCCGATCAAGACGTCATCGCCCGAGCCGCCCACACCGAACACTCCTCGTGCGCCGGTCGAAATGAACGTATCGTTCCCGCCCCTCCCGGCCGCGTCGATGTCAGTGAAGGTGTCGCCGGCCGACCCTCCGAGGACGAGGAAGACGTTGGGCGAGACGTTGTCGCCTTCACCCGCTTCTCCGTCGTCGGCAACCCCGTTGCCGACGACGATCACGGGGTTTGCTCGCGCCCTGTAGTCAACCTCGGCGTCACTGCCTTCCATCGTGTCCCCGCCTGCCCCTCCGTCGAGCCGAGCGAAAGCACCCACTGCTCTAAGGATGTCGGCTCCCGGCCCGCCCCGGAGGAGGTTCTTGCACACAACCTCCGACGCACATCCGCTACTGATCTCCAGCTCATCGGTTCCATCCCCACCATCAACGGTCGCTTCATTAGAGAACGTGGGGGCTATGGAGGCGAAGTCGTTGAGATCGCCCAGGAAGATGTCCACCTTCGGGGTCTCTTCGACGACGAGAGTGAACGCACAGAAGACCTCGCTCGAGTTGACCGCGGTGCATCCTAGGCCAGGCGTAATGGCTGCACCCAGGTCGACTACTCGATAGCCGCCAAACCCAAGAAGCAGAAGGAGGTGGTTAGCCTCGCCGCTCCCCGCGGTGAAGGTCAGATGGGGCCCGCCGGGATCGGGATCCTCGATCTGTGCAGTTCCTGCACTCGCCAACGAAGGTGCGACGAGCGCAATGAGGCAAGCAATAATCGAGAGCCCTGTCGCGGTCGAATATCGACGTGATGCCTGCACCTGGGAACCCCCACGCCAGCGAGGCCCCACTATCTCTCGTTCCTACAGGGCAAGTCAAGATCTGCACAAGCCAGGAGGAACGATGAGAGGTCACGTCCGCAAGCGAGGCAACACCTGGAGCGTCACCCCGTGGGAAACGGTCAGCCCCGCCGGCTGGCCGTTTCTTTTGGACCCGCCAGGGGCATTACTCGAAGCGGAGAGGGAAACGGCAAAAAGGTCGTCCTTGCGGAGTCTCACGGGCGACCTTTTTCTTTGCCCCTTGCTGATGGCTCAGTTTCCGAGCCGCTTCTCGCGTTAGCAACTGGTTAGCGAACGCGGCGCAACTCGGCATGGCTACACGCCGTATCTAGAAGAGCTGGTTCTCGCCGGCGAAGATCGCCGAGACCGACTCGTCCGAGAAGACGTTCTTGATCGTGTCCGCCAGGAGGAGAGACACGGTCAAGGGCGGAGGCAGGTTGTCGGGCCGGTTCAGCGGGTTCACCGGAACCGTGTCCGTCACAGCGATCTCCCTGAGCTCGCTCTTGCCGAGCTTCTCAAAGGCGCCGTCGGGGATGAGCGCGTGTGTGGCGCACGAATAGACCTCCGTCGCGCCCGCCTCACGGAGGGCCTTCGCGCCAGATATGAGCGTGCCGCCCGTGACGATGATGTCGTCGGTCATGATCGCCGTCTTCCCGGCCACCCGCCCGCTGACCTCAGTGACGGCGGCGACGTCGTGGGCGGGCCGCGTCTTGCGCATGAGCGCGAACTCCGCTTCGAGCATCTCTGCGAACTTTGTCGCCATCTTGGCGCGCCCGGGATCCGGGGAGACGACCACGATCCCGTCGCCGTAAAGCCCCTTGTCGCGGTAGTACTGCGCGAAGAGCGGCAGCGCCGTCATGTGGTCGACCGGGATGTTGAAGAAGCCCTGGATCTGGCCGGCATGCAGATCCATCGTCAGGACGCGGTCGACGCCGGCTGCGCCCAGCATGTCGGCGACGAGCTTCGCGGTGATCGGCTCGCGCGGAGACGACTTCTTGTCCTGGCGTGAGTAGGGGAACCACGGCATCACGGCCGTGATGCGATTCGCCGAGGCGAGCTTTGCCGCCTGGATCATGATCACGAGCTCGAGCAGGTGGTCGTTCGTCGCGCGGCCGTGGCACGACTGGACGATGAAGACGTCGGCGCCGCGGATCGACTCGCGGAAGCGGCAGTAGGTCTCCCCGTTCTCGAAGGTCTCGAGCTCGACCTCGCCGAGCTCAATGTTGAGCTGATCGGCGATGCGATGAGCGAGCTCGGGATTGGAGCGGCCCGAGAAGAGCATGAGCTTGCCCGACGGGCCGCGCTCGATCCAGCGCCCGCGCTCGCCGCTCGGGTGGGTCACCTGAAGCTCCGGCACCTCGAGGCCCGGAAGCCGGGGCAGCTCAGTCGTTGGGCTTTCCACCGTGTCCTTCCTTGTTGACCTGCCGGGCCCGCGCGATCGCAAGCGCTCCCGGAGGTACGTCCTCGGTGATCGTGGATCCTGCTCCGATCCAAGCATCGTCGCCAATCTCGACAGGCGCAACAAAAACATTGTCGCTGCCGGTATGGACGTTGCGTCCGATGACCGTCCGATACTTGCCGCCGGCCTCCAGCTCGGGCCGGTAGTTGGCGGTGATGGCGCCCGCTGCGATGTTGGTGTCCTCGCCGATGTCGGCGTCGCCGATGTACGACAGGTGGGGCACCTTCGTTCTACCCCCGATGCTGGAGTTCTTCACCTCGACGAAAGCCCCGACCTTGACGCCAGGGCCGAGGACGGTTCCCGGACGAAGATAGGCGAAAGGTCCAACGGTGGCCTCGAGCCCGATCTCGGCGTCGACGGCGACCGCGTGCGGGCCCACCTCGGCGCCGGCCCGGACGATCGTGCTCCCCCGCAGGACTGTGAACGGGTGGATGACAGCCTCCGGCTCGATCTCCACACCCTCCTCGATCCAGGTGGTCGCGGGATCGATGATCGTGACGCCGGCGAGCATGTGCTCATCGAGGAGGCGGGCGCGCAGCACCGCCGCCGCCTGCGCCAGCTCCGCCCGGTTGTTGATGCCGAGGCCCACGATTGGGTCCGCGGCACGGTACACGGCTCCGCGCTTTCCGTCCTCGATGAGGAGGCCAACCGCGTCAGTGAGGTAGAGCTCGCCCTGGGCGTTGTCGCCCTCGAGTCGCGCCAGGGCTGGCCAGAGGTCGTCCGAGGCGAACACATAGATGGACGTGTTTAGCTCCTGCACGGCGCGCTCCTCGGGGCTCGCATCAGCCTCCTCGACGATGGCGCGGAGCCCTCCGTCCTCGTCCCGCAACACGCGGCCGTACGGGAGGGGCTCCTCAGGCTCGATCGAGAGGACGGTGACGGATGCATCGGAGCGACGGTGCTCGGCGACGAGCTCCTCGAGCACCTCGGAGGTGAGCAGAGGCGCGGCCCCGTCGAGGACGAGGACGTCCCCCGAGAAACCCTCCAGCGCCGGCCGGGCGACGGCGACAGCGTCTCCCGTCCCGCGCGGCTCCGCCTGGACGACGAGCTCTGCCTGGTCGGGAAGCGTGCGCGCGAGCTCGTCCCGCGTGGCGGGCGAGCAGACGACCACGAGGGGATCGGGGCCTAGCTGCTGCGCGGGAAGGAGTGCCCAGTCGAGGACGCGCCGGCCGAGTAGGGGATGGAGATGCTTCGGCCGGTCGGAGCGCATCCGCGTGCCCAGGCCCGCCGCCATCACGATCGCTGCGAGGGGCCGGGTCACGAGGGGATGATCATGGCTGGGGCGGGAGGATTCGAACCTCCGGTCACGGGACCAAAACCCGCTGCCTTACCGCTTGGCTACGCCCCACCGTCAAGAGCCCATCGTACGCCAGCGACTGGGGAGTCACCGCCGGCCGGGTCGATCGAGCAGGAGGATTGCGAGGAAGAAGAGCGCGAGCAGGACGAGCACGAGGATCGCCAGGAACTTCACGACCTCCCAGAGCAGCGGGACGATCAGCGAGATGAGCTGCGACGCGGCCAGGATCCAGGTCACCTCGTGCACCGTCGCCGAGCCGGTTCGGCGGCCGAGCAGGTACAGGGCGACGGCCACGACCGCCGCTCCCACGACCCAGAACCACCCGAGGCTGCTGAAGATGACGAGCAGGCTCTCGATGAAGGCGATCAGGAGAGCGATCCGGAGGCGGCGCTCGCGCAGCCAGCGCGAGCCAGCGCTCTGGCGATGTTCGAGAACTGGCTCGACGGTCACCGGCTCGCGACGCTACCAGACCGGAGCGACGAGCCAGACGCGGGCGCGCGTCCACAGCCGATGGGCCGCCCGTGCCGCATCAGCCCGGTGGTGGAAGAGCCCATAGACCGCGGGGCCGGCTCCGCTTACGTCCGCCCGAAAGGCGCCGCGCTCGAGCAGCTCGTCGACCAGGCGGGAGCGACCGGCGGGGGCCGCGAGGTCGTTCGGGGGGAAAAGCGCGAAGTCCCGCGGACGACGCACGGCGGACAGTGCCTCCAGGAAGACTTCACGCCGTCTTTCGAATTCTTGGGCGCCCTTCATGTGATCAAACCTTTCGTAGATGTCAGCAGTTGAGCTCTTTCGCGCGAAGCGTGAAAGAGCTATCAAGATCCAGTAGTCCTGGGGAAGCTCGACAGGGCGAAGGCGTTCGCCGGCTCCTTCGGCCAGCTTGGGCCCGGGCGTGAGGAAGAAGGGAACGTCGGCTCCGACCTCCGCCGCCAGGCCGGCGAGTTCGTCGTGCGTGAGTGGTGTCGAGAGCGTCCGGTTGGCGAGGTCGAGGGCCGCGCCGGCGTCGGCGCTCCCGCCTCCGAGACCGGCCGCGAGCGGGATCCTCTTCTCGAGGCGCACCCGCCACGCACCGTCGCTTCCCGCGGCAGCCGAGAGCTTCGCGAGCGCCGAGCGCACGAGTGTGTCCTTGCGGTATCCCTCGACGACTAGTGTGGGCGCGCGGTCGAGCGTGACCGAGTCGCAAAGGTCGATCCGTTGCATCACGGTGGCGACCTCGTGCAAGCCGTCCGGCCGGACGGGGCCGATCAAGAGCGCGAGGTTGATCTTCGCGGCTGCGAGAACGCGGTTCACTGCAGCAGCTCGGCCAGCTTGACGAACTCGGGAGGAGCGAGGCGCTCGGCACGGATGTCGGCGGCCAATTGCATGGTGTCGAGCGCGCGGGCAGCTCGAACCCGCTCCACACCAGAGAGCTCGAGCGTGTTCACGAGGGTCTTCCGCCGGTGACCGAAGGCCGCCTGGACGACTCTCTTCACACCGGCGAACTCCGGCCCCCACTGGACGAGCCTGCGGAAGGAGACGAGCGCCGAGTCCACGTTGGGAGGCGGTCGGAAGACGCTCCGGGACACCGGATGGAAGCCCGTCCGCTCGGCCGTGAGCTGCACAAGCACGGAGACCGCCCCGTAGCTCTTCGTCCCGGGCGCGGCGAAGAAGCGGTCGGCGACCTCGCGCTGGATCATCACGCACCAGAACTCGACCGACGGAAGGCCGTCGAGGCTCTCGGCGACGAGCGGTGTCCCCACGTTGTAGGGGAGGTTCGAGACGAACTTCTTCGGCGGAGGGTCGAGGTCGGCCAGCGGGTACTGAAGCGCATCGGCGAAGACGAGGTTCACGTTCGTTCGAGTGCCGAAGCGCTGGCGGAGGTGCGGCTCGAGACCCCGGTCGATCTCGACCGCGTGCACGAAGCGGGCATGGTCAACGAGGTAAGAGGTGAGCACGCCGAGGCCGGGGCCGACCTCGAGCACGACGTCGTCAGGTCCTAGCTCAGCCATCCTCCCGGCGAGGGCGACGATGTTCTCGTCGACGAGAAAGTGCTGGCCGAGCTCCCGCTTGCGGGCGACCGGAACCTTCACGGCAGCTCGAAGACGGCGGTCGCGTTCTCGTCGATGGTCCGCTCGAGCTCGGCGGCATCGACACCGCGGACCTCGGCGAGCGCAGCGAGTGTATGGACCACGTTGGCCGGCTCGTTACGCCGGCCGCGCACCGCCTGCGGCGCGAGGTATGGGCTGTCCGTTTCGGCCAGGAGGCGGCCGGGCGGCACTCGCGCCGCGGCCGTGCGGAGGTCGGCCGCGTTCGGATACGTCACATTTCCGGCGAAGGACACGTACCAGCCGTGCTCGAGCGCCGGGCCGAGGAGCCCGACCGACGAGAAGCAATGGAGGACGACCCGAGCGTCCTCGGGAAGCTCCGCGAGCACCGCCACCGTCTCTTCGTCCGCCGCGCGCGAATGGACGACGAGCGGCTTGCCGAGGCTCACCGCGAGCGCGGCCTGAGCGCGAAAGAGCTCCAACTGCCCGCGGCGCGTGTAACTAGACGCGGATGCGTAATCGAGGCCGGCCTCACCCACGGCGACCGCTTTCGGCTGGGCGAGAAGCTCTTGGAGCTGCTCGACGTCTCCCTCCTCCACGTTCCCGGCCTGGTGCGGATGGAGGCCGAGAGCCGCGAACACGCCCTCCTCCCGCTCGGCGATCTCGAGGGTCGCGCGACACGAATCGAGACCCGAGCCGACCGCGATCACCCGGGTCACGCCCGCAGCCCGCGCCCGCCCGAGCGCGTCAGCCGCCTCTCCGTCAAGGGCGTCGAGATGCGCATGCGTGTCGACCACCTCAGGCGGCAGCGGAGGGAGCTTCGACCCTGGGAAACAACGGGGCGGCCGGCTCGATCCCCTCGACAGCGACCGCCTTGCCCGGCGCGACGCCTTCCCAGCCGAGATCCACAGGCTGGTTCAACGACTGGAGGATGCGCGGCGCCGTCTCCGGAAGGTAGGACGCGAGCGCCACGGCAACCGCGCGGAGCCCGTCGGCCAGCTCGTAGAGCGTCCGGTCGAGGTCGGAAGCCCGCGAGTCGTCCTTCGCCAGCTCCCACGGCTTTCGCTCCTCGACGAGCGCGTTCAACGAGCGCACCTGCTTCCAGATCCGCTCGATGGCACCGGTGATGTCGAAAGAGTCGAGCTGCTGCGCGACATCGTTGCCCAGGGCAGCGAGCTCATCCCCACCGGCCCCGGCGGCGGTGGCCGCCGGCAGGCGGCCGTCCCGGTACCTGGCGATCATCGCCGTCGTCCGCGAGACGAGATTGCCAAGGTCGTTGCCGAGCTCCCGCTCATAGCGCTCGTGGACCCCATCGATGGACACATTGCCGTCCTGGCCGAACTGAACCTCGCGCACGACGTAGAAGCGCACAGGATCCGCGCCGTAGACATCGATCAGGTCGAGCGGGTCGATGACGTTCCCGAGCGACTTGGACATCTTCTGCTCGCCGAAGAGCAGGTAGCCGTGCACGAAGAGCTGCCGGGGGACCTCAAGCCCGGCCGCGAGGAGAAGGGCCGGCCAGATGACGCAGTGGAACTTGAGGATGTCCTTTGCGAGGAGATGCCGCACCTCCGGCCAGAACACGGGGCGCAGATCCTCGCCCTCGCGGGCGAAGGCCAGAGCGCTCCAGTAGTTGATCAGCGCATCGACCCAGACATAGACGGTCTGGCCCGGATCCCACGGGACGGGCACGCCCCACCGCTCGGAGGCTCGACTGATGCTGATGTCGTCCAGCCCCTGCTCGATGAAGCTCCGGGCCTCGTTGTAGCGGAAGCGGGGCAGCACGAACTCCGGGTTTCGGTCATACAAATCCAGCACCCGGTCCTGGTAGGCCGACAGCCGGAAGAACCAGTTCTTCTCCTCGACGTACTCAGGGACGATCCCGTGAACGGGACATTTCCCGTCGATCAGCTCGGCCTCGGTGTAGAAGGCCTCGCACCGAGGGCAGTAGAGCCCCGCATAGACGTCTTCGTAGATCGCGCCGGCGTCGTAGACCCGCTGGACGAACTCTTGGACGGCCGCCTCGTGGCGCGGGTCCGTCGTGCGGATGAAGAAGTCGTTGGACGCGTTCACCCGCTCCGTCATCTCGCGGAACGCGGCGGCGTTGCGATCGACGAACTCCTTGACGTCGAGCCCGGCCTCGGCCGCGACGCGTGGGATGTTCGTCCCGTGCTCGTCGGTGCCGGTGAGGAAGAACGTCTCCTGCCCGCGCTGTCGGTGGTGGCGGGCGAGGATGTCCGCTGCAATGGTCGTGTACGCGTGGCCTATGTGGGGCGTCGCGTTGACGTAATAGATGGGCGTGGTGAAGTAGACGCGCACTGCGCGCAATCATAGGGACGGCCTCCCGCCACGCCGGGCTTCCGCTCCTTTGCAGGGTTAGAAAGACCAAGGCGGAGGAAAGCTCACATGTGAGCCCGCACGGGCGGACACCAGGGTCGGAGGCGATGGGAGCGAGACAAGCGATGAGATCGGCGACGCGTTCGCCGCGAGGGGTGACGACAACCGGGATCGTCCGTCACATCGACGAGCTCGGTCGCATCGTCATCCCGATCGAGATCCGGAAGAGCTTTGGCCTCGGTGAGAAGGATCCGCTCGAGATCTCCGTCAAGGACGAGACGATCCTCCTCTCGAAGCCGCAGAGCATCTGCGTCTTTTGCGGAAGCGAAGACCCGCTCGAGGTATACCGCGGGCGATCGGTCTGTCGCTCCTGCATCGCGGAGCTGGCGACGCAGGACGGCTAGACCCGCGGCAGCGGTCAGGAGAGCGGGAAGCAGCGCCCAGGGCCACCGAGCGCCCTGACCCCACTCGTCGATCGCCGTGACTCCCTGGCGGGCCCGGTTCACCAAGGGCTCGAACGAGCGCCGCTCCGTCCGCGCCGGGAGCACAGAGAGTTGCACCTCTGGGCGAGTCCCGACCGCACCTCGCCGCACCGCGTGCTCGATCGCGCGCCGAGCCGAGAGGCGGCCGCTCCTGTTCGCTTTCAGATGCCCACCCGTAGGAGCGGTGGCGGGGCGAACGTGGCCTGGGACACTCGGCTGCTCGGCAACGGGCTGCGGAGGAGGTAGGGGCGGCGGCGAGGCCGCCGGCGGGGCCGGGGCGTCGGCGGCAGGCGCGGGCGCGGGCTCGAGAGCCGGGGCAGGAGCCGGCTCAGGCTCCGGCGTCGCGGCCGGCCGCGGAGGCAGGAAGCGAAGCGGATCGAGATAGCCGTTCGGGTCCGACGTGACGAACGCCGAGATGGACGTGCGGCGCGGCGGCTCCCAGCTCCCCGCTCGGCCCAATCGTCCCGACGATCGCGCCTTCCGCGACCGCCGCCCCTCGTGTTATGGCAATCGTCCCCAACTGGACGAGCGTGACCGAGTACCCGTCCGGCGTCTGGATCGTCACGCTTTTGCCACTCGTCGGCACCGTCCCGGCAAAGCTGATCCTCCCACCCGCAGGCGCGCGCACCGACGTCCCCAGGGGCGCTCCGATGTCGATGCCGCGATGCTGCCCCCCGGCGTAGGGGTCGTCGCCGAGCTTGAAGGGTCGTAGCACCGGCCCATCCACGGGCCAGGTCCAGGCGAGCGCGGGCTGCACGCCGACCTGGAACGCGAGGAGGACCGGAAGCAGGATGACTAGACGCTTCATCGTCTGCTCCTCCTCGTTGTCAGTTATGGAAACATGGTTACCGTAGCAACTCGACCGGACGTTGTCAATACAGGCTACAGAGAGCTGCGATACAGGCGGTTCCGCCGAACACCGGTCAGCTTCGCGACGAGATCCGCCGCGCGACGGCGCGGGATTCCCGCGGCGACGAGCTCAGCGACGGCAGCGAAGCTCGCTTCTTCGTCCGCCCCCGCTCCGCCACCCGGGGCCGGCCCGATCACGAGCGTCACTTCGCCCTTCGGCGCCTCGCGAAAATGCTCGGCGACCTCGCGCGCCCGGCCGCGCACGACCTCCTCGAATCGCTTCGTGAGCTCGCGGCACACCGCCACCTGGCGCTCCGGCGATTCGGCCGCGAGCGAGGCGAGGCTGGTCGGCAGCCGCCGCGGCGACTCGAACGCGACGACGGGGCCCTCCCACGCCGCCGTCTCCTTCCAGAAGCGGGAGAGTGCCCGGGCCTGCCGCGGGAGGTAGCCCGCGAAGGAGTAGCGGTCGCCGACGAGGCCGCTCGCCACGAGGGCGGTCTCGACAGCCGACGGCCCGGGGAGCACGATTACCTCCAGACCACGAGCGAGTGCTGCTGCAATCAGCCGTGCCCCGGGATCGTTGAGAGCGGGCAGACCCGCGTCGCTCGCAAGCGCGATCCGCTCGCCCGCCTCGAGGCGCGGTAGCACCTCCTCCACCCGCTGAGCCTCGTTGTGCCGGTGATAGCTGAGGAGCTTGGCCCGCACGCCGTGCCGATCCAGGAGAGTCCGAGTCCTGCGCGTGTCCTCGCACAAGACGAGGTTCGCTTCCCTCAGCTCCCGCAACACGCGCAATGTGACGTCCTCGAGGTTCCCGATCGGGGTCGGGCAAACGACGAGAGGCATCTAGATCGAAGCCGCTGACATCGCCTCGAAGCCGACGAGTCCGGCCCCCACCAGCCCTGCCTCCGGACCGAGCAGCGCGGGGACAATGCGAACCAGCTCGCGCGCCGGCAAGAGCGCACGTTCCGCCACGACTTTCCTGGCCGGATCGAGGAGCAGGTTCCCCGCGCGGGCGAATCCGCCTCCGATGACGACAAGCTCGGGATTGAACACGTTCACGAGCGAAGCGATGCCGGTCCCGAGGACGAAGCCGACCCGCTCCAGCAGGTCGCGGGCGTCCCCGGGACCCTCAGCGGCGAGATCGACGGCCAGACGAGCGTCAACGGTCTCCCCCGCCGCCAGGGCGCGCCCGAGGTCGCCCTCGGGACGCTCCGCGGCCACCTTCGCCGCCATGTGGTCGGTGGCCGTGCCCGAGGCGAGGGCCTCGAGGTGCCCCAGGCCCGGGCAGGTGCCCTGGCACGGCGGCCCGTCGAGGTCGAGGGTGATGTGGCCCAGCTCGCCCGCCGCTCCTTGGGCGCCGCGGTAGAGCTCTCCGTCGAGGATGAGCCCGCCGCCGATCCCGGTGCCGAGCGTCAACATCACCATGTGGCGCGTCCCTCGGCCGGCGCCGAAACGGTGCTCGGCGAGCGCAGCCGCGTTGGCATCGTTTTCGATCGCCGCCGGGAGTTCGAAGCGCTTCGTGAGGTGGTCCCGGAAGTCGAGGCCCGCCAGAGGGATGTTCACAGAGCTGACCGCGCAACCTCGCTGCTGGTCGATCGTCGAGGGGATGCCGACGCCGATCGCGCCGACTTCCTCCGCGCGCAGCTCCTCGATCGCCGAGTCGACCTGGGCGAGAAGCTCTTCCTCGCTCCCGAGCGCCGTCGGTCGCACGGTCCGCTGCACGATGACGCCTTCCTCGTCCAGGACGCCGGTCAGGAGCTTGGTCCCGCCGAGGTCGACAGCGATCACACGGGGGGTGGCCATCGTCCGGCGGCTACCATAACCCGTCCCGGTGGCCGGCAAGGACAAGCCATACCGCGTCTACAGGGGGGGTCGCGCGAAAGGGCCCATCCGCCACGAGCCTCCGAAGAAGGAGGCCGGCCGCCGCGACGGCGACGGATACACCTACAAGGGGCCGAAGCCCGCACGCAAGCCGCGGCGCTGGCGGCGAAGGATGCTCTGGACACTCGTCGGCGTCATCCTCCTGTTTCTCGTCTGGGCCGTCCTCGGGTACCTCGCCTTCCGGAGCGGAATCAAGGACGCGAACAAGCGGCTCGATCCGCTGGCGGCCCGCGCCCTCACGCCCGAGAAAGGTCTACTGCTCTCGAACGCGAGCAACATCCTGGTGCTGGGGGCCGACGCGGGCAGCAAGAGCCGGCAGGGCACGCAGGGGCGCTCCGACACGATCATCCTCATCCGCACCGACCCGGACAACCACAAGATCGCGCTCCTCTCCATCCCGCGCGACCTCCGGGTGGAGATCCCGCGCCACGGAACGCAGAAGATCAATGCGGCCTATGCGTTCGGTGGCGCCACGCTCGCCGTCAAAACGGTCGAACGCGTGACCGGCCTCCGGATGAACCACGTCGTGGTGGTGGACTTCTCGACGTTCGGCGAGGTCGTCGATGCGCTCGGCGGCGTGACCATCAACGTCCCGCACCCGATCCTGTCGAACAAGTTCGAGTGCCCCCGCCATACGCAGGCCCAATGCGCCCGCTGGCCGGGCTGGCGCTTCCGCAAGGGGCCGCAGGAGATGAACGGCCGCACAGCGCTCATCTACTCCCGCATCCGGGAGAACAAGCTCGATCCGAGCGAGTCCGACTTCACACGAGGGGAGCGCCAGCAGGCGGTCATCCAGGCGATGGCGGACGAGACCACCAGCTTCAGCACCTTCCTCAAGGCGCCCTTCATCGGGGACGACCTCGTGAGCCCGCTCGCGACGGATCTCTCTGCGGGACAGATCCTCCAGCTCGGGTGGGTGAAGCGGCGGACTCCGAGCAGCGGATGGCTGCGCTGTCGGCTCGGCGGGACGATCGCCAACTTCGGCGGGGCCTCCTACGTGATCGGCAGCGAGGAGAACGTGTCCGTGATCGCCATGGTCACCGGCAAGTCGGCGCCCCAGCCGCCGCTTCCGGGCTCCGGCCCGTTCGGGCCCGGCTGTCTCGTCGGCAAGTAGCCCGGGCCTACTACTAGGTCTCGGCCGGCTTCTTGGCCTCCGAGGACTTGTCTGAGGATTTCTCCGAGGACTTGTCCGCGGCCTTGTCCTTGGCCTGCGAGTCCGACTTGTCGCCGTCGCGCGCCCCGTCCTTCTTCCGACCCCCGCGGCCGTAGTCGGTGCTGTAGAAGCCCGAGCCTTTGAAGTGGATCGCCGCGGGGTAGAGCACCTTCACGACGGGTGCCGCACCGCAGATCTGGCACTCTGACGGAGACGGATCGCTCATCCGCTGGAAGAGCTCGAACGTGTGGCCGTTCGGGCAGCGGTACTCATAAGTAGGCATCGGAGAAAGGGCCGCGGTGCGGCGAGAAATGCTAGCAGGGAGCACGGCTCTCCCCGGCACTCGCGCCGAGGGAGTGCCAGCCGAATCGGGCCGGAGCCGGCGGTGGGGGTTTGCAGATGCGTACCGCCTCGGCGTCGGCGCGATCACCGGCGCGCTGGCGGCATTCCTGCTCCTCCAGGCGATCCACTGGCCGCCGCACGAGGACGAGACGCTGGTCTTCTTCGTCAGCCGCGAGCCGTTCACGAATTTCGTCTCGACGGTCCTCGAGGAGCGAGGCGGCGCCCCGCTCCACTTCCTGCTCGCGCACGCGGTCGACTCGGTCTGGTCGAGCCTTCTCGGACTCCGGCTCATCTCCGTCGTCTTCGCCCTGGCGAGCATTCCCGTCATCGCCGCGCTCGTCGCGCGTCTGACGGACAAGAGGACGGCGCTCGTCGCCACGGCGATTGCAGCGGCGAGCTGGATGACCGTTTACCACGGGATCTACGCACGCATGTATTCGCTTTTCCTGTTCACGAGCGCGCTCTCGTTCCTGCTCCTGCTGCGCGCCCTCGGGCGGCGCGACGTCTGGCCATGGGTGGTATGGGGCCTCGTCACCCTCGCCGCCATCGCGACCCAGCCCTACGGTGCTTTCGTCCTCGGCGCCGGCGCTCTCTTCGCGGTCGTACGCAGGCGGTGGGATCCGGCTCCGCTCCGTCCGGCGCTCGTCGCCGTGGTCGCGACGTCCCTGCTCGCCCTTCCGCTCTGGCTCGTCTACCGAGTGCTTGCGAACCGGTTCGACGTCGGGGTTACCGGCTCGAGCGGCTCGAAGCTCGGCTCTCCCGTCGACGTGCTCGCCTATCTCGTGCGCGTCGCCGGAGATTTCACCGCGGGCTGGACTCCCGCCGTCGCGATCGTCCTCCTGGTGGCGCTCGTCGGGCTCGTCGCGCTCGCGCGGGAGCGGCCACAAGCCGCGTTGCTGACCGGAGCTGTCGTCCTCGTGCCGACGGCCGCCTTCCTCGTCACCCGCTCAGGCGGCAGCGTCTCGCTCGAGAGCCGTCACCTCATCTTCGCCCTGCCGTTCTTCGCCATGCTCGTCGCAGTCGGCCTCCTGCGGCTGGCGGCGCTCGCCCGCGCCTGGGCGCTCCCCAGCCTCGCCTTTGGGATGGCACTCCTGCTCTCGGCAGAAGTCGCGTGGGGCTGGCACAGGACTCCGTGGATGTACGGCGGCGAGCCCGCAGTTCGCAAGGATGCGCGGGACCGCGCCGCCGCCTGGCTCGCCGCGACGAGTCGCTCCGACGACGTCCTCTTCGGCTACGAGCCGCTCGCTCTCGACGCGTTCGAGAAAGGAGCGCCGTTCGGCCACGTAATCGTTCAGCGGGCCGATCCCAAGCTTGCGCTCGACACGCTCGCGGAGGCGCGGAAGCCCCTCGGGCGCGGTGTGTGGATCTTCGACGCCACCGACCAGCTCGACGCCTCGAAGCAGCGCTTCAGCGTTGCAAGCGTCAGCCCGGGGCCGCAGTTCGAGGTCAGGGCGTTCGGCCCGTTTCTCGTGATCCGCACGCCGAAGCCGGTGCTCACCGCGGAAACGTTCTTCCGGGACACCGCCATCGTCGAGTATCAGGGGAGGCTGATCGGGATCGGCGACGCCGGTCTCAACTACCAGACGGCCGTCACCGCGCTGGCCCGCATCCAGGGCCGGCGCTAGCACGTCACAATTCGCGCATGTCTGCTGCCGGCGCACCCACCAGCGACGAGCGCAAGATCGCCACCGTCCTCTTCGCCGACCTCGTCGGCTCGACCGAGCTTGCGAGCGACGAGGACCCCGAGCGTGTGCGGGCCCTCCTCGAGCGCTTCTATGACGCAATGGAATCGGAGATCCAGAGCTCGGGCGGCACAGTCGAGAAGTTCGCGGGAGATGCGGTCATGGCTGCATTCGGCGCGCCGGCGGCGCTCGAGGATCATGCGGAGCGCGCCCTCCACGCGGCGCTCGCTATGCAGCGGCGCCTGAGCGAGCTTGGTGACGATCTCGGACTGCGAATCGGCGTCAACACGGGGGAGGTCGTCGTCGGCCGCTCCCGCGAGGGGAGCTCGTTCGTTTCCGGGGACGCAGTCAACGTCGCGGCACGTCTCGAGCAGGCGGCCGGCGCGGGCGACATCCTCGTCGGCGAGCGTACGGCGGCCGCAGCACGAGGCGCCTTTGAGTTCGGCGAGCGGGCGACGGTCGACGCCAAGGGAAAGCCCGGGGGAGTCGCCGCGCGCCGGCTCGTCCGCGCGCTAACCCTCATGCGCCCGCGCGGCGTGAGCGGGCTCAAGCGCGCGTTCGTCGGCCGCGAGGGCGAGTTGGAGCTCCTGCAGGCCACGTACAACCGTGTCGTCGTCGAGCGCCGACCGCATTTCGTCACAGTGATGGGCGACGCCGGGGTCGGCAAGACGCGGCTCGTGCGAGAGCTCTGGGAACGGCTCGGCGATGAGTCGCCGGGGCCTCTGCGTCGGACAGGGCGCTGCCTGCCTTACGGACACGGCATCACCTACTGGGCGCTGGGCGAGATCGTGAAGGAGCAGCTGGGCCTCCTCGAGAGCGATCCCCCGGAGACTGTGCGCGCGAAGCTCGGGGAGCACGAGATCCTCGGTCTGGCGCTCGGTCTCGAAGTCGCAGGCGAGCTACATCCGCTCGCCGCACGAGAGCACCTCCATCAAGCGACAGTCGCTTTCCTTGAAGAGCTCGCGTCTGAGCGGCCGCTCGTCGTCCTCGTGGAAGACATTCACTGGGCCGAGGAGCCGCTGTTCGACCTGCTCGAGCGCACCCTCCGCGAGGTCAACGGCCCCCTCCTCTTGCTTGCCACGGCGCGCTCGGACTTGCTCGACCGCCGTCCGGCCTGGGGAGGCGGCCGACGCAACATGACGATCCTCGGTCTGGAGCCCCTCTCGACAGACGATGCGAGCTACCTGCTCGACGAGCTCCTCGCTGCCGACCTTCCTGCTCCCATCCGGGACGTGGTCGTCTCCCACGCAGAGGGAAATCCCTTCTTCGTCGAGGAACTGATCGGCAACCTCATCGATGCAGGCGTCCTCCAGCGCGAGAACGGGAGCTGGCGCGCGAGGGACCTGCCTCCCGGCTACACCATGCCGGATTCCGTGCAGGCAGTGCTCGCTGCCCGGATCGACCTCCTGGGCGAGGTCGATAAGGCGGCTCTGCAAGCTGCCGCCGTCATCGGACGCGTCTTCTGGCCCGGACCGGTACGAGATCTCATCGGCGGCTCGGAGCCTAGCTTTGACGCGCTCGAGGAGCGTGATTTCATTCGACGCCGCACAGGCACGTCGCTCGAGGGCGAGCGTGAATTCGCTTTCAAGCACGCCCTGACGAGGGAGGTCGCCTATTCGTCTCTCCCCAAGGCGCGCGTGCGCGCCTGCACGCGGAGTTTGCCGGTGGCTCGAGCGCGTCGGCGAAGGGCGCGACGAATGGGCTGCGCTCCTCGCCCACCATTACGCCGAGGCTGCGCGACCGGAAGACGCCGACCTGGCCTGGACGGAATCCGAGAACGAGCTCGGAAGAGTGCAAGAGAAAGCCGTGCGCTGGCTGAGGCGGGCAGCCCAGCTTGCGATCGACCGCTATGAAGTGGACGACTCACTCGTGCTGCTTCACCGTGCGGTCGAAATGGCCTCCTCACCGGAAAGCTCTGCCCCGATCTGGTTGGAGATCGGGAACGCGAACGCGCTCAAGTACGACGGGGAAGCTTTTTGGACGGCAATGCAGCGATCCCTCGAGCACTCAACCGATCCGGCGACCACGGCGAAGACGTACAGCGACCTCGCCTTTCAGGCCTCGATTCGCGGAGGGATGTGGAAGAAGCATCCCCCTCCAGACACCGTGGCTGGCTGGGTCGAGCAGGCGCTCGAGTTGACAGGCGAGGAGACTCCCGAACGAACCCGTGCGCTGATCGCTCAAGCGAGCGTGGATCGCGAGGTAGGCGAAGCGAGCGCGCGCGAGGCGAGCACGCTCGCCGACCGGCTGGGCGATCCCGAGCTGCGCTCTTGGGCGTGGATGTCCCGGGCCGTGGCCGCTTTCGAGGCTGACCGCTTCGAGGATGCCTTGACGTGGGCGCAGCGGCGTTTTGATCTCGAAGCGGCAATCAGCGATCCGGATCATCTTGTCGAGCTGCGCGAGAGTGCGATGCCTCCGGCCGCCGCGCTGGGAAGGCTGCGCGAAGTTCATCGGCTTGCCCGCGAACATGACGGCCTAACGAAACGCCTCTCGCCCCATCACCGCATGCACAGCGTCGCGGTTCTGACCGAGGTCGAAGAACTGGCGGGAAACTGGAAGGGAATCCGGGCACTCGAGGAACGCGTCGAGCAGGCCGTCGAGGCCAATCGCGACACCCCCTGCGTCAGAAACGCCCGCTGCCTGCTCTTGTGTGCGCTGGCCCGAGCCGAGGCCGGCGACGAGGAGCCTGCTCGCAACCTCGAAAGCGCCGCGGACGAGCTCGGTATGGAAGGACACGACTACGCTCTCGAGGCTGTAAGGATCCGTCTGGCGCTCGCGCGCGGCGACTAGACGAGCTCGGCCAGCTCATGAAAACGCGCGCCCGGGAGCGATTCGTTTTCGGCCCGCAGGAGCACGCGGCGAGGCTCGACGCCTTGGCGGCCCTGCGGGACCGCGAGCGCGTCCAGGAACTTGCGCCCCGCTTCCTCCAGCGGCGGACATACCTCGAACCGTTCGCCTTGCGGTCTCTCGGCATCGTCCGGGAGGACGAAAACTTGATCCGGCAGTCTCTCGAGCGCTTCGAGGCACTCAAGCTCGACTGGCACGCCGAGCAGACGCGCGCCTTGCGCTAGCGCTCGTCGGCGCGGGCTTCCTCCTCGACGAGCTCCTGGTAGCACGGAGCCTGCTCGAACGCGGCCAGGCCGGCCGGCGAGGGCCGGCGTCCGGGTCGCGGCTTCACCCGCATCCGGCCCGCCGCGGCGACCCCGGCGAGGCTCCCCAGGAGCCCGCCGATCAGAAAGGAGCGAAGACGCCGGCCGCGCTCGTTGTTCATGTGGCGAAAAATGCCACAGATGATCTGTTCGCTGGGGGATCTACTCCTCGATGTCGTCGTCCGCCTGGAGGGTCCGATCGCGGAAGATACGGACACGTATGGGCGCACGAGAGTCGGAGCGGGCGGCCAGGCGGCGAACGTCACGGCGTGGCTCGTGGCACTCGGGGGCCAGGCGCGCTTCGTCGGAAAGCGGGCGCGAGACACCGCCGGACGCCTGGTCTCGGAGGAGCTCCAGGCTCGGGGAGTCGAGGTCGCCGGGCCCGAGGTGGAGACCGGCACCGGCACCGTCGTCTCGATCGCGACTGCCGACGGAAAGCGGACGATGCTGAGCGATCGTGGCGTAGCTCCCGAGCTTCAACCGGATGAGCTGGACGGCACGTGGTTCGAGCGCTGCGAGCGCCTGCACCTTCCCGCCTACAGCTTGCTGCTCTCCCCCATCCGCGAGGCCGCGCTCGCTGCTGCCAGGCTCGCCCCTGCCGTTAGCGTCGACCTCTCGTCGACCGCCGCGATCCGGACGGCGGGCGTCGAGCAGCTCCGCCGCGTGATCGCGGAGCTAGGGCCCGACATCGTCTTCGCCAACGAGAACGAGGCGGCGCTCGTGGGCCGGCTTGACGTGGAGACGGTCGTCGTGAAGCGCGGCGCACGAGGCTGCTCCGTCTACACAGGCGGGGAGGAGCGCGCATACCCGGCCGAGCCCGCCGAAGCTGCCGACTCCACCGGAGCGGGCGACGCCTTCGCCGCGGGCTTCCTCCTCGGCGGCCCGGGGCTCGCGGTGCACGCTGCCGCCCGCTGCGTCGGGCAGATGGGAGCCATGCCGTAGTGGAGCTACTCCGCATCCATCCGGAGGTGCGAGCGGCCCTGGAGGCACGCCGCCCCGTGGTCGCGCTGGAGACGACGCTCGTCGCGCACGGCTTTCCGGGGGGAGTAGGGGCCGAGGTCGCCGCGGAGGCCGAGCGGCGCGTGCGCGTCGCCTGGGCGGTTCCTGCGACAGTCGGAGTCATCGGCGGACGCATCTGCGTCGGCATGGAGGAAGGCGACCTGGAGCGCTTTGCCTCCGCGCCGGAAGCGCGCAAGGTGGGCCCGCGCGATCTCGCCGCGTGCGCGGTCAAGAAAGAGCTCGGCGCCACGACGGTCGGGGCGACGCTCGCGGTCTGCCGCGCGGCGGGCATCGGGTTCATGGGCACAGGGGGGATCGGTGGCGTCCACCGCGGATTCGCGGAAACGCTCGACGTTTCGGCCGACCTGGGCGAGCTGGCCCGAACGGAGGCGATGGTCGTCTCCTCGGGCGCCAAGTCGATCCTCGACGTCGCCGCGACCGCCGAGGTGCTCGAGACGCTCGGCGTTCCGGTCCTCGGCTGGAGGACGGACGAGATCCCGCTCTTTTACCGGGCGGGAGGCGGCCCACCCGTCTCGCAGCGGGTCCAGAGCGCCGAGGAGGCCGCGCAAGTGGCCCAGTTTCACTGGCGCCTGGGCCGCCACTCGGGGATCGTCCTCGCGCGCCCGCCCGACGAGAGCCTCGACGTCGAGCCTTTGATCGAGGAAGGCCTCGCGGAGGCCAACCAGCGCGGGATTCGCGGCCAGGCGCTCACGCCGTTCGTCCTCTCATACCTCCACGAGAAGAGCGACGGGCGCACGATCGAGCTCAACAAGCGGCTCATCGCCGAGAACGCAGGACTGGCGGCCGAGATCGCGGTCGCGTACTCGAAGCTGCCGTGAGGGTGTTTTTTGCACCAGCCGCTGCGCTCGTCGCCCTGGCGGCCGGGTGCGGTGGCAGCTCGCCACCCGAAGGCGGGGCGCCGGCGGAGACCAAGACGGTGCTCGAGACCGCCCCGACGAATCCGGCTCCTTCCACGACGGCGCCCCCGCCCACCCCGACGGGACCCAAGCCGCTCTCGGGCCTCCCGGCTTTCACTGGCGGCTATGAGGAGTGGACGAAACTGAACCGCAAGCCAATCCCGCCCCGCGAGTCCGGCGACGCACACCTCGGGAGGAAGAACGTTTATGCCTCCGAGAAGCGCCGTCCGAGCGGGAGCTTCCCCAACGGGACGATCCTGGTGAAGGAGGCCGTCCGGCCCGGCAAGGACTTCATTGGCCTCATCGCCATCATGTGCAAGGAGCGCGGTCTTGATCGGGCCCACAACGACTGGCGGTTCGTCGAATACACCCGCGACTCGGCCGGCGCGCGGTTCACCGAGACGGCAAGCGACTCCGTCTGCTGGACCTGCCACATGGGAGCGCAGCAGACCGACTACGTCTGGATCTATACGTTGGGACTCGCCCGCTAGCGCCCGGCTACTCGTCGACCCGCTCGATCGCGACGATGTCGTCCCCGTCGAACTCGGCCTCGCCCGCCTCGCCCCAACCAACGATGTCGCCGCTCGGCAGGATCGCCACCGGCGCGATCACAGTCCCGTCCCGCAGGAGCAGGCGCGCCTGGTGGGCGCCGAAAGCGTCCTGCGGCCACTCGGCCACCTCGGCCCGGAGCCAGTCCGGCAGCCGGGGCGGCTCGGGCGCTCAGCTACTCAGCTCCCGAGGAGCTCGATCACATCGTCCACGTCGAGCATCTCGTACGACTCGGTGTGGACACTCCCGCGCGCACCCAGGATGACCGACACCTTGGCGATTGCGGAGGAGTCGGTTGCCTCGACGATGTTGACGAAGTCGTGCGGCCCGAGGAGGAACCACTGGTAGAGCACCTTGACGCCGAGCTCCTCGACGTCCTTGTTCACCTCGTTGATCCGCTCGGGGTTCGCGCGCAGCGTCTGGAGCCCCTGCTCGCTCAGGCGCGACAGCATCAGGTACTTCGGCATGTGGCCTCCTAGGTCGGCGGTTTCGCCGGCCGCGAGGATAACGCTCTCACCTTCTGCTCGAAATAGAGGACGCTGAGACCGAGGAAGAAGAGTGGCGCAAGGATCACTTGCGCAATGGCCACGGCGACCGCGCGACCGTTGTCCGCGAAGCCGACGAGCGTCGCCGCGAGCACGATCCCCAGCACGACGTAAGCGATCACGAGAGCGGCCGAGATCCCCATGGCGTGGAGGTACTCAGCCCGCGCCAGCGAGACGGAACGAAAGAGGGTGTAGCCGAGGCGGTCGAACCATGTTTTCGCCTGCGGATCCTGCTCGAGCATCGCCACCGGGATCGAGAACCCCATCAGACCGAGCCAGGCGACCGCGAGGAGAAACAGGTAGAGCTGCGTCACGGCCAGCGCGAACGGGACGGCCACGACGAGAGCCAGGACGAGCAGCGTCGGAAGCCGTAGACCCGTCTGCGCCCACGCTTCCGCCAGGGGGTCCCCCGCGGCCACCCGCGCCGCGGCGGCATACGAACCCGTGAAGGCGAGCGCGATGATGACGACGTCGACGGCGGTCGGCGTAACGAGGGTGGCGAGGAACGCTCCGCCGATCGGAATCCCGATCCCGACGGCGGCCGCGAACCTCTGACCGTAGAGCCTGATCGTCTCCGCGAGGAGCTCACTCAGCCCTAGAGGCCGGTCGACGGTCAACGACACCGCGACACAACGTACTAGTCTCGTCCGTCGAGGTCGGCCGTGAGAGGCCCGAAAGCGAAGCCACCGGGCGGATGGCGGAGGCTCGGAACGGAGCTAAACGTCAGCGTTCGTTCCGGGAAGCGCCTTCGTTGAATGTGCTTGTGTTTCACCGGCACAAGCTCTCGTGCCTCCGAAAGGGACAGGAACGAGGCAGCGAAGGCCCGGAAAAACGGGCCCACCGAATTTGTGCTCGTGGAACACAAGCGGGTTGAAATCGGTATCGAGTCGTTGTGCGCCGCGCCGGTCTAGCCGACGGCCGCGGGCTCGGCGACCCGGGCCTTCTCGAACACGAGCTCACCGTCCCTCACGTCCACCAGAACGGTGTCGCCGTCGGCGAACTCGTCGTCGAGGAGCCTCATGGCGAGGGGGTTCTCGACGAGTCGCTGGATTGCCCGCTTCAGAGGACGGGCGCCATAGGTCGGATCCCAGCCTGCCTCTGCGAGGAACTCCTTCGCCGCGTCCGTGAGCTCGATCCGAATCCCCCGCTCGGCGAGGCGCTCCTCCAGGCGGTGGAGCTGGAGCCCGACGATCTCCGAGAGATGCTCGCGTAAGAGCGGGTGGAAGACGACAATCTCGTCGATCCTGTTCAGGAACTCCGGCCGGAACGTGGCGCGCAGGTCCTCTTCCGAGCGCAGGTTCGAGGTCATGATGATCACGGTGTTGCGAAAGTCGACCGTGCGGCCGTGGCCGTCCGTGAGGCGGCCGTCGTCGAGGATCTGAAGGAGGATGTCGAAGACCTCCGTGTGAGCCTTCTCGATCTCGTCGAGGAGGACGACGGAATACGGCCGGCGGCGCACGGCCTCCGTCAGCTGACCGCCTTCCTCGTAGCCGACGTACCCCGGGGGGGCGCCGACGAGCCGGGAGACGGTGTGGCGCTCCTGGTACTCGGACATGTCGATCCGGACCATGGCCCGCTCGTCGTCGAACATGAACTCTGCGAGGGCGCGGGCGAGCTCGGTCTTCCCGACGCCCGTCGGCCCGAGGAAGATGAAGGAGCCGATCGGCCGGTTCGGGTCTTGCAGGCCGGTGCGCGCGCGACGAAGAGCGTTTGCGACAGCTTCGACAGCCTCCTCCTGGCCGACGACGCGCTGGTGCAGCCGCTCCTCCATGTGGATGAGCTTCTCGGTCTCGCCCTCGAGGAGCCGGGAGACCGGGACGCCCGTCCACCGTGAGACGACAGCGGCGATGTCGTCCTCGTCGACCTCCTCTTTGACCATCGGCTCGAAGTCGGTGCCTGCGCGCTCGGCGAGCTCTTGCTCGAGCGCCGGCAGCTCTCCGTAGCGGATCTCTGCGACGCGCTGAAGGTCGCCCTGCCGCTCAGCGCGCTCCGCTTCCATGTTGAGCTCATCGATCCTCTGGGTGATGTCCTTGACCCGGTCGAGGACCTCTTTCTCCTTCGCCCAACGCGCGGCGAGCTCGTCTCGCTGCGCCTTGGCGTTGGCGAGCTCACGCTCGACGGGCTCGCGCACCTCCTTCGACTCCTTGCCCATCGCAGCCAGTTCGATCTCAAGCTGACGCACGCGGCGCTCCGCCTCGTCGAGCTCGAGCGGCGAGGAGTCGATCTCCATGCGGAGCCTCGAAGCCGCCTCGTCGACGAGGTCGATGGCCTTGTCCGGTAGCTGGCGGTCCGAGATGTACCGGTCGGAGAGAATCGCCGCGGCGACGAGAGCAGAGTCTCGGATGCGGACGCCGTGGTGCGCTTCGTAGCGCTCCTTGAGCCCGCGCAGGATGGCGATCGTGTCCGCGACCGACGGCTCGCCGACGAAGATGGGCTGGAAGCGCCGCTCGAGCGCCGCGTCCTTCTCGATGTGCTTGCGGTACTCATCCAGCGTCGTCGCACCGACGCAACGCAGCTCGCCGCGCGCGAGCATCGGCTTGAGCATGTTGGCCGCGTCGACGGCACCCTCCGCCGCTCCCGCGCCGACGATCGTGTGCAGCTCGTCGATGAAGAGGATGATCTGGCCGTCCGAGGCCTTGATCTCGTTGAGGACGGCCTTCAAGCGCTCCTCGAACTCGCCGCGGTACTTCGACCCGGCGAGCAGCGAGCCGACGTCGAGCGCCCAGACCCGCTTCCCCTTCAGGCCCTCGGGAACGTCGCCCGCGACGATCCGCTGTGCGAGCCCTTCGACGATCGCGGTCTTGCCCACTCCGGGGTCGCCGATCAGGACGGGGTTGTTCTTCGTCCGCCGCGAGAGGACCTGGATGACGCGACGGACTTCCTCGTCGCGGCCGATGACCGGGTCGAGCTTGCCCTCCTCAGCGAGCGCCGTGAGGTCGCGGCCGAACTTCTCGAGCGCCTGGTAGCTGCCTTCGGGATCCTGGGAGGTGACCCGCTGCGAGCCGCGCACCTCCTCGAGCGCCTTCATCAGCGCGTCGCGCGGGACGTGGTCGAGCGCCAGCAGGATGTGCTCGGTGGAGACGTACTCGTCACCGAGCTCCCGCATTTTCTCCTCGGCCCGGTCGAGCAGCTCGGCAAGGGCCGTCGAAGCGCGCGGCTGCTGGCTCGCTCCCTCCACGGCCGGCCTGGCCGAGAGCCGCGCCTCGCATTCCTGGCGCAGGGAGTCGACCGACATGCCGGCTCGCTCGACCAGCGTCCGCGGCAGCTCCTGGTCGAGCAGGGCGAGGCAAAGGTGCTCGGGATAGACCTCGGGGTTCCCGCGCCGCCGCGCCATCTCCATCGCAGCGCCGACAGCCTCCTGGGACTTAATAGTGAGCTTGTTGAAGTCCATGTCCGTTTCGGTCAACCGCGGGGGGTGGATGAGGGGGGCCTGCCCCCCTCATAGGAAGTCCATGAGGTCCTTTGCCTGGACGGCAACGTCTCGTCGGCGTCCCTACGGTAGAGGACAACTTCCCTTTTGTACTGGCGGTGAACGTTGCGAATCTCCTGGCGCATCTGCTCCTCGACACGCTCCAAGCGCGAACGCATCCGGCCGAGCTCGTCCTCGAGTCGGAGAACCGTCTCGACCCCCGCGAGGTTCAAGCCGAGCTGGCCGGTCAGGCGCTGGATGAGACGAAGCCGCTCGAGGTCGGCCTCCGAGTAGAGGCGCGTATTACCGGGCGTGCGCTTGGGGCGCACGAGCCCCTTCGCTTCGTAGATCCGAAGCGTCTGCGGATGCATGCCGACGAGCTCGGCGGCGACGGAGATCATGTAGCGAGGCCGTTCGTCCATCACGCGTCCCTCCTCTCGGACCTGGCCAGCGTCAGCGCGCGCATGGACAGCGGGACGCTAAGCAGCACGAGCCCGAGCGCGATCCACTGCAGGGCGCGTAGGAACCACGGGTAGGAATCCTGCTCGCCGTAGTAGTTGACGCCGATCAGGGCCTGGGCGACGAAGAGCACGACACCGAGCGCCATCGCGATCCCCGCCCGCAGGAGCAGCCGCCGCCTCTTCACGAGAACACCTTCTCCCGCGGATCCTGGCGCGAGACCTTCTGCAGGTTCTCGAGCGCCTCGCGCTCGGCCTTGGTCAGCTTCGTAGGGACGACGACCCGCAGCCGCGCGAGCAGGTCGCCCTTCCCACCGCCGTTCAGCTTGGGAGCGCCGCGGCCCTTCACCTTCAGGAGCTTCCCGTCCTGCGAGCCCGGCGGAACCTTGAGCGAGATGCGCCCGCCGTCGGGCGTCGGCACCTCGACCGTCGCGCCGAGCGCCGCTTCCGCGTACGTGACAGGCACGTCGATGACGAGGTCGGCTCCCCTGCGTCGGAAGAGGGGCGAGGGAGTCACGCGCGTCGTGACGATCAGGTCGCCATGCGGGCCGCCCGCATGGCCGGCCTCTCCCTTGCCCTTGAGGCGGATCTGCGTCCCGTCCTTGACCCCCGCTGGGATCTTGACGGTGTAGCGCTTCGTCCGCCGCTCACGACCCGTGCCCTGGCAGTTGCGGCAGGGCTGCTCGATCACCGTGCCATTGCCGCCGCAGCGAGGGCATGGCGTAGAGAGAGCGAAGAGGCCCTGGCTCTCCGAGATGACTCCGCGCCCACGGCACTCGGGGCAGATCGTGGGCGAGGTGCCAGGCTCCGCCCCGGATCCCTTGCACACCGAGCAGGTCGTCTCCAGCTCGACGGGGATCTTCATCGTGACGCCCTTGAGGGCGTCCTCGAAGGAGAGATTGACGGCGACCTCGACGTCACGCCCGCGCTCGCCGCGCTGGCGGGAGCGCGTGGCCGTCGTTCCGCGCCCGGCGCCGAAGTTGTCGAACAGCCCTCCGAAGAGGTTGGAAAGGTCCCCCAGATCGCCGAGGTCTCCGACGTTCCCGGACCACTGGTAGTTGCCTCCACGCGGCCCGCCCGCCCCGCTGAAGACGCGCGAACCCAGCTGGTCGTATTGCTTGCGCTTCGCCGGATCCGACAGGAGGTCATAGGCACCCTGCACCTCCTTGAAGCGCTCCTCCGCCTCCGTGTCTCCCGGGTTCTTGTCCGGGTGGTATTTCCGGGCGAGTTTGCGGTAGGCCTTCTTGATCTCGTCCTGCGACGCCGATTTGGAAACGCCCAGGATCTCGTAGAGATCTTTCATTCGCCCTGGGCGACGACCACGCGCGCCGGCCGCAGGACGCGGTCGCCGAGGCGGTAGCCCTTCTGGAGCACTTCGAGGATGGCGCCGTCGTCCTGCTCGGACGGCTGTGAGAGAAGCGCTTCGTGGACATGCGGGTCGAAGTTGCCGTTCGTCTCGATTTCGACGAGACCCTCCTTGCCGAGCGCCTCCTGGAGCTCACGCTGGACGAGGCGGACCCCTTCCTCGACCTTCCCCTCCTCATGCTCGGACGCCGCTTCTAGGGCGCGCTCGAGATCGTCGAGCACCGGGAGGAGCTCCTTGACGAGCCGCTCGTGTGCGCGCGCGGCCAGGCTCGCCTGGTCGCGCGCAACCCTCTTTCGGTAGTTCTCGAACTCGGCGGCGACCCGCTTCAGGTCGTCGAGATGCTCGTCCCGTTCCTTCTCGAGGAGCGCTGCGCGCTCCTCGAGAGCAGTCACCTGCTTTTCCAGCTCGGTGCGGGTGGGCTTGCTTTCCGCCTTTTCGGTCATTACGGCTTCTTGGCTTCCTCATCGATGACCTCGTAGTCGGCCTCCTCGACGACCTCGTCGTCGCTTTCGCCGGCTCCGTCGCCGCCGTCCGTCTGACTGGACGCGGATGCGTGCTGATCCGCCTGGACGCGCTGATAGACGGCCTCGGCGAGCTTGTGCGAGGCCTGCATGAGGTCCTCCGCCTTCGTGCGGATGGCAGAGGCGTCCTCGCCGTCGAGCGCCGTGCGGACCTCGGCGAGCTTGGACTCGATCTCGGACACGGTCGCCTCGTCGAGCGAGTCGCGATGCTCGTTGAGGCTCTTTTCGGTCGAGTAGACGAGCGACTCGGCCTGGTTGCGAGCGTCGGCGAGCTCACGTAGGCGCCGCGCCTCGTCAGCGTGGGATTCGGCTTCGCGCACCAGGCGCTCGACTTCCTTTTCGTCGAGGCCGGAGCCGCCCTCGATCCGGATCTGCTGCTGATTCCCGGTGCCGAGATCCTTCGCGGAGACGTTGAGGATGCCGTTCGCGTCGATGTCGAATGTGACCTCAATCTGGGGCATGCCTCGCGGCGCCGGCGGAATCCCGACGAGCTGGAACTTCCCCAGCGTCTTGTTGAAAGCAGCCATCTCCGACTCGCCCTGGAGGACGTGGATCTCCACCGACGGCTGGTTGTCCTCCGCGGTGGTGAACGTCTCGGACTTCTTCGTCGGGATGGTGGTGTTGCGCTCGATCAGAGGCGTGAAGACGCCGCCTTTCGTCTCGATGCCAAGGGAAAGCGGCGTGACGTCGAGCAGGAGGACATCCTTGACTTCGCCCTTGAGCACGCCGGCCTGGATGGCCGCGCCGATGGCGACGACCTCGTCCGGGTTGACGCCCTTGTGCGGCTCCTTGCCGATCAGCTCCTTGACCTTGTCGTGGACGGCCGGCATGCGGGTCATTCCCCCGACGAGGATGACGTGGTCGATCTTGTCCTTGGTGAGGCCTGCGTCCTCGAGGCACTGCTTGGTTGGCTGCACGGTGCGCTCGATCAGGTCGTGGGTCAGCTCGTTCAGCTTCGCGCGGGTGAGCTGGAGGTCGAGGTGCTTCGGGCCCTCCGGCGTCGCCGTGACGAAGGGCAGGTTGATCTGCGTCGACATCGTCGACGACAGCTCGATCTTGGCCTTCTCCGCGGCCTCGTAGAGGCGCTGAAGGGCCATCCTGTCCTGCGCGAGGTCGATGCCCTGCTCGCGCTTGAACTCGGCCACCATCCAGTCGACGATCGCCTTGTCGAAGTTGTCGCCGCCGAGGTGGTTGTCGCCGTTCGTCGCCTTCACCTCGAAGACGCCTTCGCCGAGCTCGAGGATCGAGACGTCGAAGGTGCCCCCGCCGAGGTCCCAGACGAGGATCGTCTGGTCGGATTCCTTGTCGAGGCCGTAGGCGAGCGCGGCCGCAGTCGGCTCGTTGATGATGCGGACGACATTGAGGCCGGCGATCTTGCCGGCGTCCTTGGTCGCCTCGCGCTGTGCGTTGTTGAAGTACGCCGGGACGGTGATGACGGCGTCGTTGACAGTCTCGCCGAGGTAGGCCTCGGAGTCCGTCTTCAGCTTCTGCAGGATCATCGCCGAGATTTCCGGCGGCGCGTACTCCTTGTCCCCGACCTTGACGCGTGCGTCACCGTTCGGGCCGGCTACGACCTCGTACGGGACGATCTTCATCTCCTCGCTGACCTCCGAGTACTTGCGCCCCATGAAGCGCTTGATGGAGAAGATCGTGTTCTGGGGATTCGTGACCGACTGGCGCTTCGCCGGCGCGCCGACGAGCCGCTGGCCGTCCTTCGTGAACGCGACGACGGAAGGCGTGGTGCGCCCGCCCTCCGCGTTCGGGATGACCGTTGGTTCTCCGCCCTCGAGGACGGCGACGCATGAATTGGTCGTCCCCAGGTCGATTCCGATTGTTTTTGCCATCTGTGAAACCCTCCGTGCTTGCTTGGCTGGCTAAGAAAATCTAAGTGCCTTTATAGCATGTTTTTGCCTTCAGGGATGGGCTTTTAGGCGCCGACGAAGCGGCGCAGCACGTCGGCCGCAGCCGGCTCAGCCACGACGATTCCGGCCAGGATGAGGGCGCAGCCGCCCCAGCCGAAAAGCCCGAGCCGGTCGTCGGCGAGGAGGTAGCCGAAGAAGCCTGCCCACACCGTCTCGAGCGAGAAGACGAGTGCGATCCGGGTGGCGCTAAGGCGCCGCTGCGCCCAGACCTGGGTCAGGTAGCCGAGCGCGCTCGCGAAGACCCCCGTGACGATGAGGGCTCCCCATACCGTCCAGCCGCGTGGCACCGCGAGCTGGCCGAGCACCAGCGCGATGAGCAGAAAACCGAGGAACGCGGTCGCCATCTCCACGAGCGTCAGTACCACGGCGTCATGCCGGGAGGCGTAGCGCTCGACCATCAGGATCTGGAGGGCGGTGGCGAACGCACTCGCGAGCACGAGCAGGTCCCCGGTCGGCGCCCCGACGTCGATCCCCGACAGGAGTGCAAAGCCGATCACCGCCAGGCCGGCGCCGATCCAGACGACGGCCGCCATGGACTGACGGAAGAGGACGAGCGCGAGCAGTGGCGTAAGCACGACGTAGAGACCGGTGATGAAGCCGGTGCTCGAAACGGTCGTCCGCTCGAGCCCCGCGGTCTGGAAGCCGTACGCCGCCGCGAGGAGGACGCCGAGGACGACGCCGGCGCGGGCGCCTTCCCAGCCGAGCGACCGGACGCGGCCTCGCGCGGGCACCGCCAGCACGACGCCGGCGATGGCGAAGCGGACGGCGAGAAAGGCGAAGAGCGGGTAGAGATCGAGCGCATCTTTCACCTGGACGAACGTCACGCCCCAGACCGCCGTGACCGCGATCAGGAGGAGGAGCGGGAGCACGGGCGGGCAGGCTACTGCTCACGCAGAGCGTGCCGGCGCGCTTGCGCTACCAGCCGTTCGGCGCGGGGGCCTTGAAGCGCGACGGTCCCAGAGGACCCGTTGTGTCGGCGAAGTAACCGACCTCCCCCCACGCCCCGCCGAAGCCGTACCACGGCTGTCCAGACGCGGACGCGAGCGCCATCCACGTCCGCCACGCCTTCCCGTAGCCCGTGTAGTCATAAGTGGCGAGCCAGGTGGCACAACTCGTCGAAAAGCGTCCCGCGCTCTCGTAGCTCCCATGCGTTCCCTTCGCGCTGAAGACGATGGGATGGGAGCCGGACTTGAGGACATCCCCCCAGGCTCGGATGCTCGTGCAGGAGGAGCCGTGCCGGAAGAACGCGACTGCGAGCGGCTGATCGGAGGAGTCGAGCCGAACGGTTACGTGCTCCCAGTCTCCCTCGTGGTTGAAGCCCAGGACCCCGTCGTTGTACGGATAGAAGAACCAATAGGTCACGAACCGTCCAGGGACGTACTCCCAGAAGACCGCGTCCTGCGTCAGGTCCGGTTGGCCTCCGCGGGCCAATGCGGTGTTCGGCAGGTCGAGTGAGAAGCCCTCGTACGTCGAGAGACCGGCTCGGTCGGACTCGGTGCCGAACGGCCTCGTGTACTGGGTCGCCGAAAACCACCGATCGGTGCTGTAAGCGTGCCAGCGGTACGGTGAGTCGCTCAGACGCCCGAGACGCCGGGCATCGACACGACCGGCTCCGGCGACGAGGTCGCGGCAGGATCCGCAGTTGTACTCGTGCCACCAAAAGAGCTTGGACTTAGCGACGAAGTCGCGGGTCGGCCCTCCAGGAAACGCCTGCTCATCTGGATGTAGTCGGACGAGCGGCGCGTGCCGAACGACCACCTCCGGGGCCGCCGTCGCGGGAGCCGCCTGGGCCGCGCCGGCGACGAGAACTACGAGGATTAAGAGAGCGCGGCGGCGCACGCGCCCGATCCAACAGCAGAAGCTGTCAGCGAACTGTCACGGGAGGTGACGGGCTACTCTACGGATCGTGCCGGTTCTGGACACACTCGGCCGCCCGGTCCGCGACCTTCGCATCTCGGTCACGGACCGCTGCAACTTCCGCTGTGTCTACTGCATGCCAAAGGAGGTCTACGGCCGCAACTACCGCTTCCTCGAGCGCCGCCAGCTGCTCACGTTCGAGGAGATCGAGCGCCTTTCGCGCGTGTTCGCCTCCCTCGGCGTCGAGAAGATCCGGCTCACCGGCGGCGAGCCTTTGCTCCGCCGCGAGCTCGAGCGCCTCGTTGAGATGCTGGGGGCGATTCCCGGGGTGGACCTAACGCTGACGACCAACGGGTCTCTGCTCCCACAGAAGGCGCGCGTGCTTGCAGACGCGGGGCTGCGACGCGTGACCGTCAGCCTCGACTCGCTCGACGACCAGGTGTTCAGGGCCATGAACGACGTCGACGTGCCGGTCGAGCGGGTGCTCGCTGGAATCGAGGCGGCGGCGGCCGCCGGCCTCTCGCCAGTGAAGGTGAACATGGTCGTGAAGCGGGGAGTGAACGAGGACAGCGTCCTCCCGATGGCTCGCTACTTTCGCGGCAGCGGTCACATCCTTCGCTTCATCGAGTACATGGACGTGGGTCACACGAACGGGTGGCGCCTGGACGACGTCGTCTCCGCGGCCGAGATCGTCGCGACGATCGGCGCGGAGCTACCCCTCGAGCCGATCGAGCCCAACTACGCGGGAGAGGTAGCGCGGCGTTACCGATATCGCGACGGCAGCGGCGAGATCGGCGTGATCGCCTCGGTGACGGAGCCCTTCTGCAGAGCCTGCACGCGCGCCCGCCTCTCGGCCGAGGGACGGCTGTACACCTGCCTCTTCGCGACCGAGGGTCACGACTTGCGGGCGCTCGTTCGCGGAGGCGCGTCCGAGAGCGACCTCACGGAGGGGATCGGGCGTGTCTGGCGCGCCCGCGCCGATCGCTACTCGGAGCTGCGCTCGACGGAGACTGCCGCTCTGCCGAAGATCGAGATGTCCTACATCGGCGGCTGACCGGTCATGGCGCGGAATCCGGCGCTGGCACGCGTGAAGCAGGTCTACACGGACGAAGCGCGGCGACTCGCCACGCAGTCCATGACGCAGCTCGAGCAGTCGAACCTGACTCCCGACGCGCTCACGATCTCCGGAGTCCTCCTCTGCATCGCGGGCGCCGTGGCCGTCTATTTCGAGTACCTGGGCTGGGCCTTCTTCTGGATCGGTGCAGTGCTCTTCGTGGTCGGCTCGATCCTCGACATCCTCGACGGGGCGCTCGCCCGCACACGCGGAGCCGACAGCCCGTTCGGCGCGTTCCTCGACTCGACAGTCGATCGCGTCGGTGAGGGCTTCATGCTCGGCGCGATCGGTCTCGTGTTCATGCGCCACGGGCAGATGTGGGCTGTCGCCCTGGCCTTCGCGGCGATGGCGGGCTCCTTCCTCGTCAGCTACGCCCGCGCCCGCGCTGAAGCGCTAGGCTTGAGGGGGGACGTCGGCCTTGGGAGCCGCGCCGAACGCGTCGTCGTAATTACGACCGGCCTCTGCCTGGCGCCCTTGCATGATTTGATCCTGCCGACCACGATCGCGCTCCTCACGGCAACCGCCTGGCTCACAGTGGTTGAGAGGATCCTCTTCGTTCGCAAGCAGCTCCGCGGCATCTGATAGCACATTTGTGCTATCACTTGGAGCGATGGCTCAGAAACGCAGCGACGTCCTCGTCCGCATGCCTGCGGAGCTCAAGCGCCGGCTCGCCCGCGAGGTCGAGGCGCGCGGCGGCAACCTGAACGACGTCGCAGTCGAGATTCTCGCCTCCCGTTTCGCCGTTCCCTTCCAGGGCTCTGGCCGCCGCGCCGGCCGTCCGAGCGAGAAAGGGGACGTCTTGCTGCGCATGCCCTCGGAGCTGAAGACCAAGCTCGCGCAGCGTGCATCCGAGAGAAAGCGCTCGGTCACCCAACTCATCGTCGAGACACTCAGCGAACGCCTCGACGACCTAAGAAAGGACACGATGGCCTCGAAGAACGGATCCAGCAACGGGCGAACGACCTCCGGCGAACGCGTGCGCGTTGCGATCATCGGCGTCGGCAACTGCGCCAACTCACTGCTCCAGGGCGTCGAGTACTACAAGGACGCCGATCCCGACCAGTTCGTCCCGGGGCTCATGCACGTCGACCTGGGCGGCTATCACGTCCGCGACGTCGAGTTCACCGCAGCGTTCGACGTAACGAAGGACAAGGTCGGCAAGGACCTCGCGGATGCGATTTGGGCTCACCCGAACGACACCTACAAATTCGCGGACGTCCCCAGGACCGGGATCAAGGTCTCCCGCGGGATGACTCACGACGGCATCGGCAAGTATCTCTCCGAGATCACCGAGAAGGCGCCCGGCGAGACGGACGACGTGGTCGGAATCCTCAAGGAGACGAACACGGACGTCGTCGTCAACTACCTCCCCGTCGGCTCGGAAGAGGCGACGAAGTGGTACACGGAGCAGATCCTCGCGGCGGGCTGCGCGATGGTGAACTGCATGCCGGTGTTCATCTCGCGTGAGGCTTACTGGCAGCGCCGCTTCGAGCAGGCGGGCGTGCCGATCATCGGCGACGACATCAAGTCACAGGTCGGCGCGACGATCACCCACCGGGTGCTCACGAGCCTCTTTCGGGAGCGCGGCGTCAAGCTCGACAAGACGATGCAGCTGAACGTTGGCGGCAACTCCGACTTCCTCAACATGCTCGAGCGCGACCGGCTCGAGTCCAAGAAGATCTCGAAGACGAACGCGGTCACGTCGATGCTCGATTACGACATCGGCAAGGACAACGTCCACGTCGGCCCCTCGGACCACGTGCCCTGGCTGACCGACCGCAAGTGGGCGTACATCCGCATGGAGGGCTCCGCCTTCGGCGACGTGCCGCTGAACCTCGAGCTCAAGCTCGAGGTGTGGGACTCGCCCAACTCCGCCGGCATCGTCATCGATGCCGTCCGCCTCGCGAAGCTTGCGCTGAAGAACGGCATTTCCGGCGCGCTCGAAGGCCCGAGTGCCTACCTGATGAAGTCGCCGCCCAAGCAGATCGTCGACGACGAGGCGATGGACCTCGTCGAGGACTTCATCAAGAAGAACGCGCGCGCGGCAGAACGCGGGCAGGTCTCTTCGAAGGCGTCGTAACGATTTCCCTCCCTACTCGTGTTACTTTCCACGCGTAGGAAGGGGCGCAAGTGAACTTGGGGAGCGGCAGGCCGCTCGAGCTCCGCGACGAGGGGAGTTCCCCCGCTCAGAGCGAGGGCGTCGCGGCGAGCGAGGAACGCAAGCTCGCGACAGTCGTCTTCGCCGACCTCGTCGGCTCGACCGAGCTCGGCGCCGCGCAGGATCCAGAGCGGATGCGGGCGCTGCTCGATCGTTTCTACGACGCCATGGCGGCCGAGGTGGAAGGCGCGGGCGGCACGGTCGAGAAGTTCGTCGGCGACGCCGTCATGGCCGCCTTCGGAGCGCCGACAGCTCAGGAAGATCACGCGGAGCGCGCGCTGCACGCCGCTCTCTCCATGCAGCGGCGCCTCGAGGAGCTCTTCGGCGAGACGCTCGCGCTTCGCATCGGGGTAAACACGGGCGAGGTTGTCGTCGGGCGAGCCCGCGAAGGAAGCTCGTTCGCCACCGGCGACGCCGTCAACGTGGCCGCCCGCCTCGAGCAGGCTGCCGCCCCCGGGGAGATCCTCGCCGGCGAGCGGACCGTCGCGGCCGTGCGCGGCGCGTTCGAGTTCGCCGAACCCGCGAGCGTCGAAGCGAAGGGAAAGCCGGGGGGAGTCTCATGCCGACGCGTTCTCCGCGCGCTCTCGCTCATGCGGCCACGCGGCGTCAGTGGCTTGCACCGCACGTTCGTCGGCCGCGACGCCGAGCTCGCCGCTCTAGCAGGGGCATACCGCCAGGTCGTCGACCAGGGCAGCCCGCACCTGGTGACGATCAGCGGCGAAGCCGGCGTTGGCAAAACCCGCCTCGTCCGCGAGTTCTGGGAAACCCTCGGCAGCGAATCGCGGGAGCCGCTGCGGCGGACCGGACGCTGCCTCCCCTACGGGCAGGGGATTACCTACTGGCCTCTCGGCGAGATCCTCAAGGAGCAATTCGGGATCCTCGAGAGCGACCCTCCCGAGGCGTTGAGCCTGCGCCTCGGCGAGCGCGAGATTCTCGGCCTGACGATCGGCCTCGACGTCGCCCGCGATCTGCATCCGCTCGCGGCACGCGACCGGCTGTACGCCGGCTGGGTTGAGTTCATCGAAGAGCTCGTCGCCGACCGTCCAGCCGTCGTGCTCATCGAGGACATCCACTGGGCGGAGGACCCACTGCTCGATCTTCTGGACCGCCTCCTCCGAGACATGCACGGGCCGATGCTCCTCATCGCGACCACGCGGCCCGAGCTCTTCGACCTTCGCCCGGCGTGGGGTGGGGCCCGCCGGGACGCCTCGACGATCGAGCTCGAGCCGCTGCCCGCCGAGGCTGCCTCGCGCATGTTGAGCGAGCTTCTCGCGGAAGAGCTCCCCGGCGACGTGAGCGCCATGATCGTCCGGCAGGCGGAGGGCAACCCATTCTTCGTCGAGGAGGTTCTGGAGTCGCTCATCGACCAGGGCGTCCTCATACCTGCGAACGGAGGCTGGGTGGTCTCCGAGCTGCCTGGCGGCTTCGCAATCCCTGATTCAGTCCAGGCTGTCCTCGCCGCGCGAATCGACCTTCTCCCTCCGGACGAGAAGGCCGCGCTGCAGGCCGCTTCGGTCATCGGCCGTGTCTTCTGGACTGGTCCCGTCTACGAGCTCGTCCTGGACCGGCGACCGGACTTCCGCGTCCTCGAGGACCGGGACCTCGTCCGCCGGCGCGCGGGCTCGACCATCGCCGGCGAGACCGAGTACGCGTTCAAGCATCAGCTGACCCGGGAGGTGGCGTACGCCGGTTTGCCAAAGGCGAAGCGCGCCCGGCTTCACGCCAACTTCGCAGGTTGGCTCGAGCGATTCGGCGGCGGACGGGACGAGCACGCGCCGCTCCTCGCTCATCATTACTCCGAGGCCGTACGGCCGGCCGACGCCGACCTCGCGTGGCTGGGGGCCGAGGAGGAACTCGAGCGACTCAGGGCCGCCGGGATCACCTGGCTGCGACGAGCCGCAGATCTCGCCGTCGGCCGGTATGACATCGACGAGGCCCTCGAACTCCTGCACTGTGCGGTCGCCCTCGAACCGGACACATCCGACCAGGTCGAGCTCTGGCGCTCGATCGGTCGCGCGAATGCGCTCAAGTTCGACGGTGAAGCCTTCTGGACGGCGATCCTGAAGGCGATCGAACTTTCATCGCAACCGGAGACGACGGCCGACCTATACAGCGATCTCGCCCTCGAGACGGCTGGACGCCCAGGGATGTGGAAGCGGCGGCCCGAGAGAGCGCTCGTGAAGTCGTGGGTCGACCGTGCGCTCAGGCTCACGAAAGACGGGAGCCCAGGTCGAGTCAAAGCGCTCATCGCCCTTGCGGCCGTGGACCCGGAACACGGGACCGAGCCAGCGCACGAGGCGATGCGGCTGGCCGAGCGGATCGGTGATCCCGAGCTCCGGGCCGATGCGCGGAGCGTCCTCGCCGAGGCGGCGTTCGTGGCCGGTCGCTTCGACGAAGCGCTCGCTCTGGGTCGAATCCGACTCGAGCTCGCCGACGAGATCTCGAATCCCGACATGCGCGCGGGCATGCACTTCACAGGCGTGTACACGGCTCTCGGATGTGGACGTTTCGGTGAGGCCCGCGAGCACGCTCGACTGCAAGAAGAGCTGGCGAGGCGACTTAGCCCACACCACGTCGTGCACGGCGTCGCCATGCGCCTCATGGTCGAGGAGCTGGCGGGAAATTGGGAAGCGATCGACGCGCTCACGGGCGAGACGGAGCTGGCAGTGGCCGACAACGTCGCGACTCCCTGCACGTTCAATCCCCGCTCGCTCCTCGTCTGCTCTCTCGCGAGCATGCATGCAGGCGACCACGCGGAGTCGCGCCGACTGGAGAGCTCGGCCGATGCTCTGGGAATGGAAGGCTACGGCCTCACCATCGACGCTCCGCGTGTCCGACTCGCTTTGGTCCGGGGCGACCTGGAGACGGTGGAACAACTCCTCGCTCAGCCCGGTGAGGCCATGCACTTCGCCCTACTCGCGGCCGTCGCGGCCCGGCTCGACGGCCTCGTCGCCCTCCGCGACCGCGGACGCATCGAAGCGGAGAGTCCCGCCCTCATCCGCCCGAACACCTACCTCGAGCCGTTCGCGCTCCGAGCACTCGGCCTCGTGCGCGAGGACAAGCAACTGGTTACGCAGGCTCTCGGGCGGTTCGAGGCGCTCGGGCTCGACTGGCACGCTGCCGAGACGCGCGCCCTTCTCTGACCTCCGGTCTAAACTCGCTTCGATGGGCCTTCGGATCTGCATGGTCACGCCGTTCGCGTGGTCTCAGCCCCACCCGGTCAACGAACACGTAGCCGCCGCCGCCGAAGAGCTGCGGGGCCGAGGCCACGACGTGGTCATCCTCGCGCCTTCGAATCGGGCCGTCGAGCTCGCGGCGGGGCGGCGCGCGCTCAGACGCCTCGGACGCGAGGGCGTCCCGCTCGAGGGAACGGTTGCACTCGGCCCCGCGATCCCCGTCTCGCGGCGGAGCCGCATGGGCGTCCCGCTCGGGGTCCGCGCCAACCTCGAGCTGGCACTCTCGGCTGACTCGTTCGACGTCGTCCACGCGCACGAGCCCGGCCTTCCCAGCCTGTCGTATTTGGCCCTGAGGCACGCCCGCGCCTTGACGGTGGCCACGTTTCACTCGCCGGAGCGTCTCGGCTATCCGCCGGGCCGCCAGCAGCGCGAGCGCCTGCTCGCGCGTGTCGATGCCCTGACCGCGGTCGGAGAGGAGACCCTTTCCGCAGCAAGCGCCCGCTTTCCGGGTAAGTACCGCCTGCTGCCGCACGGCGTCGAGCCCGCGAAAGGACGAACCGGCGAGCCCGCGCGCCGCTTCCTGCTGGAATGGCGCGCCGACGAGCTCGCACGCGCCCGTGCGGCCCTGCGCGGTCTTCGCGAGCTCTTCGGCTGGGAGCTCGTGCTCCTGCGGACCCGTCCGCTTGCCGGGCGGCCCTACGTGCCGCTGGCCGTCCGCGGACGCGTCCACGTTCGAACCGCTCTTGATCTCGACTCGCGCGCGAAGGCGATTGCGGACGCGGCCGCGCTCATTCCCGCGCAGCGCGGGCTCGCCCGCCTCGCGCTGGAGGCCGAGGCGGCCGGGGTGCCGCTGCTCGACCCGCCTGGGTCCGATTCGCAGCCCGAGCTCGTCGCGGCGGCGATGGCTCGCCTGGCCGAGAACCCGGACTGGCGAATGAAGCTTTCCGAGCAGGCGAGAGAGGCGACGAAGGGCGAGAGCGTCTCGGCTCTCGGCGACGAGCTCGAAGCGATCTACGGATCCGTCATGGGTCGCCGCCGCCGGGCTCCTGCCCGAACCGACCCGCTCGCCGACCGGCCGCTCGTGCTCTGCGACCTGCACATGCACACCGAGCACTCCCACGACTGCGCGGTACCGGTGGACGCTTTGCTCGACTACGCGGAGGCGCAGGGGCTCGGCGCCATCGCGATCACGGACCACAGCGTCTTCACCGGAGCGCTTCAGGCCGTCGAGCTCGCGCGCCGTCGTCAGCTCGTCGTCATCCCCGGCGAGGAGGTAAAGACGGAGTCCGGCGAGGTGATCGGGCTCTTCCTCGAGCGGGAGATCCCGCGCGGCATGTCCATGGGCGAGACGATCGCCGCCATCCGGGAGCAGAACGGCGTTGTTTACCTCCCCCACCCCTTCGATCGTCTACACACGATCGCCGACGCCGGGACTCTCCACCGGCATCTCGCCGAGATCGACGTGTTCGAGGTCTACAACGCCCGTCTCCTGTTCGAAGTGTTCAACGACGAGGCGCTCCGTTTTGCCCGCAAGTACAACCTGACGATGGGAGCCGGCTCCGACGCCCACGTCCTCCAGGGAGTGGGCACGGGCCTCGTGCGCATGCGGGCTTTCGAGACCCCGGAGGAATTCCTCATCAGCCTTCGTTCCGCGGAGATCCTGCGCCGGCCGAAGTCGCTCGTCTACCTCCAGGGGCTCAAGTGGGTCGCGCAGGCGCGGGAGCGGCGCAAGGCCGCGGTGTAGGAGGAGCGCCCGCGGACCCCGAATAGGTAAGGCGCCCCTTGACCGTGCCCGTCGACGACATCTCAGAGCGCTACCTGAAGAAGGCGATCGCCGAGATCAACGAGCTCGGCCGTGAGATCGTGCGGGCGGCCGGCGAGGAGCAGGCGCCCGTGCTCGGCTCGGGCCACCCGCTCGCCGACATCTTCCTCCTCAAGTACGGCCCCCAGGACGCGGAGCAGCACGAGGGCGTCGCGTTCTTCGGGCGCACGGGCCAGGCGATCCTCAAATCGCTCCAGCGCCTGCACGTGGACCCGACCGCGATCTACGGGACGAACTGCCTCAAGTTCGCGGGCGCCGACGAGGAGCAGGCCCACGCGTGGGTCTCCCGCGAGCTCCATATCGTGCAGCCGAAGCTCATCGTCTCGATGGGGCAAGATGCCCTTGCGTGTCTGAACGCAGTCCGCTTCCCCCTGGCAGCCGAGGTGACGAACGAACCGGGCACGATCCAGCGGTTCACGCCGACGATCGACGCCCTCGTCTGCCCCGACGTCGACGCTTCGCTGGACGAGGCCCCGGCGAAGAGGGCGTTCTGGGACGCTTTCAAGGCGATCGGACCCTGGTGGTCCGAGCTGCCGCCGTACTAGCGGTCTTAGCGGTCCTCGGCGTCTACTACGGAGTCTCGGAGCACCTTCCCGAGCTGTCGCAGTGGGGCGACGTGGCCTTCCTTGGCCTCGGGCTCATGCCGCTGACCTTCCTGCTTGTCTGGCTGGCCCTGCCCCTGAGGGAGACCGCTCCGCGCGAGCTCGCAGTCGCCGCGGTCTCGCTCGTCGTCTTGGCGGTGATCCTCGAGTTGGCGGAACTCGACATCGCGGCCAACTTCGTGAAGCTCGCGGCCGTCGCCGCGGTGGGCTGGTGGTTCCTCGGCCTCTTCGAAGCGCTCTCCTGGGTGCTGCTCGTCGCCCTGCTGATAGTCCCCGTCGACGCCTTCTCGGTCGCCCGCGGGCCTACGAAGGAGATAGTCGAGAACCAGCCGCAGGTCTTCAACGCGCTCAGTGTTTCATTCCCGCTTCCCGGCCAGCACTCCTCGGCGCAGCTGGGCCTCCCCGACATCCTCTTCTTCTCGCTCTTCCTCGGCGCCGCGGCTCGCTTCGGCCTGCGGGTCGGGTGGACGTGGTTGGCGATGACCTTGTCCTTTGGGACGACGCTCGCACTCGCCATCGGCTTCGACGTGGCGGGTCTGCCCGCGCTGCCGCTTCTCTCAGCCGCCTTCGTGCTCGTGAACGCGGATCTGATCTGGCGGGCCTACAAGGAAGGGTCGGCCAGGCCTTCGAAGTGAGCGGTCGCCTCCTCGGCCGATTCCGGCGCGAGGACGTACTCCTGCACGAACTCCTCGGCGTCCGGATAGCCGCTCGCGCGAATGGCTTCCGCCGCGGATTCGACGTCGTAGTGGCTTCGACGGAGTTCCACATCGGGGCCGAGCAGCGCCCAGCAGGCGATGCCCGCCTCTCCCTCGTAGGGCATCCCTACGCTGCCCGCGTTCACGAGCCGGCGGTCGCCGACGATCCGGTCGAACTGGACATGAGTGTGGCCGCAGACGATCACCTGCTCGCGGACGCCGTCCAGCATTGGATCGAGCCGCTTGGGCGGGGTGATCGCCGTGATGATCTCCTCGTCGCTGCGGGGAGACCCGTGGCAGAAGAGAACGGATCCCAGGCCGTCCACGTCGCGGGACAGCGGGTGCGGCAAGGACGCGAGGAATGCAAGCTGCTCCTCGGTCAACCGCTCGTGGTCCCATTGCGCCCTCGTCCGCCACAACCCGGGTTCCTCGGTCCCGGGGCTCACGACGTGGCGATCGGTGTTGCCCCGGATGAAGGTCGCGCCTCGCTCCCTGAGGCGCTCGAGGCACTCGGATGGCATCGGACCGAGCACTAGGTCGCCGCCGGACAGGATGACGTCCGCGTCCACCTCGCTCAGCACCGCCTCGAGCGCGGGCAGGTTCCCGTGGACGTCGTAGAGGGCTGCGACCTTCATTCGCGGACGAACAGCGCGACGGACTCGACGTGCGGCGTGTGCGGGAACATGTCCAGGGGGCGGACGCGCTCGAGCCGGTAACCGAACTCACCCACCAGCTCCTTCGCATTGCCGGCGAGGGTCGTCGGGTTGCAGGAGACGTACACGAGCCGCGGCGCCTCGAGCGCGGCGACCCGCCCGAGCGACTTGCCCGTCAGCCCGGCTCGCGGCGGGTCGACGACGACGACGTCGGGCGGCCCCGCGCGGTCGCGCAGCTCCTCCACGTCGGCCCCGACCTCCCCCGCGAAGAACGCGGCGTTCGTGACCCCGTTCAGCTCGGCGTTCTCGACCGCGCAGGCGATCGACTCCTCCGAGGAGTCGATGCCCCAGACGGTCAGGGCGTCTCGAGCGAGCGAGAGGCCAATCGTTCCGGCGCCGCAGTAGAGGTCGTAGATGGTCTCCTCCCCCGTCAGCCCCGCATACTCGCCTGCCAGACGGTACAGCCGCTCGCACATCGCCGTGTTGGTCTGCATGAAGGCGTTCGGGCGGACGCGGAAGCGCAGGCCGAGAAGCGCCTCCTCGATCGCCTCCTCTCCCCAGAGGAGCTTCGCGGGCAGGTTTGTCACCTCGGCCGGAGTGTCGTTCACGGCCCAATGCACCGACCTGACCTCGGGGAAAGTTTGCACGGCGGCGACGAAGCGCTCCTCCGGTAGCGCCCCCGGGGCCGTCACGAGAACGACGAGCGCCTGCTTCGTGTTCCGTCCCTCGCGAACGACGAGATGGCGAAGATAGCCCTCATGCGTCTCCTGGTCGAATGCGGTGAGCCCCTCCTCGTTGGCCCAGGCGTGGACCCGGTTGCGGATCGCGTTGCCGAGGTCGGTGGTGAGCCAGCAGCGCTCGACGTTCAGGACCTCGTCCCAGCGGCCCGCCTTGTGGAAGCCGAGCCCCACGCCCTCGGGCGTCTGCGTGAACGAGTACTCGAGCTTGTTCCGGTAATGAAAGAGGGATTCGGCCGGGACGGCGGGTTCCGCCTCGAAGCCCGAGAGCTTGCCGATCCGCTCCAGGGCGTCGACTACCTGGCGCGCCTTGGCGTCGAGCTGCGCCTCGTAGGCCAGGTCCTGGAAACGGCAGCCGCCACACTCGGGAAAGTGGGCGCAGGGCGCGTCGACGCGAGGGGCCCCCGCCTCGACGACTTCGAGCGCAGTCGCCTCGGCGTGACTGCGCTTCACCTTCGTGACGCGCGCCCGGACCTTGTCGCCGGGAAGCCCGCGGCGAACGAAGACCACGAAGCCGTTCAGGCGCGCGACGCCGTTGCCGCCGTAGGCGAGCGAGTCGATTGTGAGCTCAAGCTCCTGGTCTTTCCGGAGAGGCGCGGCCATGTCCCTACCGCAGGGTAGAGACGTACACCTTGCGGCGGCGTGGGCCGTCGAACTCGCAGAAGAAGATCCCCTGGTAGGTGCCGAGGACGAGGTTGCCGTCTTCGACCGGGACGAGAACCTGGGGACTGACCAGCGAGGCGCGGAAATGCGCCGGCGCATTCGGTCCGTCGGCGTCGTCGTGCTGCCAGCGCCAGTCCTCGCCGACGATCCGCTCGAACGCAGCCTCGAAGTCCTCCACGAGCTCCGGGTCGATCTTCTCGTTGATCGTGACGCCAGCCGTCGTGTGGGGAACGTAGACCAGAGCCGCGGAGGCTTCCCCGTTGCCTCCGAGCGCCGCGCGAACCTGGTCGGTGATGTTCACGAGCTGCGTCTTGCGCTCGGTCTGAAGGTCGATCTCCCGCACGGCCGATTATCCTACGGCAGACATGGCCACTGCCCCGGCAGCTCTGGACGCCTACCGGGAGGAGGCCGACAGGTTCATCGCCGCGCTCGACGAGGAGTACTACCTCCACTTCGCCGGGCTGAAGGAAGACTTCGAGCTGACGCCGATTTACGAGCGCCACGCGGACCTGGCGACGCTCGATGCGTGCCGCAGCCTGGGCGAGGCGACCGAGCTCGGTGATCGCGGCGCGATCGAGCTCTGGCGGTTTGCTTGCGAGGGCTACATGGGCGATCTCACGCGAAGCCAGGCCGAGGAGCTCGCACACTTGGAGGCTTCGCTCACGGTCGAGGTGGACGGTGAGGAGATCGGCTTTCGCCTGCTGCGGCCGGCGCTCGCGAACGAGCCCGACCGTGACCGCCGCGAACGCCTCGACCGGGCGCGCGTCGAGCTGAGCGAGACCCAGCTGAACCCGCATTACGTCGCTATCGCCGAGACGCGCCGCGAGGCGATCACGCGGCTGGGTGCCGCGAACTACCGCGAGCTCTACACGCGCTTCGGCTTCCCGCTGGAGGAGCTCGGCGCGCAGTGCGAGCATTTTCTCGCGGAGACCGAGGAACTGTTCGTCTCCGCCTTCGATCGTCTCTTTCGAAGGCGGGTGGGCGTCTCGCTCGAGGAGGCTCGGCGCTGGGACGTCCCGCGCCTCTTTCGCGCGCCCGAATGGGACTCGGGCTTCCCTGCGAGCAAGATGGTGCCGGCGCTCGAGTCGACGCTCGACGGCCTGGGGATCGACCTCCGCACTCAGGAGAACGTCCACCTCGATCTCGAGCCTCGCCCGACCAAGACCCCGCGCGCCTTCTGCGCGCCGATCGAGGTGCCCGGCCGCGTCATGCTCGTCATCCAGCCGATGGGCGGCCCCGACGATTGGCACGCGCTCTTCCACGAGGCGGGCCACACGGAGCACTACGCGCACACTTCGGCGGAGCTGCCGATGGAAGCGAGACGGCTCGGCGACAACGCCGTCACCGAGGGCTGGGCGATGCTCTTCGAGCTCGTGGTGAACGACCCGGCCTGGCTCGAGCGCCGGCTCGACTTCGCCAAGCCCGGCGAGTTCGCCTCCGAGGCGGCGACGGGACTCCTCTACTTCGTCCGGCGCTACGCGGCCAAGTTCCTCTACGAGCTCGAGCTGCACGCGGCCACCGACCTCGACCCGATGGGGCAGCGATATGTCGAGCGCATGTACGACGCACTCAAGATCGAAGCCTCGGCGGTGGACTACCTCGCGGACGTCGACCCCGGCTTCTACTCGTCCAGCTATCTACGGGCCTGGTCTTTCGAGTCGGCTCTCCGCGGATTCCTGCGCGAGGAGTTCGGCCGCGCCTGGTTCACGCGCCCGGAGGCGGGCTCGCTCCTCCGGGAGCTCTGGAGCGAAGGGCAGCGCCCGACCGCGGACGAGCTGATCGATGACGTCGCGGGCGCCGAGCTGGAGCTCGCGGCAGTCGCGGAGCGGATCGAGGAGTCAGTCGCGGCGTGAGGCGCGTGGTGATCGCCGGCGCCGCCGGCCGCGACTTTCACAATTTCAACGTCGCCTTTCGAGGGCGAGACGACGTTCGTGTCGTCGCGTTCACGGCGACGCAGATTCCCGATATCGAGGGACGCGTCTATCCATCCCAGCTCGCAGGGCCCGGCTATCCCGACGGCATCCCGATCGTCGCGGAGGAAGAGCTGGCCGACCTCGTGGCGCGGGAGGAGGTCGACGAGGTCATCTTCGCCTACTCGGACGTGACCCACGAGCACGTCATGCACGTGGGCTCGACCTCCCTCGCGGCGGGCGCGGACTACGTCCTGCTCGGGCCGCGCTCGACCGAGCTTCGCTCCCAGAAGCCGGTGGTAGCGATCTGCGCCGTGCGGACGGGCTCGGGGAAGAGCCAGACCACCCGCCATGTGGCCGCCGTACTGCGAGGCGCCGGGAAACGAGTCGCGGTCCTCCGCCATCCCATGCCCTACGGCGACCTCACGAAGCAGGCGGTCCAGCGCTTCGAACGCTACGAGGACCTGGACGTCGCGGAGGTGACCATCGAGGAGCGCGAGGAGTACGAGCCGCACCTGGCCGAGGGGAACATCGTCTTCGCAGGGGTCGACTACGCGGCCATTCTCGAGCGCGCGGAACAGGAGGCGGACGTGATCGTCTGGGACGGCGGCAACAACGACACGCCGTTCATCCACCCCGACCTTCACATCGTGGTCGTCGACCCGCACCGGCCGGGGCACGAGCTTCGCTACCACCCGGGCGAGCAGAACCTGCGCATGGCCGACGCCTGCGTCGTCAACAAGATCGACACCGCACCCCGCGAGGGAGTCGAGGCCGTGCTCGAGTCGATCAGACGCGCGAACCCGAAGGCGAAGATCGTGCGGGCCGCTTCTCCCTTCGTCGTGGAGCAGGACACCCATCAGATCGCGGGCAAGCGGGTGCTGGCGATCGAGGACGGGCCAACGCTGACGCACGGCGAGATGAGCTACGGAGCCGCCGTTCTTGCAGCCAAGCAAGGCGGTGCAGCCGAGCTCGTCGACCCGCGCCCGTTCGCGGTCGGGTCGATCAAAGAGACTTTCGCCAAGTACCCGCATCTCACCGAACTCCTGCCCGCCATGGGCTACGGGCGCAAGCAGATGGAGGAGCTGCGAGAGACGATCGAACGCTCGGACGCCGACCTCGTGCTCATCGGGACGCCAATCGACCTCCGCCGTGTGATCGAGCTGGACAAACCGGCGCTCCGCGTCACGTACCGCCTCCAGGAGCTCGGAGAGCCGACTCTGGCCGAGCTCCTCGCCGAGCGCGGAATCATCGACTCAGTCCCACAGCCGGCCTGAGCCTCGCGGAGCGCGTCCCATCCGGGACAACGCTCATACGAGTTTGTGTTTCACACGCACAAGGTTCTGGATGGCCTTAAGGGACAAGAGGAGGGGCGCGTGATCCGCTCGAATAGAGGAATCGCTGTGTTTGTGCTTGTGGAACACAAGGGAATTTCTTGCTGACCGTCATCGCCCTCGGAGGCAACGCCCTCATGCAGCCGGGCGAGCGGGGGACGGCGGCCGAGCAAAGGGCGAACCTCGCGGCCACGTTCCGCGCGATCCAACCACTCCTCCGCGACGGGCCCTTCGTGGTCACGCACGGGAATGGGCCACAGGTCGGAAACGAGCTTCTCCGTCAGGAACTTGCTAGCGCGGAGGCTCCGCCGTTGCCGCTCTACATCGCCGTCGCTCAGACGCAGGCCGAGATCGGCGCGCTCATCGCCGCGGAGCTGGAGCCTGCTGCGGGCCGGCCCGTGGCTGTGGTCATGACGCGAGTGGAGGTGGACGAAGCCGATCCCGCCTTCCAGAACCCGACGAAGCCAGTGGGGCCGTTCTACGACGCCGAACGGGCTCGGGCTCTCGAAGAGGAACGCGGCTGGGTGGTAAAGGAGGACGCGGAACGCGGATGGCGCCGCGTCGTCCCCTCGCCTCGACCTCTGAAGGTGCTCGAGCTCGACTCGATTCGAATCCTGCTCGAACGCGGGATCCTGGTTGTCGCAATCGGCGGCGGCGGCGTACCGGTGGTCTCGCGAGACGGCCGCCACGACGGGATCGACGCCGTCATCGACAAGGACCACGCCTCGGCGCTCCTTGCCGTCGGGCTCGGCGCCGAGCGGCTCGTGATCCTCACTCAAGTGGCGGCTGTCTACGAAGGCTTCGAAACGGGCGACCGCCGCGCGGTGGCCGAGCTTCGCGCGGGCCGGGACGATGAAATCGTCGAGCGGCTCCCGGCGGGGAGCATGCGCCCAAAAGTCGAGGCCGCCTTCCACTTCGTCCTCGAGACCGGCGGGGAGGCGCTCATCACGAGCGCGGAAGCACTCGAAAAGGGCGAGGCCGGAACGAGGATCGTCCCGGCCTCAGCCACGTGAGCCTCTCTAGCTCGAGGACTTGCGGGTGGACTTGCCTTCGACCGCCCCTTCCGAGCCGATCTGGATTCGCTTCGGCTTCTGCTCAGCCGGCTTCGGGACGCGGATCTCGAGGACGCCGTCCTTGAACTCCGCCTTGATGTCGCCCTCCTTGACCCCGTTGGGGAGCGTCACGCTGCGCGAGAACTGACCGAAGCGCCGCTCGAAGCGGTAGAAACGGTCGCTCGAGTGCTCCTGCGTGCGCTCGCGCTCACCGGTGACGGTGAGGATGTTGTCATCGAGCTCGACCGCGATCTTGTCCTCCGGAATCCCGGGCAGGTCGAACGAGAGCACCAGCTCCGCGTCGGTCTCCCAGACGTCGACCGCCGGCAACCAGGTCGAACTCTGGCCGTTGCCGGGTGGCGCGCCGACCCCTCCGGCCAACTGGTTCATCCAGCGGCCCATCTCGTTCTGGAGGGCGGCGAGCTCGCGGAAAGGCTCCCAACGGACGAGTGCCATATCGCAACCCCCTTTCTGATTTGTATGCCTCGGTAGGATAAAACCTCAGTCACTTATTGTCAACTCCCCGAGAACGTTAGGATGCGCGCGTGATTGCCGTCGCGCTCAAAGGCCGTGACTTCCTGCGCGTCAACGACTGGGCGCCCGACGAGCTCCTGTTCGTGCTGGAGTTGGCCGACCGGCTGAAGGCGCGTCAGCGGGAGCACATCGACCACCGCCACCTCGAGGGCAGGACGCTCGGGATGATCTTCCAGAAGCCCTCGACCCGGACGCGCGTCTCCTTCGAGGTGGGGATGTTCCATCTCGGGGGCACGGCGCTCTACCTCGCGGCGGGCGACCTCCAGCTCGGCCGCGGCGAGACGATCAAGGACACTGCCCGCGTTCTTTCGCGCTACCTCGACGGGATCATGATCCGCACGTTGGCGCAGGCGGACGTCGACGAGCTGGCCGCCCACGCGGACATCCCCGTCATCAACGGGCTCACGGACGAGTTCCATCCGTGCCAGGCGCTCGCGGACGTGATGACGATTCGCGAGCGCTTCGGCGAGTTCGACGGCGTCCGCGTCGCGTATCTGGGAGACGGGAACAACGTCTGCCACTCGCTCATGGTCGCGTGCGCGAAGCTCGGGATGGACTTCGTCGCAGCCACCCCCGAGGGTTACGAGCCGGCCGAGACCGTGGTCGGCTGGGCCTGCGAGGCCGCCGAGGCCTCGGGCGGCTCCGTGGAGCTCGGGCACGACCCGCGTGCCGCCGCGCAGGGTGCCGACGTCCTCTACACCGACGTCTGGGCGAGCATGGGCCAGGAGGAAGAGCGGGACCGCCGCGTCCGCGATCTCGAGGCCTATCGCATCGACGAGGGGCTGGTGGCCCTCGCCAGCGAGCGCGCGATCGTGCTCCATTGCCTGCCGGCGCATTACGGCGAGGAGATCACGGAGGAGGTCCTCTACGGCCCCCGCTCGGCCGTGTGGGACCAGGCCGAAAATCGCCTCCACTCTCAAAAGGCGCTTATGGCCTCCCTCATCCGGTAAGGATTCCGGGGCGTGCTGCCCCTCAAGGACAACGTCCCGACCCGGCAGTTTCCGATCCTCACGGTCGCGATCATCGTCGCGAACCTGGCGATCTGGATCTTCTGGGAGAAGGCCGGCGGCGAGCCCGGGTTTCGCAACTCGCTTGCGGACGGTGCCTACTTCCCTTGCGAAGTGGAGAACTCGTGCAACGGGCCGGGGTGGCCATGGCCCGTAAATGTCTTCACGTCCATGTTCATGCACGCGAGCTGGGACCACGTCCTCGGCAACATGCTCTTCCTCTGGATCTTCGGGAACAACGTGGAGGACACGTTCGGTCGCGTGCGCTTCCTCCTCTTCTATCTCGCCGGCGGGGTTGCGGCGACGGCGCTGCAATCGATCGTCACGCTCGGCTACGGCACGGAGCGCGACGCTGAGGTGCCCAACCTGGGTGCGAGTGGCGCCATCGCGGCGGTGCTCGGCGCCTACTTCGTGCTGATCCCGTGGGGGCGGGTGCTGACGTTCATCCTCCCCTTCTTCTTCTTCGAGCTCCCCGCGATCGTCTTCCTCGGAATCTGGTTCCTCTTCCAGCTCGTCATCGGCGGCTTCTCCTTCGTGCAGCCGCAGGCAGGTGGCGGGGTCGCGTACTTCGCGCACGTCGGCGGGTTCGCCTTCGGCCTGGCTGCGGTGAAGATATTCGCAACCGGTCGCCCGAGACCGCTGCGCCCGAGCTATTGACCTTCGAGGAGCATGTCCGGAGCGCGCTCGATTCTCTGCCCGCTGAGCTGCGCGAGGCCATGTCCAACGTCGAGATCGTGGTCGAGGACGAGAACCCAGAGGACCCGGACATCTTCGGCCTCTACCTCGGGATCCCGCTGACCGAGCGCGACGAGTACACCGGCGTCCTCCCAGACAAGATCGCCATCTACCAGGTGCCGCTGGAAGACGAGTTCGGCGACGATTCCGAACTGCTGGAAGAGGAGATCCGGGTGACCGTCATCCACGAGGTCGCCCACCACTTCGGGATCGACGAGGACCGCCTCGCCGAGCTCGGCTGGTCCTAAAAGGCCAACGGGGTCTGACCCCCTCTTGGCGCATTGAGACATGGCGTTTGTAACGGCGCGGGGCACATTTGCGACCGCAAATAGCGGGAAATCAATCAGAAACATCGTCCACGGAGGACCAGTTGGGGTCTGACCCCGGTCTAGTCCTCTTTGAGCTTGACAAGGCGGCGTTGAGGAAGTCGGCGACGGTGCCCCGTCCCGCCTCTCCCGGCTCCTTCGACTCCGGCGAACCCTTCTGCACCAGCCACACGGTTGCGAGGATGTAGAGCGTGAACTGCAGAAACTCCGACTCCCAGTTCTCCATCACCGCCTCGCCGAAGTCGGAAGACGCGAGGTAGCGGAGATAGGAGATTGTCTCCTGGGAGTGCTGAATCGCCTGCTCGTTGTAGAGGCTGTGACCGACGAGGGACTGCCCGAAGAGCGTCAGGGGGAGGAGCGCGCCGAAAAGAGGGAGAGCGAGTTCTCGCGGACGAACCGCATCTCAGTAGTGGGCCAGGCCGATGACCCAGAAGTAGGCCAGCACACCGACGGTGAAACGAGGTAGGCGGTGAAAACAGCGCGCACGGCTATGCGGCCCGGAGTGCTTCGACAAGCTGTTCCTTGGACATGTCCGAGCGGCCCGGAATATCGGCCTTCTTGGCCAGCTCGTAGAGCTCTTCCTTGGACTTGCCCTTGAGATCCTCGGTTCCCTTCCGAGCCGACGCCGCGCGCCGCCGTCCCCTCGCGGCCTCCACGCTCGCCCGCAGAGCCGCCATGAGATCGGTTGGCGCTTCGGGTTGCGGCTCCGCCTCGACGCGCACGTCCTCGCCTTTCCGCTTCGCCTCGATGATCTCGCAGAGCGCGTCGCGGTACGTGTCCCGGTACTCCTCAGGCTTGAACTTCCCGGAGTACTGCTCGATCAACTGGGCGGCCATCTCGAGCTCACTCTTGTCGAGCTTCACGTCGCCGGGCGCTATCCCCTCGGTGGAGCGGATCTCGTCCGCGAAATGCATGCGCTCGAGGACGATCGCGCCGTCGCGGACACGCAGGAGCCCAAGATTCTGGCGATCGCGCATGACCCATTTGGCCACCCCCGCGAGGCCGGAGTCGTCCATGGCACGGGAGAGAAGCGAGTACACGCGCTCACCGTTCTCTTCCGGGCCAAGGTAATAGGTCCGCTCGAAGTAGATAGGGTCGATGTCCTCGAAGGGCACGAACGCGCGAATGTCGATCGTGCGGTGGTTCTCCGCGGCGGCGGCCTCGAAGTCTTCATCGGTCATGTAGACCCACTCGCCCTTCTCGTACTCGAAGGCCTTGACGATCTCGTCGTCCGGAACGGACTTGTCCTCCGCCTTGCAGATCTTCTCGTAGCCGATCCGGCTGCCGTCCGGGGCGTGCACGAAGTTGAAATGGAGCGTGTGCTCCTCCACGGCGCTGTACATGCGCACGGGGACGTTGACGAGCCCGAAGGCGATGGAGCCGGTCCAGATCGCGCGAGGAGGCACTACGACCCTTCGGCCGCCGCATGGGCGAGGATCCCGAGCACGGTGGCCGCGGTGTACGCGCCGATTGTCGCGTCGGTCAGCGGCGGATGCAGCGAGTGTCCAGGGAACCCCTTGGCGAGGTACGAGGGCTTGAACATGGGGACTCTCCTTGCGTCGTTTCCAGTATTCGCCAACCGGGCGGCCCGCAAACGCATGCTTCGAGGTCTCCGGGCCCGGGTAGCGAGCCGGAATGACTCGCGACGTCCTCGTTCGGCTCTTCGCCCGTGGGGTCGTCGGCCTGCGCTGGGCCTTCGTGCCCGCGTGGGTCGCCGCGGCCCCGGCAAGCGCGCTCTTCCTCCCCGGTCTCGGCAGCGGAGAGAGCCCCTCGCGCTCGGAGGACTCGTCCCCGGCGACGCCTTCCCGCGTCAGAGGCCCAGGAAACGGCCGCTAGACGCTGGCGGCTTCGGCGAGCTCGACCGTGCAGCTCGAGCGACCGCGCTTCTCGAGGTACTGCTGGTGGTAGTCCTCGGCCTCGTAGAACTCGGGCGCGGGAACGATCTCGGTCACGATCTTGCGCGGCCAGTGGAGCTTCGCCTGCTGCTCCGCCTTCGTCCGCTCGGCTGCGGCCTGCTGCTCGGGAGAATGGAAGAAGATCGCCGAGCGGTATTGCGAGCCGATGTCCAGCCCCTGCCGATCCTTCGTCGTCGGGTTGTGCTTGGTCCAGAAGACATCAAGCAGCTGCTCATACGAGGCGCGCGTGGGGTCGAAGGTGACCTCCACAGCCTCCGCGTGGCCGGTTGTGTGCGAGCACACCGCCTCGTACGTCGGGTTGGCCGTCTGCCCACCCGTATAGCCGACGCGAGTCGCGACCACACCGGGAATCTGACGGAACGCCGCCTCAACACCCCAGAAGCAGCCTGCTCCGAACGTTGCCTTCTCCAATTGAGTCTCCTTCGTCATCGAATGGTTTCACTTACTTGAACGTTTGCGGCTACGGCCCTGTTCCTCCGAAAACCCGAAGCCAACCGGCTGCAGGTCGTGGGTCAGCCGGCCTTGCTTGAGGAGGGTGCGAGCGTCGTCGTCGATCGCGGCCGCGCGGAGCGTCTGCTCGACGCGGCGAAGGACAGGCTCTCCCGCTCCGTCCCGGCGGGCTGCGGTGAGGAGCGCCGCGATTGCCTTTCTTTCATCGTCGGCGGCCTTGCGAACCGCGTCCGGAGACCCGCCGCCCAGGAGCTTGACCTGAGCTTCGTGGAGGCGCTCGCCGGCGGCGAGCAGTGCACGCA
>WNFZ01000153.1_pt1 | contig 104049 bp, 85 predicted proteins | sample 5400081 | NCBI WGS metagenome assembly WNFZ01 (sample SAMN13153365, study PRJNA577476) | soil metagenome | isolation source: 80 cm soil or saprolite under grassland replicate 1 | place: USA:California | collected 2016-06-15
AATGTTATATCGAAATCTGAAATCAAAAACATTAATCCGCAAGAGCGGCAAGTTAAGGTTATTGATATTGAAACCTCTTAACTTGCCGCCCTTGCGGATTGGCTTTCTAGATTGCAAGGGCCGTTCGAGTCAGTCAACCTCGAGAGTGAAGGAGTTCAACACTCTCTTATGCCGGGGGCTGATTCAACTTGATAATGCCAAACGCGGCGCCTTGTGGATCTTGGATGATCGCGAAGCGTCCAGTCCCCGGGATGTCCATTGGCGGTGCAAGGATTTTAGCCCCAAGTTCGGTAGCTTTCTTTACCTTTGCATCCGTGTCATCGACAGCAAAGTACGCGAGCCAGTGCGGCGGCACGTTTCCCATTTCCGGTGGCGGTTCGTACATTCCACCGGCGGGACGTTCACCATTCATGAAGGACGTGTACGTCATCGGACCCATCTGCTGAACGTTCTTCCCCCAACCAAAAAGGCCGGTATAGAAGTCACCCGCCTTCGCGGTATCCCTGGTGCCCAGCTCATTCCAGCAAAAGGAATTTGGCACGTTAGTGACACCCGCGCCTGTGTGTGTTCCAGCTTGCCAGAGCGCGAATACGGCGCCGGTTGGGTCTTGAATAACCGCCATGCGGCCAACGTCCGAAACGTCGAAAGGATCCTTCATAATTGTGGCGCCGAGTTCTTTTGCTTTGGCAGTCGACTCGTCGACATTCGTAACCGAGACATATGACAGCCAATGTGGCGGAATGCCTTGCGCTTTCATTTCAGCGGGCATCTTGTAAAGTCCGCCTACATCCTTGCCGTTCAGTTTGAGCATGGTGTAGACCATGTCCGGGCCCATGGGGTTGTCGGTGAAATCCCAATCAAACAGCCCGGTGTAAAACTTCTTGGCTGCCTCGCCATCGGTTGTCCCTAATTCCACCCAGCAAAATGTCCCTGGCGCGTATTTCGTGGTTTCCTGCATTCTTGCTTCAGTCATTGCCAAGTCTCCTTCAGTTAGTAGGTAATCGTTTATTGGCCACGGCATCCGTGCCGTCGCATTGCCTTGCTTCGCAGATTTAATTAACCCGTCTATGTCGCACACTCTCCTCACAATACTGCATCTTGCTTGCCAGAAAGATCCGTTCAGATTCAAGCGTTGTCAGGTTGAGCGCTCTCCCAAGATGTGCCGCTGCTTCTTGAAAGTTCCCCAACTCAATCTGAAATTCCGCCAGCACCGCATGCAGCAGATAGTACGAGCCGAGTGACCCTTTGTTTTGAATCTCTGCTACTGACCGCAAACCGGCTTCGGCACCTTTAATTCTTGAGACGGCAACCGCACGATTCAAAGCTACCACCGGTGAATCGTTGTTCTGGCTAAGCATGTCATACAACGAAAGAATCCGTTTCCAATCGGTCGCTTCGTAGCTCTCAGCCGCACAATGACAAGCCGCAATACCTGCCTGAAGATGAAAATCTGAAACCACCGTGCCTTCGGCTGATTGATTGAGGTAAAACATTCCCCACTCGATCATTGCCTTGTTCCAGCGCGAACGATCCTGATCCTGCAGCAGCAGAATATTGCCCTGATCGCCAACACGCGCTGGAAAACGAGATGCCTGCAATAACATGAGAGCGTGAAGCGCGTTGCTCTTTGGCGTGTTGCCCACTGGATAACCCAGCAAGAGTTCCGAAAGGCGTAAAGCTTCGGCGCTTAAATCCCAGCGAATCAGATCAGGACCGTGGGAAGCATTGTACCCCTCGTTGAACAGTAGATACAGAACTTGAAGCACCGAATCCAGACGCTCAGACAGTTCAGGCCCGGACGGAATTTCAAACGGGACTCGAGCATCGCGCAGACTTTGTCTCGCTCTGGTCAATCTCTTCGCTATCGTCTCTTCTTTCATAAGAAACGAACGCGAAATTTCCGCAACTCCGAACCCGCAAAGCGTCTTCAGGGTCAATCCAACCTGCGACTCGCGCGGCAAAAGCGGATGACAACATGCAAAAATCATCCTTAGCTGGTCATCTTTTACTTCCTGTGGGGCGAAAAGTTCCGCCGAATAAACTTCGTCATCTGCAAAACGAATCGCCTCACCAATCTCTGACTCCTTTTTTTGAAACAGAGTTTGCCTTCTCAGGATGTCGAGTGCACGGTTCTTCGCTACCTGCATTATCCACCCTGAGGGATTGCTGGGAACGCTGCCATAAGACCATTGCTGCAACGCCTTTAGCATCGCATCCTGGACCACATCTTCGGCCAGATCGATATTGTCCAAACCAAAAATCCGCGTCAGCGTCGAAACCATCTTTCCCGCCTCAAGCCGGAAAAAATTGTCGACGAGTTGGTTTGGTTCATCACTACTGGAAATAATCAAAGCCCCCCTCCGGAAGAGCCTTCGGAGACCGCTGCATTACACGTTCGCCGCCTCAACACTTGGAATTGGGGCGATCTTCCTGACCTCGACGGCTCCACCGTTGTCGAAGATCGGGCAGCCCTTCGCAATCTCGGCAGCTTCAGTCAGATCTTTGGCTTTTATGATGAAATACCCGCCAACTGTCTCTTTTGATTCTGCGAATGGACCGTCCGTCACGATACTGCCACTTTTACCAGAAAGAATTCTGCCCTTCTCTTCAAGCGGTTCGCCGGCCTCGTAGCAACCGATCTTTCGCAATCCGTCTACCCAGTTCAGATATTTCTGGATCACTTGGCCATAGTCGCTCGGTGAAAAACTTCGATCCGATTTTCCACCACGCAAGATCAGCATAAATCTTGGTTCTGTCGATGAACCTGACATTGTTCAGCCCTCCATTAATAGTTGTGTTTGACGGTTCTGACACGTTTTTACGAATAAGACGCCGCTGGCGTTCATTCGGCTGCTCGCCAGTGCCACCGTTCCTATGCTATTGACGAAGAAGTAAAACGAAAATGGACAGCTGTGCCAAGAAAATAATGCAGAATCTTGGAAAGTGATACGAACTCTGAGACGGGATTTAGAATGAACCCACCAAAAACGAAAAGCGCTACTCTCAGCAAGCTGAAAGTAGCGCAATCCGTTTTCCTATAAATCGCCGAAGCTTTCTATAGGATGGCAGCACAGCATGTACACGCAAGTGCTGCCAAATTTATATCCCGACAACTAACTGGCGGTCAGCCAGTTCCCGGTCAGCACACGATTTGCTTTCACAATTCTCGCATTCTTGCGAATGCGGTGCCGTTAGGTTTTTGGTTTGGTGGCTTTTCCTCCACCGCCGGTTACGCTCCGGCAACGAAGCTCAACTTTCGTTGAGCAGCTTCGCTCCCTTCGGCGGGTCCTCTTCCAAAGGGTGCTACTCGTTTTGATCCGAGTAGCTCGAGAAAGTCTCGCAACTTCCTCTAGCTAAGCCTTTCGGCTTCGACTAAGGGCGTCAGTAGAATCAACAGCCGCCTGTTAATTCTCTCGCTCGGGCGTCACCGCACCGATTGCCGATCCCTTCGTCGGTCTCGAAGGCCGCAACCTTCGTGACATGCGCTTTATACTCCGATGCAAACCTGAGAGCAAATTTTTCCGTGTTTTATTTTTTTCTTAAATTCAATTTTTTTGGAAGAGTTAAAAACCCCGGTAGTCAAACAACGGCAAAGGTTCATGTTTGAAAAAGCATTTGATTTCCGTAGCTCTTCGTGTGATGCGCGTGGACCGTCTTCTCCTAGCCAAAGAATCCGAGCCACGCGCATCACACGAAACGGCAATAGGGATTACCAATTGTTTAATCGTTTTGAATTTTCGCAACGGCCGACTTGATGGCTTGCTGCACCGCTACAATTTCCTCTTCGCTCTTGTACTTGTTTCGCGGCCAGAAAAATCCTTTCAATCCATCTTTCCGTCGCCTCGGGACTATATGAACATGCAAATGAGGCACACTTTGACTAACACGGTTGTTCATGGCCACAAAAGAGCCCTCAGAAGCTAATCCTGCTTCTACGGCGCGGGCGAGTAGTTGGGCCTTTTCAAAAAAAGGTCCGACCAGCTCAGTAGGCAAATCAGTGAGAGTCTCGAAATGCTCTCTCGGCACCAGCAAGCAATGCCCCGGAAACAACGGGCGATGATCTAGAAACGCCATCGACGTCTCATCCGCGAAGACCACTGGTGCCGAGAGCTCGCCAGTCACGATGCGACAGAACAGGCAGTTATTTGCAATGTCACTCAGACCGGCCTCCCACAATGACTATCTAGTTCGCCTCACCGAGGATCTCGTCAAACCCTGGCCTGATGAAATCTCTCGCCTGAGGGAATTGTTTCTCCGTGCGGTGCCTCAGTTGTTCGAGCTGCAAGATGAGAGGCACAACCAGTTCGGCCCTCTCCGGGACACAGAGTTGCATTAATCGCCAGGCACTTATGGATCGATCGATCCCAATCAAGGCCACTTTCGCCGAGCCATCAGAATCTCTTGATAACTCGTCGAGTGCCATATCGCCGGGCTCGGTTTCATCACCGCGCGATGAAAGCGCCCTCATTGTCTTGACCGCGATCTGATATTGATACCAGTGAATGACCTCGCGTGCGTCCAGGAGCTGTTCCGCCTGTTCCACGTCGCTTTCGTTCGGTTCAAGATCGCTCGCGGAAAGCGTCTGGTCAAACTCAGTAAACCATTGGCTAACAGCGCTGGCATATTGTTTGCCGGCTTTGGCAAGACGACTTTGCCCGGCTCGGTCTCGTCGTCTTCGTCGTAGTGTGATGGTTTCTTCGTCGACGTCGCTTAGATCGATCCCTGCCTCTTTTGCCCATTGGGCAATCAGCTCTTGGGTCTCTTGAAAGATTGAAGCGAGCTTCTGCCAGAAAGCCTCGTTGTTGATGTCGCGGCTTTCCGGCGATTCGTCGGCGTCCTCTTGTTCTTGAGCAAAGACCAAACAGCGTGAGGTGAAGGGACAGCGCTCACACCAGCGGTCGCAGTAGTTGTAAATGCCGGAAATGAAGTTCGGATTGCCGGCCAATTCGGTGAGGTTGGTTCGTCGCATGGATTTGTCTCCTTGATGAGGATTTAAGGTGCCCACATTCTAATGTACTATTCGGCCGGTGAAAATAGCTGAACGAGACTTTCGGCATATCCTGGGTGCATTGAGCAAACATGGCGTGTTGCTGGAAACGGACGCGCAACTACCGAGCGTGGCGAGTCTACTAGCCGGCGAGCCCATCCGTGGATCCTGGTGGGCGCACCGGAGTGCGCAGGACATCTTCATCGGATTAAATCAACTTGCGGATCATGAGGACGTGTTATTCACAAAACTTATCTCCCGCAAAGTGACACTGGTCCACCGCAAGCTTTGGCCGGACCTTTTGTCAGTTGCTTGCGCGCGTGAACCCTGGCAGGTTAGGCAACTATCCCCGGCGGCGAAATTTCTAATGCGTATCCTCGACGCAGAAGGTTTGGTACGCAGCGACAAGCTCGATTGGCCCAGGCGATTTAAGGAAGTCAAGATCGGCAATGCCGCGCGCGAACTCGAATACAATCTATTGGTTCACGGCGAAGAATTTCATACCGACAGCGGCGCGCACGCAAAACTACTCGAGCTCTGGCAACAGTGGGCTAACCGAATCGACTTTGATTTCGAGTTGAGTAAGCCAAAGGAATCAAAGCAGGCACTCGAAACGTTGCTGACGAAGCTAAACGACGATTACGGGGCCAAGGGTAAACTTCCCTGGCAAAAAAAGTCTCTTAATGTAGCGTAGAACACGATGCACGAAGTCACACGAAATGTGGTAGGTGTGATTTCGTAGATAGCTCTGCCGCTCCTAACAATTGAATGATCCGGAAAACTAATTCAAGTAAGACGGCGATTCTGTTTTGGATAGCGATATGGGCGACCACCGCTGCCGCGCAGACACCTCCTCACCCCCTTGATGAGAATACAACCCTCAACTACGGTTTTCTCAGTCCGAATACCCGTTATAATTTGAAAATAGGTGAGGCCATTAGAAATCTGAACTCAGTTGAAGAGTTCAACCTCATCAGACAGGCAAGCAACATTGCCTGCCGCGTGCGATTAAGGCTTCTGGCTGTTCGGGCGTTGGGATCCTGGAGTGACGGCGCGGAACACTCGGTCTTATTGCGCGTAGACGCGGATGAACCGAGCATTCGCTATCTGCTTTCTAAGTTGGGACAAACCACCAACCAAAAGGCCGTGCTCTATTTTCATCATCAGCCCACAGGGTCGGCAAGCATCTACATTCTTCGTCCTCCGAAACAGACACAGAGCCTCAAGACAGTTGCGAGACTAATGGATCAGGCAGGGATAAACTTTCGCACTCTGGTACCAACGAGAAGAGGCGCTCTGATTTACGTTGTGGACCTCAAGGGTGAACTGCAGAAGAAGGTAATTTCAGCAGCCCGACGTCTCAAAGCTCAAATGCGCACAAAGAAAGGCAACGCTGAATTCATCGGCGATGATTCCGACCGGCAAAAAGCCGGAGTGGTTTTTCAACAAGCGATCGGCGAGTACGAAACCAAGCATCCAAACATGCCAGCCACTTGCCGTGAGGCGCGCCTAAAGGATAGTAGCGATTCGAATTCCAGAGTACGCTGAACAGAGGAGTGAGCATGCCGAAACTATCATCAGTGACACCCTGTTTCCCGGTCGCCGATGTCGGTACAACCATGCATTGGTACGAGGCAAAGCTGGGATTTACAAGCGACCCATTTCCCGAGCAGGAACCATATGTATTTGCCATGATTCGACGCGACGACGTCGAAATCATGTTGCAGGGAATCGAAGGGTATCAAAAGCCTGACCTGTATTCGCAGCGTAGTGGGGGAGTCTGGGATGTATATTTTCGGATGGAGGGTGTGAAGGAGTTTTACGAGATGACAAAGGATCTCGTGGAGATCGTACAACCCTTACGCCGGCAGCCATACGGAATGTGGGAATTTGAAGTGAAGGATCCCAACGGATATGTTCTGGTCTTTGCAGAGTAAAGTAAACGGAAGCCGGCTTGACGCCTGTTTATCACGAACGTTAGGACCTGGTTCTAACCACGCAAGATATGAATTTGATTATCGTTGGCGCAAGTACCCCTCGGCCTTCACCCCGTTAGTGATTTTCACCCCGTTTAGGGGTGATATGTTATAGCGTTTTAGGTCCATTCCCGCCGGCGCCGTTCGGAGGAGCGGAACTAAGTACACAGATAGCCATCTAGCAACATCCCCCTTTTCCGAACGGCGTATCGTATTTTGTTAAACTTCCGGTCTATAAACATCTCACTCCTCCGGAGTGAAGAATCCTACCTCGCTGGTTATGAAGGTCCTGATTAACCCGCTGGTCTCACCGTCTTCGCAAACGCTTTCGTACCCAGGGTATTTAGCACCTCACTCTTTCGGAGCCAGCCCCGACGCGCAATACCCACGCCGTATTTCACGTTATTCAACGCCCCGGTCGAGTGCGCATCAACTGAAATCACAAACTTTATCTTGCGCTTCCGGGCCTCGCGAACCAGTCGTGGTTCCATGTCCAATCGAAAGGGATCACCGTTTATCTCGATCGCCGCGCGGGATTCGGCAATCACATCCAGCACTCGTTCTATATCGCATTCGAACGGCGGTCGCCTTTGGATCAATCTTCCCAACGCATGGCCCCAGATCTTAAAGACGGGCTGACGCATCGCAGTGATAATTCGCTTTGTCATTTTTTCCGAATCCATCTTATAACGCGAATGAATGCTGGCAACGATCACGTCAAGCTTTTCGAGGATAAGGTCGGGATAGTCGAGTGAGCCGTCCGCCACGATGTCAGATTCCGTGCCCTTGAGAATCTTCACTTTCACTCTTTGCTGTACTTCGTCAATCTCTTCCCATTGCCGTTTGAGACGATCGACGGTAACCCCACCGGCGTAGAAGGCCGTGGGTGAATGATCGGTAATAGTCAGGTAGTTCATCCCCATCGCATCCGCGGCTAAGGCCATCTCTTCTATGGAGTGCTTACCGTCTGAGTAGGTTGTGTGGCAATGAACCATTCCCTGGATGTCCTCGATGGTGACAAGATCTTTGGGCAACTTACCTTTGAGAGCGGCTTCAATTTCCCCGGTATCTTCGCGCAACTCCGGCGGGATGTATTGCATGCCCAACCGCCGATAGATATCTTCTTCCGAAAAGTCTCCTTTGCCCGTTTCTCGGAACGCAGTCGGATTCTTGAAATCCAGTCTTGGTTTCTTTCCGGCAGCAACCTCATGGAGTTTTTGCAGATGCGCGTCAGCTCCTGTTTCACGCCAGAGCGTGTATGCATATTGGGGCGGCTTAACTACAGTGAAAGTGATCCTGGCACCTTCGCTAAGAACCACAGTGCATCCTTCCGTCCTGGTTTCTTCAACTTGAACGATTAAGGGAAAGCGAAGAAAGTGTTCGAGTAGGGCCGAGGGCTCCTTCGCGCCGGCGACGATCCGGATCGTGCCGACGGTTTCCTGCCAGCGCCGGATCGATCCGGCGAGGCCCACCTCGGCCAAGCCGCGTGTAGTCTGCAAATAATTTATTACCTGCGTGCCAATTCGCCGAGCGTGATGAATGTGTAGCCGCTCATTCCCACGCTTGCGCGTCTCGGCCAACGACTCAAGAAGTTTCTCTTCGCTCTTTGGACCAAACCCTTTTACCTTTCGAACCCGCCCCGCCTCGGCGGCCGTTTTGAGTTCGGAGGTCGAGGTTACTCCCAGGGCCTGGTGCAGCGCCTTAATCTTGCCAATGCTGAGGCCGGGTACTCGCGAGAGTTCGATGACGCCAGGCGGGAATTCTTCCTTCAACTTATTCAAAACTGAAGAGGACCCAGTGAAGTAGAGTTGCTTGATTTGGGATGCGAGGGCCTCACCAATCCCGCGTCGTGACGTCAGCCGATCCTGCTCGACAAGTTCACTGAGATCTTCCGTCAGGCCGGCGATGACTCTCGCGCCGGTCTGATAGGCCCGTGCCTTGAATCGATCTGTCCCGCCCTTAAGCTCAAGTAGGGCGGCGATCTCCTGCAGGGCTGCGGCGATAGCGAATTGATCAAGAGTTCTCTTCATTGAATGATGGAGATAACAAAATAGTTTTGCATTTTGGTTTCATGCCTGTTAAGTCGTTCGAGAATGCCTCCTCGGGAATGGATCGGCCGCCGCCGTCCTTCTATAATTCAGCCTCTTCAAAAAATTATCTTGGGGTATCAATTTTTATGGCAATCGCTTCTGTAAATCCGGCAACGGGCGAAACAATAAAAACATTTGAGCCGCTGAGCTCACAACAGCTCGATGTGAAATTACAGCTGGCGGCAGATACTTTTCGTGATTATCGCCGCACGTCGTTTACCGAGCGCGAGAAGAAGATAGTTCGTGCAGCCGACATCCTCGAGACGGATAAGCAGCAATTTGCGCGCGTTATGACGACGGAAATGGGCAAGCCAATTAAATCAGCCGTTCAGGAAGTCGAAAAGTGCGCCTCGGCTTGCCGTTACTATGCGGAACACGCAAAGGACCACCTTGCTGACCAGATCATCCAAACAAATGCTGCTAAGAGCTACGTCCATTTCCAGCCACTTGGTCCAGTGCTGGCGGTGATGCCCTGGAACTTTCCCTTCTGGCAAGTCTTCCGTTTTGCCGCGCCCGCGTTGATGGCGGGCAACGTCGGCTTGCTCAAACACGCGTCAAATGTGCCGCAGTGTTCATTGGCTATTGAGGATATCTTTCGCCGTGCGGGTTTTCCGAATGGCGCATTTCAGGCATTGCTTATCGGCTCAGATGCCGTTCAGCAGATACTCGAAGACAGACGGGTCGTGGCAGCTACACTAACGGGTAGCGAGTCGGCCGGACGCAGTGTCGCGAGTATCGCCGGCAAACATATCAAGAAGACGGTGCTCGAACTTGGTGGGAGCGATCCATTCATTGTCATGCCTTCGGCAAATCTCGATGACGCTGCAACTACAGCAGTCAAAGCGCGCACGATAAACAACGGTCAATCGTGTATTGCGGCCAAGCGCTTCATTGTGGCCACTGAAGTGTACGACGAGTTTGCGGAACGTTTTGTTGCCGGAATGAGAGCTTTGCGAGTAGGCGACCCGATGCAGGAGGATACTGAGATCGGCCCACTGGCAACGCCACAAATTCTGAAGGACCTGGAAGAGCAAGTGAACAAGTCTGTTGCAGCGGGAGCAGTGATCTTGACTGGGGGGAAACGCCTAAGTCAACGCGGCAACTTCTACGAACCAACTGTCCTGGCTAATATTTCTCACCAAGCCCCCGCGTATTGCGAGGAACTGTTTGGGCCAGTAGGGTTGTTATTCCGCGTAGATACGATTCACGAGGCAATCCAAATCGCAAATGACACTGACTTCGGGTTAGGAGCTGCGGCTTGGTCTAATAGCGAAAGCGAAATTGGGCGCTGTGTTGATGAAATTGAATCCGGTCTTGTATTCATTAACGGAATTGTCGCTTCCGATCCGCGTTTGCCTTTCGGTGGCGTCAAACATTCAGGTTATGGTCGAGAGTTGGGTGAGTTTGGTATACGTGAATTCGTAAATATCAAGACAGTGTGGATTGCATAATTGGTGAAGTGCTCCCAGGCGCCAAGTCAGTTCGCCCTCACGATCTCACATGCCGAGTCCGGTGCACAATACTCCTTTAGTGACGATTTTGACACATATCCACAACGGGGTTTTCATCATTCCGCACGGCAGGTATAAAATAACGCACGGCAAAACACATCAGACTTCAGGGGTTTGCCCTCCCCCAAAATTCTATCAATTCTCCCCCGGTTTGCTTATTGCGGTTATGACCGTAATTCGCAGTACCCTACTCTCCCTGCCCCTTTTTCGATCAGATAAATGGCGAGTCAATCGCTAAGTTTGTTGCTCATAAATCTTCAAGAAAGTCGGAAGGATCTTAATGGCAACTCAAACCCACTCAACTGATTCCTTGAATACGAGGCTACTGCTGAAAACCCTCGTCGCCTTTAAGAAGGGCGACTTTTCGGTCCGATTGCCGGGGGAATGGACCGGCGAAGCCGGCAAGATCGCCGATATCTTAAACGATATCATCGCCCTCAATGAAAACACGGCTAAAGAACTCGAGCGCGTTAGCCGGGTAGTTGGAAAAGAGGGAAAGATAATGCATCGCGCCTCCGTGCCGAGCGCTGAGGGTTCGTGGCTCAAACTCGTCGAGTCGACCAATCTGCTTATAGATGATATGACGCGACCAACCAGCGAAATGGCGCGCGTGATCGGGGCAATAGCCAACGGTGACTTATCCGAGCGCATGACGCTCGATGTCGATGGCCGACCGCTGAAGGGTGAATTTCTGCGAACGGTAAAGACAGTCAACTCGATGGTCGACCAACTCGGTTCTTTCGCTTCCGAAGTGACGCGGGTGGTCCGCGAAGTAGGTACCGAAGGAAAGCTCGGTGGTGAAGCCAAAGTTAAAGGTGTGGCCGGCACCTGGAAGGACCTGACTGATAGCGTAAATTCAATGGCCAGTAACCTGACGAGTCAAGTGCGTAACATCGCCGAAGTCACTACCGCCGTCGCTAACGGCGACCTCTCGAAGAAGATCACCGTGGACGTGAAGGGTGAGATTCTCGAATTGAAGAACACCATCAACACGATGGTGGACCAGTTGAACTCGTTCGCCTCGGAAGTGACGCGGGTGGCGCGGGAAGTGGGTACTGAAGGAAAGCTCGGTGGCCAGGCAGATGTGCGGGGCGTGGCTGGAACCTGGAAAGACCTGACTGATAACGTGAATTTCATGGCCGGTAATCTTACCGGCCAGGTGCGCAACATCGCGGAAGTCACTACCGCCGTCGCCAACGGCGACCTCTCAAAAAAAATCACAGTCGACGTAAAAGGCGAAATCTTGGAGCTGAAAGACACCATCAACACGATGGTGGATCAGCTCAATGCTTTCGCTTCGGAAGTGACGCGCGTGGCCCGCGAAGTAGGTACCGAAGGAAGGCTCGGCGGCCAGGCGCAGGTGATGGGAGTTGCGGGAACGTGGAAAGACCTCACCGACAATGTGAATTTCATGGCCGGCAATCTGACTGGTCAGGTGCGCAACATCGCCGAAGTCACTACCGCCGTCGCTAACGGCGACCTCTCGAAGAAGATCACGGTAGACGTGAAGGGTGAGATTCTCGAATTGAAGAACACCATCAACACGATGGTGGATCAGCTCAATGCTTTCGCTTCGGAAGTGACGCGCGTGGCCCGCGAAGTGGGTACCGAAGGGAAACTCGGCGGGCAAGCGGATGTGCGTGGGGTAGCCGGAACGTGGAAAGACGTGACTGATAACGTGAATTTCATGGCCGGTAATCTTACCGGCCAGGTACGCAACATCGCGGAAGTTACTACCGCGGTGGCCAACGGCGACCTCTCAAAGAAAATCACGGTAGACGTGAAGGGTGAGATTCTCGAATTGAAGAACACCATCAACACGATGGTGGATCAGCTCAATGCTTTCGCTTCGGAAGTGACCCGCGTGGCCCGCGAAGTAGGTGCCGAAGGAAAACTCGGCGGGCAAGCGGATGTGCGTGGTGTAGCCGGAACCTGGAAGGACCTTACCGATAACGTAAACTCGATGGCCAGCAACCTTACTGATCAGGTCCGAGGCATTGCTCGCGTGGTTACCGCGGTCGCAAATGGCGACCTGGAACGCAAACTGACAGTCGAGGCGAAAGGCGAAATTGCCAAACTGGCGGACACTATTAACAACATGACCGACACGCTGGCTACCTTCGCCGCTCAGGTGACGTCAGTGGCCCGTGAGGTAGGTGTTGAAGGGAAGCTCGGTGGCCAGGCAAACGTTCCTGGGGCAGCCGGCACATGGCGCGATTTGACAGAAAACGTAAACGGGCTTGCCGCAAACCTCACCACGCAGGTACGCGCTATCGCCGAAGTTTCAACGGCGGTGACAAAGGGTGACCTGACACGCTCGATTACGGTCGAAGCGCAAGGTGAAGTCGCGGCGCTGAAAGACAACATCAACGAGATGATTCTCAATCTCAAAGATACGACACAGAAGAATATGGAACAGGATTGGCTCAAAACCAATCTCGCTCGCTTCACGCGAATGCTCCAGGGCCAGCGCGATATGACTACGGTGGCGCAGATGGTTCTTTCCGAACTGGCGCCTCTGGTTGATGCCCAACAAGGGGTCTTTTATGTAAACAACAGCAGCAATGGCGATAGTGTCATGCGGCTTCTGGGTGGGTACGCTTACAAGAAACGTAAAAATCTTGCCAATGAGTTCAGGCCAGGGGAAGGGCTTGTCGGGCAATGCACGCTGGAACGCCAAAGAATCCTCGTTACAAACGTTCCTGACAATTACGTCCACATCGGCTCAGGACTTGGCGAGGCGCCACCGCGCAACATCGTGGTTCTTCCCGTGTTGTTCGAAGGAGATGTAAAAGCAGTAATTGAACTCTCGACATTTAATACTTTCAGCCACACCCACCTCGCCTTCCTCGATCAGCTGACGGAGAGTATCGGAATCGTGCTGAATACGATCGCGGCGAACACTCGTACAGAGGACTTGCTGCAACAATCGCAGTCGCTCGCTGCTGAACTGCAGAGTCAGCAGGACGAATTGAAGAAGACCAATGAACAACTGGAGCAGCAGGCGGAGTCGCTGCGTGAGTCGGAAGAACTGCTAAAGAGCCAACAGGAAGAGCTGCAACAAACCAACGAAGAGTTGCAGGAGAAAGCGTCACTGTTGGCGCGACAGAAGGCTGAAGTCGAGGCTAAGAACCGCGAAGTTGAAGAAGCCCGCTACGAGATGGAAGAAAAGGCAGAGCAGCTGGCACTGACTTCGAGATATAAGTCAGAGTTTCTCGCAAACATGTCGCACGAACTGCGCACACCACTCAACAGTATGCTCATCCTGTCGCGGCAGTTGGCAGAGAACCGCGAGGACAATCTCACCGACAAACAGATCCAGTTTGCTGAAACAATTCATTCCTCAGGTTCCGACCTGCTTTCGCTAATCAACGACATTCTTGACCTGTCGAAGATCGAATCTGGAATGATGGGAATCGATGTTTCCGAAATTTCGATTGCTGACATCACGAACCAGGTAGAACGGAACTTCCATCAAGTGGCCCAGGACAAAAATCTCGAGTTCTCGATCGAACTTGCAGAGCAACTCGAGAGCACTATACAGACTGACGACAAACGTTTGCAGCAGATACTTGTGAATCTGCTGTCGAATGCGTTTAAGTTTACCGAAGAAGGAACGATCGTGTTTCGCATCGAGCCAACACGACCGGGAGAACTCTACCATCTCGAATCGCTTAACCGTGCCAGCGAAGTGATAGCTTTCTCAGTCATCGACACGGGCATTGGTATCCCCTCAGATAAGCAGCGGATTATATTTGAAGCGTTTCAACAGGCCGACGGAACTACCAATCGCAAATACGGGGGCACCGGTTTGGGCCTATCGATAAGCCGCGAAATTGCCAGGCTGCTCGGCGGGGAGATTAGAGTGGTCAGTACCCCCGGCGAGGGCAGTACCTTTACCCTCTATTTGCCACGCGTGTACATGCCCATCACATCGTCCCAGGGTCAGACCAAACAAAAGGAACTGCAGCAACCAGGCGGCGACTGGGCACTGATCGATTCTTTGGACAACGAACCATTACTTTCGAGTGAATCCGCTGTGATTCAGGATGACCGAGACGACATTCAGGAGGGCGATCGAGTCGTTCTAATAGTTGAAGACGACGTCAGCTTTGCCGGCATCCTTCTCGACCTGGCGCGCGAGAAAGGCTTTAAAGCTTTGGTAGCGACGACAGGCTCGATGGCACTTGCTCTGGCTCGAAAGTATAAGCCGTCTGCAATTACGCTCGACATTCGTCTGCCGGATCGCGATGGTTGGACTGTGCTTGATCGTTTAAAGCACGATGCCCAAACAAGCTATATTCCGGTGCACATCATTACCGTCGAAGAACAACGTCAGCGCGCACTGCAACAGGGTGCCTTTACGCACCTGCAAAAGCCTGTGAGTCATGAAGACCTGACGACAGCGTTCGAAAACATCGCTGATTTCGCTGAGCGCCGCGTGAGGAAACTGCTGGTAGTCGAGGACGACGATGTCCAGCGGATGAGCGTCGTTGAGCTGATTGGCAACGGGGATGTGCATACGACCGCGGTAGCCACCGGTAGCGAAGCACTAAACGCCCTCAAAGACGAAAGATTTGATTGTATGGTGCTTGACCTCAGACTTCCGGACATGACCGGATTCGAGCTAATCGAGAAACTGCAATCCGAGTTGGGCAGATATGACCTCCCGATCATTATCTACACCGGCAAGGAATTGACTCACAAAGAAGAAATCCATCTCAAGAAAGTAGCGGATGCGATTATCGTTAAGGAAGCTAGTTCACCGGAAAGGCTGCTGGCGGAAACGGCGTTGTTCCTGCATCGCGTCGAGGCCAATTTGCCCGAGCCGAAGCGGCGCATGCTCGAGGAGATTCACCGAACGGATCCGGTGTTGGCCGGACGAAAAGTGCTGATCGTGGACGACGACGTACGGAACATTTTCGCGTTAACTAGTGTGCTTGAATCTCACCACATGGAGGTTGTGCATGCGGAAAACGGACACGAAGGAATTGAACTGCTGAAATCCACGCCGGGAATCGATGCAGTGCTCATGGACATCATGATGCCCGAAATGGACGGCTATGAAGCAATCGCCGCAATTCGCGAAATGGGGCAGTTCAAACAGCTTCCGATAATCGCTCTCACGGCGAAAGCCATGAAAGCCGATCGCGATCGTTGCCTGGACGTTGGCGCATCCGACTACATTTCCAAACCGTTGGATGTAGACCAACTGCTATCGCTACTGCGAGTTTGGCTCTATCGGCAGGACGAGAATGAATAAATTGTCAACGGAAAAGAGCCTGCTGGAGGAAATCGAAATCGGCTTATTGCTCGAGGGCGTCTATCGCGCCTACGGATTTGATTTTCGAGAATATTCGCGCGCGTCAATAAGGCGGCGGATCCTGGAATTGATGCAGGCGGAAAAACTCGAGACCATTTCATCCTTTCAGGACAGACTCTTGCATGACTCGGAATGTGTGAAAAGATTCTTGTTGGGTCTTTCAGTACACGCGACGGCCATGTTTCGAGATCCGAGCTTTTATAGAACCTTCCGTACCAGCGTGGTGCCGCTGCTAAAGACTTATCCGACGGTACAGATTTGGGTTGCCGGTTGCTCCACGGGCGAAGAAGTATACTCGCTGGCAATCCTGCTTCGAGAGGAGGGTCTCTTTGAGCGATGCCGGATCTACGCAACCGACATTAGCTCGGCGGTACTAAAAAAGGCGAAAGATGGAATCTTTCCGCTTTCTTCCATGCGGGAATACACAAACAATTATCATCTTGGGGGCGGCGTACACGAATTTTCCGATTACTATACCGCCCGCTACGACAGCGTCCTCTTTAGTTCCGTTCTGAATAAAAACGTCGTCTTCTCTGAACACAATCTGGCGACGGACGGGTCTTTCAACGAGTTTCAGGTGATTCTCTGCCGCAATGTCATGATCTATTTCAATAAGCATCTTCAAGAGCGCGTTCACAATTTGCTCTACAACAGTCTGACTATGTTTGGTGTTTTTGGTCTGGGTAACAAGGAATCATTGAAGTTCACGCCCCGAGAGGCGTCGTATGAACACCTGAACAATACAGACAAGCTTTACCGAAAGGTGAGGTAGTGGCATTTGAGATCGTAGTTGTCGGGGCCTCAACCGGAGGGCTAAAGGCCCTGCAACTGTTGCTTTCTGAACTATCACCGGAGTTTTCCTTGCCAATAGTTATCGTCCAACATCGGGGAAAGGATTCAGACTCGGGTCTCTGCGAATTTCTGGCGCGATACAGCAGACTACCTCTCACAGAACCGAACGATAAAGAGTCAATTGTTGATGGTCATGTTTATCTCGCTCCCTACGACTATCATTTGCTTATAGAAGAAAAGAGTTTCGCCCTATCTACTGATCCCCCCGTAGCCTTCGCTCGGCCGTCAATCGATCTCCTTTTCGAGTCGGCCGCAGATGAATATGGCGACCGTGCCATTGGGATGATCTTGACCGGCGCGAACAGCGATGGCGCCCGAGGCCTGGCAAAAATTAAGTCGCGCGGTGGAATGGCCCTTGTGGAGGATCCAGAGGAAGCCACCTTCCCAGAGATGCCACGGTCGGCGATCAACAGCAGCAACGTGGATTGGATTTTGCCCTTGCGTCGAATGCCTCCATTATTGGAACAACTGCGCAACCCAACGGCCAAACAACATGCCAACTGAAGAACCAATCAATATCTTGATGGTCGACGACAGTCCGCCAAACTTATTGGCGCTGGAATCGATTCTTCGTGCTCCGGATCGCAATCTGATACGCGCCAGTTCCGGCGACGAGGCCCTCCGGTTCCTGCTTCATAATGATGTCGCTGTAATCCTGATGGACGTCTTCATGCCGGGCATGGACGGATTGGAAACGGCAGAGTTAGTCAGAGGTCGTGATAAATCTCGTGACATCCCAATCATCTTTCTGACAGCCGATAGCAGCGGGGGACGCCTTCTAAACAGAGGTTATTCGCTTGGAGCAGTTGACTACATAGTGAAACCGGTCGACCCGGACATTTTGCGATCAAAGGTGGCTGTTTTTGTTGAGTTATTCAAGAAAACGCAGGAGGTTAAGCGACAGGCACAATTACTTCGGGAAAAGAATCTGGAGTTGGAGAATACCAATCTCGCGCGGCTAAAGATGCTTATTGATCTCGGCCAGGAATTATCAACTGAACACGATCCGACGCGCGTGCTGCAAAAGTTTTGCGTGTCCGGTAGAAAAATTGTAATGGCGGAAACGGCGGCGGCGGGTCTTATCGACGGTCGAGGGAAAATACTCACCTACTATTGCGCTTCAGGTGAGAACGGCAAGCCGGACAATGCGATTCCACTCACTGCACAAAAAGCCTTGAAGCGATTGATCTCTGAACGTCGCCCCCTTCGATTAACTGAAACTGATGCGCCCCTTTGCGACACAACAGCCCCAGACGAAGTGCATTCCTTTTTAGGAGCACCTATTTTTTCAGGCGCGAGCGTCTCAGGGTGGGTGTGTCTGCTCAACAAGCTCAATGACAATGATTTCAGCGAAGCTGACGAACGGCTGGCCTCAACACTGGCGACTCAACTGGCAATTTCCTACGAAAACGCTCGGCTTTACACGGAGGCGCAAAATCATGCCACTGAATTGCGTGCGGAAGTTGCGGAACGTAAACAGGCCGAGGAAGAACGAGCTCAACTCTTAATTCGCGAGCAAGTCGCACGCGCTGAGGCCGAGCGCGCTAATCGCGCTAAGGACCAGTTTCTGGCAACACTCTCACATGAGTTACGAACACCGCTGTCAGCCATTCTTGGCTGGAGTCAGCTGGTGCGCACAGGAAAGCTTGAAGAGACCCAGATGGCCCGCGCGTTTGAAACGATCGAACGAAACGCTCGCTCACAATCACAATTAATCGACGACTTGCTCGACGTCTCGCGCATTATCACCGGCAAACTTCAGATCGAACTGCGAGCGGTTGACCTGTCGAAGGTCATCGAAGCCGCAATGGATTCCGTTCGCCCGGCCTACGAGACAAAAGGTATCGGCTTCGAGGTGATTGGAGATTTAGGCACGTGTCCGGTGCGCGGCGATGCTAATCGCTTGCAACAGATCTTTTGGAATCTTTTCAACAACGCCGTAAAGTTCACCCCGGCCGACGGCAAAGTGAGCGTCAAAGTAAAACGGCGCGACTCGCGGATACAAGTTTCCATAACTGATACCGGCATCGGTATCGACTCGAAGTTTGTACCATTCATCTTCGAACGATTTCGTCAGGCTGACGGCTCGACCACCAGGGCCCACGGAGGACTGGGACTGGGCCTGGCGATTGTCCGACATTTAGTAGAGTTGCACAACGGAGATATTAAGGCCGAAAGCGGGGGTCAAGGCGAAGGCTCAACTTTCACAGTGAATCTCCCGCTCGCTATTGCTTCCGCAAGTGGTCCGGAAGACTCGATGCTTTCGGACACCGACGGGCAGTATTTCACCGCCGACTATTCGAAGATGCTTGAGGGGATGAGAATTCTAGTCGTAGATGACGAAGCTGATTCGCGAGACTTGTTAACCGCTATTTTGACCCGTTGCGGCAGTGAGGTGAAATGCACCGAATCGGCAGCTGAGGCGATTGAGACATTCAAGGTCTGGAATCCTGATGTGATATTGAGCGATATCGGCATGCCGGTCGAAGACGGATACAATCTGATAAAGAGATTGAGAAAGCTCCGAACAAAGCGAGCGAAGAAGATTCCGGTCGTAGCCCTTACCGCTTACGCCACGAGTGAAGATCGAGCTCGCGCGCTTTCGTCAGGATTCCGGATCCACCTCGCGAAGCCGATCGAGCCCAGGTCACTGGTGAAGTCGATCGCTGAGGCTGCCGGGCGCGATACTTGATCACCAGGTGCTTCCAACAAAATCACATCAAGTAAAATAACAAGTCACAAGAGATAAAGTCCGCGGCGAAGTAGCGGGTACGTCGTAAGTAACAAGACGGCCCAAATATTTTTTTGAGAGGTAAGAGACTTCGCCTGGCATTCTCTCATTTACACCGCGGCTAAAACGTATGTGTGAAAGACTCCGATTGCAGCGTCATGAGGTCATCAGTACCGTCACGCGGTAGCGTCGGGTCAATGATCCACTTACGAGTCGTGATGCGCATCTTTGACCCGACGCTACCGCGTGACGATACTGATGACCTCATGACACTGTGGCTCCGGGTGGCGTAAGAGCACAACCAGTGCGGTAGAGTATGAGTATGGAAAATTTTGAAAAGTTAGGTGCTTTCTATCTGGGAAAGCCTTACGACCTGAAAACAAGGGCAGCAAAGCCTGGAATATTGCTTTACGACTCGGCCGATTTGGTTACTCATGCCGTCTGCGTAGGTATGACGGGAAGTGGCAAAACCGGACTGTGTATTGCTCTACTCGAAGAAGCCGCAATAGATGGGATTCCCGCTATTGTGATCGATCCCAAAGGCGATCTTGCGAATCTGCTGCTAACATTCCCCGACTTGCGTCCTGGGGATTTCGCGCCCTGGGTCAACGAAGAGGATGCCCAAACGAAAGGATTGACGGTCGACCAATATGCCGCACAGCAAGCTGAGCTCTGGCGCAAGGGTTTGGCCGATTGGGGGCAGGACGGCGCCCGAATTGCAAACCTCAAAGCTGCTGCAGATTTTTCCATTTACACTCCAGGCAGCAATGCCGGCATTCCGGTGTCGATCTTGAAGTCGTTTGCCGCGCCTGCTCCGGCGATCCGTGACGACAGTGAGTTGATGACTGATCTTGTCAATACCACGGCCACTAGTCTTCTCGGTCTCCTCGGGATTGATGCGGATCCCATCAAGAGCCGCGAGCACATTCTGATTTCAACAATCCTGAATCGTGAATGGTCCGAAGGAAAGCATCTTGATATCGCGGCACTAATTCAACAGATTCAGAATCCTGCGATAAGCAGGATCGGGGTGATGGATCTCGAAACTTTCTTCCCATCGAAGGAACGTTTCGAACTGGCCATGGGTCTAAATAATCTTCTGGCAGCGCCCGCGTTTAGTAGTTGGATGGAGGGCGAGGCGCTGGACGTGCAGAACCTGTTACATACGACCGCGGGCAAACCACGCGTCGCAATCTTTTCGATTGCCCACCTCAATGACAGTCAACGAATGTTCTTCGTTTCTCTGCTGTTAAACCAAACGCTCGGTTGGATGAGAACGCAATCAGGTACGACCAGTCTTCGAGCCATTCTCTACATGGATGAAATCTTCGGTTACTTCCCGCCGGTAGCCAACCCGCCATCGAAGTTGCCGTTGTTGACTCTTTTGAAACAAGGCCGGGCTTTTGGCCTGGGCGTAGTTCTGTCGACACAGAACCCCGTCGACCTCGATTACAAAGGTCTCGCGAATATGGGCACGTGGTTCATCGGTCGCTTACAAACGGAACGTGATAAGGCGCGAGTACTGGAGGGATTGGAGGGAATCGCCGCTGGTAGCGGACGGAAGTTTGATCGGCAGGAGATGCAACAAGTGCTTGCTGGACTCAGTAACCGCGTGTTCCTCTTGAATAACGTTCACGAGGACGGCACGGAAGTCTTTCAAACTCGCTGGGCGATGTCGTACCTTCGCGGACCGCTGACGCGAACTCAGATCAAAACACTGATGGAGGGCCGAAAGAGCTCTGCAGCAGAAGCCCCGACACCATCTACGAGCACGGCAGCGACGACACGCGTTGCAGCTGTCACTCAAACGGCGAATGCCACAAAGAATAAGGCTCCCGATGCTCAGCCAGCGGTATTGCCGCCAGAGATAAGGCAATATTTTGTCCCGCTTCGTGGTGATGCGCCGAAGGATGCCGCTTTGACATATCACCCAATGGTTTTAGGAGTGGCAGAAGTGCGCTACAGCAATAAGAAGTCTCTCGATATGACGCAGCACCTAACAGTGGTTACTCCAATTAGTGATGGTCCAGTAGCGGTCGATTGGAACCAGGCGGGACAAGCCGATCTGGCTATTGAAGATTTGGAGCAGTCACCGGAAGAGAGTGCGCAGTTTGCCGAACTCGCAACCGTTGCTGCGAAAACGAAGAGCTACGACACCTGGCGCAAAGACTTTGCCGGTTGGATCTACCGCAATCAGCGGGTCGAACTGCTTCAAAGCCCCACCCTCGAGATCGCCTCGAACCCGGGTGAGTCGGAAAGAGATTTTCGCGTCCGTTTGCAGCAACTCGCGCGTGAACAGCGCGATCAGGCAGTCGAAAAGCTTCGTCAGCGCTACGCCCCAAAGTTTGCCGCGCTGGAAGAGAAACGTCGACGTGCTGAACAAACCGTGGCTCGCGAAGCTGAGCAGTCAAAAACCCAAAAGGTCCAGACTGCAATCTCGTTCGGGGCCACTTTGCTGTCTTCATTCATAGGACGCAAGACGGTAAGTCTGGGAACTCTCGGCCGCGCCACAACTACCGCCCGCGGGGTGAGCCGATCAATGAAGGAAGCGCAGGACGTGACTCGCGCTCAGGAAACGCTGGAAGCAGTTTCGCAGCAGGTCGCAGACCTCGACGCGCAGTTCAAGGACGAAACTGCATCGTTAGAAAAGGCAGCGGATCCCCAAACCGAGCAGTTTGATAAAGTAAGCCTGAAACCCGTCAAGGCGAACATTGCAGTCACGCTGGTGACACTTGCATGGGTTCCTTACTGGAGCGATGAGCAGGGACACGTAAGCCCTGCGTGGCAGTAAGCTCGCAATGAAACGCATTTAGAATCGCGCACGTATAAAGTTGGACGCGGAAGCGGGTAATAATTAAGTGTGGGATTACTATTGCCGCGGGAACAACCTTGAACCGCTACGAAATCCGGTCGCTGATTGGCGCGGGAGGAATGGGCGAAGTGTATCTCGCCCAAGACACCCAATTGCGCCGACCGGTGGCCCTGAAGTTGGGTCCTGATCGTCGAGACGAGGTATATCCACCCGATGAAAATAGCTCTCAAGTACGGCCTACTGATCACGTTAGTGGTTGTGGCCTGGGTCGTCGTTGTGCGCCTTGTCTTGAACGTAGGTTCGGACTCGAAACTCACTCTTGCGGCTCCCCTGCTATTCAATCTAACAGCTTTTTTCTCAATCTACTTCGGCATTCGCGAGCGGAAACGTGAGATAGGCGATCGGTTTACTTTTAAAGATGGGCTGAAGATCGGAGCTGCGATTTCCTTCGTGTACGCTACGTCTGCCTGCCTCTTCTTCCTTGTTCAGTATCTTATCGCGGGACCTAAGCTCCTGATGAGCGAAGCTGGTCCGCTGCCTCGTCCGATGTGGCAAGTGGCGCTGATGGCATATGCTGGGTTGTTCCTGGGGTCCATGATCTTCGGCCTGATCTACTCGGCTCTTTGTGCCTTTGTCCTCGCCAAACAGCAGCGCGCAAGTTAGCAAATTAGCGGTATAGAAGGCAGAAGGCAGAAGGCAGAAGGCAGAAGAAATACGAAAGGCAGTGTAATCGTGTTTCGCTGCCTTACTGTTTTTGGAGTAATAAAGTCTAACTGCACTACTCCTGCCTACTGCTCCTGCCTTCTGCTTTCTGCTTTCTGCCTTCCGCCGCTCCGGGATCTAGGCACTAACACTACCTTGCCGATATTCCGGCGGGCTTCCAGGTACGCGTGAGCATCGCCGGCTTCGTCAAATGTAAAACTCCGATCGACATGAGGACGGATCCACCCTTCTTCCACGCCGCGAATGATATCTCGCATCCAGACTGCTACCTTCTCCGGCTCATGCCACAGATGGCCCAGGTTCAAACCAAATACGCCGCGGTTCTTACTCAGCAATCCGAGCGGATGAAACCTCGGCATCTGGACCGCCGCCTTCAGCAGCTTAAGCTTGCCTGTTGCGCCAGTAGCGGACGCGCTCGATACTCCAAACATTCCCAACCGCCCGGTATGTCTGAGGGCAGCGTAACTCTTTTTCCAATGGGCGCCCCCGATTGGATCGATTACCAACTCTACTCCTCGCCCGTTGGTCAGATTCATAAGAACTGGAAGCCAATCCTGACTGCGATAATCAATCGGATAATCAAGACCACGCTGTTTCAAGAATTCATGCTTGGAAGGGCTAGCGGTGCCATAAGTCACGGCCCCGATCTTCCTGGCGATATCCAGAGCGGCGAGACCGACGCCACCTCCTGCGTTATGAATCAGGACCGCCTCTCCTTCATGTAGGGACCCCATCACGACCAGCAATGTGTAAGCCGTCAGGTAATTAACCGGAATTGCGGCCGCTTGTTCAAAAGTCAAAGAACCCGGCTTCTCAAACATCTGGGTTGCTTTAACTGCGACCAGTTCCGACTGGCCGCCAAAACGCGTCATTGCCACAACCGACTTGCCGGCCAGATCTCGATTCACGTCTTCGCCGATAGCGCCAACTACACCGGCAACTTCGTAACCCATGACGCAGGGCTTTGGTGGTCCATCGGGGTAAAGTCCCTGCCGTGCGAGAATGTCTGCGAAGTTAAGTCCAGCGGCGCGCACGCGAATGATGACTTCGCCTTTGCCCGGCACAGGATCAGGCCTTTCCTGCACCTTCAGAACATCAATGCCGCCATTCTTTGTGGTGACGACTTGTCGCACACTGACCCTTTCAATCGTCTGTCTCAACTCCACCGGTCGTTGCTTTTCGAATCCCTGGGTAGGGACTCAACCAGGTGATCAAATCCCAGCCAAAAGCTCCAACTATGGTGGTAGAACGCAACAGGGAAGACAATCGCCACAACAAACAGGATCGCAAGGATCAGCTGATCGTAGGTATTGAAAATTGGAAGGCTAACGAGATAAATCAACAGGATAACCAACTCAGTGGTCACGACGTTCGCCAGAATCGCACCGACAAAAAAACCTTCCTCGCGCTTGAACACCGCGCGACATGAACTGCATCTGTCCTTTATTTTGAAGGGACGCTGAACTATGGACGATTGCCCACAAGCCGGACAAAGAAGCTTGAGACTTCGCAGCAGAATTGGACGTATCGCTCGTTTTTCCTTGCTCGATCCCACTGGCAAGTGCACCCCCAGTGCTCCATAGCATACCATTGAGTGGCACAGATTTTAGTCTGTGTGCGGTCCGGAAGCTTCAAGTTTCACGGTTTCAGGTTTCCCGGTTTCAGGTTTCAGGTTTCTGCTCTCAGGTGTCAGGCTTGGGTCGCGAATCTTGAAACCGGAACCTGAAACTAGAACTTGAAACTTGAAACCCTCATTTACTTTTCTTTCAGGATCTAAGAGTTCTTTAGAATAGTTGATTACATAGAGAACAATCCTGTGAAAGCTGGACTTGTGGCAAGACCAGACGAGTGGGTTTGGTGCTCGGCCGCGGAGAGAAAGCGTCGGGGGTGGGAGGCTTTTAGAGCGTTGACCTGAAGATTGCCGGAGTGGTACAGACTTCAGTCTCTGAGTTACTTGGAAACCACACAATTTAAGCTGCCGCTGAAAGTGACGGCAGCCTTTGAGAAAACAATCTCGAAACTCAAACAGTTGCCCAGCGGCTTTCTTCAACTGACATTGTGCGCTTGCCACGCACTCACAGACTGAAGTCTGTGCCACTTTGTGTTTGCTGAAGAGGTTGAAACGACTGGGCGCGGGGTTCGAAATCCCGCGCCCGGATTGAACTGATCGTTCACAGACTAAAGTCTGTGCCACTTAGCTTGCGGTCTTCGCGGCAGTGTCCGTCGTCACCTTATTTGGCTGCGGCGTGATCCGCAGGTACGGTTTCACGGCTCTCCAGCCAGCAGGAAACCTGGCTTTAGCATCTTCGTCGGACAGCGATGGCACGATGATCACATCTTCTCCGTCTTTCCAGTTGACCGGTGTAGCCACGCTGTATTTGGCGGTGAGTTGCAGTGAATCGATCACGCGCAAGATCTCGTCGAAGTTGCGTCCAGTGCTCGCCGGATAAGTAATCATCAGCTTTACCTTCTTATCCGGTCCGATGACAAAGACCGAACGGACCGTAAAAATGTCGCTGATTTCCGGGTGGATCATGTCATACAATTCAGCGACTTTGTGGTCCGGGTCAGCAATCACCGGAAAGTTCAGCGCCGAACCCTGCGTTTCCTCTATGTCCTGCGCCCAGCGTTTGTGCGAATCCGCCTGATCCACACTCAAACCAATAATTTTGACACCACGCTTCTCAAAGTCCGGTTTAATGCGGGCCATGTAGCCCAGTTCGGTGGTGCAAACGGGCGTGAAATCCTTCGGATGTGAAAACAGAACGGCCCAACTGTCGCCAAGCCAATCATGAAAACTAATCCCGCCTTCGGTTGTGTCTGCAGTGAAGTCGGGGGCGATGTCACCTAAACGTAAAGCCATTTCGGTCTCCTTTCGAAAAAGCAGCTACCCAGCCCTTTTCAGGCATGGTAAGCGAGGGATTCTTCAATCTTATTTTTGGAAGCCAGAACGCTTTTACAACTAATGCGAGTGGCAAGTCAAACGGCCAGAACAGCAGTGAGCAATGGGGCTTGTTGGGTTAGATGATATCCTGGGTTCTCCATTCGAATACTCGCAGCACTTGGATCAGGTTAGCCGGTTCAATTCGACTGAAATTCAGGGTTCAGCCCTAGTTCGTAGACAAGCTCAGCCAGGGGTCAAAGCTTGTATTTACCCTCAAACAGGATTTTAGGGTATTATCGCCCTATCCCCGGCCCCCTTCCTGAATTTCGTACCCTGCCGAGTTAGTTGATGTCGCGAAGCGCAAGGCGTCAGCGATTAGCTACTGATCCCGTGGCTGCGCAATTGCCGCAGGTCACTGCCGAACTGTATCGAGAGATCTTCGTCCACTCGCTCGAAGCCATTGCCATCACCAGCCCACAGGGACACTACATCGAACAAAACGGCGCACATTACAAACTCCTGGGTTATTCCGACGATGAACTTCAAGGTCAGACTCCGGCCATACACCTCGGCGCGGAAACGTTTGACCGGATCCAAAGCGAGCTTGCCAGCAATGGAACTTATCGGGGCGAGGTAATCAGCCGCACTAAGGATGGCACAGAGCGGCATCTCGATCTTTCTACCTTTGCAGTGCGCAACAGCGTGGGCGAACCGGTTTGCTACGTCGGCATTAAACGCGACATTACCGCGCGTAAGTATGCCGAGCAAGCCCTGCGCCGAAGTGAAACGGAGCTGTCGGACTTTTTCGAAACCGCCGCAGTTGGTATGTGCTGGGTGGGAGCCGACGGACAAGTGCTGCGCGTAAACCAGGCACAGTTGGACCTTCTTGGCTACACTCGAGACGAATATGTCGGCCATCAGCTCGGAGAGTTTCACGTCGAGACGCCAGCGATTGATGACTTTCTCCGACGACTGCAGGCCGGGGAAATATTGCGTGATTGCGAAGCTCGGATGCGCGCAAAAGATGGCTCGATAAAGCATGTTCAGATCAGTTCGAGTGGACTGTGGGAAGAAGGAAAACTTGTCTACGCTCGCTGCTTCACCCGCGACATCACTGAATATCGGCGCGCCCAGCAGCGACTGGCAATGCAATATTCCGTGACCCGGGTTCTTTCTGAGTCGTCTGACTTCACAGATAGCGCCAGCCAACTACTTCAGACGATGGGCGAGTGTTTGGAGTGGGAGGTTGGCGTCCTATGGCAGGTCGATCGCCAGGCAAACGTTTTGCACTGTGTGGATCTATGGCACGCCCCTGATGCCGGGGCGAGAAGCTTTGAGAAACTTTGCCGCGAGGTAAAGTTTAGAGAGGGTGTAGGTTTACCTGGACGAATTTGGGCGTGGGGCGCGCCCGTTTGGATCCCGGACGTGCTGGAAGACGCAAACTTTCCCAGGGCGGCTGCGGCCGAGAGCGCTGGTCTGCGTGGCGCATTTGGTTTCCCAATTCGAGTTGGCCCCGAGGTGCTCGGCATAATCGAATTCTTTAGCAGGGAAATCAGGCAGCCCGACGAAGAGCTGCTGAGAGTGGTGACTAGCCTTGGAGGCCAAATTGGTCAATTCAAGGAGAGAACCCGAGCCGAAAAGGAACTGGAACACTTACTCAGCAGCGAGAAAGCTGCGCGCGCGGAGGCGGAACAAGCCAATCGTTTGAAGGACGAATTTCTCGCCACGCTGTCTCACGAATTGAGAACGCCGTTGAATGCCGTAATCGGCTGGTCCCGTTTACTGCGATCTGGCCGTCTGGACAAGGACAGTTCGATCCATGCCCTTGAAGTAATTGAACGCAACGCCTGGTCACAGCAGCAGATAATTGAAGATATCCTCGATGTTTCGAGAGTGATAACCGGAAAACTTCAGCTTAACCTTGGCCCGGTAAAGATAGATTCAGTAGTTGAAGCCGCGCTCGATTCAGTGCGACCCGCACTGCAGGCTAAAGAGATCAAAATCGAAACCTCGATCGACGAGGACCTCAACGTTGTTTCCGGAGATGCCGATCGACTGAGACAAGTTATTTGGAATCTCTTATCCAACGCCTCACGATTTACCCCACCTGGCGGTTGCATCGAGGTGCAGGTCAATCAGAGAGATTCGCAAATGCAGATCACCGTAGCAGATTCTGGACCAGGCATTGCTACGGAGTTTCTGCCTCACGTGTTTGAACGGTTCCGCCAGGCGGATGGTTCTACCACCCGGACTCATGGCGGTCTGGGTTTGGGATTGGCCATCGTGCGTCATCTGGTGGAATTACACGGCGGCACGATTTCCGCTGAGAATCTTCACGACGGACGTTCGGGAGCCAAGTTTGTGGTGAACTTGCCTTTGCCCAGCGGCGATCTGCATGTGGAAGGTGAGCCTGCCAGCACAGCCTCCTGGGAGTCCGATGAGGTCCAGGTGAACCTCGAGGGCTTGCATATTCTGGCGGTTGATGACGATGTCGATGCGCTGGATCTGATAACAATAGAACTAACTCAGCATGGGGCCATGGTGAAGGCCGTTCCCGATGCAGTGGAAGCTCTCGAAGCTCTCAGCCAGGCAAAGTTCGATCTGCTTATCGCCGACATAGGGATGCCCGGAATCGATGGATATGAGTTCATCAAGCGCGTGCGGCAGCAAGAAGCCGGCAAAGGCGGACTCATCCCTGCCATAGCTTTGACGGCTTATGCGAGAGTCCAGGACCGAATCCGTGCAGTGATTGCCGGGTACAACACTCATGCCGCCAAACCGATTGAAACCCATGAGCTCCTCACAGTCGTAGCCAGTCTCGCCGGCAGATTCGACAAGAACTAATTTGGAGCCCCAGGACCATCGGCCCAAACGTAGGCCAAAGCGGCGCCAGGCCGCCGCACTCCAAAAAAAGTAGGTTAGAATGGCGACGATGAAACAGCGTTGCGATTGGGCCAAGACCGATCTCTCGATCGCCTACCACGATCTTGAGTGGGGCGTACCACAACACGACGACCGCGTGTTATTTGAATTCCTGATTCTCGAGGGCGCACAGGCCGGGCTAAGTTGGGAGACAATTCTCAGGAAAAGAGACAACTATCGCGTCCTATTCGACAATTTCGATGTAACCAAAGTCGCGCGTTACAGACAGCCAAAGATCGAACGGCTGCTTGCAGATTCTGGAATCATTCGCAATCGTTTGAAGATCGAATCGTCAATCAGCAATGCAAAGGCATTTAAGGCAGTCCAAAAGGAGTTTGGCAGTTTCTATTCCTATCTGTGGCAATTCGTGGGCGGTCACTCACTCAAACGCAAACGCGGCTCACAGGTTCTTCCCAAGACGCCGGTTTCCGATGCTCTTAGCAAGGATCTCTACAAACGTGGCTTTAGGTTTGTCGGTTCTACGATCTGCTATGCGTTCATGCAGGCCGTGGGATTGGTAAACGACCATGATCCTCGCTGTTTTCGCTATGATGAGATCAAGTAATATTGTCCGGCGAGAGTCGAGGAGTTTGAGTATGGTTCGATATTTAGTCGTCATTCTTGCTGTAAATGCTCTGTTGGCCTTCTGCGGATGTCAGGCCTATACGACCGGCTTGAAACAAAGTACAGACCGGGCCGATGAAACCACTGCCATCGCTGCGCTACATGCCATTGCCCTGGCTGAGAGAACGTACAGCGTGAGTAATGAAGGCAATTACGGCACGTTGGCCCAACTGTCAGCGGCTGGCTATCTTGATTCTCGTTTCGCTTCTGACAAACCGCTTAAGGACTATGCGTTGACTCTGACGGTGAATTCCGGCTCGGATGCGGGCTACAGCTGCCTTGCGGACCCGTCGGATGGACGTGCGGGCCGCCATTTTTTTCTTGAGTCGACGTCAGGTCTAATTCACGTCAACGATACACAACCTGCAAGCGCCAGCGATCCGGCGACTCAGTAACTCTCAGGTTCCAAGTTTCAGGTTTCAAGTTTGAGGTTTCAGGTTAAGCCGGATACCTAACCTGGAACTTGAAACTTCAAACTTCAAACTTGAAACCGGGAACTTGAAACCTGGAACTTCAAACTTGAAACTATGCGTTCTGTCGTTCTTACACTCCTGATGCTGGCGACGACGAACGCCTACCTATCCATCGACCAAGATAAGGTTCGAACGTTCAGAAGGGCGAACGAACAACGCATCCTCGAGGAGTACATATCCTTCCTCAGCATTCCTAACGTCGCCTCAGACACTCAGAATATCCGTCGAAACGCGACATTCATAACAGAGATGATGAAGCGACGGGGTTTGGAGGCGCGATTACTTGAAACCAACGACCCGAAAGTCCCGCCGGCGATTTATGCCGAATGGACGGTGCCGGGTGCCAAACGCACCGTGCTCTTCTATGCGCATTACGATGGACAGCCAACGGATCCGAAACAATGGAGCGGAAGCTTGCCCTGGCAGCCTGTGCTCCGTTCGAGGGCGCTGGAGGCCGGCGGCTCAATCGTGCCAATGCCCAAGGTGGGCCAGTCGATCAACCCCGAATGGCGTTTGTATGCACGCTCCGCTTCGGATGACAAAGCGGGTGTAATGGCAATACTGACTGCCGTTGACGCCCTGAAGGCAAACGGAGTTGCTCCCAGTTCCAACATCAAGTTTCTGTTTGAGGGTGAAGAAGAAGCCGGATCGCCCCATCTTGGCGAAATCATCGAACGGTACCACAACCTGGTCGAAGCCGACCTCTGGCTAATGTGTGATGGACCAGTGCATCAGTCGGGACGAAAGCAGGTAGTGTTCGGAGTGCGCGGCGACGCTAACGTAGACCTGACGATCTACGGCGCTCTGCGCCCGCTGCATAGCGGCCACTACGGCAATTGGGCACCGAATCCGGCAATGACGCTCGCAAAACTGCTGGCTTCGATGAAAGATCCGTCGGGACGAGTCACGATATCCGGTTGGTACGACGATGTAGAACCTCTCGGACCAGCCGAGCGAAGAGCAATCGCCGTAGCCCCACAATACGACGATGAGATCCGGGCCCAGCTTGGCCTGGCGAAAACCGAAGGTGACGGCAGAAGTCTGTTAGAGCTGCTTAGTGAGCCTTCTTTGAATATCAATGGGCTGAGCAGCGGAGACGTTGGCGCCCTTGCACGGAATATTATTCCCGCCACAGCGACGGCCGTTTTGGATCTACGACTGGTGAAGGGCAATGATCATCAACGCCAGATTGCGCGTCTCGTACGTCACATTCGAAAGCAGGGCTTTTTTGTAGTCGATCGCGATCCCACTATGGACGAGCGCCGGCAGTATTCATTGATCGCGAAAGTTTTGACTCGTCCAGGCGAATACAATGCCGAGCGTACGCGCATGGATTTGCCGATGGCGCTGAGCGTGGCCGCGGCGGTCGCCTCAACGTCCAACCAGCCGATCGTGAATTTGCCAACCTCAGGAGGCAGTCTTCCACTATCAATCATCACGGATAGGGTTCGCACCGTGACGATCTCGATCCCCATTGTCAACTACGACAATAATCAGCATGCTGAAAACGAAAACCTGCGATTGCAAAACCTTTGGGACGGAATTGAGACGATGGCGGCGCTGATGACGATGAAAGAAATTTAGAATTTATAGAATTTAGAATTTAGAATTTACTAAGTTTCCAAGTTCGAAAGTTCCAAATTCTAATGGACTGCACACTCGCAAATCGCAATTCAAATTCTAATTTCTAAATTCTAATTTCTGATCACTATGAATAAAATCAATCTTTCCCAAAAACTTTCACTTTTCGACGACCATTGGAACCCGCGAATTGTTGGCGAATTGAATGGCCAACTGGTAAAGCTGGTGAAATTCAAAGGACCCTTTACCTGGCACCACCACGACAATGAAGACGAGTTGTTCTTGACCATGAAGGGCAGGTTCCGGATGGAGTTTCTTGAAGGCAATAAGGAGCGGGCCGTTTGGATCGAAGAAGGTGAAATGATCATCGTTCCCCGCGGCGTTGAGCATCGACCAGTCGCCGATGAAGAAGCGGAGGTCATGCTCTTTGAACCGGCTTCGACACTCAATACGGGAAACATCCAGAACGAACTGACCCGGAACAAGCTTGAGCAGATTTGATTAGGCGCAGATCAACGCCGATCAGAACAAAAAGTAGTTAAGAAGCCGACGAATGAAACTCTGCCGGTGGTGTGCTATTTTCATTTTTTCTCCCCAACCTCTGTGTGCTCCGTGTCTCCTTAGAAACTTCGTTCTGGGGTTGGGCGTGTAATTAGTTGACAGCGAGTGATTTAGCTTCGGTCGCGCGCTCCTAAAAGTTCCATCTCGTTATCTGCTGGTCGCAGTACGAGCAAAGGGGCTCCGTGGTGAAATCTCCTGCGTGTCTCGGAATTGCTATTCCACGCCATAAATGACAAATTGAAGGTACTGGAAACGATGAATAGAAGATAACTTCGCCCTGACTATATGGAAAGACAAGGAAACACTTTAACGGAGGCACGAATGGTAAAACACTTCAGATGGCAACTTTGCGGGCTAGCAATCGCCCTTGTACTGCTGAGCTCAGTCGGGTTTGCCCAGGCTCAAACCCCGGCCCTTGACTCGCAGTCATTGGTGAAAGCAACAGGGGCTAGTCAGGCTGTAGTGTCTTTGCTGTCCACTTTGCCGGAAGCTGACACACTTATCTACATCAATCCGCAACGCATACTTAACGAAGCAGCTCCTAAGGTCATGGCGGACGCTGACGTTGCAAAGATGCGAGAGCAATTCACCCAACTGAAACAGATGGGGGGCGTCGATCCCTCTCGGATTGATTACATCGTCGTGGCGGTCCGTTTCCGCAAGCCCGCCGTAGATCTCAGTTTCTCCGGCCCAGAGGTCCTGGTTGTAACGAGTGGGGATTTTAGCGCGGACGTACTGATGACGATGGCGCACTCGGGATTGCAGGAAAAACTGGTTGACGAGAAGTATGGCTCAAAAACACTCGCCTTGATGACCATCGACGAACTCAAGAAAGAAGCGGAGAAGAATCCATTCCTGAAGTCATTTACACAACTCGGAATCGTTCCGCTGAACAGCAACACGATGGCGGCCGGCAATGTCTCTTACTTAAAGGCGGCCGTTGACGCGGCTGAAGGTCGTGATCGAATAAGTCAGGAGACTCTCAACTCTCTCATGCGCGACAGCAACGCACTTATCAGCATGGCTGGCTCGCCCTGGACCTCATTCGCCAAGAGCTTTGGCTTAATGGGTACTGAAATTAATCCCCGAGCGCCACGCTGCGATTCGCGTCTCGGCGACTTCTATGCGGCAGTGACGATGGAAGGGACAAATTTTAAGTTTCGAGGAGCGATGAATGCCGACAATCCGGATACGGCAAAGATCATCAACAACCTTTTGGGAGGACTAATGAAATCCTTACCGGGCGAAGATGCAGATAGAAAATCTTTTCCTTCGATGCTGAGGATGATTAGTTTCAGCACAATGGAAAATGAAGTGGTGCTGCAAGCGGACTTTCCACAGCAGATGATAAAGGATTTAATACGTGAGCAGATGAAGCCGAAGCCGACTGCCCCTGCTGCTGCTGTTAAGTCGCCAGCCGCAGGTCCTGTAAAGAAACACCGCGTGATTAGAAAGCGCCGAAGCGGTACTTAACCTTCTACGCAACCCAGCTAGTTTCGTCCGTCAGCCAGGAGGACCTTTATGATTATCCGCCCACATAAGTCTGCGGTAATACTATCCCTGCTGTTGTTGGGTTCATTCATTTTTGCCTTGCAGTTGTTTGGACAGGAACAGCAGAATTCGCCTGCGAACAAGAACCAGAACGACGCCAAACCAACGCCTGGCGCGTCGCCCTCTGCGCCCAGTCAACCGCAGGATTTCTCGGCAAATACATGGGAGCTTCCCGCTGATGCCGACAAAACAAAGAATCCCGTCGCGGCCACGGAAGAGTCCACTGCAAAAGGCAAGGAGCTCTACTTCGCGCGTGCGGGAAACTGTGTGTTTTGCCACGGAGATACCGGTGCAGGAAATGAAGCCAACATGGCACGGCTGCGCAGAAAGCCCGCCGACATTTCAAACAAGGAACGGATGACGGCCATGACTGATGGCGAGGTCTTCTGGAAGATCTCCAAAGGTATTAACGGGATCATGCCGGCCGGCGAGAAGCGAATGAGTGAAGAAGAGCGCTGGCACGTTGTGAACTATGTGCGAACGCTGGCGAAGGATAAGCCGAAGACATAAGTTGTCAGCTAACTTTGCTATTTACCACACCTGGCGACGCGGCGCCGATACCTAATTGCTTCGCGTAACTGACGAGCTCTTCTCGTGAGGCATCCGATAGGATCGTAAAGATTCGTGCGCTGCATCCGCTCGGTAACTCGACTGCTGTTAACGAATCAGTTATCACCAACTCGGTCGAGGCCAGACCTCTCTTCCAGCCCCCGTTCCGCGCATCGGCAAAGTTGAGTGCCTCTACATCCAGACCAGCCGCCACCAGCATCGCACGCGACCAACGCAGAAACTCTGGCCAACGTGAAACCACGGCGACGAGTGCGTCGCGTGGCGGCGGTTTCTGCCCGCGCATGGATTCAGCCACCGAGCGCGAGCGTAGCGCGATCAGATCGGTCCCCGAAGGAAGCTTCGCCCGGACTCGTTCTATCTTTCCGTAAAGTGCCAAAGGCAAGGCGCCACTAAGAACCTCTGCTTTAGAACAATCCTCGATTCCAGCGCCTGTTACCATCCCCCCTGTCGCCCTTCCTATTTCAGCAACAAGGATGGACCGTAAATCTACATCCGGCTCGATCAAGAGAAAATGATCCGGTGGTTGCAGAGCGAGCCAACGTTCCAATCCTTTTTGCAATTCTGCTGCTGAGTAGCCTTTGTCACGAGCGGTGCGAAAGAGTTTGGAGATCAATTCGTCAAGTTCGAAACCCTCTACTTCGGTATCGCCGTTCCGTGCGCGGACGTAAATGCCACTCCCTTTGCGAAACTCAACCCAACAACGTCGCGCGAGCTCGCGATAGGCAGCGCTCACAGTGTTCGCATGAATCTGGTAGCGCCGGGCCAACTCACGCGTGCTCGGTAACCGCTGGCCCGCTTTTAGATCGTCGCTAACGATACCCAACACAATCTGGGTCACTAACTGCTCTCGCAGCGGGACCTCACTGTTCTTTTTTAGCCAGAGGCGCATGACTTCTGTGATTGATCAGTGGGCGGATAGGTCAAATCCCCGGATTTAGCGAGCTTGAAGAATAGCACAAGGTCTCAGTTGCCCTTGCGGAATTAGACCGTATAAGATGAAAGAGAGGGTAGCCCCGCGCGAGCTCCCAGACCAAAATCTAATCACTCCATGGATACTTCCTCGGCAATCGCCGTCCTGACTGCAATGATCACGCCGGCGGTTTTGATCTCGGCGTGTGGCAGCATGATACTCTCGACTTCAATTCGCCTTGGTCGGGTAGTGGATCGCGTGCGTGCCCTTTCCGATCGCTGGGAAGGGATGACTGGGAAGGGCAACGACCGCGAAGTCTTACGAGAACGGCAGGAAGTGATTTTCGATCAGCTGGACAAACTAACGAGCCGGGCGCGTATTCTGCAGCGTTCGATGGTGGCTTTTTATCTCGCCCTCGGGATCTTCGTGGCTACGAGTGTGGCCATTGGCTTAGTTGCGCTAAAGAGCCATCCCCGTTACAACCTGGCTCCAATTATTCTGGGTTTGCTCGGTGCGTGCTGCCTTTTTTACGGCAGCATACTCTTGATCTTTGAGGCACGTTTGGCGCTGAGCACGATCCACTTAGAGATGGATTTTATCTGGCGGCAGTCCAAGCGAGTAGCACCTGCTGATATCATCGAACATCATAAGCCTCACTTTGTTCATTTTCGGCGACACGTTTAACGAGTCATGAGGCTAGAGTCTGGAGTCACGAGTCAGAGTTCGCCGCACGCGTCGTCATATCTGCGTCTTCTCGAAACCGGCGAACTGTTGCAACGCGTTGACGCTCTGGAAGCGTTGCTGGAACGCTGCACGGTCTGTCCGCGCGACTGCCTGAATAATCGTTTAGGGAATGAGTTGGCGGCGTGCTACTCGGGACGGTTACCGATCGTTTCTTCTTACACGCCACATTTTGGTGAAGAACCTCCGCTGGTTGGCACTCACGGCGCCGGCAACATCTTTTTTGGCAACTGTAATCTGCGGTGTGTCTATTGTCAGAATTATCAAATTTCGCAGACGCACAAACAGCAATTGAAGAATGAAGTGACGCAAGAGCGACTTGCCGAAATGATGCTCGAACTTCAGCAGCGCGGGTGTCACAACATCAACTTCGTTTCGCCTACGCACTTTGCGCCGCAGATGGCCCGATCGATTCTACTGGCAGCGAAGCGTGGCTTGCGTCTGCCAATCGTATACAACACCAATGCTTACGATTCAGTAGAAGTGTTGAAGCTGCTCGACGGCGTGGTCGACGTGTATTTGCCTGATCTCAAGTATGCCGAAGACGAGGCGGGCTATCTCTATTCGAAGGTTAAGGGCTACAAAGAGTGTTCACGACGGGCGATAGCGGAGATGTATCGCCAGAGCGGCGACCAGCTTGTCTTTGATGAAAATGGATTGTTGCGGCGCGGGTTGATCGTTCGCTTGCTTGTTTTGCCGAACGACATTGGCGGCGTGCAGGAATCGCTAGCATGGATTCGGAGCGAACTCAGTCCGCACGTCGCTATTTCAATGATGGCCCAGTACTATCCAACCAATCAGGCCAAGAAGAACCAACGGTACCTTTTACTTTCGCGCCGCATACGCGAATCAGAATGGTTAACGGCGGTTTCTGCGCTCACTGAGATGGGAATGGAAGAGGGGTGGATGCAAGAGTTCGATGGGGCTGCTTATTATTATCGGCCTGATTTCAGCGATAGCGAGAAGCCATTCAAGGATATTCGGGATTTTGGGAATGCTCAGTAGCTAGTGGCTTTGAGCGGCCTTGACCACGAACCAGAGTGGCAACAACAACAGGCCAAAGCGGCGCCGGGCCGCCGCACTCCAAAAAGGGACTCTTATGTTTCATACCTGACGCTGGGGCTACCCGCCGGATAGAAAACTCCAATCAGACGCAGCTCGTCCTCTCCCGTATTCTCGACACAGTGGACCTGCCGCTTTGGCAGATACACGCACGAACCTGGTCCGATAGAAGTCCTCGAATCGCCAGCCCACATGCGGCCTCGTCCTCGTAGAATAAATAGAACCTCTTCATACGTATGAAAATGATCTGGCGCTCTGCCTGGCGGAATCGAACCGACAAACTGCGTCACTTGCAGGCTACCGACGGCGTCATCAACCAATACACGATACCAGCGATCTGCGGTGGGGATGGTCTCACGATCGGCAAGCCGCACAATCGGCAGCCGCTCAGCTTCAACTGATCCAGCTTTCGGCGAAGTCAGCGAATCAAGAAACTCTACGTCAGAACGTGGCTCGGGACACTGGGAGCTCACAAACACGACCGGTTCAGAACCTGGATTATTGATGGTGAGTGTCTGCCCGGGTCGCAGATAGATTCCGGTTCATTGAGAATACCGGGAGATAGCCCTGGGGCGAATTCCAGGATGCGAAGGGAAATTGCTTCCGCTCCGATCTCTCTTCCAATTTGATGCCAGACGGCGAGCGTGCCAGAGACAGTTGGAATTCCTTCGCGCATCTTCCGGACCATGCAGTCACCTTCGAGCTTAACGGCCATGATGTGTCATTCCCTTTCAGCCTTACGATGATAGTACCGAAAGGTCAAATCCGAAGAAATTGTGCGGATGTATTTAGAGTAGCGCATGCTTTTAGTTGGCGTCTGGCGTGAGCGCACGCAACCTAACAGGTTGCGTTACAACTTTTTGCCCAGGTGCTGAGTCGTGTGCTCGGTGACTGAAGAAATCGGAAGAGGCGATGCTTCGTTCAATAGTTGTCCGGTGGAAGCCTGCAAATTGTCCAGAAGCTTCTCGCGACCTGGATCCAGCGAAGGAGCTGGCAATTCTTTGCGCGGGACGGTGAGGAACACTGCGTTAATGATAAGACCGATTCCAATGAAGAAAACCATCTCGCGCGTTCGATAGCAGCAACAACGCAAGAGTGCCAACGCCGACCCCTATCGCGGCAGTTACCACGCCAGCACGCGCGTTGCGGAGGCGCTTTTCCTGAGGTGACTCGAGAAACTTCTCAAGCCTGGGGAGCACGTCCTCCGCGATTCGCTCCAGGTCCCGCGAGCCCTCAGCTTCTCGAATCTTTTCCGCGAAAACACGTCCAATCTGTTCGCGTGCTGAGACGGCCGCAGCGGTAATATCGTCGGGCCGTTCCAGCGACAGGCGCACGGCGCGCATGTCCGTACCGCAAGCGCGACAAAACTGGCCGGCCTGGCGTTCTTCTGAGCCGCAGGTAGGACAAAACATCATGGAAGGCTATACGGTGGCTACCGAACTAAGGTTCAGGTGGCTTCGGCTCACGATTCAACTTTTACCCCGCGCCAAAACGCGACGTGATCTTTAATCTCCACCGCGGCGGGCTTGGGGCTGGGATAAAACCAAGCGGCGTCTTTGTTGACCTGGCCATCGACCACAATGTTGTAGTAACTGGCCTCGCCTTTCCAAGGGCAAACCGTGTGGGTGCTGCTCTCTTGAAAATACTGTTTGTCAATGGCTTCTGGCGGAAAGTACTGATTTCCTTCCACCACAACGGTCTTATCGCTTTGCGCGAGAACTGTGTTATTCCAAGTTGCCTTCATATTAGTGGTTCGACGATCTCAGCTTTTTTCAGCCGCCGCTGACTGCAGGCAAGATCGTTATCTCGCTATTATTTGATATTGGAGTGGCCAGCATATCCTGACGGCGAATGTTTTCGTTGTCGAGGAAGATATTGACGTGCCGTCGTAGTTCGCCCTGTTCGTTCACAACCCGGTCACGCAAACCTACGTGCAATTTCCACAATTCCTCAAGCGCGTCGGCAACTGTGCGCGGTGTCGACTCGATGGAGATCTGGCTTCGACCTCCGGCAAACTCAGTTAGAAAACCAGTGATGTTGAATGTAACCATTCCAGAACAACCAACACGTCACAGACCCCGAAACCTCAAAGTTGTCACGCGAATCGAGCTCAAGGCAACACGCCCTCCGGCACAGACCACGTGTGCATGATGATCGCCAGGCGTCCTGCTTGCACCATCGGGTCGGTCTCAGCCAAACTTTTTGCCTCGTCGAGTGAATTGACCTTGAACACAAAGATGCCGCGAAGCTCACCGTTATCGCCAAATGGTCCAGCAACAACAAGCTTCTTCATTTCCGCTAACCGATTGATGTTTGCCAGGTGTGCCTTTTGCAATTCCTCGGTCTGAGGCGTTTTTTCGGGCGTCCACTTCGCCCCGCGTACAAGAAACGCCAGGTAAGCCGTAGTCATTTTGAGCGGAAAAGTCGGTTTCTTCATCACCTCTTCCGACCACCAGGGATGCATCTCGACCGTGAAGAAGCCGGCTTTGACTAGTGGATCGTTCTCTGCCAGGGCTTTGGCCTCCTCGGGGGAGTTGGTACGAAAGATCGTGACGCCTCGAATATCACCGTCTTCTGCCAGCGGACCTGCGATCACAACTTTTCCCGATTCAAAAAGTGACTTGATGTAAGCAACATGTTCGGCGTGCAGGGCAGTCATGTTTGCGCTCCCCTGTTTTTCGGTGTGGGGCGCGCGTTTTAACAAGGCCATTTGAAACTGGACCAGCTTAAACTCAGGTTCCGATTTTTGTTGTGACATCGCAACGAAAGAGATTGCGAAGGTCAGTATCAATGTTGAAAGTACAAGCTTGATTTTCATTTTAGTTCTATTCCCATGTTTGACGATGTCTATGCGAGCGCAGACTTGACACAGACAACCGGGGGCAACCCTTTCATGATTGCCTGCCACGATTCTCCAGCGTTATTCGAGCCAAATAGTTTGCCGTTGCGGGTACCGAAATAGATTCCGGTGGGATTCATCCTGTCCGTCGACATATTGTCGCGCAGAACGGTTTCAAAGGCATTCTCCTGGGGCAATCCGTTTGTCAGCGGTTCCCATGATTCACCAGCGTTTTGTGTGCGGTACACCCGCAGCTTAGCTTCGGGTGTGCAGCGAAATTCATCCGATTCGAGCGGAACAATGTACGCCGTGTCCGGATTTTTATGATCAATGTCCAGGGCAAAGCCAAAATCTGAAGGCACTCCATTCGCGATGTCGGTCCATGAATCGGCGCCGTCGTCGCTTCGATAGAGACCCCAGTGGTTTTGCAAAAACAAGCGCTTCGGGTTGGCAGGGTGACTGACGATCTTGTGCACGCACTGACCGAATTCCGGATAGCGATTTTCGGGTGGTAAGAACTGTGCTCGAACGCCGGCGTTGCGAGGTTGCCAGGACTTTCCGCCATCATCGGAGCGATACACGCCGCCGGTTGAAATCGCGACAAAGAGTCGCTGTTTATCCGATGGATCAGGAAGAATCGTGTGCAAGCACAAACCACCGCCGCCCGGCATCCATTGTGGGCGGTGGGGATGGTCATAGAGACCGTTTACGAGGGACCAACTTTCCCCGGCGTCCTCAGATCTAAACAGGGCAGCCGGCTCGACGCCGCAATAAAGAACATCGGGCTCGTCAGCATGGCCCAGTGTAATCTGCCAAATCTGTTTGACTGACGCGTCAGCTTCGGTGGGAAACTTGACGCTATAGGTATCCGGCTCGGCCCAGGTCTTTCCGAAATCGTTCGACGAACTCAAGTAAGACCCCCAAAAAGAACTGTTCACCGCCGCCCAAAGTCGGTTTCGTCCATTGCGGTTGTCGAGCGACAATGCATAGATCGCACGACCGGGAAAATACGGACCTCCTACTTCCCAGTTTTTTCGCATCTCATCCGAGCGCAACACGAAAGCGCCCTTCATGGTGCCTACAAGCAGAAGTGGATCGCCGTTATTAACTCTTAGATTATTAGGAGCAGGCATAAGAGAACTCCAAAGATTTTTTTTGCTAAAACGGTTTACGGATTATAGAGAATGTGCAGAGAGGTGGAAAGTCGAGAGGAAAACCGGTACTGGGTGCAGTTTGGATTCCGGCTCTCTCATTCACACCGTGGCCTCAGCTACTGTGTAAAAACTTGGTATGCATTACGAGCTAACTGAGCAAACAACATCGCCACAGCCATTCTTTGAGGTCAAGTAGGTCAAATCTCTAATAATCGATGAGGTTGAACAGAACGCCCGACCAACGCCGCCAGTGTTGCGTCTAACTCTTGATCTGATATAGTTCAAAACCCTCCCTGAAATTAACAAAGGCCAAACAAATTGTTCTGTAAAGGTTTGGCGCTCGAGGTAAGAAACCCATGACAAAGTTCCGGATTAGCCCCTTTTTGATAGCAGTTGCCATCACCTTCGGTCAGCTAGTCGCAGTTAGCGCGCAAGAGCCTCAGAATTCGTCGGCCCCGACTGATGAACAGCAGCAAAAAGAGAAGGCCGAGCGAGAAAAAAAGGCCTTCACTCTGCTTGACCAGGTTCTCGACGACGCTCAACTGCTTAAACTACCCGAAAACCGCATCCGCTTGCAGATCAACACAGCCGATCTACTCTGGGATCGAAATCAAGCGCGGGCTCGTACGTTATTCACCTCGGCGGGGGACAGCGTCGCCGAGATGATTCGCAATACAGATCAAACCCAGCAGCAACGGCGCGGCGGAAACCAGTCGTCCACGGCCGCCCAACTGCGACAGGACTTGATATTTGCTGTAGCACGACATGATGGGCCCCTTGCCTATCAACTTTTGGCTGCCACTCGCCTCGCCACACCGCCTACTACTGACGCCAGGAACCCATATCGGCCCGACGCTGAGGAGAGTCTCGAGCAAGCTTTGCTCGCTCGCATTGCCGCACTCGATCCAAGAATGGCTTTGCAGAACGCAGAACAGTTCCTCGATAAGGGCCAGTTTCCCAGAACATTGACCGCCGTGTTGACGCAACTCCAGCGCAAAGACAAGGAAGCGGCTGCTAAGCTCGAAGAAAAGATGTTGAAACGATTGCAGTCGACAAACATGCTGGCGAGCATTGACGCTAGTGGTCTCGCCCTGGGCCTTTTGCGTCCCGGACCACGCACTGCAGAACCGCCGAAGTCGGAAACCACTTCTCCTCCGGATAACAATCAGCCGCCGCAGCTCCTGGCCCAGTCAGGGTATGTGGACCTGATGGGAGCGGTGATCGATGCGGCGATGAAAGCCACTCCTCAGGCCAACACTAACAATCCGCGGGGACAAAATAATCCCCGCTTTAGGGGTGCTCCTGGGTTTGGCGGAGGCGGCGGACAAAACAATGTGCCGAATGCACCAACTGACGCGCAGATTGAACAGACCAACGCTCGCGGGCTACTGAACGGGCTGCAGTTAATACTACCTCAGGTCGATCAGTACCTTCCCTCGCGCGCGCAGGCAGTGCGCGAGAAGCTGACGGAATTGGGAATGGTCGATAGTCAGCGCGCAACGATGAACCAGATGTTCAATCTCATGCGACAGGGCTCAGCTGATAGCCTGCTTAGTGTAGCCCCGACTGCGCCGCCCCAGATGCAGTCGAGACTTTACCAGCAGGCCGCGATAAAGGCGCTTGACGAGGGAAACGCAGATCGCGCTCGGCAGATTGCCAGCGATCATCTGGAGGGAACTACGCGTGATCGCGTCTTACAACAAGTCGAGTTTCGTCAGATCTCGGAAAAGACTGAAGCCACCACATTAGATGAGTTGAGGCAGACCCTCGCCAGCCTTCATTCAGACGAGGAGCGCGTGAACCTGTTAATCCAGTTGTCGTTTTCCAGTAGGGAAAAGAATCCCAAACTGGCAGTACAGCTTCTGGACCAGGCCAAACAACTGACCAACCGTAAGGCCGTCAACTACCAACAATTCGAGCAGCAACTGCGCATCGCGGATGCTTTCAGAGAGTTGGAACCAACCCGCAGTTTCGAGGTGCTTGAGCCAGGCATCACTCAACTCAATGACTTGTTGTCTGCAGCTGCGACTCTGAGCGGTTTTGAGGTTAATGTTTTTAAAGAGGGTGAATTGCCGCTCGACGCGCGAAATAATCTGAGCAGCATGGTCAGTAGATATGGCCAGGCTCTCGGTGTGCTTGCGAAGATCGATTTCGATCGTGCTCAAACACTGGCGAACAGGTTTCAGCTGACTGAGCCACGAATTCTGGCCCGGTTATCAATCGTGCAAGGCTTGCTCGGGAACCAACCGAGAGATCAAGGCGTTAACACCTACTTGCGGGGCGGCGGACCGAACACGTTCATTCGCCAACAGAACTGAAACAGGAGCAGACGGCAGGAGGCCGTAGGCACGCAGGTTTCAGGTTTCAGGTTTGAAGTTTAGGTGTTGAAGGTTTACCGTTCGCCCGTCATTATTCTTCGGTCCAGGTTTCAGGTTTGAAGCTTAGGAGTTGAAGGTTTACCGTTCGCCCGTCATTATTCTTCGGTCGGACAAGTGGCGACTGAAAAATTGGAATGACAAACGTGGAACCCAAAACCTGAAATCCAAAAACTTGAAACTTGAGGCTGGCTCGATTGCGCGTCCGGCTCCTACCTTCTGCCTTCTGCATTCCTTCGCTGGATGGCTTTCCACTTTTTCCGGTTTCCCCTATTCTAGACAGGCTTTGTGGCTCAACTTGTTCTGTTAGCGAGGAAACATGCCGGAACAGCGTGGCAAACAAGCGACCCCAGACATAAAGGCTGAGTGGACGCGTGCATACAACATCTACCTCAAAGCGCCAGGTGACCGTTTCGACAAGAAGAAGGATCGCACCTCACGAATCGACCACGTGGCACAAGAGCTGAACCTCACCCGTAAACAGGCCAAGCGCCGGGTGCGGAACTACGAGGCCTGGCAACGAAACATAAAAAAGGGCCTGGTGACACCTTAGGCAAAGCGCAGGGTCATTTACCCCAGCTCTTCAGCGCGGACAATAGTACGCGAACGCACAAATCACGTGCACCAGTGGTTCAAGTTGAATTATTCTGATGCACTCACAATGGCTGATGCCTGCGTAACGAGATTCCCAAAACCCGCATCCCGCAAATAATCAAGCGCAAATTCAGTGGAAAAATAAGTGATTAGCTTGAGTTTACCTCTCGCTGGCATAACCATTGCTCATGTGTGTTTCCGGTAATGGTTGGAGCCGACCTTGAAGTGGCGGCTAATCTTAATTGATGTGCTTTTCGAAAAAGGGGATTTTGAGATGCTGTGGACAATTCTTGTGATCCTGTTGGTTCTTTGGTTACTGGGTTTTGCGACCCATGTTGGTGGTGGGCTGATTCATCTGCTGCTCGTCATCGCTTTAGTTGTTTTTCTCATCAATATCATTAGCGGCCGCCGAGCTGTGTAGCGGTTGCTTAATGCGCTGGCACTTGTTCGTTGATGAGCGTAGCCAAATAGAGGACTGGTGGACTGTGGCACCGTCTTCTTAAGAAGCCCTGGTGCATAACACTAGAGCACGTCCACAGCTGGCAACGCTTCTTCGCAATCGGAGAGGCGTTGCCCTTAATATTTAAGTAGCCCAACTGTTTAGGTAGTCCAACTATTTAGACTGCTTCGTGCCCTGCAACTCCTTATACATGTCTTCTACATTCGGCTGGGCAAAGTTCTGAAACGCGAAGCTCTTGTACTTGTCAGGCAGATTTAGCTGCTGCCTTGTCTGTTCAATGGTTAAGCCCGCGCCAATTGCCTGCTTCACCCGGCTGCGCAGCTCGTCAAGATAGTCTCGAAACTCGCGCATCTCTACAGCGGTCGCAACTTCGCCGTGTCCCGGTACAAATTTCGCCAAGGGATACTGATTCAAGATCGTTCCTAGTGATGTGATCCAATCGTTAACAGTCGCATCAACGAGGTTCGGCAAGGTTTTCGACCAACCCATGTCGCCGGTGAACAGGACGTTCGCGTCGGGAACATAGACCAGAACGTCTCCACCGGTATGTCCTGGCAAAGTAAACAAGACAACTTCGCGCTGACCTAGATACAGATGAACGGTGCCTGCTCCGAACGTAACTGATGGATTTGTCAGCTTGATAGTTAGCATCGCATCAAGTCGTCGCAACTGCCGCTCAAGCTGTGCGCGCTTGTCGCTTTGATCGGCGGAGGTTTCAGCGAGCTGCTTCGCGGCGTCTGCACGACGTTTTTGCAACTCTTCGGGCAATGGTAAAAAGCGCCTATTCTTTGTGGTCTGCCACTTCACAACATTGTCATGGGCAATAATCGGTATGCCGCTGGAGACGAGCACTTGATTGCCGCCGGTATGATCGAGATGGTAGTGAGTATTGACTCCGTATTTGATCGGTTGTTTTGTTTGCTTCTGAATCTCGCCGACTAACTCTTCCATTGCAGCGGGAGTAAAGAAGGTATCAACAATCAACACGCCCCCATCACCGACAACAAAACCAGCATTTCCCGAAGCCAGCCCACCGGGCTTGGCAATTGCCGCAAAGACGCCATCAGCGACTTGAATCAGCTTAAAGTCCTCTTCGGCTTTCCGCGAATTCCTTGACGTCGCCCCCGGCCAGGGCAATGTGACGATAAGCAGCAACACAGCGGCTATCAGTAGCGATGCTCTTTTCATTTGTTACGACGGTTTGGGAGGGTTCAGGAACCGAATCGCACTGCTAACTCCCAACACGATCGATGACGCAAGCCCAAGCCAGAGCCAACCCGTTGGTCTAACCGAAAGCAATCCCTCAGCGTCTTCGGCTCTCATGCGCTCTCGGTTCATCAAATAGGCATTGATGATTCCAGTAACGAACCCAAGAAGTGCGCCGAAGTCGAGTTTCCCTTTCCAACTTCGCAGGAAGCAGACTAAAACTGCTGCAAGCGTCAATACCGGAATTAGCCAAAGGGTAGCGTGCCCATCACGCGCGAGGTCGATACCCGAGAGTGAATCCTTTGATGCGCCGCAACTAACCTGTATCCAGGGCATAAAAAAGCAGATCAGTACGATCACCGCAGCACTGAGGCTCACCTTTTTGAGGTTGTCCATTCCGTGGCATTATCGGCTAACCCTGTCTGTCCGTCCAGACTGACTACCTAACCTATTTGCAATTGCAGGGTTTGGGTAAACAACCGATCCACGAAACCACACGAACCCAACCACTCGAATCAACACGAAAACCTTAGTGGCGGCATTTCGTGTCATTTCGTGGATCGTCTTGTTTGGTTGCCGTGAAAGAGCGCAACCTCAGAAATGCAAATGCCGCGACCTTTTAAGTCGCGGCATTTTCCGATTCACGTTCAGAGATATGGAAATTCAGTCGCCCTATTTCTTACCAGGGAAACCAACTGCCATTATTTCGCCCACGATTGTAGCCGCCATAACGCTGGTAACCCTCGGCGTAACCACGAACGAAGCCTTCGCGGAAAGCCTGTTGGCTGCCGTAAGAGTTGGGTGGGTTCCGATAGTAATGCGAACGTTGTGGGTTGTAACTCTGTCCTCGCTGTGCGTCGCTGGCCCCGGTATTAATACCGGCCTGGTAACCCTCGTTTATTGCAGCCTGGGAGCCGTTGTTACCATAACCGCCGTTGCGGCGGTAGACACCATAACCACCGTTCTGGCCATAGACCCCATAATTACCATTGCGGTTGTAGTCGCCATTGCGCCGGTAACGATCCTCGCGATAACGATCATCACGACGGTTACGATCGCGCCTTTGCGCTTCATCGCGACGATAGTCTCGGTTTCGCTGATAGTCCCGATTCCGATCTTGATTGTCTTCCCGACGCCATTGGGCCTGTGCAGTAGAGCTCGATATTGCCGTTATTCCGATAACTAAGAAAAAAGCCAGGATGAATCCCCCAATTTTCGCTTTGGACTGATTTAGTTTCATTTCATAGCCTCCTATGACTTCAGGTATAGCAAATCTTAGACCTCAGGACGACAGCCTCATTTCAGCGCAATTTACTTTCGATTGCATTTTCTGATTTATTTGAGCATACGAGATCGTGCGTCCAGAATTCCGTTTGGTTCAGACGGAAGTGGTTTTGCACAATTAAACACGTCCCATAGAGCGCGCCCCTCTATTTCCGTGTTAGGCCATGTCAAGTACTCGGGGTCAAGTACTCGGGAAAAGTTTTTGACCGTTTCACCCCGTTAGTGGTGAGATGTTTATAGCTTTGCGTCCATCCCCATCCGGCGCCGTTCGGAGGAGCGGAAATGAAGTAGACTGGTACTCGTCTAAAAACATTCCGCTCCTCCGAACGGCGCATGGTCTTTTTGTAATGTTCCGAGCTATAAACGTGTCACCCCTAACGGGGTGAAACCTAGCATGAAACCAGCAAGCACCTTAACCAGAAACAAACAGCCATTTTCTCCTTTGCGGTCACAAGGATCGCAAGAATTCGTTTATACGTTGCCGCCGCCCTTGAAGTGGGCTGGCGGGAAGCGCTGGCAACTACCCTTCCTAACTGAGCACTGGAAACGCGAGAGTACCAGACGCTTGGTAGAGCCGTTCTGCGGTGGACTAGCCGTGGCGCTGGGGCTGATGCCTCAACGGGCACTACTGAATGACATCAATCCTCATCTGATGAATTTCTACAGATGGGTTAAGCGAGGTTTGAACGCTTCGATTGAGATGTCTAACAACGAGGTGCGTTTCTATCGTCACCGCAGTAGATTTAACGAACTGCTGCGTGATGGGCAGGAATCAACAACCGAAGCTGCTGCACTTTTCTACTACTTGAATCGAACTGGATACAACGGGCTGTGCAGGTTCAATCGGAGTGGAGAGTTCAATGTCCCCTTCGGAAGCTATAAGACGATAAATTACCGACATGACTTCGGCGCCTACAAACCAATCGTGTCGAAATGGACGTTCACGAACTCGACCTTTGATGGTGTGCCTCTGAAACCGGACGATTTTGTCTACGCGGATCCGCCTTACGACGTCGAATTCACACAATATTCCAAGGAAGGCTTTGGCTGGGAGGATCAAATTGAGACGGCTCAATGGCTTGCAAAGCACGCAGGCCCGGTTGTTCTCTCTAATCAGGCTACTAAACGAATAGTCGACCTCTATCAGGATCTCGGATACGCGCTCGCCTATCTGAAAGCTCCTCGTCGCATCAGTTGCACCGGTGATAGAACTCCGGCCGCAGAAGTGTTGGCTATCCGTAATTTAAGTTGAACGGTGGTATTGCGATGCCGTTACGCCGGTCTGCGCAGATATGATCGTAACTGCGGCGGGGTAGCGCGGCGCAACAGTGCCGCTTTCGCCTTCCATTCCATTGACCGACTGAGTTCGAGGAGAAATTTCGCCTCACCGGATTCAAGCACGGCGATAGGTTCACCGTCACGATATAGAATGCGGTTGGCCGCATGCGCAGTAACGCGACTTCCCGGCGTGATAATCCCAAGCAAGTTCAAGGGATCGGCGGCGCTCACTGAGATCAGACTCTCCTGAACGGCCTCCCCTTCGCTATTACGCGCCCGCCTGATTGAGCGCAACATGCCGACGGCCTCGGGCAGGGCAAACTGTTCACCCGAAATGCCTGCTACGAATCTTCCACCCCGAATCTCGCCTCTCGCTTCCAGACGGTGATAGGTGCGCAGCAAAATGCGCCACGGCACTACTATCCCTTCGCGTTCGAGCAATCTCTTAAACACGACGCCATATCGTTTCAGTAGGATGCGACCAACCTGTTCGGCAATCTCTGGATCAACGATGTTCTGAGCAGCAGTAAGCGAAGCTGCCTGTCCTGCTCGGTTGAGCAGCGACCAGCGCCCAGCACTGGACATTTCGTAAACAGCTTCGCGACCACGGCGTCGAGCACCGGCCTGTGTCTTCTTATGAGAAGGCGTCAATAGCGCGCGTAAGCCCGTGAAACTGTCAGAGACTACCAGCCCTGAAGCGACAAGGTCGGCGAGGGACTCTTCGACTTGTGTACGCAACAACCTGGTACCTTCAACGATATCCGTGAAGAAGGATGCCCCACGTTCTTTCAAGTATTGATAGACGACTTCGGTGGTGCTCGAAAGGTTTAGTTCTTCAGTCGCAGCACGAGGAAACGCCGCATTCCAGACCGAAAAATTCTTTCGTCGAATCAGCGCGATGGGAGTTGTGCGCACCGGTCCCATCCGCTGCTTTTCCTCTCCGTTCCTGGCCGAAGCAGGAGTCAGCCGCGCCCAAATCACTTCGCCGGAAAGACAAAGGGCATCCAGCCATGCGGGATCGTATTCGACCAAGCGGCTGGGAAAGATTTCCCCTTCCCAGGCAGCAGCCGGAGCTTCCCATCCTTCCAGCTGTTCGATGATTCCAGCCAGGCTCTCCGGCCCTTCCATCTGGTGTTCGGGCGCCAGCTTTTGCCAGGCGAGCAGGAAACGAACAAAATCAGAGGCAGAACCCGGTTCGATCTCCTGCCGCAGACGATTCAACGTGTAACTGTGAATTCTTGCCAACAGTCGACGGGCACACCACTCGGTCTCGTCTATTCCCGGGGTGAACCGACCTCGAATTACAAAACCTTCAGCCTCAAGTCGAAGCAAGGCACCGTCGACATCCGTTGTAGAAATGCCGGATGAAACTGCGAGCGCATTGCCGGTTACCGGACCAAGGCCCTCAAGCCGGCCGCGCATGATTTCCACCAACGCGTCTTCGCGCGACCAGGTGACTTGCCCGTAGGATTCGGGAGCTACGATCGCAGGTTTGAGAACAGCGTCAGGAAATATTGCTTGCAGCTGGGGCAAACGCTCAGCCGCCACCCAGAGCGACGGCGGCGCGGCCATTTCAGTTACGTCATCGCCTCCCCCCAGCGCGGACAGCCTTTGGCTTTCCGTCGACTCGGGATTATCAATTACTGAGACGTCATTCCTCGTCGAGCCTTCACGGAAAAGTACTGCGGCCCGTTTTTCCGCTTCCAGTGCTCTGAGCAAACTTCTCCAGACCAATGCAGTTTCAGCGGACTCGTCAACATTTGTAGAAAAGGGACCCGACTCAACCCCACCTTCGACAGCAAGTTCACCAAGCATCCCTTCCGCTTCGGTAATGAATCCCAATTCGACCAGTGCATCGTGAAGTTCATCAGCGTTTTGTGGCTGTGGCCAGGCTTCAGCGCGAACGCGATCAATCGCCCCTTGATCCAACTTACCAAGGTCCGCCGCAGTCTGCGGATCCAGCCAGCGACGCTGATAAACCGCGCGGGTGCGACGTTCCTCCAGCGGCGCATCGTCCAGATATGCATAAGGTCGAGCATTCAGAATCTCCGCTGCCAGCGGCGAAGGCTCAATAACGTCACGTGCCACCAAATTCTTTTCATTGGCTTCGATCGAACGCAGTAAGGCTTCGAGGCCATCAATGTCCATCGCCTCTTCCAGACAATCGCGTACTGTTTGGCTCACGAGCGGGTGTTCTGGAATCTCGCGTGGCCCCATCAGGTTCTCCGCGCAAGCGACCTGATCGGGAAAGACAGCGCTCAAAAGATCCTCGGCGTCCATACGTTGCAGTTGCGCCGGAATCTTCTTACCACCTCTTCTCCGCAGTACCGCTAACGAACGCGTCACATTCCAGCGCCAGCGAATATTCCACATCGGCGCATCAAGCAGCGCCTGACACAATAGGTCACGGACTGTCTTCGAACTCAGATAATGGAAGACGTCTTCCAGCGGAAAGCTGTGTGTGGGACCGAGCGATAACACAATTGCATCTTCGGTAGCGGCCGCCTGCAATTCAAAGTTGAATTTGCGGCAGAAACGTTTACGCAGTGCCAACCCCCAGGCGCGGTTCAGGCGACTACCGAAAGCCGAGTGAACTACCAACTGCAGGCTGCCGCTATCGTCGAAGAAACGTTCCAGGACGATGTTCTGCAATGAGGGCATTACTCCCAAAGCCGCCTTGGCAGAGGCGAGGTATTCAACTATCTGCTCCGCGGCTGAGCGGGATAACCCGACTTCATCAGTGAGCCAACTTATCGCCGGCTCGAGATTAATCTTTGGACGCAACAGATCCGGATCTGCCTTTTCACGTTCGGCATCATCGGAATTCAGACTGAAGTCTTTGTCGTTCAGGTTGACTCTATCGGCAACCTCTTCCCGCAAACGCGAAACTGCGGACGAAAGCTCATAAGTGCGTGCTGGAGCCTCACCCAGCCAAAAAGGAATAGAAGGCGGCAGGCCGTGAGCATCTTCAACTCTGACTTTTCCCTGCTCGACCCGCAATACTCGCCACGAAGTGTTCCCCAGCTGGAAGATGTCACCCTGCAGACTCTCAATGGCAAAGTCCTCGTTTACTGAGCCGATAACCAGACCACTCGGCTCCAGCACGACCGCGTAATCGGCCGTGTCGGGGATCGCACCACCGGAAGTGATTGCCGCCAGCCGAGCCCCACGCCGTCCGCGCAGACGATGGTTAACAGCATCGTGATGCAGGTAAGTAGAGCGGCGGCCACGTTTCGTTGAAAAGCCTTCGGCCAGCATCTTTACGACGGCATCGAAATCCTTGCGGAGTAAATTCCGATAAGGGTACGCGCGCCTTACCATCTCAAAGAGCGAATCTTCACCCCATTCCTCAGGAGCAACTGAGGCGACGATCTGCTGCGCCAGGATGTCGAGCGGCTGCTCGGGAATAGCTACGCGATCGAGCTCACCGTGTCGGACCGAGTCAATCAGAGAGGCGCACTCTATAAGTTCGTCACGCGATAGAGGGAAGATTCGGCCTTTGGGAAAACCGGCAACAGTGTGATTTGACCTGCCCACTCTTTGCAGAAAACTCGCGATTGAACGGGTCGAGCCAATCTGGCAGACAAGGTTTACATCGCCAATGTCGATTCCCAGCTCCAACGAGGCAGTAGCAACCAGAGCACTTAGTTCGCCTGCTTTCAATCTTTGTTCGGCAGCGAGCCGTTGTTCACGGGCAAGACTGCCGTGGTGGGCCGCAATATTTTCATCTCCGATTCGTTCGCCGAGGTGGCGAGCGACTCTCTCAGCAAGGCGCCGTGTGTTCACAAAGATCAACGTTGTCTTGTGTTCGCGAATTAGTTGCGCTAAACGATCATAGACTTCGTCCCAGACTTCCCCCGACATCACCGCTTGCAAAGGAGATTCAGGTAGCTCGATTGCCAGATCGAGTTTGCGGGTGTGGCCGCTGTCAACGATCGTGCAGTGTGGCGTCCCATCTTTGCCGATATTCGTCGTGCCGACGAGAAAGCGCGCGACTTCTTCTATGGGACGCTGCGTGGCTGACAGCCCGATGCGGACCAGTCTTGAACCTCGGATTCCGGACTGCGGATTGCGGATTTCGGCTTCGCGCTGCTGAATTAGTTGCTCAAGACGCTCGATCGAAAGAGAGAGGTGGGAACCTCGTTTGTCTCCCACTACCGCATGGATTTCGTCAAGGATCAGCGTTCGCGCGGTCCGGAGGATCCGGCGGCCACCGTCGCTCGTTAGCAGGATGTAAAGCGATTCAGGTGTGGTGACGACTATGTGCGGTGGGCGTTTGACCATCGCTGTGCGCTCAGCCGCGGGGGTGTCGCCGGTTCTGACCAGGGTGCGGATGTTTACTTCCGGCAACCCTAGTTTCTGAAGTTCTTGTTGAATTCCTTCCAGGGGCTTCTGCAAGTTGATCTGAATGTCATTGCTTAGAGCTTTCAGAGGTGAGACGTAGATAACATGGGTTGAATCGTCGAGTCTTCCCTCCACACCGAGCCGCACCAAATCATCGATTGCCGCCAGAAAAGCGGCAAGGGTCTTACCCGAACCAGTCGGTGCGGCGATCAAAGTGTGGCGTTGCCCTTTGATTGTCGGCCAGGCAGCGGCCTGAGGCGGCGTGGGGTTTGAAAACTGTTTAGTAAACCAGCCCGCCACGGCTGGATGGAAGATTTCTAGATTCATGGAAGCCGCCATTATAGCGTGTCATCTCCATAATTGCACGGATGGGACAACGGCCCAGGAAAGGGATGTCCGCTTTCCAAGTCAGAAAACTGATTTCAGTTTCAAGTCTCAGGTTTCAGGCTTCAGGTTTCAGGCTTCAGGTTTCAGGTTTCAGGTTTCAGGTTTCAAGGTTGATCAATCCCAACCAGTTTTTCGAAGGCTGTCAACCGGCACTGATCCGCAACATCACATACACGACTTGAAACCGGAAACGTGAAACCTGAAACTTAGAACTTAAAACCTATGATACGACGAGGGTGCCCACGGAGTGGCGCCCCTACAAGGTTTGCGGGACAATAGTGCTTTGCTATGGCGAGAGAATTACACTTCCATCCGCAACTCTTCACCTTCCTGCGGCAAGTGAAGAGGCACAACAACCGCGAATGGTTTCAAAAGCATAAAGCCGATTACGAGCTGTCGGTACGCGATCCTTTTTTGCGGTTTATCGGCGATTCTCAACCGCGGCTCTATAAGATAAGTCCACATCTGATCGCGGACCCGAAACCCACGGGTGGCTCTCTTCTGCGCATTTACAAAGATCTAAGGTTTCGCCCGGACGCACCACCTTACCAAACCATGGCGGCAGCACGTTTTCCACACAAAGCCTGGAAACAAACCCACGCACCTGGCTTTTACCTGCACCTCGAGCCTGGAAAATCCTTTCTCGGCGGCGGTCTCTGGCATCCGGATCCAGAAACACGCGCGAGGGTTAGAGAAGCGATCATCGCAAGTCCTTCACAATGGAAAAAGGCGACCGGCTCAAAGCGGTTCAAGGCATTCTGCACGCTCGCCGGCGAATCCTTGAAACGACTCCCGCCAGGCTTTGACGCTGAGCATCTGTTTGCCACCGACCTCAAACGGAAGGATTTCATTGCAGTGACCAACTTCACTGACGAGCAGGTTTGCTCACCCGACTTCATGGGCCAATTTGTGAGCGCGTGCGAGGCTGCTGCGCCATTTATGGGGTTTCTGACTCGCGCTCTTGGTTTGCCGTGGGCGAGCGGAGACAAATCGTCTGTGCGGGATATATCCGCTACTGACTCTTTTCAATTTGCCTGACTTAAGAGTCCGCCGGAACTCCGCAGTGCGCCTTTAGCGCAACAAAAGACGCACGATCCACGCGAATCACACGAAGTAAAACCAATAACACTCGTGTTGGTTCGAATGCTTCGTTCGTATGGTTTTGTAGGATCGATCGAAACGATCCGCGAAACTACACGAACAAACCCGATAAGTTGTTGGCGTTTCGTGTAATTTCGTGGATCTTCTTTGGTGTCATACTAACGTGCAGGTTGCGTAATATGACAGCGTCTTATTCAAACTGTTTCTTAAACTCTTCGAACTGTTGCTGGAGCGTGCTGACTTCAGCGCGCAATGCTTCCACCTGCTGTTCGAGCACCAAAACTCTCTCTGCTTCGTTGGCTCTGCTGACTCGGCGCGGTGACTCCGCTTCGGATAAAGCTTCCACTTTTACTTCGCCGCCAAGGAGATGGGTGACACGCGCTTCTTTTTGACCCGCTTGCCGTGGCAATCTCACCACTAACGGATAAGGCTCCATCGAGCTGAGCTTGTTAAGCGTTTCGTCAACTTCTTCAAGATTTGAAAATTCGTAAAATCGTGCCCCGCGATCCTTTAGTTCGCCTAAGGTCTGCGGTCCTCTTAGCATTAGCACACACATCACAGCCATCTCCTGCATGCTAAGATGCAGCACTTCCGGCATCACGTGTTTGTATTTAGGAACGCGACTGTTGCTGCCATAAAACACATAGGTAAGATTCTTTTCCCGCAAACTTTCCACGGCCTCCATAACCGTGCTCTCGTCATAGGAAGTTACGGGCTGTCGATTGTTTTTCTGATTACAGGCAAGTGTTAGAGAGTTTAACGTAAGGGGGTAATACTCCGGCGTAGTTACCTGCTTTTCGACCAGAGTTGCGAGCACTCGCACTTCAACGTCGTTCAATATTGTGGGCATTTTTCGCGGCTGTTATGAGAATCAGTTGTAGCGCAGTCTTAATTAAAGTTGACGAGCAGGCAAACTCGGTTTGCGCGAGAACTTCAGACATCTTTCGCGCAACGAAATCCCGAAATCATCCAGCGCTCATTCGAATGAAAGAAGTTGCGATAGGTCGAGCGGATGTGGACTTGCGGCGTGGCAAACGAGCCGCCGCGTAAGACCTTCTGGTTAACAAACCATTTGTCGTTGTATTCGTCAAATTCCGATTTGAAGCCCGGATACGGAACGTAATCCGAAGTGGTCCACTCCCAAACGTCGCCAATCATTTGATGACAGCCGTAAGAGCTTTGGCCCGCAGGAAAAGTACCGATAGGCGTTACACCCCAGTGGGCATTTTCCAGGAGATTTGCTTTGGAAGTGTCTATGGGATGATCGCCCCACGGAAACGACCGCCTTTGATTTTCCGAAGCGGAACAGATGGCTGACTTTTCCCATTCAGATTCCGTCGGGAGGCGTTTTCCAGCCCACTTTGCAAAAGCAGAAGCTTCGTAAAAGCTAACGTGAGAAACGGGCTCGTCAGCTTTACTTTCGGCCGGATGCAAGCCAGAGAAGTCCCGGGTCATCCATTTACCGCCATGCGCCTCCCAGTACAGGGGCGCGCGCCACTGTTCCCGGTTCACAACTTCCCAGCCTTCAGAAAACCACCAGCGAAAATCCTGATAACCGTTGTCCCGAATAAACTCGAGGTAGTCGCCATTGCTGACCAAAGCTCGATCGATCGCAAAATCCTGCAAGAAAACCTGATGCACCGGTTTTTCGTTGTCGAAAGCAAAGTTGGAAGAGTTGTCTCCACTATCTCCTGGTATCCCGCAGCCAAGCCAAAACATCCCACCCCCAACCTCGACCATTCCATTTACTGGCTTGATTGACCTTGGCGGAGGCTTTGCTTCAACATCGTAGAGATCGCAAAGCAGATGCTTGATGTCATAAACGAGTAGTTCCTGGTGCTGCATCTCGTGCTCGAGACCCAATCTGACAAGTCGAAGAATGGTTTCTGCGTCGCGTTGAGTTTCCAGCGATTCAAGGAATTCAAGCATTAGCTCATCAATTCTATTGCGATAGGCGATCGTCGCTCGCACCGTTGGCCGTGACCGAGTGCCCCGTTTGGGGCGTTCTATCCGGGCGCCAAAGCCTTCGTAATACGAATTGAAATAGAAAAGAAAATCTTCTGAGTACACCTGGTAATTCGGTTTGTACAATCGCAGCAGTGTCTCGAAAAACCAGGACGTATGGCCGATGTGCCAGCGCGGCGGACTCATGAATTCAGCCGTCTGGATTACGTAGTCTTCCGTCTCCAACGGGGCGACGATGCGCATAGTCTGCGCGCGCACTTGCTGATAAAGCGCAGTTGTCTGCGCCACAGTGCCTGACAGTTCTTGGGCGGTTGTTGGCATCATGTATTCCCTTCGATGCTTACGACAGGGCTCAATGATAAAGCCACCAGTGTTAGCTCGCAAAACCGTGAGCCCTTGTGAAAAGGCGGTCCATCGTTAGCGAAACAATCACCCACAGTATCCCATAGGGTCTCGTCCAAGATTGTTGGGGGTGGCGCTCCGAGGTCACCCCCTCGTCGCCCTATGAACTCCCGAGTAACACCCATGCGCATTTCGTGTGTTTCCGATGTACGTAATCAACAGAGGGGTGGCCACGGAGTGCCACCCCTACAACTGTTTTTCATAGGTTTACTTGATCTTACGAAGGATCTTGATCGACCTCTCTTCTGGCTCTAGAGCGCGTCCAATTACGCGGGCGAAAGGGTACCGTTCGCGTAAACGCTCAAGCAACGACTCTACCTGATTCTCACGGATGGCGATCAGCATCCCACCCGCAGTCTGCGGATCAAAAAGCAGTTTTAGGAGATCGTTATCGACCGCTTGGTCAATCTCAACCTCTTCACCGACGTAGTCCCGATTTGTCTTATCCCCACTGGTCAGCATTCCCGCAGTGGCCATCTGCAATGCGCCCTGAAGTACAGGAACCGCATTCGCGTCAATTTCAATAGTCACATTACTGGCGCGCGCCATCTCCCACGCATGACCGATGAGAGAAAAGCCGGTTACATCGGTTGCGCCTTTGACGTCGAACTCGCGCATGGCCTTAGCGGCATGTTCGCCGGCCGTAAGCATGGTTGCGACCGAATTTGCGACGATCTCCTCACTGGCTTTTCCAAACTTTATTCCGGTTGAGATAACTCCCGTCCCAATTGGTTTTGTCAGGATAAGCAGATCGCCGGGCCGCGCTCCGGCGTTTCTTGCCACCTTTCGTGGATCGATTGTGCCGGTGACCGCATACCCAAACATGATTTGTTCGTTATCTACGCTGTGGCCGCCGATCAAGGCGACACCATGAGCGTTCAGAGTTTCGATCCCACCGCGCATTATTTCTCCCAGAATCGCCGGATCCACACCCTTTTTGGGGAAGCATGTGATGGCCAAAGCCGTGATGGGCGTGCCCGCCATGGCCCAGACATCGTTAATTGAATTTAAGGCGGCGATCCGGCCGTAGTCGTAAGGGTCATCAACGATCGGTGTGAAGAAATCAACGGTTTGTACGAGGGCCAGGTCGTCGCGCAGACGGTATACTCCCGCGTCGTCAGCTGTTTCAAAGCCGACAATCAGGTTTTCGTCAAAAGGCTGTTTTGGTAGCCCGCTCAAGACCTGAGCGAGTATGCTCGGGCTAAGCTTCGCCGCTCAACCAGAGCAAGACACCATCTCAGTCAGACGCATCGGAAACCTCCTTTCACGACGCTGCAAGCTTTAAGTAAAACGCGAGCGGACGCTCGGTCTTTCCTTCATGAACATTGAGCCTCGCACCCGCATGATGCGATTGTCAATCTGAGAATACTAGAACGCAAACTAACGCGTTCAACGTCCCAAGCTTTCGCCCATCGGTAGCAATCAGATGTGCTATTGTTTTCTCAACCGAACGCTTCTGTATGACAAGGGTATACCTTCTTGATGTTTGCTTGAGCAAGATCGAGAGCAAAAACCCTCCGGCTCCGTCGGAGAAGATGTGCTTCTAATTTGGAGTGCGCTGGCCTGGCTGGCCTGGCAGCGCTTTGGCCTATGTTCGCGCCGGTCTCGCGGGCGCTAAATCGCTTCGCAGGCGAAACGGCTTGATTCGCAGTTCAGCGTTAAGGAGAAGAGGCCAAAGCGGCGCCGGGCCGCCGCACTGCAAAATGGTAACGCATGGACTCTGAGAGAAAAATTCGCATCGGTCCGGCTGGCTGGTCTTATAAAGACTGGAACGGAATAGTCTACCCAGCTGCTCCTGGCTCGAAGTTTGATCCCCTCGCTTATCTTGCCGAGTTTTTCGACACCATTGAAATAAATAGCAGCTTTTACGGCCCGCCTGCCTCGTCAACGACCCGTGGCTGGCTCAACCGCGTAACCCACAATCCAGACTTCATGTTTACGGCCAAACTGCATCAGGTATTTACGCACAGTCGCGGCAAAGCCACCGCAGCCGATGAAAAGGCTTTTCGAGAAGGAATAGAACCCTTGCACGAAGCAGGAAAGCTTGGCGGACTATTACTGCAATTCCCTTGGTCATTCAAGAACACCGACGACGACAGACTTTACCTGACACATCTGCTCGATCGCTTCAAAGACTATCCACTAATAGTCGAAGTGCGACACTCATCATGGAACACGCCGCGGGTCCTCGAATCTTTCGAGGAACGCGGTGTGGGTGTTTGCAACATAGATCAACCTTTATTTTCCAAATCGATTAAGCCAGCCGCTTTGTCAACTTCGTCCACTGGTTATGTCCGGCTGCACGGCAGGAATTATCAGAATTGGTTTAGAGAACAGGCGCCGCGCGACGATCGGTACAACTACCTCTACACAGTGGATGAACTAGACCCGTGGATAGAGAGGATTAGGCAGATCGCAGAGCAGACGCGGGAGACCTACGTGATTACGAACAATCACTTTCGCGGCAAAGCCGTAGTAAATGCAGTTGAGATCAAAGCTGCGATTGAAGAGCGCCGCGTACCGGCTCCAGCACCGCTTTTTGCAGAGTACGAGCGGCTAAAAGAATCCGCAACGGTTGGTGAATCGCCGCAGGAGCGTGAATGGCAACTCTTCAAGTGAGTGGCTAAGCTGACTCGCTCGCCCACGTCGCTATCGTTTGCGCAAAAGAGACCGGTAGTCCATCCGGATCCACGCAAACTGCCAGCCTAATTCCTTCGCTGTCGCGTTGAGTCGGCGGCATGATGAAATTGATGCCCTTGTCTTTTAATTCAAGGTACGTCTTCTCAATGTCACCCACGTTGAATCCAATCGAGCAAGTTCCTGCCTTGGACTTACCATCGTCAGCAGCGCCGTTGCTCTGAGGAGCCCCGCCGCCATGAAGAGCGAGCGTCGTACTTCCAGTATCAAACTCAGTCCATTCCGGTGATTGAAACTTCAGAGGAATTCCCAATTTGTCGGCGTAGAACTCAACTGAGCGCGCCATGTCAGAGACGATTATCATCGTGTAATCGATCTGTTTAAACATCAAGAGTACCTCCTGCTTTTTGGCTATTTCTTGCGATTCTTGCCGCTGCCCATGGCCGTGATGACTTCGTATTCGTCTTTGGTGAGCGGCATCACCGACAGTTGTGATTGTCTAATCAACGGCAATCCGTTTAAACGTTTGTCGTAGCGGATTGCGGGGAGTGGCACAGGGTTTACAAATCCCCTTAATGGTTTAAGGTCGACCGCAATCCATTGTTCGTCGTCGGCGGTGGGATCAGGATAAGCGGCCTTGATCACCTCCGCCAAACCGACCACAGCTTTGTCTTTGCCGGAATGATAAAACAAAACTCGGTCGCCTGTCTTCATCTCCCGCAGATTGTTCCGCGCCTGGTAGTTTCTCACTCCGGTCCAATCAGTCTCGCCATCGCGTACAAAGTCGTCCCAGGAATAGGTATTCGGCTCCTGCTTGACCATCCAGTAGGAGGTTCTTGTTTTGCTTTTCATTGCCAACCTCTAACTCGTTCTTGTCCTGCTATGGACTTAGACTTTACAATTCCAATCCTTTAATCAAGATCAACCAGGAGGCCAATATGCTTATAGAGGGAAATGCAGCGCCCGCATTCACTACCAAAGATGCTGCCGGACACACCATTAAGCTAAAAGATCTTAAAGGTCAGAAGATAGTCCTTTATTTTTATCCGAAAGATGATACGCCGGGTTGCACAAAGGAAGCATGTTCGTTTCGCGATGATTTCGCCACTTTCAAAAAGCGCGGCATAAACGTGTTTGGTATCTCGCCAGATAGTGAGGCTTCACACAAAAAATTCGCCGAGAAGTACAAGCTACCATTTACCCTTCTGGTCGATCCGGATCACGCAATCGCGGACGCCTATGGCACCTACGGCCAGAAGAAGTTCATGGGTAGAACCTACATGGGAATTCACCGAACGACATTCCTGATTGATGAGAAGTTAAAAATCAAGAAGATCTTCGAAAAGGTAAAGCCTGAAGACCATGCCCGTGAGGTCTTGGAAGCTTTCGAGGCGTAGGCCGCTGAAAGATCAGAGCTTGGCGCTCAGGCTGCCACCCAACCGCCAACTTTTTCTGGTTCGCTCTCCGGGTTCCTGCCTGGCATTAGACCTTGGAGGCCGCTGAATGAGCTCGGTACATCGCGTTTCCGCCGCGGAATTCTCAAACTCTCTTGAGCGATCGCCGACTCAGGAGAGTCGTTAATAAAATATAGCCGCGTGTTGTCGACCACTCCCGTTCGAATTTCCCGTGTCCATAAGAGTAAATTGGCAAGAGCATCGCCAATCTCGTCCTTTCCCATTTTTGTATCTTGAGCGATCTCCTTTTGGGTCCGCGCCCCCCTGCGGATTGCCTCGCGCACTCGATCAACCGGTGACAGCTTGGCGGTTAACTTGGCTCCATATTGACATTGATCCGAGGTTCTAAGCTCTTCGCCCTCGGAGGAATAGATTGCTGTTGCGTCGACCTGTTGCGAAACATACTTCTTGCGCGCTGACTTATACTCTTTCAGAGCCCGTCTGCTTTCGGTCACTTTCCTTCTGATGCAACTTTTACAATAGAGATTGCGCCCGTCTTTGCGCGCTCGACACACACCAAACTCGGTTAGCGGTAAATCCTGCGTGCATATTGGACACTGCTTCTCATCACAAAACACTTCAGCTTCTGTTTTCATCTCAGCGCTCCGTCAAGTTTACATGGGGACTCTCACAACTCCTCTCGCTGAAAGAAAACACCTCACCTCAGGCCGACGGATAATCGTACCGGTCTGCAAATCGGTGTTGAAGTGATTGGGCGACGAAGGAACCCTTTCGGGCACGGGGATCGCCTAAGACTGCCTGGGCAAACTAAACTATATGATAGCCCCTCTCAACTACTAACAACCTGAATGGAAACAGCAGCGGGCCTCCGGGCCAATGCGAGAAGAAAATATAAGAGCGAGTAAACCTACTGTTGAATTGTAAACAAGTTGCCGACCTTCAAACTTTTTGCTTGTGGCAATCAATCGCTTTCAGCGAGGGACTCGCATTATAGTGATCGGCGAAATTTTTGCAACCCCTTTCTGACAATCTTTTTGACGCTACATCGAGAGATAAAAACATTTACTTTCGCATCCCACTTCTTCGTTGATTCAGCTACGCAAACAACTCTTTCAGGGGAAGATACATGATCGCATCACTACGATTCTTTGATCGACAAAAGTAATTAACAATCAAAATCTGCGCACTGCAAGTTTAAATTTCTCACGGGAAATAATGAATTCCTTGTCAGCTCAAAAACCGTTCGCCGTCCGTATCACACAATACATTCGAGCCCATCTCTACTTGACTAATAGTACTAGTCAGTTCTAAACAAACCTACGATCCTTGCATACGCGAATGACGTCTTGCGATATTACCATCGTCGAATAATTCGATCCTTCATCGCATCGCCCCATCGATGAGCAACACGCTGTGCAGCAGTGTGAAATGCTATAACTGCTCGCGTTGTAATCGGTCTGAAAAATGCATTCGATCGATTTCCACACACTTTTCCACAGGAATCTGTGGAAATCGTGGCGAGGGGAAATAAAGGTGAGCGAGCAGTAAAAATTTATTCGGAATTTTTCGAACGATCCTTCAAACGATAAACAAACTTCAACCCTGACCATATCTCATCTATTGCGCAGATCTTTACATCAACCAGGCCACAGCCCAAACCGATTCGCTGCACTGAATCAAACAGCAAATCCGTGGGAACGCCGGAACTTTTCTTCGGCCACGCCACCCATATCATTCCGTTACCGGTGAGTTTGTCTGCAAGTATCGGAAACTTCTTAGCCAATCGTTGCTCTGATTCTGCAAACAACACAACGAGGTCGAGTGGTCCTCGTAGACGGGAAACGACCTTCACCATGGCTGGCAATTCGCCTAACGTTTTGAGAAAAGTCGCGGGACCATCGACTATCGCAATACGAAAGCCTTCCTTAACGCCCAACTTCTTGATCAGAGGTGTTCCGGAATAACCCGCCATTGGAATTAAGATTTGAGCTTACCGGTTAAATCACTTTCCTGGGGTTCTTCAAGCCGCTTGAGAGTTTGTTGTTGACCTCTCTTTTCACACGTGGTGCCAACGAATCTTCATGCGCGCGAAGAAATACTCGCACAGCCTTAGCATCTTTCTTTGCTAGCTCGCGAAGAGCCCAGGACAAAGCCTTAACAACCATTTCGTCTCGATCACAGACAACCAACCTACAGATCGATAAGGTTCGAGGTGTATCCCCGCTGCCACCGCGCGCCTGATTGTTAAGTGGGACGGTGCTAACGACGGCAGCCCGGCGCCACCATAGATCTCGCGATTGGGCCCAGCGTTTGATCAAATCGTCGCTTACCTGGTGTTCACGCCAAACTGGCCCGGACAGATAGCTTGCAAAGGCGTCGACTTCTCCCCACCCCGAAATACCCTTTCCCAGTTCTTCCAACGATTTCGCATTCACGGATTTTAGAGCTTCGTCGTTATGCAGAATAAGTTCATAAGCGAAGAACCGCGGCGTCTTAGTAGCGCTACGCATGAGTGCCAAAGCAAGTTGGACGATCAATTGAGGTGGAGCCTTAGCCAGTCGCTTTGAAAACTTGCGTCGCACGGCTCGGATTTCTGCTGTCGAATTGCACGTTGGTCGCCTGAGCCGATCGTTGATCTCGCGTTGCAACTCAAAAACGAGCTTCTTGTTGGAATGTAAACCGATCATTTCGGTCCTGTTGACACCCGGCAGTAATTCTTGCTTCACCAAAGTCTCAATAGTTTCCACCACGCAAATCCAATGATTAGCCAAACCGGGATATTAATCAGCGACGCAACAAACCCAAGCCACCACCATCTGCGTTGGCTGACATAACCGGCCCCGAAATAGATGGGCGCGGCGGTTGTACCATAGTGCGTCAGCGAAGCATCCAGATTCGAGAAGTAAGCCAGGGATAGCACGGCAAGATAGGTAGGCGTGCCGGCCGCCAGGACGACAACTAAGAATGGTACATACATTGCGGTCGCCTGTGCCGTGATACTCGCAAAGCCATAGTGGGCGTAGAAATAGATCAACAACAATATACCGAGGGCCGCAAACCAGGGCCAACCCCCAGTCAAACCGCCGGCAGCTTCAGCAAATCGTTTTGTAAGTCCTGTTTCACCCAGTGCTTCAGCTAACCGCACCAACCCCCCGTACCAAATAAACACACTCCACGCACTTCGTTCTCCTATTATGTCTTCCCAGTCGAGTACACCCGTTATCAGCAGCACGCACACGCCAAGTAGCGGTGGAATTGAGTAATCAAGCAGCGAAACATAAGAGAGAGCCCCAATGAATCGGTCAGAAGGAAATATTTCCCCGGCTGCTGGCACCCAACCGCTCAAGCCTCTAATAATCCAGAGTGCAGCGACAAAAATGAACACCCCAAGTAGCAACTTTTCTTGCCAGCGCATCGGGCCGATTTGCTGCAACTCAGACTTTGCAAACTCAGCGGCAGCGGGGGTCCGTTTGATCTCGGGTGGAAAGATTCTATAAAGCAGTTGCGGCACTAACGTCAGGGAAACTATTCCAGGTACGAGTGCCCAGAGCATCCAGCGTCCGTAACTCATTTCGACTCCGGCTGTTTGCTGAGCAAACTTCGCAATCAACACGTTTGAAGCCTGGCCGGTGAGGAACATCGCGCAGATTATGACCTCGCACTGATAGAGTAGGACCATAAGAAAAGCACCCAGGCGTTCCGCAGTGGGCCCAGGTCTCGATTCATACGCCTCGGACAAACTCTTCGCAATCGGGAATATGATCCCTCCAGAACGGGCGCCGGTTGAAGGGATGATCATCGCCAGGAGAGCGTTTGTTCCGATCAAGGCGTAACCTAATCCGAGTGTCCGGTGGCCGATTGCTCGAATGAAGATGAGAGCTATGCGCCGTCCCAAACCCGTCTTGATCATCGCTCGGGAAATGAAGAAGGCCGCCAAGACAAGCCAAACGATCGGATCAGCATAACCGCCAAGCGCTTCTCTAACAGGTAGGGCGCCCGTCAACGCAACTGCCGAAACGCCAACCAGCACCATTGCACCGCCGGGAATCGGCTGCACAATTGAGCCCGTAATCGTCGCCGCGAAAATCGCAAAAAGACGCCACGACTGCGGCGTTATGCCGTCGGGTGCAGGGATCGAGAGAATTCCCACTGCGATGGCTAACACTATGCCCCAACGCAGCAAACTGCCGCGGAACCCTGTGCCTTTGTCAGGGTCAACGGGTGTACCGGGTTTTGAAGTGATGGGAGGGGTTCCGGCCTCGTCCAAGTGGCGTTCCTTCCCGGCGAAGAGCAGAATGTAAAACTGTCGGGATACTATATATGTTGTTCCAGCTTACTCAAGGTGTTTATTTGTAAGGATTGAGAGGATCGGCCGACGAATCTTCTGGGCAAGCTGTTTAAAGAACTATTCCCCGGACATAGACCGTACTTCTCTTTGGAGCAAACTATTTCATGTTGAAGTTGTTCTAAAATGACCATGCTGATTAAGAAGCCTGAGGACATAAAATCGAGCGAGATTACCGACAAGAGGGTCTACCTAAACCGGCGGTTGTTCATGCGGGGTGCTGTGCTGGCGGCAACGGCGACTGCCACAGGACTGTTGTATCGCAGTTTAAATCCCCCACCGGCCGAAATCCCTAAAGGAACAAAACTCGATACTGCTCCCGCAGTGGCCGATGAGGCAGGGCTGAAAAATGGCTTTTCAGTTAACGAGAAGCTTACTCCGCTGGCGGACATCACTAATTACAACAACTTTTATGAGTTCTCGACCAGTAAGGGATCAGTAGCTTCGGAAGCAAAGGGGTTTATCACCAAACCTTGGAGCGTTGTTGTCGATGGCCTGGTAAACAAGCCAAAAACTTTCGATCTGGAGGAACTATTGAGGTTTCCGCTAGAAGAAAGAGTTTATCGATTGCGCTGTGTCGAACGATGGTCAATGGTGATTCCATGGATCGGTTTTCCCCTGTCCCAGATCTTAAACAGAGTGGAACCAACGACGCAGGCGAAATATGTTGCATTTCAAACGCTCTTGGACCCCCAGCGAATGCCTAACCAAAACAGCAGCGTGCTTGATTGGCCCTATGTGGAAGGCCTCAGGTTCGACGAAGCGATGCATCCCCTGACAATTCTGGCTACGGGACTCTATGGTGAGACGCTGCCGCCACAGGATGGCGCGCCAATTCGTCTCGTAATTCCCTGGAAATACGGATTCAAGAGCATCAAATCAATTGTGAAGATATCCCTGATCGCAAACGAGCCACCGACGACCTGGAGCGCGGCTGGCCCGGATGAATACGGATTCTATTCAAATGTGAATCCTAACGTGGCGCATCGGCGTTGGAGCCAGGCCCAGGAACGACGCATCGGAGAGTTTGGACTGCGAGACACGGTCATCTTCAACGGTTACGCCGATCAGGTAGCCAGTTTGTACAGCGGAATGGATCTAAGAAAGTATTTCTAGTTTGTCAGTGGTCAGTAGTCAGTTGTCAGTTGTTAATGAACCCTGACTACTGACCACTCCACTGACCGTTCTTATATGAAAGGCGTAAAGTTTTCGAAATTCGTGCTTTTCATTAACGGTCTGGTACCCGTGACGCTGCTGCTGTGGGACGTTTACCACAAGCGTGTGGGCGCTAATCCGCTGGAATTTGTTACCCGCACAACAGGTATGCTGACGCTGGTCTTTCTTATCATCACGCTTGCCGTAACACCGCTGCGAAAAATCACCGGAGCAAACTGGCTAGTGAAGTTCCGACGAATCGTCGGACTCTTCGCATTCTTCTACGGAGCAACTCACCTGATCACCTACCTATGGTTTGATCGCTTCTTCAATGTTCGCAGCATCGTTGGGGACGTAGGTCAACGCCCGTTCATCGCAATAGGCATGATGGCTTTTTTTCTAATGGTTCCGCTAGCCGTCACTTCGACCGACAAGATGGTCAAGCGTCTCGGAGGTAAACTATGGATCAAGCTGCATCGGCTTGTGTACGTGGCGGGCGTATTAGGAGTAATTCACTACTGGATGCTGGTAAAGTCTGACACCCGTTTGCCCCTGACATTCGCATTTATACTCCTGTTATTGCTCGGCTACCGATTGTTTGTTAAGTATTTTCCTCCTCAGAACCGCGTGGCTGGCCCTGCTCTGTTTACTCGCGAATAGATGACTAACCCAATCGAACGCTTTTCAAATCGAGTTGAGGACTACGTTAAGTATCGACCCGGTTATCCCATCGAAATACTAGATCCCTTGCGATCAGAATGCGGCCTAACTGTGGAATCGGTCATTGCAGACATTGGCTCAGGAACAGGCAAACTCTCTGAAATCTTTTTGCAGAATGGAAACCACGTTTTAGCGGTTGAGCCGAACTCCGCCATGCGTCTGGCCGCAGAAAGGCTTTTAGTGAATCTTGAGCGATTCAGAAGTGTTAATGGTTCCGCCGAGTCAACCACTCTGCAAGATAATAGCGTCGACTTTGTCACGGCGGGGCAGGCGTTTCATTGGTTCGATCAGATAAAGACCCGCCTCGAATTCGAGCGCATCCTCAAACCCGGCGGATGGGTGGTTATTATTTGGAACGAACGCCGCCTCGACTCAACTCCTTTTTTGCGCGCCTACGAGGAACTCTTGCTGAAATACGGCATAGATTATAAGGAGGTGCGTCACGAAAATACCTCTTCTGAAATTGCCAACTTCTTCGCTCCCGGTGAACTGTCAGTCAAGAGCTTTGAGAATTTTCAGGAGTTTGACTGTGAAGGTGTAAAAGGTCGAGTTTCATCAACCTCGTATACCCCGGCGCCTGGAACTTTGACTTCTCTACGAATGTTAGAAGCTTTACAGGAAGTATTTTTGAAGTATGCGGTCAACAACAGGGTGGTCTTTGAATATGACACCCGTGTGTATCTAGGCCGGCTTGGCTCATAGGTTTCCTTGTAGGAAGGAGCGCGGTCTATTCGTCCGCTACTTTTGGCACTCACTGAGTTCCCCATCTTTGAATCAACGCTACGGCACGAGCCAATTCCACTCTCGTAAAGCTGTTCTGGGGTCGGAAGAAGTTGTCGTCAGATTGGATGAGCCCCCTGGGAAGCATTGGGAGGCTTTCGCTGACGACTTTTGGGTGCCATTACGCTGTGCCTCTGCGCCGTGCGTTCGAAGATTGGCAGAGTAGTATAGCGAAAAGGCTTGAATCCACCGGCCTTCGATCCCGCCGATCCCGCCGGAAGATCCAGACCTGCAGCTTTTTTTTCTCGAAGGCTATTCAAAATTGACTGCTGTTTGCAGCTACCCCTGAGTTGTAGTAATTGCCGATTCCGTGATTAATTCCGCCGCTCTCCGCTCCGACAGGTGCAGTGTTGTGGCAACGCTCGCGAGCGCTGCGGCTCGTCCATGCGTATGGTCAAACGCGATGAAAGCCTGTTCACGTGAGAGGCCATACTTCTCGAATAATTCAATTGCTTCCTGCCGATTGAATTTGAGCGACTCTTCGTCAATAACCGCCAGAGTCTGCTTTGATCGCATTCGCCATAACGGGGCCGGCGGCACAGTCCGACTAGTTATCACCAAGTGAACATCGGGCGGAAGAAGCGGGAGTAACCGCTTCAAAAACGGCATCAGCCACGAGGAATCGCAAACCAAATGCAGATCCTCGATTACGATTAAGAGCGGCTCTCCCGCACTTTCTCCGAGTGCGTAAAGGAAGCCCTCCGCGATCGCTGTCGCGCGGTCGTCATTGCCGCTCGAAAAATATCTGGCCAGGCTCGCGCCACTAAAGGCAGGTCGCGATTTCTTAATACTGGCGCTTAGGTACTCAAAAAAGACGCTCAGATCACCATCCGGGGCATCAACCTTGTACCACGCTACTGATCTGCCGCATCGTTGAGCGAAATCAACCGCCAGGGTCGTTTTGCCGGCGCCTGCTCGCGCGCTAAGGATCGTAGAGGTGCACGTACTGAGGCTGTTCTCCAGCAGAGAGAGGAGCCGAGGACGTGAACTCGAAGCCGTTTTGGCGGGTATCGACAGCTTCTCGAGTATGAGCTGCGGCTCGGTCATTTCCGGAAGTAAGAAAGGCTCAATCACAAACATACAAGAGACTGCAATCCCCCAACACTATCAAGAATGCCGATTGACCGGTTACGAATAGAGACGTCCTAAACAGGTCGACGTTCCTGTCCCTCCCCAAGGGTCTATTAATGTCAAACACCTTGAGGAATTCTTGAGTTTTTAAACAACGTTCAGCAGTCGTCTCTTTCTTGGCGCACGAGGGTGTGAGTAATAATCAGACGACCGCAACGAAGGACTGCGCGGGGAAGCGTCAATCCTTGTCGGGTTTATGGTCGTAGAATGTGATACTGACAATGAGGACAACACCTGCGGCGGCAGCCAAAATAAAGAGGATCATGGCCAACCCCGGATAGCCGAAAATTCGAAATGAGGTTTCGACTCGCATCAACATTGCTGCGCCCACTATGAGTGCTGCAACAACCAGACCGAGCGTGATGCGGTTTGCCACCTTCTGGAACCCGTCAAGCAGTATCTTTTCGTCGAAGGCTTGGATATCCAACTTCAAATCATTGTTTCCGATCGTGTCCAAAATCTTATTCAATCGCACGGGTAGCTGTTCGACGAAATCTTTCACCTCAACTGCATTGGTAAGCAAGTTTCCTGGGGCGACACTCTTAATTAAGTTTCTTTGTAGTATCTCCGAGGCGCGCTCTCGGATAACCGCGTTGGGGGTAAATCCAAGGTCGAGTGTCATTACTGACCGATCGAGATTGAGCAGAGTTTTGGCAATCATCGTAAATTCAGCGGGAAGCCTGAACCAGCAATCCGCTGAGATTCTCGCAATCTCAAGCGCAACATGTCCCGCGTCGATATTACTGACATTTGAATCAGTGTGTTGCGTTACCAGGTCTATCACCTGCCGGGTAAATTCACTTCGATCAAATTTCTCTCTCGGCTCGCCCATCGCTATGGAAACTTCCGCCGCCTGATCACCTCGGCCCTCACTGATCGCGAGTAATAATCGCAGCAGATTGTTTTGGAAACGCACTTGTATCCTGCCCACCATACCCAGATCCAGCAACGCAATACGATCATCGCCAGTGAGAAAAATATTTCCTGGATGGGGATCAGCGTGAAAAAATCCATCAACCAAAATCTGTTTCAAATATGCGTGGAATAGATCATGGGCCAGACCAGCTCCATCGATCTCTATCAATCTCAACGGGCTAAGGGTGGTTATTTTTTTGCCCTCTATGTAGTCCATTGTCAGCACGCGGGAGGTGGTGAAATCGTCAATTGGCTCGGGAACCACAATGCTCTCAAATTCGCGCAAATTGTCGCCAAAAGTAATCAGGTTGTTTGCCTCGAGCTTGAAATCCAACTCGCGCAACAAGCTCTTCCGAAGTTGGCCAAGCATATTTCCAAACTCATAGCGCTTGCCCAAATCTGTGTGTGAGTCGACAAAACGCGCTACTTCAGCAAGCGTTTCCAGATCAGCAACGATCTGATCTCGAATCCCAGGACGCTGAACTTTCACAACCACGGCGCGACCGTCCCGAAGGTAGGCTCGATGCACCTGGGCGAGTGATGCGGCTGCGAGTGGTTGCGTCTCGAAATCAGCAAAGGCCTTCGAAATCCGCACGCCGAGTTCACCCGCCACGATTCTTTCCACGTCCTCGAATGGAAAGGGCTCGATTTGATCCTGAAGGCGTGAAAGCGCCTCGAGATATGGAGCAGGGAAAAGATCTCCCCGGGTTGATAGAAGTTGCCCGAGCTTAATAAAGGTGGGTCCAAGCCTTTCCAAATCGGAGGCGAGATCCTGCGCTTCCGGGGCTTTTTCCGCGGCTGTAACCCCGTCCCACTCAAGCGTTTCTCCCAGTCCCGCCTGGCGCACCAAGTCGGACCGCCCATACTTCGCCAGAAGCATGACGATGTCTTTGTATCGCTTAAGACGTTCCGGCTTGAGTGACACAACCACAGCTAAAATCCTCGCAAGAAAGAATAGAAAGGCTGAAACTGACTCTGGCAAATACTATGCTGCGGGCCGAGCTTCAAGTCCAGTGTAGGTTATTCGTGTCGTTTCGTGGATCCGTCGGTTATGGCTTTGCTGGAGGTTTAGCCGCTGCGCTCCCGGCCAGTGCGCGATCGATAGCAGCATGAAGCGCCTCTGCGCTCAACGTGTCTAGTTTCACACCGTTGACAAAAATCGTCGGTGTACTGTCGATGCCGTAGATCTCTCCATCCTGGATGTCGTGCCTCACTTCGCCTGAGTAGGTGCCATTGTCCAGCGCGGCATCAAACCGGGCGCGATCCAGCCCCAGTTCACTCGCGTACTTTTTCAACGATGGGACATCTAGCGCGTTTTGCCGCTTGAACAACAACGCCGTATACTCAAAAAACTTTCCCTGGGCATTCGCAGCATTTGCCGCCTCAGCCGCCTTCCGAGCATTCGCATGAATGTTCAGCGGAAAATCGCGCACTACAAATCTCACCTTGTCACCATAAGATTTCAGCACCTCTTCTAAAACCGGATGCATCGCAGCGCACGCAGGACACTGGAAATCCGTAAACTCAACAACCGTGGCAGGGGCATTCGGAGCCCCGCGAGATGGATCGTCGTCGGTGCTGACTAATTGAATCGGCGGGACAGGTGCCGAAATCAACCAACGAATGTCAACTCCCTTTCGAAGGCGTTCCGACATTGCTCGCTGCAAACGATGTTGGTCTTCCTCCTGCAAATAGATTGCGAGCTGATTTCTCACTGCGTCGAGGTCTCCTTTAATTCGTTCCCGGTTTTCAGAAAAAAACTTGCTAACTTCGGCTTCTGTCGGCGTATGCACCTTCTGACTCACCTCAGCGCGAACTATCTCTTCCGGTCCAATGTTCCGGCGATTGGCTTCTGCCAGCAGCAGAATGTTGTCGATGGTTTGCTCGGCTGCTTCTTTCTGCATTTCATAAGCACTTGCTCGCATCTTGTAAATTACCGGTTTCAGACGTTCGCCCAATGAACCCGCAGTGATCGGCTGACCCGCAACCGTTGCGACCACGGCGTTCGGACTAAGATTCGCCGTATTGATGTCTACTCCTGCGACTATCGAATTCGTTGTCCGTAATCGACGCACTAGATCCTCTGAAAGCTTTGCTTCGCGGTCAGCTCGCATGTAAGCCGTGACTCGCGCATTGAGATCATCGGTTTGGTCCAACTGAGTGCGATTCTGAGCAATAAAAGCACTGATTTCTGCTGTGGTGGGTTCCGTTATACGTTTGGTCACCTCAGCGTCGTACAATTGCTGCGAAGTGGTGTGTCGTTTCTTAGCCTCCACCTCCAGTAGTATCGTGTTGATCTGAAGCTCCAAAACCTGCTTAGGCGCCGCCGCGATCTTGCCGCTTAGCTTATCCACTTCACCGCGCACTGACTGATCAATGTCCGCCGTCGTTATGGTTTGTCCATTGACAGTTACGATTGGTATCGGTGTTTCCGGTTGTCCGGGCAGGGCGGGGCTTGCCGGCAGCGCCGAAGGTTCGGGAGTTGGCTGGGCCGCCACGGATCTTGGAGCCGAACGTCTGGCTGTTCCTCTTTGTCTTGGGGTCTGGGCGTGGACGCCGACGACAAGCAGCAGCAAAAAAATCATGAGTGGCGGCTTTTTGGACTTCATTTAGGATTATGGTCTCGCTTCAGGTGCGTTTCCTTATTGAGCTCAGATGATATGGGAAGCGGCAGTTAGAGAACAAATTAACACAAATGAGTTGCCCCGTTCTGGCAACGCCTTGTGGGCACTCCAATTTCCTTAGTAACGCAAGCTGTAGTAACGCAAGCTGTTAGCTTGCCTCGAACCATGGGGAGGTGAGCCTGCCGTCGGAATAACGCAAGCTAACAGCTTGCGTTACTAAAGCGCTTTCAGTGATAGCGGATGATGCTGCGTCGTCGGGGCTTTGCGGGTTTACGTGAACTCAAGAGACTTTTGTGTCGGCCGTTAAGAATAAAAGCTAAACCCTGGTGGGTTACGCCGAGCAAACGGGCCGCACGGGTCACGCTGCCATCAGACTCTTGCAGGGCTCGTTTGATAAGGTTGCCCTCATAGCGAAGTACCTCTTCTTCAAGCACACAAGCCATTTGTACCGGCGCGCCTGATTTATGATTACTACCCGCGAATCTCGCGGTCTTAACCGATATGCCTGATCTGTCCTCAGCGGTCAGAATACGACGCGCACACTCTCCCAACCGCATTTTAATTCCTGGATTTTGAGATCCCGGCAAAACGGATTCTGCCTGTAGATAATAGGCGCGCAACGTATCAGCGGCGATGAACGAGGAAAGCTCTTCGACAACCGCCAACGCCGCGAGCCCGCGAGCGTGATTATCTCCCGCCTGTTCCGCTACTTTGATTGCTCGTTGGAAACTATCGAGAGCATCATTGACTTCCTCGAGCCGCGCCAAAGCAGTCCCCTGGGTAGTCAACGCCTCAGCAAGAGCAGAACTTTCATCGCCTGCTTCGAACACACGCACGGAGCCGCTAACCATCTTAACGGCTTCAGCATTGCGGCCCTCAGCGAGAAGCGTTCTGGCGCAAGTCTCATCCACATGAGCAACCATACCCCTATCTTTGAGGTTTACGAATAATGCACGAGCGCGATCGAGGTGTTCATACGCTTCTTCGTGCCTACCGATACTGGTAAACAGTGAACCAAGATTGTTCTCGATGCGTCCCTGGTAGCGAGCATGGCCAGCCTGCTCAAAATGATAGCTAGCCGCCGTATATTCCATTAGCGCGCGATCAATGTACTCTTCACGATGTTCCGCCAGACCAAGTTCTTTTAAGACCTGAGCGGAGACGTTATGAAAGTTTCCTCTAAGAGCATGATTGCTGCTCTGTTCGAAAAGGGGCGCCGCCTGAGTCTGAATGTCCAATGCTTCTCGATACCTGCCCGCTACTCTCTCCAAGAGCGCGAGGTTTGCGAGAGCGCGCAATCTCGGTTCGCTTTTCTCTTCAGTTCGATTTAGAACCTCCGTCAAAGTGACGCGAGCTTCATCGAGAGCACCAGCCCGCCAATAACAGACCGCAAGATCGACTTGCGCATCTGCTACCTTCTCCGTCAAGCCCAGTTCTGTAAATCCTCTTAGGCTTTCAGAGATCAGGTCTTTCGCAAACTCCTGCGCCTCTTCAATCTGCTGTGAGCTTCCAATCCAACCCGTAAGCGTTCCTGCCCGAAGGAGTAACTCAGCGCGTACCACGCCACTCAAATCGTCGAGTCTGGGTCGCTCGCCTACTCGTTGCCATCGATCTCCAAGAGCCGTTCGCGCCGCCTGATATTCACCTGCTGCTTCCAGCTGTTTTGCTGTCAAACAACGGTCATACACGTCATAATCGGGGCTCGATGTTGAGGCATGCGCGTTTAGCGACGCTTGTATTTGTAAAGTCATAGAAGGCCTTCCTTTTTATGATACTGCAAGAATCCTTGCACAGCAGTGATGACGCAGCTATGATGCGCCTCGTCAAAGGACCTTTCGGTCGCAAACCAGTCTTGTGTTTAACGAGCGTAAACCAATCAACATCCCCTAGGAGTCAAGAATGAAGACCCGAAACCTATTCTGTGCAGCGGCCATTCTCAGCTTGGCGCTCAGTATTCCCGCTTATGCCGGGGATGTACAAACCCCGACAATTCAGCCGCCGCCTGCCGTAGCACCGAACTGCGTGAACGATACGTCCACTACAGTGGACATGAGTGACGCGTTTGGTGATCTTTTAATCGAACTGCTGCTTGGCATGCTCTAGTTCTACTAAGGGCAGTAACACGTCGCAAGAGCCGTTGCATTACGACCTGGCCGGGATTAGGTTACCTGTGGCCGGTCGCTTGTGTGTGAATTGCCCACAGATCCTGAAGTGCGCCCGGCAAGGGGGCGTTTAACGGCTGCATCCTACGCCGAACCTGCCTGAGAAAGCAATCCTGTTTTTGCAAGATGACCGGCGGAGTTGGAGGCTGGAGATCTTTTCTTGGGCCTTTCGGCAAACCATTCTGGGAGGTAGCTTTTGCCGTGACAGAAGGAAATCTTGCTGTTCCCGGTTAGATGTCGTTCCGAGACTCTCCGGATCAACGTCAGTTATTTTTCTCTACGAGCTTTCGAACCGTCTCGAGCGTGTCGATTTCGGCTGCGTCTTTATCTGGTCGCAACCGAAGGATTCTGGGGAACCGGAGAGCGTATCCACTCTTGTGGCGCTTGGATTCTTGAACACGGTCAAACGTGACCTCGAGCACGATTTGCGGCTCGACGATTCGGACTCTCCCATGCGCAAATTCGCGTATCGTATGGTTGTGAAACCAGTCGGTCATCGTCTCGAGTTCCGCATCAGTCAATCCGGAGTAGGCTTTTCCAATATTCAATAACTCCTCTTCCTGCTCAGAACGCCTCACAGCAAATGTGTAGTCGGAGAGCAGATTGCGACGCTTGCCGTGTCCCACTTCAACGGCAGTCACCACCACGTCAAGCGTTGCGATGGCGCGCTTAAGCTTTAGCCACTCTCGTCCACGGCGTCCAGGCTTGTATACCGAGGCGGGACTCTTAATCATCAAGCCTTCGTTTCCTCTTGAGCGGGCCGCGGTAAATTCATCGTCCAAAGCGTTCACTTCACGAAACCGGGTCGCCCGCGACACGCGAATTATTCCTTCCTGAGGAATTATTTCTTCGAGAATCCGCCGCCGCGCTTCCAGAGATTCGTCGATTAATATCTTTCCGCCGGCATAAAGCAGGTCATACGCAACTAGTACGACCGGGACCTTCGCTAAGAGTTCTTCACTGATGCTCTTGCGACCCAGACGTTTCTGCAACTCGCTAAAGGCCAGAATTTTTTCACCGCGTGCGGGAACGATCTCGCCATCTATCACGGCATCTCGCGGAAGACTCTTCAAAGGCTCAATGAGCTCTGGAAACCGCACGGAAATTTCGTCCATCGTTCGCGAGTAGATTGCTACATGGCCGGCTTTGGTATGCGCCTGAGCTCTAATTCCATCAAACTTGTCCTCAACAAAAAACTCCACCGGCATAGTGCGGGCGATGTCTGCTAGATCGGCTGCCGGTGTGGCAAGCATGAACTTGATCGGATGAAAAAGGCGCATGCTGATGTCGCGCAGATCATCTGTTCTCGCGCGTACAGCAGTTTCGCCAATATCACCGAGAAGCATGTTTGCCTGCGCAACGTGCGCTAAAGGCCGCTCGAAGGCTCGCGCTATGGCGTCTTCCACCAGTCCTTCTCGCAACCCGATTCGCAAGTCGCCTATCAACAGCTTCACCAAATACTTGGCTTCCAACGAGGTCGCCTGGCGCAATACGGTCGCCAGCAAGCCCGTCTTGTTTTTCGTGCCTCGGGTTTCACTCAGTCTTGTGATGATTGATTCTACTTCGGCAAGTGTGATGGCTGGCTGTTCGTGAGAATGTTTCGCTTCTTTGACAACTTCATAGGCGGTTTCGCCGGCGTCGCCCAATCTCACATAGCGGGGCAGTAAATCTTCGGTTGTGAAACCAGTTGCCTGACTTAGTGCTTCGCTGATGATGCTGCCACCGACGTTGGTAGTTCGCGAGTCATTCAATGGAAACTGATGACCCGCAAAATAGCGTGCGGCGCGACTTAGATCAACATCATCAAGTTGCTTAAAGTACCGCCCGAGCAGCGCCGCCTTCTCCAGTTTTTTTGTAGTTGCAGCAACCGCTTCAGCTACTGTGGCGAGATGGTGAAGCTGTTCCCATGCGCCTGCACCAGCCAGGTCTGCTGTATCGCCGGCGAGTTTCTCTGCCATCGGTTAAACCTTCCGTGCCCACGCACTGTTCTTGGTCCGAGCCACAGCGTTACGCGAGACCACTGACGCTGTCAAGAAAGCAGAGTCGCTGGTAGTGGGTGGGGTTGAGCAGATCTCTACTTCATCCAGCAAATCGCAACGTAAAGGTCGAATGCTCTCCCTGAGTCACGCACAGCCGTTTGGTCTTGGTGGCCTGCCTTCTGCTTTCACGAGCGACGCGATACAATCCCTTTGTGCATCGCCAGGTGTTCGCACGAGATCATTTTTCCCAGTTCAGGGTCTCAGCTTTTTACGGAAGGTAAGATTCAGGACGTGTTAGCGCTAATACTTGATTCGCTGGGCAGCACGGAACTTCTTTTCATTCTTGTTATTGCCCTTATGTTTTTCGGTCCCCGCAAGCTGCCGCAGCTTAGTCGCACAATCGGCAAGAGTCTTGCAGAGTTTCGCAAGGCTTCCGAGGATTTCAAACGAACGTGGGAAAGAGAAGTCGCTCTGGAGAGTGCTCGGACCGAAACCGGAACAAACAACACTAAACTCGGAGACGATGATTCTATATTGGACCACGATGAACGAAGACAGCTCGATGAGCCTTCTGTATCACCGATTCCCGCCGAACACGTGATGGCCAGGCAGTCATCAGCAGGTCTGTCCGAGTTTTCGGGTTCAGAAACTAACTTGACGGACACTAACGACGGCGCAAAATCTGAATCCTTGCCCAAGCGCGAATGGCTGTAGGTAGTATTTTCAATTGATGTCAACCTTCTTACGACCACGCTCCCTCCCGAAAGGAACAGAAGAAGAACTCGGTGGCCAGATGTCCTTTCTGGAACACCTGGACGAGTTGCGTCGCCGCCTTATCCGCTCGATTGTTTTTGTCTTTCTCGCCGCCACCGCTTGCTGGTTTGTGTCTGATCGGATTTACAACTTTCTGGCGGTGCCAGTTGAGCAAGCTTTAGCCGAAGCTCAACGGCGCGAAACTCCGCTCGCAAGCCTCAACGGTCAACTGACCATTGCCTCGCTTAGCAGTTTGAAAGAAGGTGACAACGGAAGGTACGTATTCCCCGAAGAAACGAAGCTGGGAACGAGCGTGATTCCGGTCGGCGCCTCGGTAATGGCTCGCGTCGCGAAAGATACTCAAGGACACCTCGGGCTGTTCACTGATGAAGCTCTTTACGCAGGCAACGCTGTTGTTCCGAAAGGCATTCGACTTCCCGTCGACTTTGCATCGTTGCCCCAACCTTATGTTGGAGTTAACGACAAGCTGATCGTGACGACCGCCCTCGAGCCTTTCTCTCTTTACGTCAAGGTATCGCTCTACGCTGCAATTTCCCTCTCAATACCATTCCTGCTGTGGCAGATCTGGGGCTTTGTATCACCTGGTCTTTATCCGCATGAGCGTGCATATGTAACGCCGTTCATAGCCTTGTCTTCGATCTCCTTTGTCCTCGGTGCGATATTCGCTTACAAGGTTATCTTTCCTCCGGCAGCGAAATACCTGCTCGGACTAGGACAGGATTTTCGGCTGCTTTTAAAAGCCGACGACTATTTTGATTTCATCATCATTGTCATGCTCGGCATGGGTGTGGTTTTTCAGATGCCCGCGGTCACCTACGTTCTGGCGCGCATTGGCCTCGTCACTGCCGGGTTCCTGATTCGCATCTGGCGTACCGCGATCATCGTGATCCTGATAGCAGCCGCCGTGTTATCTCCGACCAATGACATACCAAACATGATGCTTTTCGCCGCACCAATGCTCGTGCTCTATGTTGTTTCGATTTTCGTAGCCTGGATTTTCAGTAGACCGCGAACAACTTCTTAAAGTCGTTGTCCTGCACTGGGCTGGTTTTGGCGGGTTCTTAGCATGTCGGGACAGGCAACGAAGCATCACTTTTTGGGCATCTTGACTGTGTTCTCGGCGAAACCGTAGAATTTATTTTCTTCTGCATTTGACCGGCGCCGCTGCCGTCTCTAAGGATAAGTTGTACAACGTGTTATAGGAGTTTTGCATGTCTTACCTGAAACTGTTCTTCCGGCTGATGGTTCTGTTATCTGCAGTAACGTTCGCCGCAGCCTTGTCCTACTCCCAGACTGCGCAGAAACCTCAGGATCCGTCAGAGAAACCGCGAAATGTTAAGCCTGAACTGAAGAAGGCTTATAAAGATTGGCTCGAGAAGGACGTGGCCTACATCATTACGGATGAAGAACGGAAGGCCTTTAAGAAGCTGCAGACAGACGACGAGCGGGAGCGTTTTATCGAAGAGTTTTGGCGTCGACGCGATCCCGATCCGGATACGGATGAAAATGAATTCAAAGAGGAATACTACGAGCGCGTCGCCTATGCCAATGAACACTTTGCCTCGGGCATTCCCGGCTGGAAGAGTGATCGTGGTCGGATTTGGATAATGTACGGAAAGCCCGACGAGCGGGAAACGCACCCCATGGGTGGCCAGTACGAGAGGCCGTCGTACGAAGGGGGTGGATCAACTTCAACCTATCCTTTTGAGACCTGGTTCTATCGTTACCTTGCGGGCGTTGGGTCTGGGGTTGAGATCGAGTTTGTGGATCCAACGGGCAGCGGAGAGTATCGTATCGCTCGGAACCCAAACGAAAAAGATGCGATGCTGATGATCCCAGGGGCCGGCTTAACCCTTTCAGAGCAACTGGGCTTGTCCGATAAGAGTGATCGAGTCGCCAACCTCGGTGGTATCGGAAATCCGGGATACCAGCGCGAGCAGGATAGTCCATTTTCTCGTCTGCAATTGCTTGCAGACCTCAGCCGCCCGCCTCAAGTGAAATTCAACGACCTGGCCACAGCCGTTAACACCGGAGTGATAGAAGAGAATCCGCTTAACTTTGATGTGCGCGTCGATTTCTTCCGGCAATCGGACGAGCGGGTAATTACTGCGTTTACCATTCAAGCTGAAAATAAAGATCTTGTTTTTCAGGATAGTGGCGGCTTGCAGCAGGCACGGATGAACATCTTCGGCAGGGTTACTTCCGTGGCCGGCCGTCGCGTCACGGTTTTTGAAGATCCCGTGATCACGACCGCAACACCACAGGAGTTAACCGAAGCCAAGGATCGCAAGTCTGCCTATCAGAAGGCGGTTCCACTGCCACCGGGCACGTACAAAGTTGACGTAATTGTGCGTGACGTCGCGTCCGGAGCTACTGGGATTCGACACGTTGGCTTCACCGTTCCCAAGTACGATCAGCAAAAGCTTTCGACCTCAACACTCGTGCTGGCCGCCAAGATGGAGAGTTTGATTGACAAGCCGGCCGTGGGACAGTTTGTAATTGGAACAACGAAGGTAATTCCCAACGTCTCGGGCACATATCACCGGGGCCAGCCGGTCGGAGTGTTCATGCAGGTGTACAACGCCGGCATCGATCAGACGACCTTACGCCCCTCAGTCGACGTCGAGTATGCGCTTTTGAAGGACGGCAAAGAGGTTGGTAAGCAGGCTGAAGACTGGCGCGGCATGAGCGATTCAGGCCAGCGCCTGACTTTGGCTCGGCTGATCGACACACGAACACTTCCGACTGGCGAGTACCAGATTGTCATTCGCATTCGCGACCGCGTGTCGGGACAAACTCTTTCACCAACAGAGAAATTTACCGTCGTTCAATGAGCATCCTCTAAGACGGCGCCGAGCTGAGAAAGTCGCCGCCGTTCTTTTTCAATTCGACTGGTTTCCCCAATTCCCGCCATGATCGTGGTCTTCAGACCGCCAAGCCAACCGTCGAAGGAGGCAGACATGCCGAGCCGGACACCAATCCGAAATTCCTTATTCGGGTAAGCCAGACTCGATCGAATCGCATCCCGACTGACTCGGTTAATTGAAACCAGAAGTCTCGCGCCGGGTGAATATGAGGTATTCATTCGCATTCGCGATCACGTGACGAAGCAAACCCTGTCTCCATCGGCCAAATTCCGGATCGTTCCGTAATAAATTCGGGTTTCAGGTTTTGAAAGTTTCAGGTTTTAAGGTTTCAAGTTACAAGTCAATGAGCACTCCTGAAACTTGAAACTTGAAACCTGAAACCTGAAACTTCTAAGCCGATCACTTTTGATAAGTGTCCCGGACGGTCCCGAGTTTAGTGTTACCCTGAACAGATTTGCCTTGGGCGTCCACCACGTCGACCTGAAAACCTGGGTAAGAAGGGCGAAACCTGGTTGCCTTCCAGTTTTCGACGGTGATGTCATTGTCCGCCGCGCGATGATACGAATAAGGCGGCATCCCACCTCGATCTCCTCGGACATCGGCCCCGCGCAAGTGAAGAACTCGCACTTCGAATCCCTCGATGCGTCGTATTCTTCTTTCAACATTTGCGACGCTCGACACGATGTTGATTATACATAACGAGGCACATATAAGCTGAGAGTAGTTTCTTGTTGGTTCTTGTGTTGTGTTCGTGAAGTTTCGTGGATCGGTGTTTGAAATTCATCAATACCGCTCGGGATGTTAGGATATTTCACTAATGGGACGGCCAATTCATCTCACAGGGTTAACCGAAGCAGAGCTGATCTCTTTTATCGAGCAACTCGGTCAACCCGCTTATCGTGGCCGGCAAACTTTTGCCGCGCTCCAACATCGCCGCCTGCGCTCGTTTGCAGAAATTACGGACCTGCCCAAGGATTTTCGGCATCAACTTGAAGCACAGGCCAGCGCTTCCCGTCTGACCGTCGAATCACGCTATCTGTCGGATGATGGCACGCGTCGTTACCTGATGAAGACCCACGACAACCTGCCGGTTGAAACAGTCTTCATCCCGGAGGAGCGTCGCGATACGATCTGCTTTTCGTCGCAATCGGGCTGTCCACTGCAATGCACCTTTTGTTTGACGGCGCAACTTGGCTTGCTACGTTCGCTAACAGCCGGAGAAATAGTCGAACAGATCATCATCGCCCTTAACGATGCTTACGGGGTTGGCGTGAAGCCACCACGGGGAACAAATCTGGTCGGTATGGGTGCGGGCGAGCCTTTCCTGAACTTTGAAGCGCTGATGAAAGCCTTGCGGATAATGGCGGATCCCAAAGGTCTCCACATCGTGCCTAGACGCGTAACGATTTCAACCGCCGGTATCGTGCCGCGGATTACTGAACTTGCCAGCACTGCGGATCGTCCGCACCTCGCAATCTCACTTGCAGCTCCGACAGACCTTTTGCGTAACGAGTTGATGCCTATCAACAAGAAGTGGCCGTTGGAGGAATTGCTCAAAGCATGCAAAGTGTTCGAGAAGACATTGAAGCCGGGTGAGCGGTTAACTTTTGAATACGTCATGCTCGATAGCATCAACGATTCCGACGAACAGGCGCGTCAACTGGCAAACTTGCTCAACAGGCATGAACTGCGCGCGAAGGTCAATCTTATTCCGCACAATCCGGCGGAGCCCCTGCCTTATCGACCCTCGCCGCCGGAACGAGTCGAAAGCTTTAAAGCAGTACTGGAATCAAAGGGAGTTCATACCTTTGTCCGAACGCCGCGGGGTCGCGACATCTACGCGGCCTGCGGTCAGCTTGCGGCGCGGCGTGATGCGAATCTGGTTCAAGTTGCCGGCCGCTGACATCCACAGATTTCGCAGATTACGCATTTAGAAAAGCAGTAGGCAGGAGGCAGTCGGCAGGTGCAGGGTTCCGGTGCGTTAACTCGTATTTTTCCGGGCTATGCTCAGCTGAGCGCAGGCTGACACGCACCTGCCGACTGCTTCCTGCACCTGCCTACTGCTTTTCTAAATCTGTGTAATCTGCGAAATCTGTGGATAACCTCGGTCGTTTCTTCGTTCTGCTTGCCCCATGTAAAATTGTCCTGCGGGCTAATTTCAATTTGGTAGCACAACTATGAGACTTACATTTATGACTCGGCGTCTTAATCAAGTTCTGTTGATCACGATTGTGATTTTGTTTCCGGCGACATTTTTGGCGACAGTGTCGCCCCAATCTGCTCCAAACATCGCTGTCAGCGGGCGGCTCTCCAACGATAAGGTCCAGCGGGGTCGCAGCGTTCAGGCAACGTTGGTCATGGATATTCCGTCGGGCTATCACGTGAACTCCAGCCGCCCGTTGGAGAAGTTTCTGGTAGCCACGCAGTTACAGATCGACGCCCCGAACGGCATTCGCGTTGGACCGGTGATCTACCCGCGCGCGGTTTTACGCAATTTCAAGTTTTCCAAGAGTAAGGTTTCGGTTTATGAAGGCCGCGCGACGATGCGAGTTAACGTGATTGTGCCGGCAAACTTTGCTCCCGGTTCAGCTGAGTTGAAGGCGCGACTGAGATATCAGAGCTGCAACGACGAGGCTTGTTTTCCGCCACAGACGCGCGAAGTCAGTCTTCCGTTGACGATAAACTGAAAGGAAAGGGGAAAAAGGTTAACACCAACAACGCTTCGTGTCAGTTCATGTGTTTGGTTCGCGTGGTGCGCGTGGATCGATCTGTTTACTCAAAAACCCTGCTCAAGAAAACAAGAAGTTGACGGCTTGTTTCATAGAAGACGGGTCAGTAAGAAGGTTGAAGTGGATATCCGCTCAAACTGATGAACTTCCCTGGCTTATCCCGATGACCGCCATGGACCGGCCAACTTTTCCGTGCACACCTTTTTCTTTGCGGTACGAGAAGAAGAGATCGGTGCGGCAGATTGTACATAGCGGCGCCGTATGTATGCGTTCAGGCTTAACGCCCGCCACTGTTAATTGATCGCGAATTGCCTTCAGCAGATCGATTCGGGCATGTCCCGTTCGCGTCGGGACGAAAAGTGAATCGCTGTCAGGATACCTGGCTTTGAAAGCCTCGATTACTTCGCCACCCACTTCGTAGCAACAACCAGACGCCGCTGGTCCAATGGCGATCCGCACATCAGCCGGGTCGCTGCCGTATTCCTCATGCAGTCTTCTTAGAGCATAGGTTGCGATTCCCGCAAGAGTTCCTCGCCAACCGGCATGCACGGCAGCAAAGGCGCCGGTCCGCGCATCTCCGAGGAGAATGGGCACACAGTCGGCGGTCTTGACGCCAGCCAGTACTTCAGATGCATTGCTGACTATGGCATCGCAATAGACCGTATCACCCAGGGAGTTCTCAGCCGGCCTGGCTTGGGCGGCATTGGCGACAACACGAACGTCCGTGCCGTGGACTTGAAAGCAGCCTGCCAGGCTCCAATGCCCTGGAAAGAGCTTGAGAAAGCGACGCCGATTCTCCAAAATGTTTTCCGCCGCATCTTCGTTAAATCCGGCGAGGTTCAGCGCCCTATCGGGCATCGGGCTGAGACCTCCCATGCGGGTAGAGAAGCCATTTGTGAAGCCGTCAGTTTCCAGCTGTTCACAGACCAACGCCTGGACGCCGTCACGTTCGCGCCAATAGAACCCGGCGCAGGCGATTTCCGTCTCGCTTATGATCGTTTCCATCGGTATAGACATTATCGAAGTTGCAAGGGTTCGTGAAGTGCTGTTACGAACTCCACGTTTTGCCGAACGAGTGTTCACTGTGGCTGAGCGTGCGTATTGTGATAGCCGAGGGGCGGTGGCGGCGCAGCATTATGCTGCTCGCTTCGCAGCCAAAGAGGCCGCGCTCAAAGCTTTTCAGACTGGCTGGCGAGGAGGGATTGGCTGGCAGGACGTTGAAGTTGCATCACGCGATTCGGGTGCACCCTATCTGCGCTTTTACGGCCAGGCGCAGGAACTGTTTAATAAGTCAGGAGCAACGGCAGCCCATCTTTCGCTATCGCATACCAGTGAACATGCGATCGCGCAGGTGCTGCTGGAAGGATAATACGGATTTCAGTAATGGACGACCAGTTTGAGCAGATCTCTACTTCATCTGCTTAATGGCTCATCCTCGATAAATTCCTCATCAGGGTCGTTGCTTTGCTTTCCTCTCATTCTCACCGCGGCTTCAGCCCGGTGTAAACGCCAGCACGCGCCCATGAACCGTTTTAACGGTTTCCACTGCGCGACATCCACTGGGCCCCGCTCCAAACCGTTAAAACGGTTAGAATCAAAGGGAGCCAACTCTACCACCGGGCTAAAGCCGCGGTGAAGGAGATGGTTATGAAGGCAAACATGTCTCACCCCGACGGAGCGAGAAACAATACCTACCGCATCTCATTCACAAGCGTGCGCCGGCCTTTGCCATCGACTTCGATGCGCAATATTCTGGGGTCCATGGGCACGGATGGTGGTCGAGGGGCGCGCTGACCGGCCACTGCGGTTGGAAGGTTGATTGTAACTGTTTTATCTTCGCCACTTGTGACGGGCAGGTTTCCATGCAAGTAACACTCAAGGTGGGGCGCGAGACTTTCAGTAACGGCTATCAGCTCGCGGTGAGGGCAGGTCAGAGTTGAAATTAACCCGGTGTCGTTGTCGATCTCGACAAACTTGATTCCCTCCGGAGACTCAAAACCTCTGCCACCAAGCTCAGGTCGCCGAGCAACCGCGGAGTTCATGAACTCTGCCCATACGGGTAGTGCGGCTGTCGCTCCGGTGAGACCCAGTTGTTTATTGTCGTCAAATCCGATCCAGACGGCGCAAACCAGATTCGGCGTGTAGCCCACAAACCAGCCGTCGCGAGATGTGCCTGTCTTGCCCGCGATCGCGGCGCCTTTCACCGCTCCACGTGCTACTCGCGCAGTGCCATGGTCGACGACAGCGGAAAGCATATTCGTGATCATGTAGGCTGTTGTCGGACTTATCACTTGCGAAGCCTGGCCTTCGCCGCCGCTCGACGTCTCGGGTTGGTCGGAAATACCGGAAATTACTTTTGGCTCTACACGACGGCCGCCGTTAACGAAGGTCGCGTATGCCCCCGCAAGCTGGAGCGGAGTAACCTCGCTGGTACCCAGCGCCAGAGCCGGATATCGCTGCGGCTTTGGCAGTCCAAATCTTGCCGAAAGATTTGCTATGCGTGCGAGGCCAGTTTGCATGGCCACGGCCACTGTTACGGTGTTCAGTGAATTCACCAGGCCTGCGCGCATTGTCACATCGCGCATCGAATAACCGCCCCCGAAATTTAATGGTCGGTAGGTCTTATTCCCATCATAAACGAATTCGCATGGCGCGTCGGTAAACATCGTCATCGGGGACATTCCGTCCTCTAACGCCGCGGCATATACAAACGGCTTGAAAGTCGAACCAGGTTGACGATGAGCATCGGTGGCGCGATTCAATTGTGAACTGGCGTAATCGCGACCTCCAACCATGGCCAGGACATTTCCGCTGTGAGGATCGAGCGCCACCAACGCAACCTGCGGTTTCGCCGCCGCGTTCTTATAAACCGTATCGAGACGATCGAGCTGTCGCTTGAGAGCGGCTTCCGCCAGTTTCTGCAAATCGAGATCGATTGTCGTGTAAACCCTTTGCTCGTCATCGGAAATCGCGAATTGTGACTCCGCCACGCGATTTACGTAGTCAACGAAATACGGGGCGAGCGAGTCCAGATTCTCAGTGGGGGCCGGGTTGATTGTTTCGTTCTCAGCTGTGCTGGCCTGGTCAGCAGTAATCCAGCTCTCATGCACCATTGCTGCCAGCACAAGATTTCGACGCTCTCGTGCGGCAGCCGGATGTCGCACGGGTGAATAACGTGAAGGCCCCTGGATCATTCCGGCGACGGTGGCTGCTTCCGTGAGTGAGAGGTCTTTCGGTTCTTTGCCAAAGTACACATGCGATGCTTGTTCGATCCCTCGCACTGCCACATCTCCACGTTGGCCCAGAAAGATCTCATTGCAATAGAGAGCGAAGATATCCTGTTTTGAGAGCCGGCGCTCGAGCGCGAAAGCCAGCATCGCCTCAGCATACTTGCGTCGAAGGGTTTTCTCGGATGAAAGATATGTGTTCTTGACGAGCTGTTGCGTGATAGTGGAACCGCCCTGGCCGATGCGCTCGTCACCGGCATTTCTTAATACCGCGCGAGCCACTCCGAAGAGGTCCAGACCCGGATGTTCGAAGAAGCGACGGTCTTCGATTGAAAGGATCGCGTGTACGAAGACCGGGGGAATTTCGTTGTAAGAAAGGGTGCGGCGCTGGCCCGTCTTGACCAGAACATCGTTTGTCAGTACTTCCGGCTCGAGCGTAAACGAATCGAGATGAGCACCATCCGTCTTCAAACCAACGATTCGGCTCTTATCGTCGAAGATGACGTGAACGGGGGCAACACCCACAGATCCCGGCGCTGTTGTTGGACGGATCTCAATCTCTTGATCGAATCGGTTGAAACTGCCACTCCAAACATCACTGCCACGCGACTCGACGTAACCAGCCCGTTGCAGCTTCAGTACAACTTCGTTAAGCGACACCCCCTGGCCGGCCCGAAGAGTTGTGGGTGCGGCATAGAGTCCCGGCCGGCTGGTGAGATATCCACGAGCAAGTCGAGCATCAATGATTTGAGAGTAGTAATTGTAGGATCGGCGCAGCGAGTAGCCACTGACGATGAGAGCGATGGCAAAGATAGACACGAGCGAGCGAAAGATAATCCAATGCTCGCCAAACACAGCACTACGAACTGCAACCAGGAATCGACGCGCGATTTTTCGGGGCGAAAAACGGCCGCGACGATCGGGGACCGATGTGACCTCGATAGTCATGGAAAAGTAGAGAAAACCCTGCTCCGACTCTCGCCGGCTACCCTTCAGTGGTTCAGATCTGTATGCGTCTTATAAATTGCGAATCGGTGGGAGTTCGTAATTATTTTTTCTTGCGGAAGCGGATGCTTAAGCATGAACTGTTCGTCAAGCGTTATTGCCTTGAATGGCGCAACGAGGAAAGCCGTTAAAACGGTTTCCACTCATCCTCGAGCTCACACCCGGCTGAAGCCGGGTGTGAATGAAAGAGAACATAAGAAGTTAGAACCCCTTTCCCCAATAGACTTCTTGCGTGAGGATTTTCAGGCTTGTTTCTCGTGCGGCGGCTCACTCAGCCCCTGAACCTACTACTTTGTAAGGCTTTTCGACGCCGAAACTGGTACCAGCGGGGGATGGCTTCTTGCGCCATCTCGATCAATCGTCGAATTTCGGGAATGCTTTCTCGTCCGGCTTCATAACCCGCATCCATTAACTCTTCAGCGCGCGCCATCTCGTCCCAGCGTATGTGGCCGACGAGGGGTTTGACTACGCAATCTGCCTGCTGCAGTTGATGGAGGGTCGCAGTTTTCTGCACCAGCATCATCGATTGCAGCAACACGCCGATGACCGAGGTCGGACCGAGGAACTTCGCGCCTTCCGCATTAACATCCACGGCGACCACGATGTCCGATTCCAGCGAGCGCGCCACGACTGCCGGTACGGTTGCGACCAGACCGCCATCGACGAGCAGGCGGCCCGTTTCATCGATGACGGGAACATACCAGCCTGGAATTGCGCAACTCGCGCGAATCGCGAACGGTAAGTCGCCCTGATCCCGCATCACGACTGCCTTCCCCGACTGAAGATCCGTGGCGACCACCGCCAGTGGAATGGGCAGATCCTCAAAACGGGTTATCGGTAATCGCGCTCGCAAATATTGCTCGAGACGTTCATTGCTTTGAACGCCAAGCCGAGACATCGTCATCCGTCCGATGTCGCGCCAGCGAAGACTCCGACCCAAAGTCTCAATCTCAGACAGCGGCATGCCCGAGGCCATTGCACCACCAACCAGCGATCCTGCGGAAGTTCCGGCAATACAGTCGATGGGAATGTGATTCTCTATTAATGCACGTAGAACCCCAACGTGAGCGATGCCTCGGGCCGCGCCTCCAGAAAGCGCAAGACCAACGCGGGGAAATTTTGTTTGACTACGGGAGGGCATGACGAAAAAAGTCTTGGAGTCTGGAGTCTTGGAGTCTTGAAGTCTGAGCTCCTAGAGCGCCGTCTTCTTGACTCCAAGACTCCAAGACTTCTCCAGACTTCAAGACTTCTTTAGACCGGGTTTAGTGTAACTATTTCGGCTCGCTCTCGTGCGGCGTCGAGGAACTTGTCGGTGTCTGACTCAATTTTCGCCTCGGTCAGTATCTTTTCAATCTCGTCATGTACTTCTTCGAGAGTAGGCACAACACGTCCGGGACTCCGGGTGCGAAAACGTGGAACGTAGACATCGCGATAGTAATCAGCGATCTCTTTTTGCGAAATGATCACAAAATTGCGGAAGCGGAAATCCAAATACTTTTCGATCCGCAATCGCTGTTCAACGATCTCGTCCAGCTTCTCGCTGGTTAAACCCACCTTAATGCTTCGTTGCTGAAATTGGCCTGGTGGGAACGACTTTACCAGCTCATCTCGCGCTTTTTTTACTTCCTCCGGGCTTGGTCCGATTGTCGGCAGTTTCTGTGCCTCCTGGAGAATCAAACGCTGGTCGATCAGCAGGTGTAGCGCGTGGTTGAGTTGTTCAGAACTGGGATTGTCCAATGGTGTATCAGGCTGTAAGGCAAGCTGCCAGAGAATATCGGAATACGTTATCAAACAAATCTGCTTACAATCTGGTTCCACGCCGGCATTCACCGTGGCGACCATCTTATCGACAACCTCCTGGGCATTGCATAAGCGCAGGGAGGAAAGGGAAAACAGACAAACAGGAAATAACAAGAAGAGTAGAATTGCCGGCCGAGCAAAGATACTCCCGACAAAACAGTGCCGAACGCCTGCCGCTCCTCTTAATCTCTTCATTAAATCTACCCTCCCCTTTTTCCTTTTCCCTCTTTCCCTGTTTTCCCTGCTTCTAGAACGTTTGCGTGATCCGGAACTGTAATTGGGCGCGACCAAGTCGATAGATCGCAGGCGTGCCATCAAACTTTATGCCGTCTGGACCTCGTTGCGGAATCAGAAACTCGGGGGGATTTAGCAAGAATCCATAGTCCACAGCAAGCGCCCCCCCAAGCGGAGTTTGAATTCTGAAACCCAGTCCAACCGTGTTGCTCCAGTGGGCGCGCAGGTTCGCCGCATCGATTGCTGCCAGCACGTCTCCCGCTGGCACCGGCGTGTTGTCCTTCTTGCCGAACAGATCTCCGACGCGGCGGAACACATTGCCACCGTCGTAGAAGGGAACCGCTTGCAGGGATTTTCCGAGCGGAATGCGGGCTTCGAGATTCACCACAGCCAGCGCATTTCCGCCTACCGGGACGGTGAACGGATTCAACGTAACCAGGTTTCCGTTTTGATCACGGAACTTGCCCACGGGAATAATCACTTGTCGCGGGCCGGCTTCTTCATATCTGAAACCGCGCAACGTAGTCGAGCCGCCGGAAAAGAATCGTTCGCTGATCGGCAACGTAAGGTCTATCTCATCAATCGTTCCATTACCGTCCCGGTCGCGGGGATTAAACAGATTGGCGAGTCCAAGCGTGACATTTCCAGCGAAGACGGTGTTTCTCAGGCTGTTGACTTTGTAGTAACGGCGGTAAGTAGTCTGGAACCGGTTGAATGAGAGATTACCGCCGAGTTGCCTCAACGCGACAGCATAGTCGATTGTTAGAAACTCCCCGCGAGTTGCATCCACCTGATTGTATCTGCAAACCTCGCCCAAGGCGCCTGGCTGGTCATCGTCCGTGGCCGCACGTCTGACGTTGAGCAGACCACGCTCGCATCGTTCGCGTGTGTCGCGTACGAAAGAACCGCCGAAGCGAGACAAACGCACCACGCGATCCGGCTGTAGGATTGGTCTAATGAGCAGGCTCTGAAGATTGAACAGACGAACATCTTCATAGCTATAGCGCGCAAAAACAATCGAGTGTGTTTTCTGACTGAGAATGCGCTGAGTTTCCGCGGCCACGGTGAACCGATTAATCGTGGGCTCTCCAGCAGGATTACCCAACAAATCGATAGGATTCCCATTTTCATCCAAACGCTGAACGATACCCATCGTGCCGCGATCGATTGCCGAGCGGAAGAACCTCGTGACCGTCGAATCTCTCGTGTAATCGACGGACAAGCTTAGTGGCGCAAACTCGTGCTTACCATACCGAGCAAAACGCGGATCAAGATACTCGAATCGCAGGCGCTGCGTACGTTGGCTGGCTCGCAAACGCATAGCAGCCTGGCGCAGCTTGTTTTGGAAGTTAATATTACTGATTTCCAGTAGACCAAGCGCGCCGGTATCCGTCGAAAAACCGCCACCATAGTCAATTACCCGCGGCTTTTTCTCCTCGACATCAATGATGATGTCGCTCTTTCTGAAGCCCCCGCTCGTTTCCCCGGCGGGCTCTGAACGAATGATTACCTGTCGATAGGCATCCGTCAGATATAGCTCGCGCTCGGCATCCGCAATACGATCGGAGCGCAGCAAGTCGCCTTCAGCAAGGGGAATTGTACGCAAGATCGCGTCGCGTTTTGTTTGTTGCGTCTTCGCGTCGCCGGTTACTCCATTGATCAGGATACGGTTTATGAAGACCTTATCGCCCTCGTTGGTAATCGAGTAGATGAGCCGGACCTGATCTTCCTCGCCCTTCTTCGGCAGCTCAACCACAGAGAATTCGAGTTGGGCGTTCACGTAACCTTCACTGGCGTATAGTGCCCGGACACGTTCAGCATCGAATCGGGCTTGTGAGCGTGAGAACGGCGAGCCAATCACAATCTTCAACTCATCACGAATGCGCTGTTCGGTATATATCTTATTTCCGCGCACCTCCAGTCCTGCGATCCGAGTCAGGGGCCCCTCTTCTACCTGGAAAGTTATAATCAGGTTTTCGCCGTTTAGCGAGACGCCCTGCAGTACGGTCGCCCTGGCTTTGCGATAACCGAGATCCTTCATGAGTGCTTCCACCGTTCGGCGGTCTTGTTCAAGAAGTGCCAGGCTGGTGTACCCGCGCCCATAGCCAAAGAAAGGTATTAATCCGAGAGCACTTGCCTTTCGGGATCTCAAATCATTGGCAATATCCGCATAGGCAATTTTGTTAGTCCCCGTGATACGAATATCAGCCAGATGAAAGCGGCGGCCTTGTTCAACTGTGTAGGTGATGAAGACCGTGGCCCCGCTGAGGGCAGCCGGATTTACGTTTTGACAGGTTTCCTCAGTCCCGTTTGGCCCCAGCTCAGGCGGTGCCGGTGTGACAGTGCAGACGTTAGTGATCTCAGTGAAGAAATAGCCTTGCTCCTGCAACCTGTTTTTTAACCGCCGCGCACCTTCTACAATGGCCGAGAAATCGATCGTGCCTTCGCGCACTACCGGAAATAGTTCCCGCTTCCTTTTATCGCTCAGGACATAACCCTTGATGTCGACTTTCACGTGAGGTCCGACCTTGCCAGTTATGGTGATGGAGATGCGATTCCGCTCGGCGTCGCGTTGAACTTTCGGTTCGTCTAACTGCGGTGTGAGATAGCCCAGTGCAATTATTGCTTCGCGAATGCGTTTAACATCCTCAGCCAGAGCCTCCCGGGTGAAGGGGGTCTCTGGTTGCAGCTTCAGCAGCGGGCGGATAGGCGCCGGATCAAACCCAACAATATCTATATTGAAGCCGCCGACTCGCGACTGCTCCCCCGGGACAATGCGGTAAGTAACGGTGGCGCGAGTGCCCGATTCGTCGAGCTCTTCAATCGGTTCGACGGTGGCGTTGAAGTACCCGCGGTCTCGCAAATAGACCTGAATCTCGTCGGCATGGCGACTTATCAGCTGCTTTGAAAATCGAGCGCCCGGTTGGAGGAGGATTAGCCGGGCGCGTAATTCGTCCTCGGAAATCGGCGTGCCGGTGATCGGACCCAATTCGATTTTGACGGCCGCAATTATCACTTGCCGCTGAATGACAAAACGGAGGCGAATGGGACCCGTCTTATTTGCAGTTAGATCGAAAACTTCTACGCGCGCATTTGCCACGCGACCTGAGTCAAACAAAGCCTGAAGAGAATCACGCACTCGCACCGCTGAGAATTCGCTGTTGGGAACTATTTTCAGGAGGGAAAAAAACTCTGCCTCGGCCGCTGGATCAGGTGGCGAGTTTTCGAGAGTGACATCAATAGTAGCGATGGGCCGCCCTTCATAATCCCCTACGGGAGCGTCGGCAAGCACGCTCGAAAGCGGCGCTAAGCAAACCCATACTAGCGCCAGAACGAAAGACGACCTAAGCAAACGGCGACAGGACAGTAAGCGAAGTTCGGATTTTCTTCCGAGGATCGTCTCCCGCACTCCGACGTCGGCTTCCAGCCGCCGCTGATTCCGCTTGTTCTGTCCCATGCTCAGAACCGTTTCCTGAACCTGATCTCAAAACTGAAACTGTTGTTGCGCGTGCTGAGTTCCCTGGTAGACGCCTGCTCGTATTGCGCAACAAAAGAGAGCCGGTCTGAGACCCGGTATTCGAGGGCCAGGATCTGATTCGGGTCAGATGCAACGTTGGTGGAATAGGTAACCGATAGTTCTTTGCTGATTCGCTTGCCGACGGTCAGGCGCGCGGCGGGACTTGAACCTGTGCGACCGAGGACAGGATTTATCTCGAACCGTGTCAGACCAAAGAGTCTATTTGTCGCCCTCTGGGCGGGTGCGTTAATAAGGGCATCGGTCAATAGACTTGTTGCCGTACCGATACCCGATTGCGACAGCACCGAGGCGCTGGTGTCCGTAGACGAAAGCTGACCGGTCGTGATCAGAGAAACGACATCTGCTTGTGGAAGCGACGGCTCAGAACGCACTACAGCCTGCGGCTGTGAGAGCGGCCCGGTCAGGCTCACTACCACCCGGTAACCACGAATTTCGGTTTCTCCCTGGATGTTAATTACCGGGTCGGCTCCGCGAATCGCGGGCAGGTCCATCAACGCGCGGGTGATCTCGTAGCGATCGTTCCGAAAGTTTAACGTGCCGCTGGTGGCCGTGATTCTTCCGGAGATGATTGGGTCCTTAACCGGCCCATTTAGCAGCAAAGAAACAGAGCCGACCAGATCCGCGAGATTATTCCTTACTACCAGGGCGTTGCGACCTTCCACTTTCAAGTCGCTGAATAATGCTGTGCGGGTGAGTTCGATCTCGCCTCCCTCCTCAATTGATTCCTGGCGACGAAAGTTGATCAGGTCCGTCAATTCAATATCTTGTGTGTATTCGGTGCGTCGCAAGTTAACAATGCCGCTGATAAGCTGTTCGCGCGCGGTACCCTTGAACTCGATGTCGGCATCGAACGTGGAGTGAAAGTTTTCGGGGAACGGCGCCGTCACGTTTTCGCCGTGAACATTGATTAGGAATCGCGCGACGGTGAAGCCCTCGAGCAGTGCTCCACCAGAAGCTTTCAAGCGCCCGCCGCCAAGGGTGCCAGTCGCCGAATCAATCTGTATCTGGTTCGCGTTAAATCGTAAGGCTGCGTTCAGGTTAGCAATGCTCCAACTCTCGTTGCCCAACAGCAGGGTTACCGACGCGCCGGCAAGTGAGGCCGTGCCATTTAATCGGGGCTGAGCAAAGTTGCCGGCGACGCGAATCGCGACTTCTGCTGTTCCTGAAGAGAAAAAGTCAGGCGACAGGCCATTGAGCACACGCAAATTCAAACGGCCGTCAATCCTCAGAGCTTCTCTGCCGCCTGGTCCAATAGCCAGGGTGCCATCCAAAACTACATTTGTTCCAGGACCGGTAAACTGGGTCTGGTCAAAGGAGATCTCACTTCCAGAAATCTTTACTGTAAATGGCGTCGTGGCATTAAGTTGAAGATCTTCCGCGCGGAATCCCAATTCCGTGAAGGTGGCCGTTCCTTGCAATCCTTCGGTTGAGAAATAGCCATCTTCATCCAACAAATAACCATTTGCCTTCACGGTGCCGGATGCGCGGCCCGTTAGCGTAACCGTACTCTGGGGCACCGCGATGCCCAGCAGAGTTGTTAAGTCGGCGTTGTTGAATGTGGTCTCGATATTTGCCGCCAGGCGTGGATCGGCCAGATTCACTTGAGCCGAGACCACCTGGGGGGATCCCAGGACTCCGGTTGTCAGACTTAGGCTCAGTTGCTTGTTCTCAGTTCGCCCTGTCAAGGCCACCGTCCCTAATGAGCGTCCGTTGAGCATGACATTGCGGGCCTGGCCATCGAAAGTAACTTCGTAGGCGGAGAAGTCTTTGGCAGAAACGTTGCCCTTGATATGCGCTGTGAGATCGGCTACCCCGGTTAAGCTTGCTAATGCCGGCTTGTTCGCGATGGCCGCCAGACGAGCTAACTGAATTCCTTCAGTGCGGGTTTCCACGTCAAACGCCTTGGTCGTTGTGTCGATGGTTCCAGTGGCAACTATGTGACCTCCCGCAAGTCGCGCGTCGACGTTCTCAATCCTCACAGTCGATCCACTGAAGGTCGCCCTGGCAACAAGCCCTTCGAGTGGTTCACCAGCCAACCGACCCGGTCCGGAACGGATGTCCGCGCTGCCAGTCATCGCATCTGGTATGCCTGAGATTTTGATCTCGCCGGATAAATCTGCCTGCGTATCGCGCAGTTGTTCGCGTAGGTCTTTGTTTAGTGGCAGCGCGGCAATGAGAGTGGCCGCATTGGCTCTGTCGAGCGTAGCCTCTAAAGTTATGTTGGAGTTTGATGGGCGCGGAGCAGTCAACGAAAACTGGATTCCGCCGCCGTCTTTTTCCGCCAGGCGACCATTCGCGACGCGCAGGTCCGTTGCCGTCATGGCTACAGTGGCCGATAACGAACCTAACTCGTTACCGTTGATCAGCAGCGATCCAAGCGAGACCCGACCGTTAACCTCGGGCGAGTCAAGTTTCCCTTTTAACGTTCCATTGAAGGAGAGTTCGCCTGCCAGACCAACGCCGGAACTGCTGATTTGTTCACTAAGATCACCCAACACTCCTGAATCCACGACCAGCGCCTGGAGTTCGGTAGCATCGGTTGACGAGAGATCAACCTGCAGGTTCGAATCTCCTGTGAAGGAAAACTGTCCTGTTGCCATCAGTTTGCTTGCCGCTGTTTGCAAGTCGGCTCGTTCTAGCTGGAAGAGGCCACGGTTCGCTCGCAGCATGACGTCGCCAGAGATAGGAATAGAGCCCGAGTCACCGGTTTCTGGCTTAACATGTGTCGTGAGGGTTCCCGATGCTTGCTTGAAATCTGTACCCGGAAATGACAGATCCACGGTGCCACTCGCGCGTCCGCTAAGGGGTACAGCGGCCTTAGCAAAAGCGGCGAGTGGTCCGGCCAAATCCAGTTCGCTAAACTGCGCGGCGATACTCGACTGGCTGCCCTTCGCGATCGCAATTCTGGCATTACCACTTGCGCGTCCTTTGAAGATGTCAGCCGTAAAGTCATTCAGTTGGATCTCGGTATTAGTGGCAACCAGATGGGCTCGCGCCTGGCCCATGTTCATTCGCCCCAGCACACCGCCGCCCAGACTCAAGTCGGCGCTCGCACGGTAACGACCCGAGGGCTCGACCACAAATACCGGCTTGGTAAGCTTAACGTTCTCTGCCTGGCCATCGGCAACTTTTACAGTGCCCGCGTCAATATCAGCAGTAGAACCCTCGATCCGGCCTGAACGGATTGATAAGCGCACACCTGCAATGTTGAGACTGCCGATCTCGGCTCCGGCAGCCGTTGCGGCGCCAACCTTAACTTCCTTTACGACAACGCTGCTGACGCCCTGGCGGCTGACAACATCGATCTTGTTCGCAGTAACTCCGTTTACTCGAGTTTTTGCAGCAGTTATCGTCCCTGCTTTAACACTTGAGATAGTGGCCGTGGTTTGGTTGTTCTCATTTCGCAGGCGCAAGTCTGAAGCCGCGATCCCATTCACGTTCGCGCTCGAAGATCGCAAGTTTTGTGCGGTAAACTGGCTCGACGAAGCGGTGAGTAGGCGGTCTTTCATTTCGGCGCGGGCATCGTGCAGGATTAGACCGGCGATGGTCGTGCCGTAACTTTTCTCTGCAGCCGCGCGCAACTCTCCCACCCAGCGAAAGTCAGTACCTGTACCGATTACCCGACCAGCCAGTTGGACCGCACTCAATTGAAAATCTCCTGCACTCAAGAGCTCGGCTACGGCGCGTCCGGTTGCGTCATAAGTCTTTCCCTGGCCCGTCGTCGTGGCAGTTACGTTCAATCCTTGCAAACGCACGCCATCAGCCGCCAGAGCGTCTGACTTAATAGTTCCTTCGACTTTGTACTTATCACCCTCGCCTGTGACTGTGCCGGCAAAGTTTCCCGCCCCGCGCAAAGCGGCCTGCGGTTGGAGCACCTCAGAAAGCTGCGTAAGGTCAACTGACGAGGTCACGTTCAGCTGGTAGTGAAGGGCACGCCAATCGTCCATCGTCCCTTGCAGCCGTGCTTCTAGTACGGGTGAGTGCAGCACAAGCTCATGGATTTCTGCCCTGGTCTGATTTATGCGGCCCTTCGCTTGAAGGTCTATATTATTTACCGGACGGCCATCGTAGGTGAAGGTCGAATTACTGAGGGTGAGCGTAACAGTGTTCATCCAGCTTGCAGCCGGCGCATTTGGATCGTCTGGTTGTACCGTCGCCTGGAGGTTGCGCGCTTCGCCGGAGATTTCATGGCGCGCATCGCCGTAGTGGATCACACCATTTTGAATCTCGACATGCGCTGTCGAATAGGCGAACAGAATTCTGGCGTTTGGTTCGGGCGGGGGAATGTGGATGTTGCGAAAATTTGAGCGGCCCTGTTCATCGAATGTCGCCCAGGCTTCGAACCCTTCGACCTTGAGATCCTTCAGGTTGATGTTTCGTCGCAGATTAAGGGCATAAAGATCTTCTATTCGGACAGTCGCCAGCAACCGATCAATCTTTCCGAGTTTATCTCCGGTCTGCCCGTCGTAGAGCTCGACGCCGAGCATTTCAACTGTCTGAGGGGTAAACGCCGTGTGGAAATCTTTGATCTCGGCGCGAATCCCGTAATTAGCAAACGTGTTCTTAATTTGGCCCGCAACGTAACGATCTACATAACCAAGCCGGTATATGAGTAGCAAGAGAAAGACAAGGGCGACAGTACCCACCCCCGCGAGGATGAGGACAATGAAGGCGTTTCGGCGGTTGATATACCGGCGGCGCCTCCGAGGCGGACGGGTCGCTCCCGGGGGAACCCTGTTCTCAGTCTCTCCCTGCCTATCGTCTGGCTGTTTATCCAAACGGTTTTCGCGGTCGTCTACACTCATAACTCACAGCCGCAACATGCGGCTTAAGAACAAATCGAATTCGGGAGGGAGAGCCTGCGAGAAGCGAAGCCTTTCGACAGAAAGAGGGAAGATAAAGTCTCAATGACCCGGAACTCAAGCTGACAGATGGCCCAAACGCTCAGTGGCGTTGCTCTCTGGTCTCCGTAAGCGGCAATTTCTCGACCGTTGACGAGTCCTTAAGATGCGCGGGCTCACCCAGGCGTACATTACCGACGACTTTGAGCTCAAAACCTTCGAGGGCTGCTACTTTGGGGGGATGATTTGTAAGCAATAGAATGCGACGAAGACCGAGGTCGTGAAGTATCTGCGCGCCAACACCATAATCACGACTGACACCATATCCGGTTTCCATGCTTGCTTCTTTCTTAGTAACTTTCCGCTCCTGCATTAATGCATAGGTTCGCAGTTGGTTGACCAAATCCAAGCTGTGTTCGCGTTGGCGTAGATAGAGCACCACTCCCTGACCCGCGGCGGCAATCTTTTCCAGCGCGGTATGCAACTGGAAACCTGTGTCGTCGATCAACGAGCCAAACATATCACACGTGACATTTTCAGTGTGGACGCGAACCAAAACCGGATCAGAAGCTCTAACGTCGCCCATCACCATGGCCAGATGCACGTCACCGTTAATGATGTTTTCGTAAGCTACGGCGCGAAACGTCCCGTAAACGGTTGGCAGATCCGTTTCAACCACCCGACGAACGAGCATCTCTTTGCTGATTCGGTACCTTACAAGATCGGCGACGGTGATCATTTTCAGTCCATGGACCACCGCAAACTCGCGAAGCTCCGGCAACCTAGCCATGGAGCCGTCTTCGTTCATGATTTCGCAGATAACACCCGCCGGATACAGACCGGCCAGGCGCGCGATATCGACGCTCGCTTCCGTCTGACCGGGACGAACGAGGACGCCGCCGGCCTTTGCGCGCAACGGGAAAATGTGTCCGGGTCGCGAGAGGTCCTGCGGTCTTGTTTTGGGATCGACGGCAGTAAGGATGGTCGTAGCCCGATCGGCAGCGGAGATGCCTGTAGTAACGCCTTTTCGGCCATCAATCGAGACCGTAAAAGCGGTACCGAGAAAAGAAGTATTGTCGGCCACCTGCGTCGTCAAATGCAGTTCGTCACAACGCTCCTCAGTTAACGGCAAGCAGATCAGGCCGCGCGCGTATCGCGCCATAAAGTTGATCAGCTCGGGCGTCACCTTCTCTGCCGCACAGACAAGATCACCTTCATTCTCGCGATCTTCGTCATCAACGATGATTATCATTCGCCCTTCACGAATATCTGCAGCGGCGGCTTCAATACAGGAAAAAGGCATAAGGAATTTTCGATTTCAGATTGCGGATTTCAGATTGGGAGGACTGCCGACGCTACCAATCTGCCCCAAAATCAAATCTGGGCAATCCCAAGTTGGAAAACGGTTACCGCTTACCAAGTTCTTCACTCCACAGGAGTCACTCCATCAGGAGTGAGTTCACCCCGGTAGGGGTGCCATGTTTATAGCTCAAAGGACCGAGACCCTCCGGCGCGGTTCGGAGGGGCGGAACTCAACTTGACAAGTACCAATCTAGTTTCATTCCGCCCCCTCCGAACCGCGCCCGGGGCCCCCTTAGGTACCGGTCTATAAACATCTCACCCCTAGCGGGGTCAAACCACCCTCTTCTTGCGGTGCTTTCTCCTGATATCACAATCGCTGTCGGGCCGCCTCATCGGACCGTGGCAAGCGTGATGCCTGGAATGGTATTTCTGAGTTTTCACTCAGTCTCGGTAGGGGGGTGAGTTCTGCGCGCAGTCTCTAGTGTCGCGCATCATAAACCTGCGGACTAACATTTCGCCACTGCGTTGTGCGTTTTGGATACGGGCTTTGGCGTCTGGGTTTCCAGATTCTTTCTGATGCGTGCCGATTCTTCGGCAGTATTCGAAACTATTTCATTTAGCTTTGGTCGTTTTCGCCGTGGATTCGACGAAGAGGTTTGGCATAACCGACATCGTCTTCTTACCGGTGCTTGAGCCTTAAAAGGCGATGATGTCCTTCATCATCAGTGAAGTACAAGTCGTCTCAGTTTTTTTCCTTCAATCTGCCACTCTCTGCCAGGATCCGCTCGACGTACTTGGCGATAATGTCGACCTCGAGATTTACCGGATCTCCGGGTTTGAGCTGCGACAAGTTTGTCAGCTCCCAGGTTTTGGGAATGATGGCCACCTCAAAAAACTGATCGGTCAAACCCGCAATGGTCAGGCTTATACCCTCGACCGCAACCGAGCCTTTAAATACGAGATGATATGGCCACCCAGACGTGTTGCCGGCGTTACAGCGCGTTCTAGATTGACGGGAGTCCCGGCGCGAAGTCGGCCGAGGGTTGAACGCTCAAGCGTTTCGCGCGAGCAGTCTGCGGCAAAGGAATGTCGGGTAATGTCGAGGGCGGTCAAGCAAACACCATTGACGGCCAGCGAATCCCCTTCATTTGCATCGGCCGTTACGGTATGTGCCTCGATTACGATGCGCGCGTCTTCGCCGCGCGGTTCGATGTCGCGCACCCGGCCTAGTTCTTCGATGATTCCGGTAAACATAAGAGAATTTCGGATTGCGGATTTCGGATTGTGGATTTCCGGTTTGTGTTAACGCAAAAACCTGATTACCAACCAATAAACCAATGCGATCAGCAGGCCAACAAGCACCGGCACCAGACTGAAAAGCAAGATCCAGACCGGCTCGCGTTTGAAGGAGAATCTAATCAAGTTCATAACGATAATCTCATCAGATTTGAGATTATTTGAGATCCCAGATAATCCCAGATCTCAGATCTGAGATCTGAGATCTGAGATCATTTTCCGAGATCCGAGTCTTGCTCGAATCTCGTCCATCATTCTCTCAAGCACCTGCTCAATCGTTAGTCCTGAAGAATCTATCACGATCGCGTCGTCTGCGATTTTGAGCGGCGAGTCCACGCGTGTCGAATCGCGTCTGTCGCGTTCAGCCATCTCAGCAAACGTTTCGGCCAAAGAGACTTCGGGGTGTTGAACCCTTTCCTCCTGGAAGCGACGTTGCGCGCGTTCGTCCGGAGTCGCGGTGAGAAAAAACTTAACGTCGGCGTCCGGAAAAACGACTGTCCCAATATCGCGTCCGTTTAGAACGGCGCCGCGGCTACCCATTTCCTGCTGGCGCGCCACCATTGCCCGTCTCACTGCCGGGATGGTGGACACAACGGATGACATTTGCGTTACTGCCTCACTCCGAATTTCCTCGCTGACGTCGCGCCCGTTCAGCATTACTTTCAGTGCGTCGGGACTGCCTTCGAGATCGATATCCAGCTTGTTTGCAAGAGAAGCAATCGACTCAACATCAGTGCCATCGAGGCCCGACTCCATCACTGCGAGAGCTACTGCTCGATACATCGAGCCCGTATCGAGGTACAGTAGATTAAGTTCGCGCGCGAGCAGACGCCCCAAAGTCGATTTGCCTGATCCGGACGGTCCGTCGATAGCGATGATCATCACTACACAAAAGCGACAAACACTTCATTGGAAAGCAATGCCCCGGCCCGTGTGAGTTTTATCGAGTCTCCGTGGACCTCGAGTAAACCGGCTTCGCAAAATCTAGTCACGTCTTCGCGGTGCTCTTCATAGAAATCGGCGCCAAACAACTCCTGATAATCTCGCATGCTGAAGCCTTTCATCAGGCGCAACCCGAGGAAGACAGTTTCCGCCCGCCGGTCGTGATCGTTCAAATCCCATAACTGCGTAATCGGTGATTTGCCTGCTTCGATCAGCTCGACATAACGGTTGATGTCGCGTTCATTGGCCCAGCGTCGGAGGTGGCCATCGTACGAATGTGCAGAGCACCCAAAACCGTAATAAGGCGCTCCGGTCCAGTATTTGGTGTTATGGCGCGACTCGAAACCTGGCTGACAGAGATTAGAGATCTCGTAATGTTCATACCCGGCCTTACAACTTTCTTCGAGCATCACCTCGTACATGGAAGCGGCCAGATCATCATCGGGTATTGGCTGTCGGCCTTGCTTGATTTGCTCCGCCAACGGCGTGCCCTGATGAACTTCAAGCAGGTAGAACGACAGATGCTCTGGCCGCAGGCTGAGGGCTTCCTCGATGTTTCTCCGCCAGCCTTCAAGCGTTTGTTTCGGCAGACCAGCAATAAGATCGAAGTTGACATTTTGAAATCCGGCTTTCCGCAAATCGCGGAACGTTTGTCGCGTCTCGGCGGCAGTGTGTGAACGTCCCAGCTTTGCCAGCTCGAGATCATTAAACGTCTGAGCACCAAAACTCGCCCGATTAACCCCCAGGCTTCTAAAGCCACGAATCGTTTCGATTGAGAGGCTTCCCGGATTAATCTCCATCGTAATTTCCGCATCAGTCGCGACGGTGAAGCGACTGCAAACCACGGTCAAAAGCTGGTCCAACTGGTCAGGTAAAAGCATCGATGGAGTTCCGCCACCGAAGTAGATGGTGTCCACCCTTAACGGCGGATCAACTTGCTGCCACTCCTCGATCTCTTTGCTAATTGCGCGGACGTATCTAGCGGCCAGTTGATCCTGATAAATGCCGGTGGCGAAATCGCAATAAGAACAGCGCGAGCGACAGAAAGGGATGTGAACGTAAACGCCTGCTGGAGTCATGTATTTTGTGTGGCCCAAATTATAACATGCACGATTCTCAGACTGACTTCATTCACCTTCAGCGAATAAATCGGTCCGATGCAAAACCATCAATGTTGTCCTGCTCACTTCTCAAAGTGATAGCTCAGCGGCGCCAGAATCTCCGGATTTCCGTAGTGAAGTACGATAATTCGATTCTTGCCAGCGGTTGGACCTCCAAGTGAATTCGCCAATGCGTATCCGAGAATTTGAAGAAAAACCGAGTTTTTGGCAACAAGCCGCGCCATCCTCCGGTTTCTCTCCACGTCGTTTGTCGCTAAGTACACTCCAATTCACCGCTTAGCCTTACTAACCCCCTGTCGTCGATCGCTGGAATAGACGTTGCGTTAATCCGGGTTCATTCCATAAGGCCCGGACGTTTGTTGTTGTCCGCAAGCCCCAAGCAACTATTGAAACGGACACCAAGTTAAGGAGGAGTTTCCATGAGATGTGCATTACGCTTGATAGCGAGCGGGGCGATATTGAGCCTTCTATGTGCAGTATCTGCTTTTGGACAAGCGAGCCAAACAGGAGGCATTACGGGGGTCGTTACGGACCAGGGAGGGGCTCTGGTTACCGGAGCAACAATTGAGGTCATAAACAACAGTACCGGCAAAACAGTGAGGACGGCAACGACCGCGAACGATGGCGGTTTTTCAATTACGCTGCTGACGCCTGGGCTCTATCGGCTGGAAATCACGGCCCACAATTTTAAGAAGGCCGTAGTCACCGATGTCCAGGTAAGAATTGGGGAAACCACACGGCAGGATATGAGCCTCGAGGCTGGGCGGATTGAAGAGACAGTCAATGTCGAGGCAACGCCTACTTTGATTAATCCTTCAAGCGCAACTACCGGTCAACCACTAGACGCGCAGACCTTGAGGACTTTGCCTCTCGCCTCGCCGAATTTCCTGTTTCTGCTCTCGCTTTCCGCCGGCACTGCGAGCGAACCGACGGACGTCCGTAGTGCAGGACGAGGTACCGCTGACGTCAATGTCAACGGACAGAGGACCACCAACAACAGCATCTCGCTGGAAGGGATCAACGTTAACGACTTTAATCTGGCGCATTTTGATACCGTACCACTGCCAAATCCGAGTACGCTTCAGGAAATGAAGGTCTCCACTTCTCTCTATGACGCGTCTCAGGGCAGCAAGGGTGGTGGCGCGCTCGGACTTGTAATCAAATCCGGCTCGAAAGACTATCACTGGGAAGGTTATTGGGCTCATCGTAACGATGCGCTCAACGCAAATGAATGGTTTCGCAATGCGAATGGCGTTAGCAAGCGAGCCCGTCTGCTCCAGAATGTTTTTGGCGGCAGCGGCAGTGGCCCGGTCCCGAAACTTGGTGGCTTCTGGTTTTTCAACTACCAGGGAGTTCGCGCCCGGAATGGTTTGGATCCGAACGGATCGAGTCTTACGCCCACAATCCAGAACTTTCCCACAAATCCTGATGGCACTACATCAGCGGCGTTGATTGCCCCTACTTTCGGTCTGACTGCCGCGCAGATCGATCCGATTGCCATCAACATTCTTAATCAAAGGAGCGACATCTATAGCGGAGCGTTTCTTGTTCCCAGGTCCGGCACTGCCGGATGCAAGTCAGCGACTTCGTTGACAGGCAACTTTACGTGCAGTATTTCGAACGTCGCCCCGATCGAAGACAATCAGTACACGATCAGCTACGACCGGATTATGCGCGATGGCAAGGACAAGATCTCGGGTCGTTGGTTCTGGGACAATGGAGCTGTTGCAAAGCCTTATGGCACCGCCAGCAGCCTTGCGTTTCCCCGTACGGACACGCAACAAAACCGCTTTCTATCAATCACCGAGACTCATATCTTCAGCGCCAGCAAGATAAATGAGCTGCGGCTGGGATACAGTCGTTTCATCTTTGCCAATATTCCCACTGATTCGATTAGCCTGGCGGATATCGGCGCGACCCGCGGAAACAGCAGTCAGTTTCCCGGCATGTATCAGTTCACGATCACCGGTCTCTTCTCAGTGGGAACCGGCGTGAATGATGACCGCGGAACCGTTTCTAACCAGTACAACATTGTGGATACCTTCTCGATGACCAGCGGCAAGCACAGCTTACGCTTTGGTGGCGAGTCCATTCAGTATCAGTTGAATCGCTTCAATAACTTTGCGGTTAGGGGAGCGCTAACAACCGGCAGCACGCCGGCTTCGGGAGGGAATCCGGCCTTCACGGCGTTTCAGAATTTCCTTCAGGGCCGTGTTACCGCAATTCAATCAGCGTTC
>WNFZ01000116.1_pt1 | contig 100672 bp, 89 predicted proteins | sample 5400081 | NCBI WGS metagenome assembly WNFZ01 (sample SAMN13153365, study PRJNA577476) | soil metagenome | isolation source: 80 cm soil or saprolite under grassland replicate 1 | place: USA:California | collected 2016-06-15
ACCGCGCGCCACCCCCGCCGCGACACGCGGGCAGAAGCCATGCCCGCCCGCCATCCGGAAACAGACTCCAGGACACCCACAGGACACTAACGTCGCAACACCCCAGGCAATTACAAACACCTAAAGTCCGTGGTGTTGGACCGATACCTGCGTCAAGCTGCTGCACCCACATAGCCACGCTGGACGCGATCTCCTCCGCGTCCATCACCTCCAGCCAGACCGCCAGCTTCTCCAGTGCCTCTGAGGTGCCGCGATCACGACTGCCGGGCAACGGCAGCAGCAGCCCCGGCCCTCCCGGCTCTCTGCCGCTGGCCGCGGGGACCACGGCCAGGTCCCGCCGGTCCCCTTGAGCGCTGTCGAGGTGACGGTAGCCAGGGCAGTCGGTGAGCAGATCAGCGACGCTGCACTGATACAGCTCGGCAAGCCTGGTCAGGACATCCAGTGACGGGGCGTGGCCGGTCGGGCTGGGCCACAGCTCCCAGTAGGAGAAGTTCTTGAAGGTCTTGGGCTCGGCCGGCCAGCGCTGGTTCCACTCATGAGCTGCCTGGCCCCGACTCCAGCCGTGCGCGAGCCGGAACGCCACCCGGGTGTTGACGCCGTAGCGGACGCGGAACACCTCGGCGACCTCAGCCCATCCCTTGCCCTGCTGGCGCAGTGCCGCTGAAAGCTGAAGCCGTTCCCGGCGAAGACTGCGCACCGTTGTGACCACCGAATACCTCACCCGGAATCAAGGGGCCATCTGACTTCTCCTAAGAAGAAAGATAACGCAAACCCGGGAGCTGCGGAACCTCCCCGTCGAACGGGGAATTATCCCTCCCGAAGATCACTCTGTGAGTGGGTGGCCGCACCGGATATCTGGCGTGATAGTAGATGAGGCCAAGCCGGCCGGAACATTCTGCGGACAAGCGAACCGCACCGTTCTTGACCAGACAGGAAGAGCTGCCATGCGCCCTCGTGCCTTCGGTTATTTTTGCACGCGGCCAGGCCTGGCTGGCCCCGACCAGCGAGCCACCGCCGCCGAGCTGTCGGATTTCGCGGAGTGCCGGGGCTACAACCTAGCGCAAATATTTACCGAGCTTGAAGTACCCGGGTCCTCGGCTTTCGCATTACTGATGGATGCGCTCAGGTCTTGCGGGAACCCGGTAGTAATCGTTCCCGGCATGTGCCACTTCGCGCAGGTTCCTGGGCTGCGCCGGGCAATGAAGGAACACATAGAGCGTGAAACAGGCGCACGCGTCCTGATCATTCACAACGACCGCACAGTCAATCCTGTAGAAGAGAAGGAACAAGCGCACAGTGAATACCGCACCCAGCCACCACGAAGCCAACCATAGCTCCGGGCTCTCCGGTCCCGGCCAGGATGCAGGCCACCTGCCGGCACGGTTCGACCCGGGTGTGGCGCACCCCGCCCGGGTGTACGTGTTCTGGCTGGGCGGCAAAGATCATTATCCGGCCGACCGGGCGGCAGGCCAGGAGGTAGCGCGGCTGCGGCCCGAAGTCGTCGCCGCGGCGCGGGCCAACCGGGCCTTTGGCTGCCGGTTGACCGGTTATGCCGCCGGCGGGCTGGGTATCCGCCAGTTCCTCGACATCGGCGCCGGGCTGCCCGCCCCTGGGCCGACGCACGAGGCTGCGCAGAAGATCAGCCCCGCCTGCAAGGTCGCCTATGTGGACAACGACCCGCTGGTCCTGGCCCACGGCCGGGGCCTTACTGACCGCCAGGCCCGGCGCGCAGCCCTGCGCCTGGCTGCACGGTGACGTGCGCGACCCGGACACGCTGCTGGAGCGGGCGGGCGCGGTGCTGGACTTCACCAAGCCCGTGGCTGTCCTGCTGCTTGCCCTGCTGCACTTCGTTGGCGATGACGAGGAGCCGGCGGGCATCGTGGCGCGGTTGGCGGCAGCGCTGGCACCGGGCAGCCTGATCGCTATTACCCATCTGACCGGCGACCTGGCCCCGCAGGCCATCGCCGACTGCGCGAAGGCCTACAACGCCCGCGTGCCCGTCCAGGTCCACCCGCGCAGCCGCGACCAGATCACCGCCCTGTGCGGCGCGCTGCCCATCGCCTATCCCGGCGTGGTGCCGGTTAACCACTGGATGCCCAGCCTCCGCGAGACCCCCGGCCCGGCCGTGGACCTGCACGCCGCCGTCATCCGCCTGCCCCGCCCCGAACCGGCGCCTGGCACCATCGCCGCCCCGGACAGGGCAGCCAGCCACGATGACGCCGGAGAAGCCGCCGCGCTGGAGCAGGCCGCGGCCCGGTTCCCCGGCCACCAGATCACCCGGGAGCAGACCGGCGCTGGCGTGGCCTACGTCGCCCAGGCCCGGGACCTTGCCACCAGCCCCTATGTGGTGATGACCTCCACCCTGGCCGACCTGTGCGCCCGGCTTGACCCCACCAGCCCGTCCGCCACCTGATCCGCCCGGTGCCACGGTGACCGGCCACGACAGGCAGCCCGCGCAGGTCTTCCCCGACTGGCGGCTGTGGATCAGCGACACCGGCCGCCACTGGGCCATACGCTGCGGCATCCTGACCGCCGCCCAGATCGCCGCCGGGGCCCGGCCTTTGCTGTGGGCCCAGGACCATGCCGCGCTGGCTGCCCTGATCAGCGCCCAGGGCACGCTGCCCCCGCTCGCGCCTGGCGTCCAGCCGGGCACGGCGGCCGGACGGACTGACCCTCCTGGCCGCCGGGTAGGTGCCGGTGAGCCCACAGCGGGCGTTGGCGCTGATGCGTGGCCAGATCTGGCAGGGCAGGCCGCCACGCCTGGTCTTGGGCCGCACCACCCTAGCGGGCACGAGCCCGGCTCCCGTCGCTGGCCTGATAACGGGGCTGGTGGCCACCGGGCGCGGTGACCTGGCCCCGCCGCCGGGCAGGTGACCGTGACCACGGGCAGACGCGGGCTGAGGCGGTCACGGGCCGGGCGGGCGGTTCTTTACCCACCTGCCATGGGCCGGGCCCCTAAGACAGGGGGCCTGGCCGGGCAAAAGCGGCAGGTGGCAAGCACCCGGCCTCCCCGGCACGGGTAAGGCCCCTGTCTCCCAGCCCATGGCAGGACACCGGCCAAACAACCACCCGCCGCTCCCCGCCGGCAACACCACCCGGCCGCCGTCAGTAAACGCGCCGCCCGCGACCAGGCCACCACCGCAGCGCTGAGCCAGCGGCTGCGCCACATCCAAGCCGCCGAGAACGCCGCGAAATCGAAGCGCTGGCCACCGAGACCACCGCCACCCCGCCGCCGTGACCGCCCTGCGTTCGCGCATCCTGGCCCGGTTCACCGAGCTGGAAGAAGAACGCGCCGCCGTCACCGCCCAGTTCGCGCAGCTCGAACGCGACCGCCAGCCCGCGCCGGACACCGACCTGCTGGACCAGCTCCCCGCCCTGGCCGACCTCATGGCCACCTGCCCGCCCGGCTCTACCGCCAGATGTATGACGCGTTCGGCATCGAGCTGCTCTACCGCCACGACCTGAACCAGGTCACCACCCACGCCGCCATCACCACCAGCACCCCCGCCGGCCCTCGCCGCTATAACCCGCCAGTGCGGCACACCATTGCCCCAGCCCTGGCAGCTGCGTTTTCGGACTTAGAACGACACCCTGGAGCGTGTCAGATCCTCCGTGATCATGAATGAGAGGGCGCGCCAGGCTCGCTGCAGCCAGATCAGGGCGGGTCGAAGGCGGTGGTGGGCAGGTCAACCGCGGTGGCGCCGCAGTCGGCGGTGATCACCGCGCCGGTCACGGCGGACGAATCGCCGCTGGCCAGGAACGCGACTACGGCGGCTATCTCGTCCGGCTCGGCCGGCCTGCGCAGCGGGACGTGCGCGGTCGCCAGCGCGTAGGCGGCGGCCCGGCCCGGCAGCCCGTGCAGGCCGGCCAGCTGGTCCATCTCCTCGTCAGCCATCGGGGTGCGCACCCACCCGGGGCAGACCGTGTTGACCCGTACCCCGTGCCTGCCGTAGTCCCGCGCCATCGACCTGGCCAGGCCGATCAGCCCGTGCTTCGAGGCGACGTAGCCGACCGATTCCGGTGCCGCCGCAAGGCCGGCGATCGATGAGATCACCACGATGGAGCCCCGCCTGCGCATCAGCTCAGGCAGGCAGGCGCGCGCCGAGACCAGGCACGTGGTGAGGTTGGATCGCAGGCTGTCCGCCCAGGAGTCGTCGTCGATCCCGGCAGCCGTCCCGGCGCCGGGGCCGCCCGCGTTGGCGACGAGCGTGTCGATGCTGCCGAACCGCGCCGTGGCCGCCTCGGCCACCCGGGCCATGTCGGGCGCGGATGCCGCGTCGGCGGTGATGGCCAGCGCACGGTCGCCGAGCTGCCCGGCGACCTCCTGCAGCAGCTGCGCCCGGCGGCCGGCCAGCACGACCGCGTCACCACCGGCGGCGAGCCGGCGCGCCACGGCCGCGCCGATGCCGGTCCCGCCGCCGGTGATCACCGCCACCCCGGCGCCGAGCCGGGCGTCCCGTCCGCCCGCCAGGTGAGCCTCGCCAGCCTGCTGCCGCCGCATTTCCACTCAGACTCCTCTGGTCGCCAGAGTCACGATCGTCACTAGCGTGCGGCCCGCAGCCAAATGGCCCGGGTCGCGTGCACCCCTCGCGGGTCCATTTCAGTCCATGGTCAGCGGCTATCACCGGTCAGCCTGCGGCGAGCTGCTCGACGCGCGCGTGCAGGCGCGCAACGTGGCTGTGCGCCTCTGGCTTCATCAGGACGCTGCGCAGGATCCTGGCCCCGTCCCGGTCGGCAGTCACGGCGGGATGCCGCCGGGCGAACTCGCCGGCGGAGACCTGCAGAGTGCTGAGGAAGACCGGGTCCGCCCGGTCCGCCATCCCGGCGGCCATCATCCGCGCGGACGCCCGGTCGACCGCAGACAAGCTGGCGGTTCCGGCGGCCGGGAAGTAGCACACGATGTCCAGCTCCGGGGGCTGGTACAGGGTCAGGCTGCCGGAGGCCTCGATGAGCTCCGACCAGTCCAGCGCGGCTCGCCGACAGGCTGCCAGGACCTGGCCAAGCCCGTCCGGCGTCGGCGGCAGCAGCCGGAACGTCAGCCACAGCGCGGCGGCGGCGGCCCCGGCCCGTGAGCATTCCAGGCTGATCTCGCCGAGGTGCAGCTCGTCGGAGGTGAAGTAGGTGTAGGGCGAGTCGTGCCGGAACAGGCGGCCGACTGCGGGGTCGCGGAACAGCACCGCGCCGCAGCCGTACGGCTGCAGGCCGTGCTTGTGCGGGTCGACCACCACCGAGTCGCACCCGGCGATAGCGCGCCAGGGCGCCGGGTCGAGCCCGGCACGGCTGCCGGCTTCACCGCGATCGGCGCCGGGACCGCCATCACGATCGCCGCCATCGCAGGGACCGCCTTCACGATCGCTGCCCGCACCGCCGTCGTCACCGTCGCCATCGTCATTGCCGCCGGCGCCGGCGCCGGCCAGCAGGGTGTAGAAGCCGCCGTAGGCCGCATCGACGTGCACGCGCACCCCGTGCCTGCGGGCGACGGCGAGCACCTCGTGCACGGGATCGATCGAGCCGAGGCCGGTGGTGCCCGCCGTCGCCACGACCGTCCCGATCCGGCCGCCGGCCAGCAGGTCATCGAGCGCGGCCAGATCCAGCCGCCCGGCGCCGTCCACCCCGACGGGCGTTCCCTCGACCCCGAGCACGCCGCACATGCGGCCGTGGGTGTAATGCGCCTCCGTGCTGTAGGCCACGCCGCTGCCCGGATGCAGCTCACGGGCGACATACAGGGCTTCCAGGTTCGCTATCGTGCCGCTGGTCGTCAGGTGGCCCAGGTGCGTGCCGAATCCGAACATCCCGGCGAGCTGGGCGACGACCTCCTTTTCCATCCGGGCGGTGGCCGGGCCGCCATCGAGCGCGTGGTTGTTCGGGTTGATGAGCATCGCCGTGAGGTACCCGACGACGGCCGCCGGGTGCGGCGGCTTGAGCATCTGCCCGGCGTACGACGGGTGAAAGAACGGGTAGTTGTCCCCGAGCCTGCGGGTGAAGTCGTCGAACGCGCCAGCGAACTGCTCGTCGCTGACGCGCAGTGACCCATCACGATCGAAGTGGCCGAACGAGTCCTGCCAGTCTTCGATGGCTGCCAGGCCACGGCTCAGCCAGCGCTGCATATCCACGTCAGACCTCACCATCGTGATCAGACCGCCGCCTGCGCCGCCCGGCGGGCGAGGCGCCGGCCCGCGAATCCCCGGCCAGCCCGGGCCGGCGTCCCCTGGCCGACTGCTGCAGGCATCCCATGGTCGCAGAACGCCGGGCCGCAGCGCCGCATGGCCATTTCACCGTAGGCGCTGCCTGCCGGGCTGGCCGGGCCCCTGGCGGGCGTCACCCCGTCGGCCGGCTGCACGTAGAGCTCCTGCCGGAGAGCGTCGGCCGCGGCAGGATCCTCGCCGGGACACGTTTCGCGCGGCCTGTACCGGAGAGAAGGATCCGGCCGCGCCCGGCGATCTCAGGCCGGGTAGCGTCTGTACCGGATGCCACCGGACATCGCCGGGCGGCGCAGTGCCCGGCAGGTCCCTGGCATCGATCAACGTCCGCTGGCACGCACGTGAACAGGACCGCTCATGTCTGATCGCACGACTGGCAACGCACCAGGCGGCCCGGCCCGGCGCGGGCAGGGCACCGCGCCGGCGAGCCCGGGGCCGGCGCCCGAGCCGCTGGACGAGGCCGAGTGCCTGCGGCTGATCTCGCCGGGCGGCGTCGGCCGGCTGGCGTACTCGGGCCGGTTCGGCCTGACCGTCCTGCCGGTCAACTACCGGCTGTTCGAGGGCAGCATCGTGTTCCGTACCGAGCGAGACAGCCCGACGGACGAGGACCTCCGTACCGGGATACGCGGGGCGGAATACCAGGTGGCGTTCGAGGTCGACGACGTCGACTCCGCCGCGCGGGAGGGCTGGAGCGTTCTCATCCAGGGTGCCGCGCACCACGTGGACTCGGCCGACGAGTACGCATCGATGCTGAGAGCGGGCGTCGAGACATGGGCAGGCGGGAACCGCGAGCATTTCCTGCGCATCATCCCGACCCGGATCACCGGGCGGCGTATCCATCGGGGCTGAGAACGGTCAGGCGACCCTGGGCCGGCGGCTTTCCCGGCTGAGCGCAGCGGCCGAGGTGCGCAGCGAGGTTTCCAGTACCGCCTGGCGGCGCCGCGGGTCCATGAGGTTGACCCCCATCACGGCCAGGTCCACTGGTCCGGGCGTGATCACGGTGACCTTGATGCCGCGGGAGCGCAGCACGTGGGCATCCCGCAAGAGCGCGTGGGTGAGAAGCCAGCGCAGCCGCCGTTCCAGCCGCTCGTGCGGCTTGCGCGGGCTGTCGGACACGACGCTGGCCATCGGGGCGAGCACGTAAACCTCGTCGACGCCCGCCTCGGCGATCAGGCCGAGCGACGTCGCGGACCGCACGCCGCCGTCGACGTAACGGCGGCCGTTGATGACGACCGGCTGGTACCAGCCGGGAATCGAGCACGACGCGACCACCGCATCGGGCAGCGAGGCCGGCGGAGCGTCGGCGCGGCCGAACACGACGCGCTGGCCCGAGTCGTAGTCGACGGCGACGATCCAGGTCGGGCGGTCCACCCAGTGCGGCAGCGACCCTTGCTGCGCCCCGGCATGCTGGCGGGAGTGGTGCAGCGCGTGCAGCATCGCGCGAAGCCCCGCGTGCTGGCCACGGCCGCGCAGCAGCCAGGCGCTGGCGCCGACCGCCGGGTGTACCCGGTGCGGCTTCAGCAGGCTGGCGAGCATCAGCGGCGGCGAGCCGAGCCGCAACTGCGGCCATGGCGGCAGCGGCCCGTCCTCGATGGCCGAGACGGCGATGTTCCGCAGCACGCCGGCTGCCTCGCCGCGCTGGTGGGCGATCATCTCGTCGATGCTGGAGCCACAGCGCAGCGCGGCGGCGATGACGCTCCCCGCGCTGGTGCCGACGATCACCTCGGCGTCGTTGAGCGGGCACGGCAGCCGGTCCTGCACGGCCGGCAGCGCGCCGGTCATCCAGGCCGCGCCCAGCACGCCCCCGGCGCCGAGCACGAGGCCGATCCGCGGGCCAGAGCCCGCTGGTGCCTGGTCAGAACCCATGATCGCCTCCCAGACCCGCCACCCGGCCTGCCCGGCAGGCCCGCGCGGAATCGCGCCGGACCACCGGGGGCGAGGCGACGTCCCCGGGCCCACTGTATGTGAAACCGAGCGGCATTCGGGTGACGGTCTTATCACGAAGGCGCTGCTCAGTGAGCGCGGCAGCCCGGGCGGACAGCCTAAGGAACAACGGGCGGCGGCATCTCGGCGGCAGGCAGGCCATCGAGTTCGGTGAGGCCGTGGCCGATGCCGTCGATCAGGATCTCCAGGTCGGGCACCGCGTCGTAGTCGGCGGTGACGCCGAACGAGATGGTGTCCAGGTAGGAGAAGATCGCGACCGCGATTCGCAGGCTGCTGCCGATCGGCACGTAAGGATAAGCAGCCTGCATCCGGCGGCCGAGGAGGTACAGCGGGACGCGCGGCCCCGGCACGTTGGTGGTGACGGTCTGGACCAGCGGCTGCGGGGCGCTGAACGCTGCCCGTGAGCCGAGCACTAGCCACATGGGCGCGGCGAAGCCCAGCATGCCGGTCAGGATCTCGGCGCTGACCGCCTGCGAGCTCCCCTTGAGGCTGTCCATCTGCTCGCGCACCAGCGCCAGCCGCCGCAGCGGGTCCGGCTCGCCGACCGGCAGGTTGGCAAGAACCGCCGATACCCGGTTGGTGACCTCACCGCGCTGCCCGCTGCTGCGGACCGAGACCGGCACCAGCGAGCGGACGACCAGCCCGTCGGTGAGGTCGCCGCGCATGCTCAGCAGGTCACGGAACGCGCGGGTGATCGCGGTGAGCAGCACGTCGTTGACGGTGCCGCCATGCTTGACCCGGATCTTCTTGATGTCGCCCAGGCTGGCCGTGGTCCAGGCCCAGCGCCGGTGCGGGCCGATGGGCCCGTTCAGGAAGCCAGCCGACGGCGTGGCCAGGCGGCGCGCACTGCCGGCCAGGCCACGGCTGAAGCCGCTCAGCGCGGCCGGCGCGCGTATCAGCGCGATGATGTCCGGTGACATGGCCAGCTGCCGGAAGGGCCAGCTGATGGCGTCCCGCACGCCGTCGGCAATCATGCTCGCCAGCGACGGCGGCAGCTCGGGGTCCCAGGCGGCCGGTGCCAGGTGCGCGGCGTCGGGAGTCTGGTCGAAAACCAGCGTCATCAGGTCGGTGCCGCCCACGCCGTCCACCATGGCGTGGTGCACCTTGGAGATGATCGCCCAGCGGCCATCCGCGAGCCCCTCAAGGAGCCATTCCTCCCACAGCGGCCTGGCCCGGTCCAGCCGCTGGGCGAAGAGCCGCGCCGCGAGATTGCGCAGCTCGGCGGGCCCGCCTGGCGCGGGGACGGCCGCGTGCCTGACGTGATAGCCGATCTCGAAGTGCACGTCGTCGGCCCACATCGGGCGGAAGACATGCAGCGGCGTGGTCCGCACCACCTGGCGGTAGCGCGGCACCTGGGGCAGCTTTGACTCGAAGAGGCGGACCACATCGCTGTAGGCCGGCATCGGGCCCTCGAACACGGCGACCGAGCCGATGTGCATCGGGACATTGTCGTGCTCGACGAAGAAGAAGCCCGCGTCCAGCGTGCTCATCCGTTCCATGGCCCGCCCTCCTCGGTGGCGATGTGCCTGGTGGGCATCCTGCCCGCATCCTGCCCTGGCCGGACACACCGCACACCGGCGGTCCCGCTGCCTATCCGGCCCGCCCGGGCGCGCGGCGGGCCATCACCGCGGAGCCAGCTCGCCCTTGAGGATCTTGCCGATGGTGTTCTTCGGCAGGGTGTCACGGAACTCGACGATCCGCGGGTACTTGTAGGCGGCCGCAGCCGCGGCGCGCCGCGGCGCCGGACGCGACCTGGTTTCGTCAGCAGGGCAGGCTGGCTGCCGGTAAGTTGCCCGCCGCGCCGGGCGAATGCGCCGGGGTGGCCAGGGCCGCCGCGTACCGTCCGCCTGAGCCGAGCCACTCGGTGATCACCCTGGCGCTTTCCTGCGGCACTTCGAGCTGCGGCACGTGCCCGACGCCGGGCAACACGACCAGCGACCAGGACGGGTGCGCCCGGACGGTGGCGATGGCCACCCCGACCGGCACCAGCCGGTCGCGCGCGCCGTGCAGGATCAGCACCGGGCAGCTGACTCTGCGGAGCTGCCGCCGGTAGGAGGGGCTGCGGACGTGGCCGAGGACTGACCGCATGGCGACGGCGAAGTCCTGCTCGGTTCCGGGGAAGGCGGTGCGCCGCCGTGCGATCTCGACGTGCGTGGCGACGACTCCGGCCGGCAGCCGCGAGACGTCCGCGCAGCACAGCGACAGCACCTGGGCGACGACCGTTTCCGGCGGCAGGCTGCGGCGGCGGCTAATCAGCATCCGGTTCAGGCCGGGCAGCAGGTACAGCGCGAATAGCGAGGCGACCGCGGGATCCGGGCGGGCAAGCACGAACGGCAGCGCCGGGTCGATGAGTATCAGGCCGGCCACGGCACCGGGCTCCGCGCCGACCTCGAGCAGCGAGATCATGCCGCCCATCGAGTTGCCCATCAGGACCACGGGCCTGACCGGGCCCGCAGAACCCGCGGGACGTGCGGGCGGTGCGGGATTTCGGCGATTAACGAGTTCTCCGGGGCCAGCGCAGACCGCAGGCACGGACTCGATGAACCGGTGCAGCAGCGCCCTGTTCGACCCGACGTCGGTACCTCGGCCCGCTGACTGGGTAAGGCCGTGCCCGGCCAGGTCCGGCGCGAGCAGCCGGTAGCTGCCGGTCAGCAGCGGCGCGATCGCCGACCAGTTCACCGCGGAGCCGCCGAGCCCGTGCACGCAGACGATCACCGGCCCACCGGGCGGGCCGCCGAAATCGAGGAAGTGCACCGGGCCGCCGAGATCGATCCACCGCGACTGGCCGCCGAGAACGCCCCCGGTGCCGCCCGGCGCCGGGGACTGGCCTTCCGCCGCGGTCATCGGATTCCCGCGGTCATCGGATCCCGGGCCCGGCTCCCGGCCGTGACCCGGCACGCCGCGGGCCGGGCAGGGCGAGCGCGAACCGGCGGGCATTTTTCGAGGTGGCTCACCTTCGTCAGGCTAGCCGTCCCGCCGGGTCAGCCGCGCGTGGCTGATGGCCGGGCGGGCGCGCCGGGCGGCTGGAGTAGCGTGGCTGAGCTGCCGCTGGCCGGCGGCTGACCGAGGGCAGTGCGCTCAACGCCTGCCGGGGAGGAGACGTCGTGGCTGGTCAGGTCCGGATCCTGCTGATCTCGGGAAGCACCCGTGAGGGCTCGACCAATACCGCCGCGCTGCGCACCGCTCGCGCTGTCGCGCCCGCACCGGTGGCGGCGCGGCTGTACGAGGGCCTGGCGGGCCTGCCCGCGTTCAATCCCGACGACGATCACGACCCGCTGCCGCCGGCCGTCGCGGAGCTCCGGCAGGAGATCGCGGCGGCCGACGCGGTGCTGTTCTGCACCCCCGAGTACGCGGGCACCCTGCCGGGCAGCTTCAAGAACCTGCTCGACTGGACCGTCGGCGGCGTGCAGATGTCCGCCAAGCCCGTCGCCTGGATCAACGTGGCCGCCGAGGGCCGCGGCAGCGGTGCGCACGATTCGCTCGCCACCGTGCTCGGCTACGTGGGCGCGCAGGTCGTCGAGTCCGCCTGCCGCCGGATCCCGCTGGCGAGAACTGCCGTCGGGCCGGACGGGCAGGTGGCCGATCCGGATTTCCGGGCCGCCGTGGCCGGTGTCCTGCAGGCCATCCTCAGCGACCTGAGCGCGCCGGCCGGCTAGCGGCCAGCGAGCCGGAAGAGGACCACGAGCGGACTCGCTGACCACGGCCTAGCGACCGGGTAAAGCGAGATGGACGGTCCCGGATGAGATGCTCGGCCGACCCGGGCCTCCAGCGGCCCGGCATCGCATCCGGACAAGGCCGATTCTGCCCGGTGTGGTCGCGACTGCCGCAAAGTGCCAGCTCGCGCGCCGGTAGCATGGCGGGGTGCTGCCCCGGTCAGCGCGGCTTCAGTTCCGCGAGATGAACGCCGGCGACCTCGACGACATGGCTGCGCTGCTGGGCGACCCTGATGTCATGAGCTACTACCCGGCGCCGAAGACCAGGGCTGACGCCCTGCAGTGGATCGACTGGAACCGCGGCCTCTACCAGAGCCGCGGCCACGGCCTGTGGATCCTGACGCTTGCCGAGTCCGGCGAGTTCGTCGGTGACTGCGGCCTGACGCCCCAGCTCGTTGACGGGCGGGAAGAGCTGGAGGTTGGCTACCACGTGCGGCGCGCGCTGCAGGGCCATGGTTACGCGACCGAGGCAGCGGCCGCCGCACGCGACTTCGCCCGCGACAGGCTCGGCGCCCGCCGCCTGACGGCAATCATTCACCCGGCCAACCGGGCCTCGCAGCGGGTAGCCGAGAAGATCGGGCTGCGCCAGGAAAGGCGGATTCAGTCCGGGGCGGCCACCGGAAGCGTGCTCTACGCAGCCAACCTGTGACGGGGAGCCAGTGCCGCTGTCCGAAGAAGACTGCTGGCCCGGTCTCCTTGTGGATAACTGTTAGTGGTTAAGTTCTTGCACGTTATGGCGTGCAAGAACTTAACCACTAAGCGCTGGCGACGCCTCCGTGGGACTCCGTCTCGGGGGTGGCCCGGCCGGATACCGCGATACCCGCGCCGGTGCGGGCCGTGCCGGCCGGGCGGTGCGCGCGGTGTGGCAGAACGAGCTGGGCGGCATCACGTTCGAGGTAGGCGCGGGCACCGAGCGGTGCTTCGTCAAGTGGGCGCCCGCCGCGAGCGGGATCGACCTCGGCGCGGAGGCGGCCCGGCTGGACTGGGCGGTGTCCTTCACGCGGGTGCCGCGGCTGCTCGGCCAGGGCACCGACGCCACCGGGTCGTGGATCGTCACCGCCGCGCTGCCCGGGCGGCCGGCGCCACCGTGGCCGCCATCTCCCGGCCGCCCGCCGGCCAGGCCTGACACCGCGGCGGCCGGGGTAAACTGCACGCTCCGCGTTTATTCCGAGCGCGGGCACGCCCTCTTCGGGCACGATAGGCGACTTGGCGTACGAGGAGGGCGGACAGTCATGGTGTCGCAGGCGAGCAGGCTGCAGAACGTCAGGTACGACATCCGGGGGCCAGTGCTCCGGCGTGCCAGGCAGCTCGAGGCCGACGGGCACCACATTCTCAAGCTCAACCTCGGCAACCCGGCCGCCTTCGGGATCGGCGCCCCGGACGCCGTGCTCCGCGACGTGGTGCACAACATCGGCGACGCGCAGGGCTACAGCGACGCCCGCGGCATCCACCCGGCCAGGCTCGCGGTTGCCCAGTCGTACCAGCGCCGGGGGGTGCCCGGAGTCGGGCCTGACGACGTATTTCTCGGCAACGGCGTGTCCGAGCTCATCGTGATGGCGCTGCAGGCCCTGCTCGACACCGGCGATGAGGTGCTCATCCCGAGCCCTGACTACCCGCTGTGGACCGGGGCCGTCGGCCTCTGCGGCGGCCGCGCCGTGCACTACAGCTGCGACGAGGACGCCGGCTGGGAGCCCGACCTTGAGCACGTCGCCGCGCAGATCTCGCCGCGGACACGGGCGCTGGTGATCATCAACCCGAACAACCCGACCGGCGCCGTCTACTCCCGGCAGACCCTGCTCGGGCTGCTCGACCTGGCCCGCCGCCATGGGCTGCTCGTGCTGGCCGACGAGATCTACGATCAGATCCTCTACGAGGGCGCCGTGCACGAGTGCGCCGCCGCCCTGGCGCCCGACCTGCTGGTGCTGACGATGTGCGGGCTGTCGAAGACCTACCGGCTGGCGGGCTTCCGGTCCGGCTGGCTGGTGGTCTCCGGGCCGAGGCACGACGCGGCTGAGTACCTCGAGGGGCTGGAGCTGCTGGCCAACATGCGGCTGTGCCCGAACGTGCCGGCCCAGTACGCTATCGCGACCGCTCTCGGCGGCGGCGGGCAGGGCATTGCCGGCCTGCTGCAGCCGGGCGGCCGCCTCCGGGAGCAGCGCGATCACGCCTGGCAGAAGATTAACGAGATTCCCGGGGTTGACTGCGTCAAGCCGCTCGGCGCCCTTTATCTGTTTCCCCGGCTGGACCCGGAGGTTCACAAGATCGCCGATGACGAGCAGATGGTCATCGACCTGCTGGAACAGCAGCACCTGCTGCTGTCGCACGGCACTGGCTTCAACCTGCCGTCGGCGGACCATCTGCGGCTGGTGTTCCTCGCCGCGGTGGACGTGCTCGATGATGCCATTGACCGGCTCGGCAGCTTCCTGCAGACCTACCGGCAGTAGCAGTCGGGCCGACGTACCTCGGGTGCAGGGCACCGGTCAGTGTCCGCTACATCCCGGTCGAGCCGTTCGAGCCCTACTCATGACCCAGGCCGCGGTCCCGCCGGGCAGCACGTCAGTGGCTGACCGGAGCACCTGCCAGCGCCGCGATCATGCCGATCACGGCCGAGCCGAGCAGCGCGGTGACCACGCTCCTGCGCAGTGCCAGCAACCGGGAAGGAAGCAGCAGCCAGCAGAGCGCCAGCAGCAGCAGGCCGGCCTGCCACCAGTGGCCGAGTTCGCGGCCGAGCGGGATGGCCGCGCCGGCGATCGCCCCGATCGCGGCGGGCCCGGCCCCGGCGAGGAACGACTGCGCCCGTACGCTGGACCTGAGCCGGCCGAAATGCGGGCCGCCGGCCAGGACGAACACGAATGATGGCAGGAACGCGATCAGCGCGGCGAGCAGCCCGCCGCCGATTCCCGCCGCCGCGTAGCCGACGACGGCGACGGTCTGGACCACCGGGCCCGGCGTGATCTGGCCGAGGGCCACCGCGTTGAGGAACTGCGCGCCGGTCATCCAGTGATAGGTGACGACCGCGTCGTGCTGCATCAGCGGGATGATCACGAAGCCGCCGCCATAGGACAGCGCGCCGACTTTCACCGCTACCCAAGCCAGCGCGCCGAGGCCGCCCGCGGCTACTGCCGGGCCGGCCACGGCCGGCCCGGCGAGCAGCGGCAGCAAGCCCGGCACTCCCCCGGCTGACTGCCGCGGCGCGGTGCGCAGGCTGGCCGCCACCTCGATGAGACCGGAGCCGAGCAGTACAGCCACTACGAACGGGCCGGCCGTCGCTCCGGCCACCGCGCCTGCCGCTAGGTAGGCCAGCCACCGCGCCTGTGCCGCGCGCCGCCCGGCCGCCCGCCGCCAGCTCGCCGGGAGCAGGCTGACTGCCGCGTGCACGGCCACGGCAGGCACTACTGCGCCGGCCCCGGCCGCGGCGCCTTGCACCCACAGCGGCGGATGGCCGGCCAGGAACAGCACCGACAGGGCGAGGATGATGACCAGGCCGGGCACGATGAAGCAGGCGCCGCCGAGTATGCCGCCGACGGCGCTGCGGAGCCGCCAGGCGCAGAAGATCGCGAGCTGGGTGGAGGCCGGGCCGGGCAGCAGGTTGGTCGCGGCGATGCCATCCTCGAACTCACGCGCGGACAGCCATTCCGTGTTGTCCACGCACAACTTGCGGAGCAGCACGATGTGCGCCGGCGGGCCGCCGAATCCGATAATCCCGATGCGGGCCCATTCCCTCGCGATCGTGGCCAGCGGCACCCGCTCGGCGGGCCCGCCAGGCGCCGGTTCGCTGTCAGCCACCTCCTGCTCCGCCGCTGCCGCCTCGCCCAGCAGCCATCCCCGCCCCGATCGGCGGGGCCCAGGCCGGGCGTGGTATCAGGCAGAACGGATGGCCGGCCGGATCCGCGTAGATACGCAAGCCGTCACCGCCCTGCAGCAGCCGCGCGCCGAGCGCCAGCACCTGCGGCTCGGCGGCAACCACGTCGTCGACCATGACATCCAGGTGGAACTGCTGTGGCCAGCGGGGATCCGGCCAGCGTGGCGGCTGGTGGTCCGGCGCGAGCTGGAAGGCTATGCCCGACGCCGTATCGTTCCTGGCGACGACCGCGAAGTCCGCTTCCTGCCACGTGACCGGCAGGCCGAGCAGTTCCGAGTAGAAGGCGGCGAGGGCCGGCGGATCCGGGCAGTCGATGATCACGTGATGCAGGCGTCCGATCATGGCCGCGATCCTGCCATGTGATCACACTGGAATGAAGCGGCGCAGCTTTCCTGTCTCGGGATTGCGCGGCAGGGCAGGCACGGCGCGGATGCTCACGTCCGGATCAGTCAGCCCGGCCAGCGTCAGGGCAGAGCGCAGCCGTACCCGGAGCGCGCCGAGATCGGCCGGCCGGTCACTCTGCACGGCGACCGCGATACCGGACGGAGTCTGCTTGACCTGGTAGTCGCTGACCGCCGGGCTGGTCACCAGCACCGAGCGCAGCACCAGCGGATGAATGTCGGCATTTTCATAACGGAATACCTCGTCGGATCGTCCTTGCACCGTGGCACGCAGATGACCGTGCTGGCCGGCGTCCGGCTGCCGGGTGAATGAGTCGGCAAGCTCGTATCTGATCAGCGGCTGGACGCGGTTGTAGAGGTTGGTCACCAGCACCCGGGCGGACGGTGTGCCCGGCGGGACCGGCCGGTACAGCTCGTCGACGGGTTCGGCGATGCAGCCGTCCGAGGCGACCGTCACCGTCACGTCACCTGGGTCGCTCACCCCGACCAGGCCCTCGGTAGTGGCGAACGTATTGACCACGGCGCGCCGAATGCGGAGCTGATCGCCGCCGCGTCGGCCGGGAGGAGGGTCTCGCTGGTGGAGGTGACCCCGAGCGGGCTGATCCGGAGGCGGCCGGCCTGCTGCTCGCCGGCCAGCCGGGCGAGCATGCTCGGGCAGCCGAAGAGGAACGGCGCCTGCAGCTCGTTGAGCCTGGCCACGATGTCCGCCAGCGGCAGCGTCACCGGCACCGGGTGGAAGGCCACCGGGCTGCCCGCCAGGATCTGCGGGGCGAAGCCGGTGGCGTGCACCGGGGACGCGGCGCCGACGAAGGCCGCGGCCAGGCCGGCCTGGCCGGGCCCGCGCCGGGCCGCCGACGGACGCATGATCAGGCCGCCGCGCCGGACGGAGTGGGCCTGACGCCGGAGCGCGAGGCGGAGCTGCTGGCCGGCTGGGCGAGCCGCTAGCCGTCCGCTTGCCCAGCCTTCGGCCGGCCGCCAAGGTGCTGGATCCCGGGATCGCGTACCACGGAAGGTACGCGATCCCGGGATTCATGCCCTTGCAGGCGGCGGGCAGCGGGGCTGTGCTAGTCGGGGGGACGACCCCCCGGGCCCCCCGCTGCCGTTCGCTCAGGCCAGCAGGCTGACCGTCACGAACGGCACGGGACGACCCCCCGGGCCCCCCGCTGTCAGGCCTCGAGTACGGCCTCGATCTCCAGGTGCAGGCTGATCTTGTCGGCCACCACGGCGCCGCCGTTCTGCATCGGGGCGCTGAAGTTGACGTTGAAGTCCCGCCGGTTGAGCTCGCCGGTCGCGGTGAACCCGGCGCGGGTCCCGCCGAACGGGTCCGGGCCGAAGCCGTTCAGCTCCAGCTTGAGCGGCACGTTCCTGGTGACGCCCTTGAGCGTCAGCTCGCCGTCGACTACGTAGTCGCCGCCGTCCTGGCGGATGCCGGTGGAGCGGTAGGTCATCGTCGGGTAGGTCTCGACCTCGAAGAAGTCGGCCGACCTGATATGCGCATCACGCTGCTCGTTGCCAGTGATGATCGAGGCGAGGTCGATGTCGGCGGTCACCGACGAAGCCAGCGGGTTCTCGCCGGTGACGAGCTTGCCGGAGAAGGTGTTGAACCTGCCGCGGACCTTGCTAACCATCATGTGCCGGACGGCGAAGCCGACCTCGGAGTGCACCGGGTCGATGGTCCAGGTGCCGGCGACGTAGCCGGGAATGCTGGTCTGGGTAGTCGCTGCGGTCATGGGTACTCCCGATTGCTAGTAGCCGGTTGTTGAACACTCAAGCAATATCAGTTCGACGCCATGTTGTCAAACTCTCAACAACTTCGGGTATCCTTGCCGCGTGAGCACCTCCGAGACGCGGTGGCTGACCTCCAGCGAGCAGCAGGCCTGGCGGGTGTTCGTGACTGCCTGCCAGACTCTGTTCAGCAACGTCGAGGCGCAGTTGCAGCACGAAGCCGGCTTTCCGCACGGCTACTACGAGATCCTGGTGCGGCTGTCCGAGGCACCGGGCCGGGCGCTGCGGATGAGCCAGCTCGCCGAGGCATCGACCTCGAGCAAGAGCCGGCTGTCGCACGCCGTCGCGCGGCTGGAGGAACGCGGCTGGATTCAGCGGGCGGACTGCCCGACCGACCGCCGTGGCCAGGTGGCGCAGCTCACCGACCAGGGGTTTGCCGCACTCGCGGAAGCCGCGCCCGGGCACGTCGCCCAGGTCCGGCGATCGCTGATCGACGTGCTCACGTCCGAGCAGCTCAGGCAGCTGCGGGAGATCAGCGCGGCGATCATCGCCGCGGCCGATAACCCGATCGGCCCGGCGGCCGGTATCCTGGACTGCAACGCGCAGACGGAGACGAGTAGCCCGGGATCCCGCGAGCCGGAGAGAGCCGCCACCAGCTGAGAAGGCGGCCTCGCGAGCCCACGGCGAAGACCCTCCCGAGTGCGGGGAGGAACGGCGGCCGCCTGGCGCGGTCACCCCATGCCCCGCCGGCCGGCCCTCGTCACCGGGCCCGAACGAGGCCGCGGCCGGCCGTAGCGGCCGGCGGCGGCGAAAGTGCGGTGGCACCGCGAGTTCCCTTCTCGCCCGCACTCCCAAGGGGTCGCGCAACTCCCGGAGGAGTGTGATGATCTCTCGAATCCTGGCCGCCGACCTGCCAGCGAAGGCCGGCCAGCAGGTGATGATCGCCGGCTGGCTGCACCGCAAGCGGCAGCTCAAGTCGATGACCTTCCTGATCGTCAGGGACCGCTCCGGTCTCGCCCAGGCCGTGCTGACCGATCCGGCCGCGATCCGGGCAGCCGCCACGCTGCCGGAGGAGACCGTGATTCAGGTCGAGGGAACGGTCACCGCCAGCCCCCATGCCCCTGGCGGGGCCGAGCTCACCGGGCCGGCCATCGCGCCGCTGTCCGGCCCGGCCGCCGCGCCGCCGTTCGACCTGTACCGCCCCGCGGTGACCGCGTCGCTGCCCGCGATCCTCGACGGCGCGCCGACGACGCTGCGGCATCCGCTGTTGCGGGCGCCGTTCGAGATCTCCGCGGCCAGCACGGCGGGGTTCCGCGCGGCCCTCGGCGGCCTCGGGTTCACCGAGATCCACACGCCGAAGATCGTCGCGTCGGCCACCGAGTCGGGCGCCAGCGTGTTCGGCATCGACTACTTCGGCAAGACCGCCTACCTGGCGCAGTCGCCGCAGTTCTACAAGCAGGCGATGGTCGGCGTGTTCGAGCGGGTCTACGAGGTCGGCCCGGTCTTCCGGGCCGAGCCGCACGACACCGCCAGGCACCTGGCTCAGTACACCAGCCTGGACGCTGAGCTTGGCTTCATCGCCGGCTACCACGACGTCATGGCGGTGCTGCGGGACGCGATCGCCGGAATGGTGGCCGGAGTGGACCGCAGCACTCGTAAATCCGTGGATCTTCTTGGCCTGAAATTGCCCGTGGTGCCCGAGCGGATCCCGGAAATCCATTTCGCGGACGCCCGCGAACTGCTCGCCCGCCACGCCGGGCAGGACCTGGGGGGGCGAGCCCGACCTCGCCCCGGCGCATGAACGCTGGCTTTCGGAATGGGCGCTGCGCGAGCATGACAGCGAGTTTCTGTTCGTGACCGGCTACCCGATGGCGAAGCGGCCTTTCTACACCCACCCCGATCCGGCCAGGCCGGGCTACTCGAACGGGTTTGACCTGCTGTTCCGCGGCCTTGAGCTGGTGACGGGCGGGCAGCGGCTGCACCGGCACGAGGACTACCTGGCCGCGCTGGCCGAGCGGGGCGAAGACCCCGGCCCGTACGCCGGTTACCTGCAGGTCTTCGCGCACGGGATGCCGCCGCACGGCGGGTTCGCGATCGGGCTTGAGCGGTGGACAGCGCGGCTGACCGGAGCCGCCAACGTGCGGTCGGCCGCGCTGTTCCCCCGTGACGTGCACCGCCTCAGCCCCTGACAGCCACGGTCGCCGCGGCGCCCGGCCGGCCTGGTGGTGACTCCCGGCAAGGCGGATCTTGGCAGCCAGCCGGGCATCGTGCCCGATTCGCTGATGCGCGGGGTCAATGCCGGGCTGCGCCGGGTGCTCAGCGCGGGCCAGCGGCACACGGGCGATGCGTGCCCGGTAGGGTCGTCGCATGACGGAGCCTGACGACCTGGACGCGCTGTCCTCCAGCGAGCTGCATGATCGCGCGGTGCGCCGCGCGCTGCATCACCTGGATGTCGGGTTCCTGTGGGAACTGCTGCGGGCCATCCCGGCCGGCGAGGCCGCTGCGGGGCACCCGGACAACGCAGCGGCCGACTCGGTGAAGCTGTCCGCGCTGATCTCCGACGCGATTGACTCCGGCGATAGCGACATCGCTGACTCGCTGCGACCGCTGTACCTGGGCTACCTGAAGAAGCACGGCGGCTGACGCGCAAGCGCGGTGGCGGCAGGCGGCCGCCGCCGGCTGGCTGCCCGGCCCGGCCGTGCGCAGGCGTGCCGGGGCAGGCGGCCGGCGGCACGCTCGCCGTGGGCAGGGCCGGAGATGCGATCCGGGCCGTCAGGACAGCTCGATCACCACCTTGCCGGGCGTTCCCGCCTCGACGGCCCGGTGCGCCGCGGCGACGTCGGCCAGCCCGAACCGGGTGACCGGCAGCTCGGTGAGCGCGCCGTCGGCCAGGGCGCCGGTGATGTCGCTGGCGGCCTGGCCGAGCGCGGCGGGCGGCACGCCGTAGAGCAGCACGAACCGGAGCGTCAGGTTGGCCGTCATGCAGGCCCGGACGGGCAGCGCCGGATCGGCGGGCTCGGCGGCGTAGGTCACAATGCTCGCGTGCGGCCTGGTGACGGCCAGGTCAAGCGCCAGGTTCGCGCCGAGCGCCAGCTCGATGACCCGGTCGACCGGCGGCCCGAGCGCGCGGATCTGATCAGCCGCGTCGGCATCGGTGTAGCTGACGACATGGTCAGCGCCGGCCTTGGCGGCGAGCTCGGCTTTCCGCGGGCCGCTGACCGTCGTGATCACCCGGGCGCCGGCGTGCTTGGCGAGCTCGATGGCGAAATGGCCGACCGCGCCCGCGCCGCCGGCTACCAGGATCGTCTGCCCGTCCAGCGGGCCGTCGGCGAACAGGCAGCGGTGCGCCGTCATGGCCGGCACGCCCAGGCTGGCGCCCAGCTCGGCCGAGATGCCGTCCGGCATCCTGACAGCCTGTCGTTCCGGCACGATCGTCCATTCCGCGGCCGTTCCCCAGCGCCGGCCGGCCGCCGCGAGCCAGAGCCATACGCGCTGGCCGGCCCGGCCTGGGTCAACGCCCTCGCCCACCTTGTCGATCACGCCGGCGCCGTCGTGATGCGGGATCTGGAATCCGTCGATCGGCCTGGGCGTCGACCCGGCCCGGGACTTCCAGTCGGTCGGATTCACGCCGGAGAGCTGCAGCCTTACCCGGACCTCACCCGGACCGGGCTCCGGCTGCTCGATCTCCTCGACCCTGAGCACGTCGCCAGCTGGTCCGTAGCGGTCGTACATCGCGGCTCTCATATCGTTGCCTCCGCGGGCGTCGGCGTCAGTTGTCGCACCTGATCATTTCAGCTGGTTCCCCCGGGACGGAGGGTCAGCCGGACCCGGCTGGCGGCGGCATGATGGCGTCGATCTCGGTCAGGTCGCCGGCCGACGGGACCCAGTCGGTAGCGGCGGCATTGGCCTTGACCTGCTCGGCCGATGTGGCGCCCGCGATCACCGATGTGCAGCCGGGCTGCGCGGCCAGCGCGCCGACGGCCACTTCCAGCACCGTGGCGCCGCGGGATTCCGCCCACCCGATCAGCGCCTCGACCCGGCTGACCTTCTGCTCGGTCACGTACTCCGGCCGGCCAGCCAGCCTGGTGCCTTCCGGCGCGGGCTGGCCCCGCCGGATCTTGCCGGTCAGCAGCCCGTTGGCCAGCGGGAAGTACGGCAGCACGCCGAGGCCGAAATGCCGTGCCGCGGGGACGACCTCGGCCTCGGCGGCCCGTTCGAGCAGCGACCAGTGGTTCTGCGCGGAAATGAAGGCGACGGTCCCGAGTTCCCTGGCAAGGCCAGCGGCCTCGGCGAGCTGCCAGCCGGAAAAGTTGGAATGCCCGATATAGCGAACCTTTCCCTCGGCGACGAGCTCGCTGAGGGCGGCCAGGGTCTCCCCGACAGGAGTCGCCGGATCGGGCGTGTGGATCTGGTAGAGGTCGATGTAGTCGGTACGAAGGCGGCGCAGCGAGTGCTCGACCGCACGCCGGATGTAGCCCCGGCCGCCCTTGGCGCCCGCGGCCGGCCCGTAGCCCATGTCGGCGCCCTGGTGCCCGAACTTCGTTGCCAGGACCACCTGGTCACGCCGGCCGGCCAGCACCTCGCCGAGGATTTCCTCCGATCCTCCGCCGCCGTACATGTCCGCCGTGTCGAGCAGGGTGATGCCCGCCTCGATGGCCGCATCGACGACCGCGCGGGTCGCGTCGGCGTCCAGCCGGCGGCCGAAGTTGTTGCAGCCGAGCCCCGCCACGGATACGAGTAGCCCTGAGTCGCCCAGTGACCTGTAGCGCATTGCCCCGCCTTCGCCCGAATGCCGATCTTGCCAGGCACCGATCGTACCGAGACGCCCGTGGCGTCGGCACCGCACGCCGGCGCCGCGGCCCGGGCCCGTCCAGCCGAAGATCCCAAAACGTGGTAACCGTAAAGACTAGCCTGAAATCGCATATGCGATATCATGAAGTGAGCAACATGGCTGAACAGGTCCATTACGCAATTGCTTCTGATATCCGCACGAAAGGCGCAGGTAAGCTCGTTTCCGCAGTGCGGCTGATCGTAGCCTGGCACGCTGATCACGTCGCCAAGCCGCTGAGAGAGGGAGCGCAAGTCATGGCAGATGGGGCAGGCGGGCCGACCGTACTCCGGATCCTGCTCGGCACCCAATTGCGCAGGCTCCGTGAGGCGCGTGGCGTTACCGCGCAAGAGGCCGCCCGGGCCATCAGGGGCTCCGAGTCCAAGATCAGCCGCATTGAGCTCGGCCGCAACGCCGTCCGCGAAGTGGATATCGCCGACCTGCTCACCTTGTACGGGATCACCGACCTGACCGAACGGGAACAGCTGCTGTCACTGGCCAGCCAGGCCAACCTGCCGGGCTGGTGGCATTCTTATCAGGATGTGCTGCCCAGCTGGTTCCAGGCCTACGTCGGGTTGGAGGAGTCAGCGGAGTCGATCCGCAGCTACGACATGCAGTTCGTGCCCGGCCTGCTGCAGACGGAGGAATACGCGGCGGCCGTCATCGCGCTCGGTGATTTTTCCGCGGAGGAAACAGGGCGCCTGGTCTACCTGCGAAAGGAACGGCAGCGCCGGTTCAGCAGCGGCGGCCTGCGGCTGACAGCGATCATCGACGAAGCGGCCTTGCGCCGCCCGATCGGCGACGCCGCGCTGATGCGGGCGCAGCTTCAGTATCTGCTGGACATCTGCGACCGGCCCGCCTGCACCTTGCAGGTGACGCCTTGCTCGGCCGGCGCCCATGCCGCGCCTTCCAGTTTCAGCATTCTCCAGTTCGCCACGCCGGATCTGCCGGACGTCGTGTACGTAGAGCAGCTGACGAGCGCCATGTACCTGGACAAGGCGAGTGACGTGGAGCGCTACACGGCTGCCATGGACCAGCTCAGCGCGATGAGCGCACGCCCGAACGATTCCAAGGAGATCATCCGCGCAATGCTCGAGGATATGGAGGGATCCCCATGAGCAGCACCCGCAATGGCATGCCCGCGAGCGCGCTGGCCGACGTCACCTGGATCAAGAGCCGCCGTAGCGGCCCGACCGGAGGGAACTGCGTCGAGGTAGCGTTCCTGGCCGACGGCGAGGTCGCCCTGCGCAATTCGAGGCACCCGGCCGGCCCGGCCCTTGTCTTCACGCGTGCCGAGTGGGATGCGTTCCTCGGCGGCGCCTGGGACGGTGAATTCGGGCGGCCCGGCTGACCTGAGGGCTTGGCCATGACCACGGCCCGGCTGGTCTGATCAGGCTGGAACGGCCTCCCCGGCCCGCTCTGCGGCGGGCCGGGGAGGCCGTTGGCCTCGTGCGTTAGCTACCGGGCAGGTCAAACTCGCCATTCTTGACGCCGGAAACAAAGGCGCTCCACTCCTGGCGGTCGAAGATGTGCGCGGCCTTACCTGGGTCCTTGGAGTCGCGGAGCGCGACACGGCCGCCTGGCAGGTGCGCGACCTCTACGCATCCTTCCGCGCTGCATGCCCGGCTCGTGAACCAGCGGGCACCGGTGAGGTCGGGAGTCATCCGACTGTCCTCTCTGTTGTCATTTGACTTGACTGGCCAATGTGCTGATCAGATCTGTCGAGTCGGCCGGCGACAACGCCGCCGCCCGCAACAGGTCGAACCCCTCCGCGCACGCGCGCACTTCCTTGTCCCGCTCCAGGTAGGCCTGTCCTGCGACGCCCTCGGTGTATACCACGTCAGGGTCGTATCGTTCCGGGAATTCGATTAGGCAGAACGGCCCGTTCAGGAACGGATGCGGGCCGCTGGAGAACGGCAGCACCTGGAGCGTGACGTTGGGCCGGAAGCTCGCGTCCGCCAGGTGGACAAGCTGGCTGTGCATCAACTCGGGCCCGCCGATCGTCCTGCGGACCACCGACTCGTCCAGGATGAGCCACAGCTCAAGCGGATCCTCGCGCAGCAGCGCCTCCTGCCGCTGCATGCGCAGGGTCACCAGCCGCTCGATCTCCTCCGCCGCGAGCTTCCTGCGCACCGTGGTCATCACCGCGCGGGCATAGTCCTCGGTCTGCAGCAGCCCGTGCACGACGACCGACTCGAAGGCACGCAGCGACGAGGCCTCGGCCTCGAGTCCGACGTAAATACCGAATCCGGTGGGCAGCACATCCTCGTACGCCGCCCACCAGCCCTTGCGGTGGCCCTCGCGGGCCATGTCGGTGAGAACCTGACGCTGACCCGGATCATCGACGCCGTACATCTCCAGCATCGCGGTCAGGTACGCCGACCTGGTGGGCGCCTTGCCCGTCTCGATGCGCGACAGGGTGGACGCGGCCACGCCCAGCTGATCGGCGACTTCCTCCAGCTTGATGGAATGCGCTTCGCGCAGTCGCCGTAACTCGGTGCCCAGACGGCGCCGACGGACGGTCGGGCCGATCGACACTGTCATCTCGCCTCCCCGGTCAGGGGCATCCCGCAGCGGGCGCGGCTCAGGGAAAAGGCACCGCAACCGCCATGCGGGTGCTGACTTGGAGATCACCATACAGCAGAAGCGGGGTGGATATGAGATCCCAATTGAGATTTCGTCCCTGATATTTGTCCCACGCACTTGCGTCGTATGCATTCCCAGGCCATGATGAAGCCAAGCACAGGATCACCGCTGGAGCCACTCAGCACCAGCCGCCGACCCGTGCTCGCCATTATCCGGGCGCGGATCCAGGGAGGGATCCGGGCGCGGATCCGGGGAGGGAGCGGACCAGAGATGGCAATCATGGCCGCAGATGCCAGCGACGCGACAGCGGACCTGGCCATGATGAGCGGCGCCCGTGTCTTAGCTAGCCTGACGATCCCGGGCCGGCCCAGGCATGTGTCGGAGGCAAGGTCGTTCGTCGGCAAGGTCCTCGGGGCGGGCAATCCCGCTGCCGACGTGGCCGTGCTGCTGACCTCGGAAATCGTGACGAACGCGGTCGTGCACAGCAACTCGCGCCGGGCCGGCGGGACCATCGTGGTGGTCATCACCGAGATCAGCGGCGGCTTGCGGGTCGAGGTCGCGGACAACGGATCGGACCTCAGCGCCCCGGTGGTGAGCGGTGATGCCTACGCCTCCGACGGACACGGTTTATACCTGGTCCAGGCCCTGGCCGATCAGTGGGGATACTTCCGCGACGAGGCCGGGACGACCGTATGGTTCTGGCTGGGCGTGGCGGCTTCCGGCTGACCGCGCTGCCCCCGCCGCCGGGCCTGGCGATCCCCGTGGCCGGCTACCCCGGCCAGCCCGCCGTGCGGCCGGCTGAGCGCGCCAGCCCTAGGAGCGCCTCCCGGAACCCGCTCGACGCGGGCGGCCAGTGCCCGCTCTGTTCTCCCTGAGCCGCATCGTCACGTGCACCGGGCTGCCCTCGAAGCCGAACTCCTCGCGGAGCCTGCGCTCGACGAACCTCCGGTAGCCGGCCTGCAGGAAGCCCGACGTGAACAGGACGAAATGCGGCGGGCGCACGCCCGCCTGGGTCGCGAAGAGGATCTTCGGCTGCCTGCCGCCGCGCACTGGCGGGGGCGTCGCCGCCACCAGCCCGGACAGCCAGGCATTGAGCCGCCCGGTCGGCACCCGGGTCTCCCAGCCAGCCAGGGCGCGCTCCAGCGCGGGGACAAGCCGGTCCACATGCCAGCCAGTGGCAGCGGAAATGTTCACCCGGCTGGCCCACCGCGCGGTATGCAGCTGCCTGTCGATCTCCTTGTCCAGGAAGATCCTGCGGTCCTCGTCGACGAGGTCCCACTTGTTGTAGGCGATCACCAGGGCCCGGCCCGAGTCGATCACCATCGACACGATCCGCAGGTCCTGCTCCGCGAGCGGCTCGCTGGCGTCCACCAGCACGACAGCGACCTCGGCCCGCTCCAGCGCCCGCCCGGTCCGCAGCGCCGCGAAGTAGTCGGCGCCCTGGGTCTCGCGCACCCGTCGCCGGATGCCCGCCGTGTCGACGAACCGCCACGACGACCCGCCGAGTTCGATGAGCTCATCGACCGGATCCCTGGTCGTGCCGGCCACCGGGTCGACCAGGACGCGCTCCTTGCCAGCCAGCGTATTCAGCAGGCTTGACTTTCCCACGTTCGGGCGGCCGATCAGCGCCACCCGCCGCGGGCCGCCCTCGTCCCCGAGCGGCTCCATCGGCGCCGCCGGAAGAGCGTCCAGGATCAGGTCAAGCAGGTCTCCGCTGCCGCGCCCGTGCAGCGCGCTGACCGGGCACGGCTCGCCGAGCCCGAGTGACCAGAGAGAACTGGCCGCTGGCTCGCCCGGTGCGTCGTCCACCTTGTTCGCGGCGAGCACGACCGGCTTGCGCGACCTGCGCAGCACGGCAGCCACGGCGGCGTCGGCGTCCGTCACGCCGATGACCGCGTCCACCACGAACAGGACCGCGTCGGCGGCATCTACGGCGACCCGCGCCTGGGCGGCTACCCTGGCCGCGAGTGCCGGTGAGCCCTCCACGGCGGGCTCCCAGCCGCCTGTGTCCACCAGCGTGAAGGCACGGCCGCGCCACGTCGCGTCGTAGGCAACCCGGTCACGGGTCACCCCCGGGGTGTCTTCCACCACCGCCTGCCGGCTGCCGAGGATGCGGTTGACCAGGGTGGACTTGCCGACGTTAGGCCGCCCGACCACCGCGACGACGGGTGCCGGGCCATCCGGCTGGCTGCCGCCCGCGGGCTCGCCGTCCGGCTCCGCCAGCCTGCTCAGGTCGTCCATGCGGCGCCCGCTGCACTGCTGATCGCCAGCGAGACGATCTCCTGCACGACCTCGGCAAGCCCCAGGCCGGTCGAGTCGATCTCAACGGCATCGGGCGCACGGGTCATCTGCGGGGCGTCCCTGCGGTCGCGGCGGGCCTGCTCGGCCTGGGTCAGGGCTACCGTGACCGCCGGGTCGGCGGCGAGATCGGCGCTGCGGCGCCGCGCCCGCGTGGTCTCGCTCGCCGTCAGGAACACCTTGACCGGCGCCTCCGGCGCGACGACCGAGCCAATATCACGGCCCTCGGCCACGATTCCGTCACCGTCCTCGATGGCCGCCGCGATGAGCCGCCGCTGCATCGCGATCAGATGCGCCCGGACCTGCGGCACGGCTGCCACCGCGCTCACCGCGTTCGACACCTCGCGGCCGCGGATCGGGACTGCGACATCGGCGCCGTCCACCCGGATCCCGGGAGCGTCCGGGTCGGTGCCGACCTCGATCACAGCGTGCCGCATGTGCTCGGCCACGGCCGCCGGGCTGGAGACGTCCACCTCGTGTGCGAGCAGCCACCAGGTCAGCGCGCGGTACATCGCCCCGGTATCCAGGTAGCGAAGGCCGAGCGCGCGCGCCACGCCGCGCGCGGCGCTGGACTTGCCGGACCCCGCCGGGCCGTCCACTGCGATGATGAGCCCTGGATGGTGGCCCGGTTCAGCCGAATTGGTCACGCAGGCGATGTTACCGGCGAACTGGCCAGCCTCCGGCCGCAAGCGCCTCGACCAGCGGGCCGGCGGCCGGCGGGCTGACCGAGAGCTCAAGCACGCCGGCCGGGAGGCCGGGCGAATGCTCGATCCGCACATCCTCGATATTGATCCCCGCCTGGCCAGCCGTATGGAAGACCCTGGCCAGCTCACCGGGCTGGTCGCCGATGACCACCTGGACAACGGCGTAGGCGGGCGGCGGCCCGCCTTGCTTGCCCGGTATCCTCGCCACCCCTGCGCCGCCGCGTTCCAGCAGGTCCGCCAGGCGCTTCAGGGATGTGTCATCGCCCTCGGCGGCTTCAGTGAGCGCGGCAGCCGCGGCGGCCAGGTCCTCGGCGATCGCCGGCAGCAGCTCGGCGGCATGCACGGCGTTCGCGGCCAGGATCTGCGTCCACAGGCCGGTGTCCCCCGCCGCGATCCTGGTCACGTCGCGGAGCCCCTGGCCCGCCAGGGCGAGCGCGTCGTCGGCTGCCCGTTCCAGCCGGGCCGCCATTGCCGCCGAGACCAGATGCGGGACATGCGAGACGAGAGCCACCCAGCGATCATGGTCGGCCGCTGTCATCCGGGCTGGCTGGGCGCCGCAGGCGCTGGCCAGCGCGGTCACCGCGGTGACCGCGTCTTCCGACGTCTCGGGCGCCGGGCAGACCGCCCAGGGCCGGCCGAGGAAGAGGTCCGCGCGCGCCGCCGCCGGGCCCGACCGCTCCCGCCCGGCGAGCGGGTGGCCGGGGACGAAGCTGGCCAGATCACAGCCAAGCTCGCGGGCCCGGGCGAGCGGCAGCTCTTTCACGCTCGCGACGTCGGTATAACGGCGTGCCAGACCGCGTTGCTGCGCAGCGGCCAGCGCCGGGGCCACCGCCGCTGGCGGCATCGCGAGCACGGCCAGATCGGCCGGCCCGCCCGGCGGCCCGGCCGCGGGCAGCTCATCGCCCGCGCCAAGGCCAGCGGCGAAGCGCGCAACAGCTGGATTGCGGTCGGCCAGCCAGACGGCCGCCCCCAGCCCGCGGGCCGCCAGCGCGACCGACGTACCGATCAGGCCGGTCCCGACCACCACCAGGCGGCGCGGGCAGCCGGGCGGCACCGTGGCCGGCATCACCGTCGTCGGCGTCATTGCGCGATGTCCAGCCGGAGCGCGATGGCGCCGCGCAGGTAGACATGCTGCACAGCCGAGCGTGGCCGCTCCGTCTCAACGTGCATCATCAGCCGCACCACCAGGGGCATGGATCCAGGCACGTTCATCTCGGTGGCGCACAGCAGCGGGACGTCCTGGAAGCCCAGCTTGCGAGCGGCGAGAGCGGGGAACTCGGCGTTCAGGTCGTGAGTGGCGGTGAACACGACGCTGATCACGTCCGCCGGGTTCAGCCGGTTCCGGTCCATCACCTCAGTCACCAGCTCAGAGGTACCTTCGAGGACTGCCGCGCGCTCATTCGCCTCGATCTGGATCGCGCCGCGGATCGCCCTGACCGCCACCAGATCCCTCCTTGCCCGTTTGCCCCGCCCGTCCCAGCACCTTTGCCCTGACCTCAGGTTATAGACCCACCGCCGCATAGAGCTCGCCGATCTCCCTGGTGGTGAGCCGCCGGGTGGTACCCGGCCGCAGCGGCCCGAGCGAGACCGGGCCAACCTGGGTGCGGACGAGCCGGCTGACCGGGTGCCCGGCTTCGGCCAGCATGCGCCGCACGATGTGCTTGCGCCCCTCATGCAGGGTGATCTCGACCAGGGCCCGTGACCCGGCGCGCTCCACGACGCGGAATCGGTCGGCGCTGGCGACCCCGTCGGCGAGCTCGATCCCGGTGACGAGCTGTCGCCCGAGGTCCCGCGACAGCGGGCCTGCCACATCCGCCAGGTACGTCTTGAGCACGCCGAAACTCGGATGGGCAAGCCGGTGCGCTAGCTCGCCGTCATTCATCAGCAGCATCAGGCCCTCGGTGTCGTAGTCGAGCCTGCCTACATGGAACAGCCGCTCGCCGCGGTCGCCGAGGAAATCGGCGATGGTCGGCCTGCCGCGGCCGTCCGACATCGTGGTGAGGACGCCGACGGGCTTGTTCAGGGCCAGGTAGACCAGATCCTCGCGGGCCGGAATGCGCCGGCCGTCCACCCGGATGATCTGACGCTGGGGATCGACCCTGGCGCCGAACCGGCGGACGATCTCGCCGTCTACCTCCACCCTGCCTTCGCCGATCATCTCCTCGCAATGCCGGCGGCTGCCGACGCCGGCCGCGGCGAGGACCTTCTGCAGGCGCACCCCGCCGGGGACATCGGTCAGCGTGTCGCGCTCGCTGTCAGGCCCGCTGTGCTCGCCGGCCTTGTCCCCGCGGCCGCTGGCGGCGCGCCGGTCACGGTTGCGCGGCGGCATGGCCGGAATCCTCGGCATCATCGACATCGTCCGGCAGGAACGGCGCGAGCTCGGGCAGGGCTTCCAGGCCGGGCAGGCCGAGCCGTTCGAGGAAATAACCCGTCGTCCGGAACAGGATCGCGCCAGTGTCCGGGTCGGCGCCGGCCTCCTCAACCAGCCCGCGGAGCACCAGCGTCCGCATGACGCCATCGCAGTTGACACCGCGGACCGCGGAAACCCGTGCCCGGCTCACCGGCTGGCGATAAGCCACCACCGCCAGCGTCTCGAGTGAGGCCTGGGTGAGCCTGACCTCCTGACCGTCGCTGACGAACCGCTCAACGACCGGCGCGCACTCCTCGCGCGTGTAGTACCGCCATCCGCCGGCGACCTCGCGCAGGTCGAACCCGCGGCCTTCGGCCGAGTAGGAGGCAGCCAGCTGAGCCAGCGCGGCGGCGATCTCCTCGCGCGGGCGCTCCAGCACCTGGGCGATCACCACCTCAGGCACTGGCTCATCAGCCACCAGCATGATCGCCTCCAGGCAGCTGCGCAGGGCAGGTGCCTCCTGGCTGCCTGCCAGCGGCCGTTCGTCCGGCCGTATCGCGTCCGGCGAGACCTCCTGGGGGATCTCGTCCTCGGCCGCGTCGCCGGGGTCGCGCGGACGCGGGAGGGAGCCGTCGTACATGGCTACCCGCCGCCTTCCGGTGCCGCGGCCGGCGATTCCGGTGCCGCGGCCGGCGATGTGGGTGCCGCGGCCGGCGATTGCGCTGCCTGGTGTTCCGTCGTCATCTCCGGCTTCGTTGTCGTCGCTGGCCCGCCCGGCCCGGCAGCTCCGCCTGCCGTCCAGCTCACGTAGAGCTCCCCGAGCGGGGTGAGCTGGTCGAGGGAGACCTGGCCGTCCCTGAAGAGGTCGAGCACCGCGAGGAACCTGGCGACGACTTCGTAGGTGCCGGCGCAGTCCGAGGTAAGGCGGCGGAATGTGGCCCGGCCAAGCTCCCGCAGCCGTGCGGAGAGTATCTCAACCTGCTCCCGGACGCTCGTGCGTGGCGTGTGCAAGTGCTCGGTCGAGACTACCGGCGGCTTCCTCGGCGCCAGCGTGCGGGCCGCGATCGCGGCGAATTCGGCCGGGCCGAGGCCCAGCAGCACCTCGGGCAGCAGGTCGGCGAAGCGTGGCTCCATCGGCACGCGCCGCGGGAACCTGCGCGCCTGCACCGCCATCCGGCCGGCCAGCACGGCCGCGACCTCCTTGTAGGCACGGTACTGCAGCAGCCTGGCGAACAGCAGGTCCCGCGCCTCGAGCAAGGCCAGGTCCTCCTCGTCGTCGACCTCGCCGGCCGGCAGCAACCGGGCCGCCTTGAGGTCGAGCAGCGTCGCGGCGACGACGAGGAAGTAGCTGGCCTGGTCCAGGTCCCAGCCGTCGGCCAGGGCCCGGATATGGGCGATGAACTCGTCGGTCACGCTGGACAGCGCGATCTCGGTGATATCCAGCTTGTGCTTGGAGATCAGCGCGAGCAGCAGGTCGAAGGGACCCTCGAAGACGTCGAGGTGCACCTCGAAGCCGCCCCCGCCGTGACCCTGCGGGGCGTCCCCGGATTCGCCGATCACCATGGTGGTCATTCAGAGCCCGTCGCAGCCTGCCCGCGGCGGCCAGCGCCGCCCGGAGCACACGACGCTACCCGATCCGGGGCAGCTCTCATGCTCCCTCGCCCAGGCGGCGCGCGACCAGGCTCCGGTCTCCCTCGGCGTCAAGGTCGGCGAGCAGCATGGCCAGTGCCTCGCGGACGATCCGGCCGCGGTCCGTCGCGATGCCGTAGGCGCGCAGGGAAAGCCTGGCCCGCTCCAGGTCGAGCAGCTCGCTGTTCGACAGGTAGACGGTGATCTTCTGGGTGTGCTGCTCCCTGCCGCTGGCCTGGCGGTCCGAGTCCGCGGCCGGGCTGCGCGCGGCAGACCGGAGAAGCTCGGCAACTCCCGGCAGGCTTACCCGCCGTGACCGTGAACCGCGGGGTCTGCCTGCTGCCACCGTGCCAGCACCTCCTTGGCGAGCTCCCGGTAGGAGTTCGCCCCCGCGGACATCGAGTCGAAGCGGGTGATGGGCTCGCCCGCGACGGAGGCGTCAGGGAACCGCACGGTGCGGTTGATCACCGTGTGGTAGACCTTGTCGCCAAACCCCTTCACCACGCCAGCCAGCACCTCGCGGGTGTGCAGCGTGCGCGAGTCGTACATCGTGGCCAGCAGCCCGTCCAGGCTCAGCCTCGGGCTCAGCCGGCTGGATACCTTGTCGATCGTCTCCATCAGCAGGGCCACTCCGCGCAGCGCGAAGTACTCGCACTCCAGCGGCACGATCACGCCGTCCGCGCAGGCCAGCGCGTTCACGGTGAGCAGCCCGAGGGACGGCTGGCAGTCGATCATGATGACGTCGTACTCGGGGATGACAGGCTCGAGCACCCGGCCGAGCACGAACTCGCGCCCGACCTCGTGCACCAGCTGGACCTCGGCACCGGACAGGTCGATGTTGCTCGGCAGCAGGTCCATGTCGTCGACGTTGGTCTTGAACAGCACATCGCGGGCGGTGAGGCCGCGTTCCATCAGCAGGTTGTAGACGGTCGCGTCAAGTTCGTGCGGCTGAAAGCCCAGGCCGACGGAAAGCGCGCCCTGCGGGTCGAAGTCGACGAGCAGGACCCGGCGGCCCTGCTCGGCGAGCGCGGCGCCGAGGCTGATCGTCGTGGTGGTCTTGCCCACCCCGCCCTTCTGGTTGCAGACCGCGACGACCCTGGCGGGCCCGTGCGAGAGAAGGGGAGCCGGGTCAGGGAACACTGGTAGAGGCCGACCGGTGGGCCCAAGCGTGCCGTGCTTGTAATCCATCGTTCGGGACGCTGCCACAGCCGCTGCACCTCCCCGGCAGCCGCACGCAATGCGGCCAATGCCCGGACTCTAGGGCTTCCTCGCCGGTAGCGGCAAGCCGACTCACCGTTTGCGGCGAAATGGGCTAGCCGCCCAGATCAGCCTGCTGCGCGGGCCTGGCCGCGGCGCGGCCGCTCCGCGCGCCTGCGGTGCGCAGCTGCGCGGCCAGTCAGCCGAGCGCCCTGGGGTGGGCCGCGGCGTACACCTCGCGCAGCCTGTCCACGGTGACCAGGGTATAGATCTGGGTGGTGGTGACCGAGGCGTGCCCGAGCAGTTCCTGCACGACGCGGACATCGGCGCCGCCGTCCAGCAGGTGGGTGGCGAACGAGTGGCGCAGCGTGTGCGGCGACACCTCGGCCAGGTCGGCACGGCCTGCCGCGGCCCGCAGCACCGCCCACCCCCCCTGGCGCGTCAGCCGGCCGCCGCGGGCGTTCAGGAACACGGCCGGGCTCGGCGGCGCCTGGCGGGCGGCTGCCGCGAACGTCGGCCTGGCCCGGACCAGGTAGGCCTCGAGGGCCGCCCTGGCATAGCTGCCGACCGGCACGACCCGCTGCCGGCCGCCCTTCCCCGCCAGCCGGACCACGGCAGGCACCCGCATGTCCGCGGCGACCAGTTCCAGGTCATCAACATCCAGCCCGACAGCCTCGGAGATCCGCGCCCCGGTCCCGTACAGCAGCTCAAGCAGGGCGCGGTCCCTGAGCGGCGCCGGCCCCTCGCCTGCGCCGGCCGCTTGCAGCAGCCGCTCGACGGCCGCGACCGAGATGGCCTTCGGCAGCCGCCGCGGCGGCGCGGGCGGCCGGACCGGCCGGGCCGGGTCGCCGGCGGCCAGCCCTTCCGCCGCGGCGAACGCATGCAGGCCGCGGACGGCCACGACCGCCCGCCCGGCCGAGCTCGCGGCCAGCGGCGGGTGCTGCTCATCGCCCGCGCGCAGCCCGGCCAGGAACGCGGCCACGTCCTGCGTCCGCACCCCGCCGATCGCGGTCACGCCGCGGCCCGCCAGGGTAGCCGCGTACCGTTCCAGGTCTCGGCGGTAGGCCTCCAGCGTGTGCGCGGCGAGCCCTCGCTCGACCATCAGGTGATCGAGATACCGGCGGACCGCGCCGGCGACGCTGGTCAGCTGAGCACCTCGCTGACTGGCTTCGACGGCAGGCCATGCGCCTCGGCGACCGGCGGGCAGGTGAGGGCGCCCGCATAGGTGTTGAGCCCGAGCGCGAAGGCCGGGTCGGCCGCCAGCGCGGCCCGCCAGCCCTGGTTCGCGATCTCAACGACATACGGCAGCGTCACGTTGGTCAGCGCGTAGGTGGAAGTGTGCGGTACCGCGCCCGGCATGTTTGCCACGCAGTAGAACACGGAGTCGTGCACCCGGTAGGTCGGCTCCGCGTGCGTCGTCGGATGCGAGTCCTCGAAGGTGCCGCCCTGGTCGATGGAGATGTCGACAAGCACGGAACCCCACTTCATCCGGGCGACGAGCTCGTTGGAGATCAGCTTCGGCGCCTTCGCGCCCGGCACCAGTACCGCGCCGATGACCAGATCGGCGTCGATGACGGCGCGCTCGATCTCGTAGGCATTGGACGCCACCGTCTGGCAGTGCCCCTGGTAGATCGCGTCGGCCTGGCGCAGCCTGGCGACGTTCTTGTCGATGAGCAGCACCTCGGCCTGCATGCCGAGCGCGATCGCGGCGGCGCTCATGCCGGAGACGCCGGCCCCGAGCACCACGACCTTGGCGGCATAGACGCCGGACACGCCGCCCATCAGCACGCCGCGGCCGCCGCCTTCGCGCTGCAGGTGGTGGGCGCCGACCTGGGGCGCCATCCGGCCGGCTACCTCGGACATCGGGGCGAGCAACGGCAGCGAGCCGTCAGGCAGCTGGACGGTCTCGTAGGCGATCGCGGTGACGCCGGCCGCCAGCAGCGCATCGGTGCTGGCCCGGGACGCGGCCAGGTGCAGGTAGGTGAACAGGACCTGGCCGTCGCGCATCCGGTGGTATTCCTCGGCGACCGGCTCCTTCACCTTGAGGATCAGGTCACCGGCCTGCCACACGTCATCCGCCGCGGGCAGGATCTCCGCGCCCGCGGTGACGTAGTCCTGGTCGGGAATGGCCGAGCCCGTGCCCGCGTCCTGCTGCACGTAGACCTGATGCCCGCCGCGGACAAGCTCGTGCACGCCGGCCGGCGTGATCGCGACCCGGTACTCGTGGTTCTTGACCTCTTTCGGAACGCCGACCCTCATGCTTCCAGCTCCCTTCCTGCGCGGGGCGGCCCGGCTTCCTTGCCAGGCGAGTCCCCTCCGAGCGGATATCGCGACCGCCAGTCAGCACTCCGGCGCGCCGGTGTCCCGCAATGACGCGAACCCATCCTCCCGGGCGGCATACGCGGACAAGATACCCACCGCGGCCACCCCGTTATGCAGGTCACCGGCCAGGACCGCGTCCCGTGCCTGCCGGAGCGGCACCCAGGCGACGACGAGATGCGCCTCCTCGTGCTCCGGCACGTAGTCCCGCTCCTGCTCGGGCACCCGGGTGATGCCCCTGGCGAGGAAGATCCGCAGCCGCTCCGTGCTGAAGCCGGGCGAGGTGAACACGTCGGCCAGCACGTGCCAGTCCGCAGCGCGGTGGCCGGTCTCCTCCAGCAGCTCACGCTCGGCTGTGCGCCGCAGCGGTTCACCGGGCGCGTCCCGCAGGCCTGCCGGGATCTCCCAGAGCAGCGCGCCGACCGGATGCCGGTACTGCCGGATCATCAGTGCCCGGCAGTCTTCGTCCAGGGCCAAGACGGCCACCGCACCCGGGTGCTCAACGACCTCGCGCTCGGCGATCTCGCCGTCGGGCATCCGCACGGCGTCCGTGCGCACCCGGACCAGGGCGCCGCTGGAAACCTCGGCCGACCAGACCACCGGCCAGCGCGCGGGGACATCGCGGACTTCCGCCGCCTCGGCAGCCTTGCTCACGTCGGGCACTCCTGCCTCATGGATCCCGGTACGGCACTCCGTCCGCCTGTGCCTATCTTGCCCCTGCGGTGCTACGCGCTCGCGGCCGCCCGGCGGCCGACCTGGCCGCCGGCCGCGTCAGCGGCCGTCACCAGGCGCGAGCGGACAAGCGCCGCGGCCACCAGGCCGCTGAACAGCGGATGCGGCCGGGTCGGCCGGGACAGGAACTCGGGATGGGCCTGGGTGGCCACGAAATAGGGGTGCACGCTGCGCGGCAGTTCGACGAACTCCACCAGCCGGCCGTCCGGGGACAGCCCCGAGCATCTCAGCCCGGCCCGCTCCAGGGTTTCCCGATAGGCGTTGTTGACCTCGTACCGGTGCCGGTGCCGCTCCTGGACGAGGTCGGATCCGTACAGCTCGCGGACCAGGCTCCCTTCGGCCAGCAGGGCCGGGTACAGGCCGAGCCGCATCGTGCCGCCCATGTCCCGCTCGCCCGCGACCACGTCTTCCTGGCCCGCCATCGTCGCGATCACCGGGAACGGGGTGTCCGGGTCGAACTCGGCGCTGTTCGCCTGATCCAGCCCGGCCAGGTCACGGCCGACCTCGATGGCCATGCACTGCAGGCCAAGGCAGAGCCCGAGCACCGGGATGCCATGCGTCCTGGCATGCCGCACCGCCCCGATCTTCCCCTCGATGCCGCGCACGCCGAAGCCGCCGGGGACGAGCACCCCGTCAGCGCCGTCGAGATGCCGGGCGGCACCCTCGGGGGTCTGGCAGTCATCGCTGGTCACCCACCGGATGTTCACCCGCGCGTCATTGGCGAACCCGCCAGCCCGCAGCGCCTCGGCCGGGGACAGATAGGCATCGGGCAGGTCCACGTACTTGCCGACCAGCGCGATCGTGACCGACCTGGCCGGGCGGTGCACCCGCCGTAGCAGGTCGTCCCAGTCGCTCCAGTCCACGTCGCGGAACGGCAGCCTGAGCCGGCTGACGACGTAGGCGTCCAGCCCCTCGGAATGCAGCACCTTTGGGATGTCGTAGATCGACGGGGCGTCCGCCGCGGACACCACCGCCTCCTCGTCCACGTCGCACATCATGCTGATCTTGCGTTTCAGCCCGCCGCTGATCGGGCGGTCGGCGCGGCACACGATCGCGTCTGGCTGGATGCCGATGCTGCGCAACGCGGCGACCGAGTGCTGGGTCGGCTTGGTCTTCAGCTCGCCGGACGGGCCGATGTAGGGCAGCAGGGATACATGCAGGAAGAAGCACCGGTCCCGGCCGATCTCGTGCCGGATCTGGCGGATCGCCTCCAGGAACGGCTGCGATTCGATGTCGCCGACCGTGCCGCCGACCTCGGTGATAACCACGTCCACGTCGGGCCCGGCCATCTCGTTGATGCGCGACTTGATCTCGTTCGTGATATGCGGGATGACCTGGACGGTGTCGCCCAGGTAGTCGCCCCGCCGCTCCTTGGCGATCACGTCGGAGTAGATCTGCCCGGTAGTGACGTTCGCCGAGCCCCGCAACTGGGTGTCGAGGAACCGCTCGTAGTGCCCGACGTCCAGGTCAGTCTCGGTGCCGTCGTCGGTGACGAATACCTCGCCGTGCTGGAACGGGTTCATCGTGCCGGGGTCGACGTTCAGGTACGGGTCAAGTTTCTGCATGTTGACCCGCAGTCCGCGGAGCTTGAGCAGCCGGCCGAGGCTCGAGGCGGTGAGGCCCTTGCCGAGACTCGACGCTACTCCCCCGGTGACGAAGAGATGTCTGGTGGAAACTGGCCGTGATGCGTGCGATGCCGCAGCCAAGTAGGCTCCCGTGGTCGTTGCCGATGCGGGAAATCCCGCAGGTCCACGGACCATCAGAATATCAGCAAGGCACTGGTCAGGCCCGGCATCGGCACGACACCGGCGGCAATCTCAGGGACAAACCGGGTCTAACCCCCGTATTCCTCTGGCGCTAGCAGGCCGTCGATGCGCTCGGATCCCGGCCGGCCGTGACCACATTCGCCGACGCCAACTCGATCTCCTGTTCCTCGGTCGCCTCGCCGAACCTGGCCAGCGCGACCGCGCACACGACGGCAAGACCGAACCCGAGCGCGGCGACGGCGGTCAGGCCGACGCGGGTGGTATCGCCGAGGAAGACGACGCCGACCAGCGCTGGCGGGGTCGTCTCGGCGAGCACCACGGCCGATGTGGCCACGGTCACGTTACCGCCGTCCAGCGCGGCGGCGTACAGCATGAACGACACGATCCCCGCCGCCGCCAGCGCATAGCTGGCCGGCGACCGGATCAGCTGCTGCGGCGAGAACCCGGGCAGGATCCGGGCGGCCACCGCAAGCACCGCGTAGCCGAGCCCGGCCACGGCGCCCAGCACCGGAGTCCGGGCCGGATTAGGCAGCCGGGCGGCCGCCAGGCCGGCCAGCGCGATGCCGGCCACCGCCACGATCAGCGCCATCTGGAACGCCGGGCCCGCGTTGGCCGCGCCCTCCGAGCCAGCCGAGGAGCCCAGCAGCCCGACGCCGCTGACCACGCCGCCGACCGCCAGCCATTCCCGCCAGGTGAGCATGACCTGCATCAGCCAGGCCGCGAAAACGGCCGTCACCGCGAGATTGGCCGCGATCATCGCCTGCACAGCGAACAGCGGCAGCCGCCGCAGCGCCACCAGCTGGGCGAGGAAGCCGACCAGGTCGATGCCGAGGCTCGCGATGAAGCGCCACTGGTGCAGCATCCGCACCACGAGGCCGGGATCGACGCTGTTCAGGCCTCCCCCCGGCGGCGCATGGGCAGGCCGCATGCTCGCCGCGCGGACCGCCATCGCCTGCATGACCGCGGCGATTCCGTAGCACAGTGCGGCCACCATGGCAGCTACGAGGCTCGCCAGCATAGCTATGACCCTACGCCGCGGTCGCGCCTGACCGGGTCCCAACACCCGCAGACGGGTTACCTTGAGTCACTATCGCGATCCGTCTGCTACTGGCTGTGACGGGCTAGCAACTCTGCCAGCATCGCCCGCGCCTGGCCTGGGCTGGCGAAATGCACCGACCACAGGCCCATGTCCGCCGCCGCGGCGGCGTTGTCCGCCCGGTCATCGATGAAAATCACGTCGGCCGCAACGGCGCCAAGCCGGGCCAGGGCCGCGGCGAAGCAGGCCCGGTCCGGTTTGCTGATTTTCAGCTCACAGCTGAAAATCAGATGCTCGAAGTACCGGGCGACGGGGAGCCCGGCGATCGCCGCCGCGATCTCCGCTGGCGCGTCAGACAGCACCGCAAGCCGATGCCCGGCGGCCGCCAGCTCCTCGATCAGCTCCACGGTCCCCGCCTGCAGGTGCAGCCAGGAATCTGTATCCAGCCGGGTCAGCGCGGCGACCTCGGCGTCGGTGTAAGCATGGCCTCGGCCGCCGAGCTGGCCTACCTGCTGCCAGTAGCCAGCCGCGCTGAGTTCTGCCCGGTCATAGGCCGGCCGCGGCTGCCAGTAGGCGCCGGTGAGCCGCCGGACGGCGATGCCGGCCGCGCCCGCCAGCGTTGCCATCGCCTGCTCCGACGGCCAGCACGAGATGACGCCGCCGTAGTCGAACAGCACCCAGGCCACGCCGGAACCCCCTCGCGGCCGACGCTGGCAGCCCGCCGCGGACGGCCGTGGCGGGCGGGGCTGGCCGGCCCATTCCGCCCCGCTCTACCACGGACGCTAGCCGATCCGGCGGGCCGGCCGCTGGTCACCCGCGCGGGGTGCCGGTGCGGGCCAGCTTGAGCGGCGGCAGGCGCGTTACATCCCGGGCGGGACGAACCCGATCAGCGCGCGGTGCGCCAGCGGAGTATGCAGGCGCAGCGCCTTGGCCAGCACTGCCCAGAACGCCGTGGAGTGGGTGATCGTCCGCGGCTTGCCCGCGCCGGTGACGATCTCGCAGCCGGCCGCGTGCAGCTTGACGACGCCGAAATGATGCCGGCCAGCGGCAAATCTCAGCTGGTAGCCGATGCCGAAATCGGCCGGGCAGCTCATGACGCCGGCTGGCTGCCTCGGCAGCGCGCACACTGCCCGCGCCACCGCCCTGGCATCGGCCGCGGAGCTAACCGTGACCAGCGCGGGGAAAGCGAAGCGCTGCTGCCGCGGCTGCTCGATGACGCCGGTCCGCCGGATGACCAGGTGATTCACCGCACCCGGGTCCGCGCACAGGCCCGCGGTTACCGCCTTATTCGGGGCCTGCGCCAGCTGTGCGCCCGCCGGGCCGGTGCCGTTGCCGGCCACCACGCTGCCGCAGGCGGCCAGCGCCAGCGGGACGAGGAGGAGCGCCGCGCGGGCAATCCCGCGCCCGCCGGCCGCGCCGCTGCGCGATTTCGACGTATTCATGACTGCCTGCCTCCCTGGCGGGCCGCGTATTGCCTGGCCAGCCCGTGGACGATGCCGCTTGCCCAACTGCCAGATTGGACGCCCCCGGGCCGCCGCCGGTTCCCGGTAACGCAGCTGACGTGCGCCGGAACAGCCCGACCCCGCCGCGGCTGTCCCGGCATCGTGGGGGATTCGGCACGTCACCGCATGCCGAATCCCGGTCAGGCAGCGGCGTCAGACGCCGGCGGCCTGCATGCCGCGCAGTTCCTTCTTCAGCTCCCTGATCTCGTCCCGGAGCCGCGCCGCGATCTCGAACTGCAGCTCCGCCGCGGCGGCGTGCATCTGGTCGGTGAGCCCGGTGATGAGCGCGACAAGGTCTTCCCGCGGCGGCCCGCCGCCAGGGCCGCCCTCGACCGCGCCCGCGGCAGCGGCGCCCGCGGCCGCCCGGCCGCCCGCCCGCGCCCGCGACGACAGGCCGGGAACCGGGGCCTTGCCGCGGCTCTGCTGCCGGCCAGAGCCGCCGAGAAGCTTCTCGGTGTCGGCGTCCTCACGGGCAAGCTGGTCCAGGATGTCCGCGATCCGCTTGCGCAGCGGCTGGGGGTCGAGGCCGCGTGCCTCGTTGTAGGCGACCTGCTTGGCCCGCCGCCGGTTGGTCTCGTCGATCGCCCGCTGCATGGACGGCGTCATCTTGTCCGCGTACATGTGCACCTGGCCGGACACGTTCCGCGCCGCCCGGCCGATGGTCTGGATCAGCGACGTGCCCGACCGCAGGAAGCCTTCCTTGTCCGCGTCCAGGATCGACACGAGCGACACCTCCGGCAGGTCAAGGCCCTCCCTGAGCAGGTTGATCCCGACCAGCACGTCGTACTCGCCGAGCCGCAGCTCACGCAGCAGCTCGACCCGGCGCAGCGTGTCGACCTCGCTGTGCAGGTACCTGGCCCGGATGCCGCCCTCGAGCAGGTAGTCGGTCAGGTCCTCGGACATTTTCTTGGTCAGGGTGGTCACCAGCACGCGCTCGTCACGCTCGGCCCGCCCCGTGATCTCGTGCACCAGGTCGTCGATCTGGCCCTTGGTCGGCTTGACCACGACCTCGGGATCGATCAGCCCGGTCGGGCGGATGACCTGCTCGACCACGTCGCCGCCGACCCGCTGCAGCTCGTACGGGCCGGGGGTGGCCGACATGTACACCGTCTGGCCGATCCGGTCGCCGAACTCCTCCCAGGTGAGCGGCCGGTTGTCGATCGCGCTCGGCAGCCGGAACCCGTGCTCGACCAGCACCCGCTTGCGGGATACGTCACCCTCGTACATCGCGCCGATCTGCGGGACCGTGCCGTGCGACTCGTCGATCACCAGCAGGAAATCCTCGGGGAAGTAATCAAGCAGGGTATTCGGCGGCGAGCCGGGCGCGCGGCCGTCGATGTGCCGTGAGTAGTTCTCGATGCCGGAGCAGCTGCCGATCTGGCGGAGCATCTCGATGTCGTACGTGGTCCGCATGCGCAGCCGCTGCGCCTCCAGCAGCTTGCCCGACCGCTCCAGCTCGGCGAGCCGGTCAGCGAGTTCGAGCTCGATGCCGTTGATCGCCCGCTCCATCCGCTCCGGGCCGGCCACGTAGTGCGACGCGGGAAAGACATACAGCTCGTCGTCCTCGCTTATCACCTCGCCGGTCAGCGGGTGCAGCGTCATCAGCCGCTCGATCTCGTCGCCGAACATCTCGATCCGGACGGCGAGCTCCTCGTAGACCGGGATGATCTCGATGGTGTCACCCCGCACCCGGAACGTGCCGCGGGTGAACGCCAGGTCGTTGCGCGCGTACTGCATGCCGACGAGCTTGCGGAGCAGGGCGTCGCGGTCGATCGTGCCGCCGACCCTGAGCCTGAGCATGCGGTCCACGTACTCCTGCGGGGTGCCCAGGCCGTAGATGCACGAGACCGACGACACCACGATCGTGTCCCTGCGGGTGAGCAGGGAGTTCGTCGCCGAATGCCGGAGCCGCTCCACCTCGTCGTTGATCGAGGAGTCCTTCTCGATATACGTGTCGGTCTGCGGTACGTACGCCTCCGGCTGGTAGTAGTCGTAGTAGGAGACGAAGTACTCCACCGCGTTGTTCGGCAGCATCTCGCGCAGCTCGTTGGCGAACTGCGCGGCGAGCGTCTTGTTGGGCAGCATCACCAGCGTCGGCCGCTGCAGCCGCTCGGCCAGCCAGGCGACCGTCGCCGTCTTGCCGGTGCCGGTCGCGCCGAGCAGCACGGTGTCCCTGGTGCCCGCCCGGATCCGCTTCTCCATCGCGGCGATCGCCTGCGGCTGGTCACCGGCCGGCACCATGTCCGTGATGACCTCGAACGGCGCGACGCGGCGCTGCAGGTCGGTTACCGGGCGCACGGCGCCTCCCCGGCCAGTTCGTTACCCACGTCCCCACTGTAGGTCCAGGGTCGGACAGAATCCGCCCATGCCGCCCGGCACCGGGCCTGATGGCTCGTGCTAACGCGGTCTTGATTTCTTTCTTACGAGCCTGCCCGCGCCGGTCATTCCCGGCCGGGCTGCGCCATCCGGCGCAGCTCGGCCCACAGCTCGCCGACCTGGCGGTCAAGCTCGCTCAGCGAGCCTGAGTTATCGATCACGATGCCGGCGATCGCCAGCCGCTGCTTCCTGCTTGCCTGGGCGGCGATCCTGGCCATCGCCTGCTCGCGGGTCATCCCGCGGTGCCGGATCAGCCGGTCGGCCTGGACCCGCCGGGGCGCGTCCACCACCACCACCACGTCATAGTCGCCGGCCAGGCCGTTCTCCGCGATCAGCGGAACGTCGTGCACCACGATCCCGGCGTCGCCCGCGGCCTGCTCGAGCTCGCGCATCCGCCGCCCGACCCGGGGATGGACGACTGCGTTCAGCCTGGCCCGCAGCTCCGGGTCGGCGAAGACGATCTCGCCGAGCGCGGGCCGGTCCAGGCTGCCGTCCGGGCGCAGCACGCCGGGGCCGAATATCCCGGTGACCTCGGCCAGTCCCGGCGTGCCCGGCGCCACGACCTCCCGCGCTACCGCGTCGGCGTCGATCACGACGGCGCCCTGCTCGGCGAGCAGCCGGGCGACCTCGCTCTTGCCCGCGGCGATCCCGCCGGTGAGCCCTACCCTGAGCATCGGCCTACCCCGCGCATCCGGTTCTCCGCCCATGCACGTGGCGAGTCACCCGCCCGCCGGGCGGGTGACTCGCCACGATGCCGCTCAGTAAGCGCAGAGCGTCAGCTCTGCCCGCCGGACAGCTTGTCCCGCAGCGCGGCCAGCGCCTCATCGGAGGCCAGCGTGCCGGTCGCCTCCGGCTCGGCGGGCCGCGGGGTGCCTGACTCGTGCGCGGTCTCGGCGCGAGTCTGCTCGGCGTCGGCGTTGGACTTGCGCGCCTCGGCGACCTGGGCCTGATGTGCCTCGTACCGGGACCTGGCCTCGGCGTACTGCCGCTCCCACTCCTCGCGCTGGGCGTCGAAGCCCTCCAGCCACTCGCCCGACTCGGAGTCGAAGCCCTCCGGGTAGACGTAGTTGCCCTGCTCGTCGTAGGTGGCCGGCATGCCGTACAGGGTCGGGTCGAAGTCCTCGCCGACGGCCTCGCCGATCGTGCCCTCGTTCGCCTGCTTCAGCGACAGGCTGATCCGGCGCCGGTCCAGGTCGATATCGATGATCTTGACGAAGATCTCGTCGCCGACCTGCACGACCTGCTCGGGGATCTCGACGTGCCGGTCGGCAAGCTCGGAGATGTGCACCAGGCCCTCGATACCCTCCTCCACCCGCACGAACGAGCCGAACGGCACCAGCTTGGTGACCCGGCCCGGGACCACCTGGCCGATCTGGTGCGTGCGCGCGAACTGCTGCCAGGGGTCCTCCTGGGTGGACTTCAGCGACAGCGACACCCGCTCGCGGTCCATATCCACGTCGAGCACCTCGACGGTGACCTCCTGGCCGACCTCGACGACCTCGCCGGGATGGTCGATGTGCTTCCAGGACAGCTCGGAGACGTGCACCAGGCCGTCCACGCCGCCGAGATCGACGAACGCGCCGAAGTTGACGATGGAGGACACGACGCCCTTGCGGATCTGGCCCTTCTGCAGCGTGTTCAGGAAGTTCTGGCGGACCTCGGACTGGGTCTGCTCCAGCCAGGCACGGCGGGACAGCACCACGTTGTTGCGGTTCTTGTCCAGCTCAATGATCTTGGCCTCGATCTCCTTGCCGACATACGGCTGCAGGTCGCGCACCCGGCGCATCTCCACCAGGGAGGCGGGCAGGAACCCGCGCAGTCCGATGTCCAGGATGAGCCCGCCCTTGACCACCTCGATCACCGTGCCGGTGACCACGCCGTCCTCGTCCTTGATCTTCTCGATCGTGCCCCAGGCGCGCTCGTACTGGGCGCGCTTCTTGGACAGGATCAGCCGGCCCTCCTTGTCCTCCTTCTGCAGGACCAGGGCCTCGATGTGCTCGCCGCTCTTGACCACGTCATGCGGATCGACGTCGTGCTTGATCGACAGCTCGCGGGACGGTATGACGCCTTCTGTCTTGTATCCGATGTCGAGCAGGACCTCGTCCCTGTCGACCTTGACGACGGTTCCCTCAACGATGTCGCCGTCGTTGAAGTACTTGATGGTCTCGTCGATCGCGGCGAGGAAGGCCTCCTCGGAACCGATGTCGTTGACCGCTACTTTGGGGGTCGAGTGGGCCTCGGTGCTGCTGGTCGTCATGTGTAGGTGGGCTCCGGATACGGACAGGGTCAGTGGGCGCGCGCTCGTTCACGACACGCCCGCCACGGGCAACCAGGAGTGACTGGACCTGCCTGGCCAGCATGACCGGCCGCGGCCTACCGTGAGACGGCCCCGCGGGCTGCGCTGCCTGACCATGGCGGACTGCGCGCGTACATAGCGCAGCGCTCAGGATATGAGAGCCCGGCCAGCCGGTCAATCTCACCGAGGTCACAGTCTCGCAGCGACGCCCGCGGCGGGGCGGGCGGCGGGCTGGCTCAGTGGGCCGCTTCGGCCCAGCTGCGGCCGGTGCCGACCGACACTTCCAGCGGGATGGTGAGCTCGAAGGCGCCGCACATGGCGGACCTGACCAGCTGGCCCAGCCGGTCAAGTTCGCCCGGCGCCACCTCGAACAGCAGCTCGTCGTGCACCTGGAGCAGCATCCGGGACCGTAGCCCGTGGGCGCCGATCTCGCGGTGGACCGCCAGCATCGCGACCTTGATGATGTCGGCGGCGGAACCCTGGATCGGCGCGTTGAGCGCCATCCGCTCGGCCATCTCCCTGCGCTGCCGGTTGTCGGAGGTGAGGTCCGGCAGGTAGCGGCGGCGGCCGAGGATGGTCTGCGTGTAGCCGTCCGTGCGCGCCTGCGCGACGACCTCGTGCAGGTAATCCCTGATGCCGCCGAACTGCTCGAAGTAGCCGTCCATGAACGCGCGCGCCTCGTCCGGGGTGACCCGCAGCTGCTGGGACAGGCCATAGGCGGACAGCCCGTAGGCCAGCCCGTAGTTCATCGCCTTGATCTTGCTGCGCAGCTCCACGGTGACGTCCTGCGGCGGTACGCCGAACACCCGGGAGGCCGTCTCGGCGTGGAAGTCATGACCGGAGCCGAAGGCCTCGGCCAGCGCCCGGTCGCCGGACAGATGCGCCATGATGCGCAGCTCGATCTGGCTGTAGTCGGCGGTGAGCAGCGTCTCGTAGCCGGCGCCGACCACGAACGCCTGCCGGGTACGGCGACCTTCCTCGGTGCGGATCGGGATGTTCTGCAGGTTCGGGTCGGTGGAGGACAGCCGCCCGGTGGCCGCGATCATCTGGTTGTAGGTGGTGTGGATGCGGCCGTCCACGCCCGCCATCGGGATCAGCGAGTCGACGATGCTCTTCAGCCTGGCGACGTCCCGGTGCCGGAGCAGGTACCCAAGGACCGGGTGGCCGGTCTGCGCGAGCAGGCCGGTCAGCGCCTCGGAGTCGGTCGTGTACCCGGTCTTGATCCGCTTCGTCTTCGGCAGGCCGAGCTCGGTGAACAGGACCTCCTGCAGCTGCTTGGGCGAGCCGAGGTTGAACTCATGCCCGGTGGCGGCGTATGCGCCCTGCTCGGCGGCCTTGACGTCGGCGCCGAGGCTGGCTGACATCCCGGCCAGGAACTCGACGTCAGCGGCGATCCCGGCCCTTTCCATGTCGGCGAGCACGCCGACCAGGGGCAGCTCGACGTCGCGCAGCAGCGCGGCAGCGCCGCGCTTGTCCAGGTCGGCGTCCAGCGCGTCGGCGAGCTCCGCGGTGGCCATCGCGCGCATCGCCAGCGCGGCCGCGACCTCGGTCTCGCTTTCGGCCGGCATGTCCAGGGTGAGCTGGCCGGACTCGGCGGTGGCGTCGCGGAGCTCGCGGTTGGTGTAGCGCAGCGCCAGGTCGGCGAGGTCGAAGGACCGCTGGCCGGGCAGCGCCAGGTAGGCGGCCAGCGCGGTGTCGCTGGTCAGCCCGCGCAGCTCAAGGCCGCGCGCGGCCAGCGCGTGCATCGGCCCCTTCGCGTCGTGCATGGCTTTCGGCCTGGCCGGGTCGCTGAGCCAGCCGCCCAGCGCCTTGTCGTCTTCCTCGGTCAGGCTCACCGGGTCAATAAACGCGGCGGCCTGGTCCGGCGCAGCGATCGCCAGCCCGGTGAGCGTGCCGGTACCGCGGCGCCAGTCCCCGCTCGCGGCCAGCCCGGCGCGGCCATCGGCGGATGCGTGCGCGGCCAGCCAGCCGGTTACCTCGCCGGGGCCGAGCACCGTCAGGTCGATGTCGAAGCCCTCGCCCGCGGCGGCCTGCTCGGCAGCGGCGCCGGACCCGGTGATCCCGTCCGGCAGCGTGGAGTAGAGCCGGTCACGCAGCACCCGGAACTGCAGGGTGTCGAAAAGCTGGTGGATCTGCTCCCGCTGCCATGGCACCGGGCGCAGGTCGTGCGGCCCGGCTTCGAGCTGCACGTCCCGGGCCAGCTCGGTCAGCTGCCGGTTCCGCAGCACGTCGCCGAGATGATCGCGGAGCTTGTCCCCGGCCTTGCCCTTCACCTCGCCAACCCGGTCCACCAGTTGCGCCAGCGAGCCGAACTCGGCTACCCACTTGGCCGCCGTCTTCTCGCCGACGCCGGGGATGCTGGGCAGGTTGTCGCTCGGGTCGCCGCGCAGCGCGGCGAAATCGGGGTACTGGGCCGGGGTCAGCCCGTACTTCTCGGTCACGGCCGCGGGCGTGAACCTGGTCATCTCGCTGATCCCGCGACGGGTCATCAGCACCGTCACGTCGTCGGTGACCAGCTGCAGCACGTCCCGGTCGCCGGTCACGATCAGCACGCTCATGCCGCCGGCCGCGGCCTGGGTGGCCAGCGTCGCGATGATGTCGTCGGCCTCGTACCCGGCCAGCGACAGCCGCCGGATCCCGAGCGCGTCAAGAACCTCGAAGATCAGGCTCAGCTGGCCGCGGAAGTCCGCGGGAGTCTCCCGCCTGTTCGCCTTGTACTCGACGTACTGCTCGTGCCGGAAGGTGGGCTCGCTGCGGTCGAACGCGACGGCGACATGGGTCGGCCGCTCGTCCCGCAGCACGTTGATGAGCATGGCGGTGAAGCCATAGACGGCGTTGGTCGGCTGCCCGGTGGTGGTGGAGAAATTCTCCGACGGCAGGGCGAAGAACGCCCGGTAGGCGAGGGAGTGCCCGTCGAGCAGGAGCAGCCTGTCCCGCTGCGGGACAGGGTCGGCCGGCCGGGCCGGGTTCGTGGCAGCCACCCCTGAATCCTAGGCTGCCTGATGCGGCGAACATGCGCCCGTCCCGAACTCGGAGGTGCTGGTGGAACAGGATCGCGAGCGGGAGATCAGGGCAGCCTTCAGCAGCGCCGGTCCCGACACGCTGGTCAGCCGGATGGGCATCAAGATCCTGGAGGCTACCCCGGAGCGAGTGGTCGGCTCCATGCCGGTTTCCGGTAATACCCAGCCGTACGGGCTCTTGCACGGCGGCGCCTCCTGCGTGCTGGCGGAGACGCTCGGCTCGCTCGGGTCGGCCCTGCACGCGGGACCTGACCGCATCACCGTGGGAATCGAGATCAGCGCCTCGCATCACCAGGGTGTCAGCGGCGGCGAGGTGACCGGGGTGGCGACGCGGCTGCACGGCGGCCGCACGATGACGACCTACGAGATCGTCATCACCGATGACCAGGGCCGGCGGGCCTGCACGGCCAGGCTCAGCTGCCTGCTGCGGGACGCGGTCCCCGGCAGCCAGCCAGCCAGCCCTTGACCATTGATCGCTGACAGCCGGCTGCCGACCGGACGTTCGGCACATACCCGTCCATCCAGTGCCCATGTCTTTGCGCGCCGGGACGCCGCGTCGCTACCTTGGTGGGCAGAGCCAGGAACGACCGAGTAGAGAACGTGCCGGCCCGGGGAAGGCCGACATGGCACCAAAGGCCATCCTGGCTCCGGCCGCCGTCCGTTTCACGCGGGCGGCGGCGCAAGCGGCGGGGCCGGTCCGCAACGGGGGTAGCGTGCCCGGCTCCGCCAGCTGCGCCAGCCAGGTCAGCTCTCCCGCGGCGGCTGGGCCGGACCTGGCGGCGGCATGGGTTGGCCGGGGCCGGACTGGTCAGGTTCGGGCTGGTCAGCTGCGGGCCGGCCGGCCACCGGCCTGGCGGCCAGCAGTTCCGATGCCACCGCGCGCATGGTCATCCGCCGGTCCATCGAGGTCTTCTGGATCCAGCGGAACGCCTCGGCCTCGGTGATCCCGCCCTCGGCCTGCAGCAGGCCCTTGGCCCGGTCGAGCAGCTTGCGTACCTCCAGCCGGTCACGCAGCGAGCCGACCTCGGACTCCAGTGCGGAGATCTCCTGGAACCGGCTGGCGGCGATCTCGATGGCCGGGACGAGGTCGGCCTTGGTGAACGGCTTGATCAGGTACGCCATCGCACCCGCGTCCCTGGCCCGTTCGACCAGCTCGCGCTGGGAGAACGCGGTCAGGATCACGACCGGCGCGAGGTGGTCGGCGGCGATCCGCTCGGCCGCCGTGATCCCGTCGAGCACCGGCATCTTGACGTCCAGGATCACCAGGTCAGGCCGGAGGTTCTCGGTAAGAGACACGGCCGTCTCGCCGTCGGCGGCCTCGCCGGCGACGACGTAGCCTTCTTCCTCCAGCATCTCCTTGAGGTCAAGCCGGATCAGCGCCTCGTCTTCGGCGATCACGACTCGGAAGGGCGGCTGGCTCACGCGCAGAGCGTACCCGGACGGGAGTAGATTGGCGTGCGGCTACCCACCCCAGCGCTTGAGACGGGGGCCAGTCCTCAGCGATGCCGGGATGATGGAATTGGCAGACATGGATGCCTCAAAAGCATCTGCCTGAAAGGGCGTGCGGGTTCGAGTCCCGCTCCCGGCACCTCCGCACGGCGCGGAACCGCGGGCTCCGCCGGCCGGATGCCGTGGCTGGTCACGATCGCTGCCAGGCGGCGGCCTGATCAGCGGCGGGCGAGCGGGTGATGGAGCGGCTGGCCAGTGGCCGGGTCGAGGAACAGTCTGGTGTCGCTCTGCCGGGACTGCCGGAAGTCGAACATGTTGTCCAGCGAGCCGGCGATCGCGTCGAAGGAGCCGCCGATCCTCGGCAGCTGCCAGTTGTCCTCGATGAATTTCAGGATGGAACTCTGGTCGGACAGGGTGCGGGCGACGAAGTTGCGCCTGGCCCACGGCGAGATGACCAGCAGCGGCAGCCGGGGCCCGTAGCCGCATCGGCCGCTGCGCCCGGCCAGCGGCGGCACTGTGGACGTGTCGCCGCAGAGCCCGGGGCCGGTGAGGAAGTCCTGCGGTCCGGGCGGAGCGGGAACCGCGGAAGTGTCCGAGGTGTTGTGGATGCCGCTGTAGACGTGGTCGTACCAGCCATCGGAGTCGTCGTAGGAGACCACGACCGCGGTGCTTGACCAGTCCGGGGTGCGCTCAAGCGCGTTGATCGTGGCGACGACGAATTGCTGCTCGTCGGCAGGGTCGGAGTAGCCGGCGTGGCCGTCCTGGTACCCGGGTGCCTTGAGGAAGCTGACGGCCGGAAGGCGGGCCGGCGAGATGCTGCCGTGGCTGATGGCGCCTACCAGCGCAGTGAAATCGCTGAGGTCGTACTGGTGATTGGCGGTGTCGAACTGGGGGCTGCCGTTGACGAAGGTCTGGGTGTCGGTTCCGATCGCTGACAGCGGATGTCCCTTCGCCTCCTCGTGGGCAGCGCGGATGCGCCGCCAGACGAGCGGCAAGCTATCCGCGGCGGGTGAACGGGGCCTGGCGAGGCGGGAAACAGCCGTACAAGCCAGCCCGAAGACGGCGTCGCCGCCGGTTACTGGCTATCGAATCCATGCGAAACGGCGGCGACGGCGTGAACGCCTGGTGACGCCGAGAGGTCGTCTGGGCCGTGCTGATGCCTGGTCAGGTACAGGTAGCCGACCGCGGCCGTGCACACGGCGGCCAGCACCCACTGGTTCACCCGCAGGCCGAGAAGATAGTGCGAGGGGTCGATCCGGACGGACTGCACCCAGAACCCGCCGATCGCGTAGGCGCCGGCATACAGCGCGAACGCCCGGTCGCCGGTGAGCAGGAACCGCCGCACGGCATAGATCACCAGCAGGCCGACCAGCGCGTCCCAGGCCGACTCGTAGAGGAACGCCGGCTGGAAGGTGGCGAAGTTCTCATACCCCCTGACCCGGTTTTCCGGTGCGATCTCCACCGCCCAGGGCAGGGTGGACGGGCGGCCGTAGAGCGCCTGGCCGAACCAATTGCCCCAGCGGCCGATCGCCTGGCCGAAGGCCAGGCCGGGCGCCGCGGCGCCGGCCACCGGCCCGAGCGCGACGCCGGCCCGGCGGCACGCCAGCCAGGCCGCCAGCGCGCCGGCCGCGACTGCCCCGGGAATGCCGATCCTGCCGTCCCAGATCCGCAGCACGGCGCTCCAGTCATGGCCGTGCCCGGTGTACGGCTGGGCGTCGGTGAGGATACTGTAGGCGCGCGCGCCGACCAGGCCGGCCGGCACGGCCAGCGTCGCGACCTCCAGGATCACGCCGTCGCGGCCGCCGACCTTGCGGTACCGGCGGGCGGCGACCCACAGCGCGACCAGGACGCCAGCGATGATGCAGATGGCGTAGGCGCGGACCGGCAGCGGGCCCAGGTGCCATACCGCCCGGGCCGGGCTCGGGAGGAAGGCGGCCGGCATGTCGACTGACGTTACCGCGGTCGGCCCGGGCCGGCTCATCCGGCATGCCGGGCCGCCCGGTGGCGATGGCCAGGGCGGCGCGGATACCGGCGTGCCGGACTACCTGAGCGGCGCGGCGGTCGGCGGGATCGCGGTGGTGAGCGGCGTCTCGCTGCACAGGTACTGATCTACCGCCGCCGCGGCCGACCGTCCCTCCGCGATGGCCCACACGATCAGCGACTGGCCGCGGCCCATGTCGCCGGCCACGAAGACACCGGGGACGGATGTCGCGTACGACCGGTCGCGCGCCACGTTGCCCCGCTGGTCGAGGTCGGTGCCCAGGCCGGCCAGCAGGTCACCGCGGTCAGCGCCGGTGAACCCCATCGCCAGCAGGACCAGATCGCAGCGGACCTCTCGTTCCGTGCCGGAGATGGGCGTGAAGCCGGAACCCGACTGCGCTACCTCCACCAGCCGCAGCGCCCGCACCCGGCCCGTGCCGTCGTCGGTGAACGCCCGGGTGGACACGGCGTAGACGCGCTCGCCGCCCTCCTCGTGCGCGCTGGAGACCCGGTAGACCATCGGGTACGTGGGCCACGGCTGGCTGGCCGGCCGGCTGGCCGGCGGGCGGGGCATGATCTCGAGCTGGGTGACCGACCTGGCGCCCTGCCGCAGCGCGGTGCCAAGGCAGTCGGCGCCGGTGTCGCCGCCGCCGATGATCACGACGTCACGGCCGCGGGCGGAGATGGCAGGCTCTGCCGGGCCGGTCCCGGCGACCGCGCGGTTGGCCAGCGGCAGGTACTCCATCGCCTGATGGATGCCGTGCAGGGCAGCGCCGGGCACCGGCAGGCCGCGCGGCACGGTCGCGCCGCCCGCCAGCACGATCGCGTCGTAGCCCGCGAGCAGCTGGGCCGCGGTGATGTCGGTGCCCGCGGTCACGCCGCAGCGGAAGCTGGTGCCCTCCGCCCGCAGCTGCGCGAGCCGCCGGTCCAGGTGGCGCTTCTCCAGCTTGAACTCGGGGATCCCGTAGCGGAGCAGGCCGCCCGGCCGGTCGGCGCGCTCGTACACCGTGACGGCGTGACCGGCCCGGGTGAGCTGCTGCGCGGCGGCGAGCCCGGCTGGCCCCGAGCCGACCACGGCGACCTTCCGGCCGACCGCCAGCGCCGCAGCCGGCGGCGGCTGCGGCCTGACCCAGCCCTCCGCCCAGGCCCGGTCGATGATCTCCACCTCGACCTGCTTGATCGCCACCGGCTCGGCGTTGATGCCGAGGACGCACGCGGCCTCGCACGGCGCCGGGCAGAGCCTGCCGGTGAACTCGGGAAAGTTGTTGGTCGCGTGCAGCCGTTCCGCGGCCTCCCGCCAGTCCTGGCGCCAGACGAGGTCGTTCCACTCCGGGATCAGGTTCCCGAGCGGGCAGCCGCCGTGGCAGAACGGGATACCGCAGTCCATGCAGCGCCCGGCCTGCCGCTCAGGCTCGCCGCTGCCGAACTCGGTGTACACCTCGCGCCAGTCCTGGATCCTGACGTCGACCGGGCGCCGCTGCGCCGTCCGCCGCGGCGTGGTCATGAATCCCCGGGGGTCCGCCATGGTCGCCTCCTCAGCCGGCCGCGGCGGCCATGACCGCCGCGTGCACGTCACGGCCCTCCCGCTCGGCCTGCCGGGCGGCGGCGAGCACCCGCTTGTAGTCCTTGGGCATCACCCGGCCGAACCTGGCCAGCGCCGCGTCCCAGTCGGCCAGCAGCCCGGCCGCCACCGCCGAGCCGGTCTCGGCGAGATGCCGCCCGAGGAGTTCCGCGAGGAATTCGCCGTCGCCGCCTGACAGCGGCTCCAGATCGGCCATCTCGGTATTGACCTGGCGCGGGTCGGGATCCAGCAGGTACGCGATGCCGCCCGACATCCCGGCGGCGAAGTTCCTGCCGACCGGGCCGAGCACCGCCACCCGGCCGCCGGTCATGTACTCGCAGCCGTGATCGCCCGCGCCCTCAGCCACCGCGGTGGCACCGGAATTCCGCACGCAGAAACGCTCGCCGACCACGCCCCGCAGGAGCATCTCGCCGGAGGTGGCGCCGTAGCCGATCACGTTGCCCGCGATGACCTGTTCCTCGGCGGCAAAGAAAGCAGCCGGATCTGGCCGCGCGATGATCCGGCCGCCGGACAGCCCCTTGCCCAGATAGTCGTTGGCGTCGCCGGCCAGCCGCAGCGTGATCCCGCGCGGCAGGAACGCGCCGAACGATTGCCCGGCCGACCCGCGGAAGGAGATGTCGATGGTGTTGTCAGCCAGGCCAGCGCCGCCCCAGCGCCTGGTCACCGCGTAGCCGAGCATCGTCCCGACGGTCCGGTTGACGTTCCGGACCGGCAACTCCAGGGTGACCGGCCTGCCGTCCCGCAACGCTCCCTCGGCGAGCTCGATCAGCGTGTTGTCCAGGGCCTGGTCCAGGCCGTGATCCTGGCTGGCCGCGTGGTGCCGGGCCGCGCCCGGCGGCAGCGCCGGGACGGCCAGCATCGGGGCGAGGTCCAGGCCGGACGCCTTCCAGTGCGCCACGGCCGGCCGGGCATCCAGCAGCTCGGCGTGGCCGACGGCCTCGTGCAGGGTCCGGAAGCCGAGCCTGGCCAGGTACTCGCGCACCTCCTCGGCCAGGAACTCGAAGAAGTTGACGATGAACTCGGCCTTCCCGCTGAACCGGGCGCGCAGCTCCGGGTTCTGCGTAGCGACGCCGACCGGGCAGGTGTCCAGGTGGCAGACCCGCATCAGCACGCAGCCCGCGACCACCAGCGGGGCGGTCGCGAAGCCGAATTCCTCCGCGCCGAGCAGCGCGGCGATGATCACATCCCGGCCGGTCTTCAGCTGGCCGTCGGCCTGCAGCACGACCCGGTCCCGCAGGCCGGCCCGCAGCAGCGTCTGCTGGGTCTCGGCGAGGCCGAGTTCCCACGGCGCGCCGGCGTGCTTGATGCTGGTCAGCGGCGAGGCCCCGGTTCCCCCGTCGTGGCCGGAGATCAGCACCACGTCGGCGTGCGCCTTCGCCACCCCGGCCGCCACGGTGCCGACTCCCACCTCGGCGACCAGCTTGACGTGCACGCGGGCCGCGGGGTTGGCGTTCTTCAGGTCGTGGATCAGCTGCGCGAGATCCTCGATCGAGTAGATGTCGTGGTGCGGCGGCGGCGAGATCAGGCCGACTCCGGGGGTGGAGTACCTCGTCTTGGCGATCCACGGGTACACCTTGTTGCCCGGCAGCTGGCCGCCCTCCCCCGGCTTCGCCCCCTGCGCCATCTTGATCTGCAGGTCATCGGCGTTGACCAGGTACTCGCTGGTCACCCCGAACCGGCCGCTGGCCACCTGCTTCACCGCCGACCGGCGCCGGTCGCCGTTGGCGTCCGGCACGAACCGGTCCGGATCCTCGCCGCCCTCGCCGGTGTTGGACCTGGCGCCGAGCTTGTTCATCGCGATGGCCAGGGTCTGGTGCGCCTCCGCGGAGATCGATCCGTAGGACATCGCGCCGGTGGAGAACCGGCGCACGATGCTCGCGGCCGGCTCGACCTCCGCCAGCGGGACCGGCGGCCGCAGCGGCGCCTGGTCGTCGATGGCCGGGATCCGGAGCAAGCCGCGCAGCGTCATCAGCCGCTCGGACTGGCTGTCCACCAGGCGGGTGTACTCGGCGAAGACATCACGTCGCCCGCTGCGCGCCGCGTGCTGCAGCTTGAACACCGTCTCCGGGCTGAACAGGTGCGGCTCGCCGTCCCTGCGCCACTGGTATTCCCCGCCGGCCGCCAGCTGGCGGTGCGGGACCACGGCGCCGCGGGCGGGGAACGCGCGGGCATGCCGGGCGCTCGCCTCGCCGGCGAGCACGTCGAAGCCGATGCCGCCGAGCCGGGACGACGTCCCGGCGAAGCATTCCCCGATGACCTCGTCGCCGAGCCCGATGGCCTCGAAGATCTGCGCGCCGGTGTAGGACGCGACCGTGGACACGCCCATCTTGGACATGATCTTCAGCAGGCCCTTGCCGAGCGCCTTGATGACGTTGGCCGCCGCCTTCCGCGGCGTGACCTCGCCGAGCACGCCGCGCCGCGCCATGTCCTCGGCGGACTCGATCGCCAGGTACGGGCAGACGGCGGCGGCGCCGTAGCCGATCAGCAGGGCGATGTGGTGGCATTCGCGGGCATCGCCGCTTTCCACGATCAGGCCCGCCTTGGCCCGCGTCTTGGCCCTGATCAGGTGGTGGTGCACGGCGCCGGCCAGCAGCAGCGACGGGATCGGGGCGGTACTAGTCGGGGGGACGACCCCCCGGGCCCCCCGCTGCAGTTCGCTCGGGCCAGCGGTGCTAATCGGGGGGACGACCCCCCGGGCCCCCCGCTCCCGTTCACTCGGGCCGGCGGTGCTAATCGGGGGGACGACCCCCCGGGCCCCCCGCTGCAGTTCACTCGGGCCAGCAAGCTGGCCGTCACGAACCGCAGTGCTAGTCGGGGGGACGACCCCCCGGGCCCCCCGCTCCCGTTCACTCGGGCCAGCGGTGCTAATCGGGGGGACGACCCCCCGGGCCCCCCGCTGCAGTTCGCTCGGGCCGGCGGTGCTAATCGGGGGGACGACCCCCCGGGCCCCCCGCTGCCGTTCGCTCGGGCCAGCGGTGCTAATCGGGGGGACGACCCCCCGGGCCCCCCGCTGCCGTTCGCTCGGGCCAGCAAGCTGGCCGTCACGAACCGCAGTGCTAGTCGGGGGGACGACCCCCCGGGCCCCCCGCTCCCGTTCACTCGGGCCGGCAAGCCGGCCGTCGTGAACGGGATAGGCACGCTGCTGCCGTTCGCTCGGGCCAGCAAGCTGGCCGTCACGAACGGCACGGTCGGACAGCACGATGAGCCTGGCCCCGGCCGAGATCGCCGCGGACACCTCGGCGCGGATCTCGTCCAGCCGGTGCCGGAGCGCCGGGCCGCCGCCCGCTGCGTGGTACCGCCCGTCGACCACATGGACGGCGAAGCCGCGCAAATCACCGTCGTCGTTGATGTGGATGATCTTCGCGAGGTCGCTGTCGCTGATCACCGGGTGCGGCAGCACGATCTGCCGGCAGGACGCCGGCCCCGGGTCGAAGAGGTTGTGCTCCGGCCCGGTCGACGACGCGAGCGAGGTGACCAGCTCTTCCCTGATCGCGTCCAGCGGCGGGTTCGTGACCTGGGCGAAAAGCTGGGAGAAGTAGTCGTAGAGGAGCTGTGGCCGGTCGGACAGCACGGCCAGCGGGGTGTCGTCGCCCATCGAGCCGATCGGCTCGGCACCGGTCCGCGCCATCGGCCCGAGGACCGCCCTGAGCTCCTCCTCGGTGTACCCGAACAGCTGCTGCTGCGTCCGCAGCGCCTGGCTGCCGGAGCGCACCCGCTCCCGGTCCGGCAGGTCATCGAGGTGCAGCAGCCCGGCGTGCAGCCAGTCCTCGTACGGATGCTCGGCGGCCAGCGACGCCTTCACCTCCTCGTCCTCGATGATCCGGCCGCCCGCCGTGTCCGCGACGAAGATCCGGCCAGGCTGCAGCCTGCCTTTCCTGATCACGGTCGCCGGGTCGATGTCCAGCACGCCGACCTCGCTGGCCAGCACGACCAGGCCGTCGCTGGTCACCCAGTACCGGCCGGGCCGCAGCCCGTTCCGGTCGAGTACCGCGCCGACCAGGGTGCCGTCGGTGAACGCGATCAGGGCAGGACCGTCCCACGGCTCCATCAGCGACGCGTGGAACCGGTAGAAGGCCCGCCGGGCCGGGTCCATCTGCGCGTTGTTCTCCCACGGCTCCGGGATCATCATGAGCACCGCGTGCGGCAGCGACCGGCCGCCCAGCCGCAGCAGTTCCAGGCATGCGTCGAAGCTCGCCGAGTCGCTGGCGGCCTCGTCCAGCACCGGCAGCAGCCGCTCGATCCCGCGCCCTTCGGCGTCCGGCCTGATGAGATCGGTAGCCAGCATCGCCTCGCGCGCCCGCATCCAGTTGCGATTGCCCCTGATCGTGTTGATCTCGCCGTTGTGCGCGACGAACCGGTACGGGTGGGCCAGCGGCCAGGACGGGAAGGTGTTGGTGGAGAACCGGGAGTGCACCAGCGCGAGCGCGGACGCGAACTCCTCATCGCACAGGTCGGGGAAGAACCGCGTCAGCTGGGGCGGGGTGAGCATCCCCTTGTACACGATCGTCGCGGACGACAGGCTCGCGAAGTACACGCCAGCCTCGTGCTCGGCCCGTTTCCGCAGGCAGAACGCGAGCCGGTCGAGCGCAAGGCCGGTCTCGCCGGCCTGGCCGGCGACGAACAGCTGCGACAGCCCCGGCAGCGCGGCCCGCGCGGCCGCGCCGCAGCATGCGGGATCATGCGGCACGCCGCGCCAGCCGAGGACGGTCAGATGCTCCCGTGCGGCAATGTCCTCGACGGCCGCCATGGCCCGTGCGGCGCCGCCATTCTCGCCGCGGCCGGGCATGAAGACCATCCCGGCCGCGTAGGCACCCGGCTCCGGCAGCGGGAACTCGCAGGCCGAGCGGAAGAATTCATCCGGGATCTGGGTCAGGATGCCGGCCCCGTCCCCGGTCTCCGGGTCGCTGCCCTTGGCACCCCGGTGCTCAAGGTTCCGCAGCACGGTCAGCGCGCTGGCCACGATGTCATGGCGGCGGCGGCCGGACAGGTCGGCTACGAAGCCGACTCCGCAGGCATCGTGCTCGTACCTGGAGTCGTAGAGCCCTTCAGTCCACGGGGTTGCAGCAGGTGCCATCCGTGCTCCTGTCGTCTCATCCGCTCACGCGATCTCGGGTCATTCGGATTGGGACGACGTCGGCCCTGCCGCGGCGTGGCGCTCCGCTGGCTGATCGATGCGCTTCGAGAGTACCTGGGATTGCGCGCCGGGAGAAGATCAGGCCAGCGGCACCTGGCGGCTGCGCACCCCGGCGGCGAGGTCGGCGGCCAGGTCGCGGACCTGCGCGATGGCCGCGGCCTGGTCCGGCGCGGCGAGCAGGAGGCTGACGAACGCGGACCCGACGATCACGCCGTCGGCGAAGCCGGCCACCTCCGCCGCCTGCGCGCGGTCACGTACGCCCAGGCCCACCGCCACCGGCAGGCTGGTGCGGGCCCGGACCCTGCGGACCAGCCCGGCGGCCTCGCCGCCCACGGCATCCCTGGCGCCGGTCGTGCCCATCAGCGACGCCGCGTAGACGAATCCGCGGCACGATCCGGTGATCAGGTCAAGCCGCTCGTCGGACGAGCTTGGCGCGACCAGGAAGACCGGGTCGAGCTTATTCTCGGCGGCCGCCAGCAGCCACGGCTGCGCCTCCTCCGGGGTCAGGTCGGGGGTGATCATCCCGGACCCGCCGGCGCTCGCGAGATCGCGGGCGAAGGCCTGCACGCCGTAGTGGTCGACCGGGTTCCAGTAGGTCATCACCAGCACCGGCACCCCAGCCCCGGCCACCGCCGCGACGCTGCGCAGCACGTCCGCGACGCGGACGCCGCCGGTCAGCGCGCGGTGCACGGCCTCCTGGATCACCGGGCCGTCCATCAGCGGATCCGAGTACGGCAGCCCGATCTCGATCACGTCAGCGCCCGCGTCGGCGATCGCCAGGGCGGCGGCGATCGCGCCGTCGGTGGTCGGGAAGCCCGCTGGCAGGTACCCGACCAGCGCTGCCCGGTGCTGGGCGGCCGCCTTCTCGAACGCGGCGGTGACCGCGCTCACCGGCCTGGCCCTCCGGCCGCCGCGCCGTCGCCGTCCCGTGCCGCCGCGGCGCCGTCGCCGTGCTGGTCAGCCACCGCGCCAAGGTGGCCGAACCACCGGGCCGCGATGTCCATGTCCTTGTCGCCGCGCCCGGACAGGTTCACCAGGAGCACGGCCTCCGGCCCGAGTTCCCGGCCCAGCTCGAGCGCGCCGGCCACGGCATGCGCCGACTCGATGGCCGGGATGATCCCCTCGGTGCGGCAGAGCAGCGCGAACGCGTCCATCGCCGCGGCGTCGGTGATCGCGCGGTAGCTGGCCCGTCCGCGCTCCCGCAGCCAGGCATGCTCAGGGCCGACGCCGGGATAGTCAAGACCAGCGGAAACGGAGTGCGTGTCGCTGGTCTGGCCGTCTGCATCCTGCAGCAGGTAGGTGCGCATGCCGTGGATCACGCCGACCGAGCCGCCCGCGAGGGTCGCCGCATGCCGGCCCGTGGCCAGCCCGGCGCCGCCTGCCTCGCAGCCGACCAGCCGGACGGCCTCGTCCGGGATGAAGGCGTGAAAGACGCCGATGGCGTTGGAGCCGCCGCCGACGCAGGCGATGACCGCATCGGGAAGCCGCCCGGCGGCGCTGGTCACCTGGCCGCGCGCCTCCACCCCGATCACCCGCTGGAAGTCCCTGACCATCAGCGGGAACGGATGCGGGCCCATCACCGAGCCGATGCAGTAGTGCGTGCTCTGCACGGTCGATACCCAGTCGCGGAACGTCTCGTTGATCGCGTCCTTGAGCGTCCGGCTGCCGATCGTCACCGGCACCACCTCGGCGCCGAGCATCCGCATCCTGACCACGTTCAGCGACTGCCGCCTGGTGTCCTCCTCGCCCATGTAGACGACGCAGTCCAGGCCGAGCAGCGCGCACGCGGTCGCGGTGGCCACCCCGTGCTGGCCTGCCCCGGTCTCGGCGATGACCCGCGTCTTGCCCATCCGCCTGGCCAGCAGAGCCTGGCCGAGCACATTGTTGATCTTGTGGGAGCCGGTGTGGGCGAGGTCCTCGCGCTTCAGGAACACCCGGCAGCCGCCGGCCTCGGCGGCGAACCGCGGTACCTCGGTGAGCAGGGTCGGCCGGCCGGCGTAATCGCGCAGCAGCGTGGCGAGGTCCGCCTGGAATCCGGGATCGGCCCTGGCCGCGAGGTAAGCGGCGGTGAGCTCGTCCAGCGCGGACATCAGCGCCTCGGGGGCCAGCCTGCCGCCAAAAGGGCCGAAGTGCCCGGATGCGTCGGGCACGGCGGGTGGCGCACCTGCCCCCGCCGCAGCGGCCGTCCGGGCCGGCCCGCCGGGAACGCTCATCCGCGGTCACCGCGCAGCGCGGGGTGGGATCCCGCGGTCACCAGATCCGCGACCGCCGACCTCGGGTCGCGGCCGGTGACCAGGCTCTCGCCGACGAGCACCGCGTCGGCCCCGGCCGCGGCGTAGGCGAGCAGGTCATGCGGGCCGCGGACGCCGGACTCGGCGATCTTGACGATGCCCTCCGGGATCCGCGGCGCGATCTGCCCGAACACGCCCCGGTCGACCTCCAGGGTGGCCAGGTTCCTGGCGTTCACGCCGATGACCCTGGCGCCGGCCTCGACAGCCCGGTCAAGCTCGTCGCCGGTGTGCACCTCGACCAGCGGGACCAGGCCGATCGACTCGGCCCGTTCCACCAGCGAGACCAGCGCGTTCTGCTCGAGCGCGGCCACGATCAGCAAGACCATGTCGGCACCGTGAGCCCTGGCTTCCCACAGCTGGTAGGAGCTGATCACGAAATCCTTGCGGAGCAGCGGCACCCGCACGGCCTGCCGGACGGCGGCCAGGTCCTCGAGACTGCCGCCGAACCGGCGGGACTCAGTGAGCACGCTGATCACGCGCGCGCCGCCTGCCTCGTAGTCCACCGCCAGCGCGGCCGGATCGGCGATCGCCGCCAGCGCGCCCTTGGACGGGCTGGCCCGCTTGACCTCGGCGATAACGGCGATGTCGTCGCCTTTCAGCGCGGCGAGGACGTCCCGTGCCGATGCCGCCTTGCACGCCGTCTCCTTGAGCTGCTCCAGCGGCACCTGTCGCTGGCGTGTCATGAGGTCGGCGCGGACTCCGTCGAGGATCTCGTCGAGCACGCTCACGCGGTTCTGCTGCCCCCTCGGATGGGATGCCTGGCGTCCCCGATCGTATCGAGCGGCCCCGGGCGGCCCTGCATGCCCCCTGGCCGGGAGCCGGGGATCAGCCGGCGGTACTGCCTTCGAAGGCACCCTCGGCGGCCTCCGCCCGGCCGCGCCGGCGCGCGCGCCAGGGCGGGCCGTTGAAGGCACGCTCGACGGCCGGGTGCAGCAGCGTCCCGAGGGTGATGATCGCGAACAGCGTGCCGCCGAGGTAGCGCGAGGTGGCGAACCGGAAAAACCCGAAAAGGAGGAACGCAGTCTCCGCGCCGACCGTGAGCACCCATGCGGACTGGGTACCGGCACGGGCCACCAGGACGACCCCCCACAGCGCCGCGACCAGCATGAGCGTGATCGCGATCGAGGGCAGGTGCCGGCGGCTGTACACCAGTCCGATGGCCGCTTCCAGCCCGGCCTGGGCGACGACAAGCCTGGTCACGAGCGCTACCAGCGGATGCCGGTGCTGCGGGGGATGGCCTCCGGCGCGAACTCCGCCGTGCGCCGCGCCCGCCGGCTGGTATCCCGCTCCGCGCCGCCTCCGGAGCATCGCTCACCTCCACGGTCTCCGGCAGTCCCGGAGCCCTGACCCGAGCCTAACCCGGCCCGCCGCTGGTGGGATCCTCACCGCGGCTGAGCGATTCCCAGATGCTGGCGGCGTCCGCCGCGTCCGGCACCGGGCGCGCCGCCAGCGGGACCTGGCGCGGCCTGGGCCGCTCTGGCGGGTCGAACCGGCTGGACATGACCGGCCACGCCGCGGCCCGCCAGATCACCAGCAGCCCGGCCGCGATCACCGCCGCGCCGCCGGCCAGCGCCAGCAGCCGCCAGGGAAAGGCCGTGGCGGCCACGTGCGCGGGGAACCCGGCGATGAGCGGCGCGCCGCCACCGTGACCGCCGCCGGCCGTAGCCGAGCCCGCCGCGCCCGACTCCGCCGCGCCGCGGTAGCCGGCCCGGCCGGATACCGCGGCGATCGCGTCCGCCGTCGTGACCGGCAGGCTCACCGCCGCCGCGATCCCGGCGCCCAGCCCGGCCAGCGCGAGCCCGACCAGCCTCCGGGCGATCCCCCTGGTAGCGAGCACGGCCGCCAGGCTGGCCAGCGCCGCGACCGCCAGCGCGGCGGCGGCCGGCACCAGATCCTGGCCGGTGACCAGCGAATCGCTGCCCGGCAGCGGCGGCGGCGGCGCCGTCCGGACGTGCGCCCAGCCCTGCCGGACGGCAAGGAATACCAGGCCGGCGCCGGCCACTCCGAGCAGGAGCACGAGCGCCATTTCCCGGCGCCTGGTTTGCATCGCGCCCATCAGCCTCCGTCCGCCCGGGCCTGGCCGCGGGCGGCCCGGCCATTCTGCCGCGGGCGGCCCGGCCATTCTGCCCCGGCCGGGCCAGTCCGCCCGTTACCGGCACCGTATCCGCTCGCGGGCGCCGGGCCGCCGCTGGCCGGCCCGCTGCGCCCGGGCAGGCGCCGCCCGCCCGGGCGGGCGGCGCCTGCCGGCCGGCCGGGGCGGTAGGCGTCGCGCTGGCATCTGCGCGGCGGCCGCGATCCGCCGCGGGCCGCGGGGGCCTACGATCGCCGGATGAGCTATGCCCGCGCCGAGCGCGCTGCCTTGTGCGCGCTGCTGGACGAGACCGGCCCAGCGGCGCCGACCTTGTGCGAGGGCTGGTCCACCCTCGATCTGGCTGCCCACCTGGTGCTCAGGGAGCACCGGCCGGATGCGGGCGCCGGCCTTCTCGGCGGCCCGCTGGCCGGCTATACCCGGCGGGTGCAACGCAAGCTCAGCAGCCGGATCCCGTTCCCGCAGCTGGTGGACACCATCAGGAGCGGGCCGCCGCGGCTGTCCTTCTTCGGCATCCCCGGCATGGACGAGCGCGCCAACGCCGTCGAGTTCTTCGTGCACCACGAGGATGTCCGCCGGGCCCAGCCGGGCTGGCAGCCGAGGGCGATCGGCCACGGCCTGTCCGAGGAACTCTGGCGGCGGCTGAAGATGGCCAGGATGATCCTGCGCAAGGCACCGGTCGGGGTCGAGTTCGCCAGGTCGGACGAGCCGTCGCCGTCCCGGTCGGGCGCGCCGAGCATCCGGCTGACCGCCCACGCCCGCACGCCGATCGTCACCGTCACCGGCACGCCCGCCGAGCTGACCCTGTGGGCGCTGGGCCGGACGGCGGCGGCGCGGGTCAGGCTCGATGGCAGCGAGGATGATGTGCGCGCGCTCAGCGCGGCTCGCTGGCGCAGCTGACCGCCCGGCCCGCCTAGCCCGCCGCAAGGCGGGCAAGCGGGAAGGGCGCGGCCAGCCGGAGCTCGGTGTTGCGGTCATCGGCGAGGCCAGGCAGGCCGGACCCGGCACCGCCGAAGGGCACGTTCGCCGCCAGTTCCCGGTGCAGCGAGGCGAGCTCGCCGCTGGTCGCCGCCGCGCGCGGTCGTGGTCAAAGCCGGCCGGCAGGCCGAGCGGCTTCCTGCCGCCGACGAGCGCGTCCCTGATGCCCGCGGTCACCACCCCGACGCCCTGGTTGAGTGCCTCGTGGTTGCCGAAGCAGGAAAGCCACGGGACGCGCAGCCCGGTGGCGGAGAATTCCCGCAGCGCGCGCTGCAGCAGCCCCGGGTAATGCGGGAAGCCGAATTCGCGGCGGAAGATGTCGGACCCGTGCGGGCCAGCGCCGTCCGGTTTCCAGGAGAAGTCATCGGGCCAGTCCGGTGCCTGGACGCCCTCGTAGCCAGGCCCGCCAGAATCAGGCCGCACCAGCCGCCCGTCGAACAGCGCGAGGAAGTTCTGCATCTCGTTCCATTGCGCGTTGTCGATCGCGTCGCCGGTGGTCACCGCCAGCTGCGGTGGCATTCCGGTGGCCGGGCCGCGCACGGCGTTGAGCGTCCGCAGGGTGGCGTCGACCGCGTGCGCGGTCAGCGCCTCCTGGGGGCGCTGCACGGGGACGATCTCCGCGTACCGCGGGTCGGCGAAATACCGGTTGAGGAATTCAAACCGCGTCGGCGACTGGACGTCGGTCAGCTGCAGGTCCGTGACATGAGCCAGGCAGAGCAGCGGCCTGCTATCCGGCAGCCGGGATCCGGGATCCGGCCCGCCGAGCTCCGCGCGCACGATATGCGGCTCGCCGGCGATGATCTGGACAGCCCGGTAAGGCGCGCTGGCCCCGTTGCGCAGCACCGGGCCGGGGCCCAGGCATCGATCGGTGGTCAGCGGCGGGTGCCGGCCGCTCACCCCTCGCTCACTGCCGGTGCGCCGGCGGACACCAGCACCGGGTCCGGGCGGATCGCCAGGGTGACCCGGCTTCCGGCCGGCAGCGCCGTTGCGTCCGAGGTCGGCAGCTGGGCCAGGATCGTGGCATCGCCGAGATCGACGGTAATGCGGCTGGTCGCGCCGAGGAATGTAGTGGCGATCACGGTGCCGGTCAGCGGCCCGGACGCGCCCGAGGTGTCCGATGCCAGCGTGACCGCCTCCGGCCGCACCAGGGCCGTCACCGGCCCGGCCGGGGTGGAAAGGTCCACCAATGGCAGGTCGCGCCCGCGGACCGTCACCACGGCGCCGCTGACGGTGCCCGCCAGCCGGTTGGTAAGGCCGACGAACTCGGCCCCGAACGCGGTGGCCGGCCGTGAGTAGACCTCGGTCGGCGGCGCGAGCTGCTCGATGCGGCCTTCGAGCATCACCCCGACCCGGTCCGCGATGGCCAGCGCCTCCTCCTGGTCGTGCGTGACGAACAGCGTGGTGATGCCCACCTCGAGCTGGATTCGGCGGATCTGGTCCCGCAGCTGCGCCCGCACCTTGGCATCGAGTGCCGACAATGGTTCGTCCAGCAGCAGCACCTGCGGCTCGATGGCGAGCGCACGGGCCAGGGCGACCCGCTGCTGCTGGCCGCCGGAGATCTGGTGCGGGTACCGGCCCGCCTGCGTGGAGAGGCCAACCAGCTCAAGCATCTCGATCGCCCGCCGGTCCCGCTCTGCCGGGGCGACCCGGCGCAGACGCAGCCCGAAGGCCACGTTCTGCTACACCGTCATGTGCGGGAACAGGGAGTAAGCCTGGAACACCATGCCCATGTCGCGCTTGCTGGCCCGCACATGAGTGAGATCCCGGCCGGCCACGGCGATCCGGCCGGCGTCGGCGTCCTCCAGCCCGGCGAGCAGGCGCAGCGTCGTCGTCTTGCCGCAGCCGGACGGGCCGAGCAGGGCGACGAGCTCGCCGGCCGCGATGGTCAGCTCGAGCCCGTCCAGGGCCACCACCGGGCCGTACCGCTTGCTGAGACCGTCCAGCTGCACCTCGACGCCGGTCCGGGCCGCAGCGTCCTGCGTGCGTGTCATTGGTGACGTCACGGTGCTACCTCATCCCCGGCTGCGACGGCGGCCAACGTAGGACAGGACAAGCAGCAGGCCGAAGGCGAACAGCAGCGAGGCAGCCGAGGTGGCGAAAAGCACCCCGGCATTCGCAGTGGCCCGGCTGATGTCGTACAGGGCTACCTGCAAGTTGATGTAGAGCAAGAGGCTGGCGATGGTGAACTCGCCAAGGACAAGAGCCGAACTCAGCAGCATCGCGTTGAGTATGGCCTGCCACATGTTCGGCGCGATCACCCGGATCATGACGGTCAGCCAGCTCGCCCCGAGGCCGCGGGCCGCCTCCGACAGCGTCTTGACGTCGATCGCGCTCAGCCCCGCGGAAAGCGCCCGGTAGGCGTAAGGCAGCGCCAGGATCGCGTACACCCAGGAGAGCTGCAGCGCGGACAGGTTATAGTGCTCGATCCTGTTGTAGATCGGGACGAGGCCGACGACCAGGGCAATCGCCGGGATGGTGAGCGGGAGCAGGCAGAGGAACTCGAATATCCGGCTGATCCACTGCACCCGCAGCCGGATCCAGATCATGGTCGGCACCAGCAGCACGAGCACGACCACGCAGGTGATGACGGCCAGCTCGAGGGTGATCTCGATCGCGCTCAGCAAGCCGGGGTACGACCCGATCGCCCGCCACGCCGCCAGCGAGAACGAGCCGTGCGTGCTGCCTTCCAGCGAGAACCGGACCATGGCGGCCAGCGGCGTCAGGAAGAAGAGCCCGAAGAGGGTGAACACCACATAGCGGAACAGGTTGAGCCGCCTGCGCCTGCTGGCCTGCAGGCCGCGCCGTGGCTTGCCCTCCGCGGTGAGCGGCGTCTCCCCCAGCGAAGTTACCGGCGCGCCGGGCCGCAGGTCCTGCCAGAGCCTGATCGACTCGCCGGAGCCGACCGGGGCGATCGCCAGCCCGGCCACGCGCTGCACGGCCATCTCCTGCACGTGCCTGCGCTCGCGGTCGAGCGAGTAGCGCGAGTCCAGCACGAGCAGGGTCGCCCCGCACTCGGCCGCGACCTGCTGGGCCCCGCTCAGCACCTCGAGGAAGAACGGGTTGGCGAAATTACGCACCACGAAGCCGTAGGTCGTGGTGCGCCCCCGCCGCAGGGCCTGCGCCTGCGGGTTGGCCCGGTAGCCGAGTTGTTCCGCTGCGGCCACGGCGCGGCGCCTGGTTTCCTCGGCGACACCGGGCCGCCCGTTGAGCGCCAGGCTCGCGGTCGCCACGGATACCCCGGCGATCCTGGCCACATCGCGAATGCCGACCTGACGCCCCGCTCCGGCCTTGTGCGTCGCCATGATCCCCCCTGCAGGACGGGCGGTGCGAGCATCCAGCGCTGGGCGGACGGCGAAATGGCGCCCGGCGCGGTGATCCGCCGAGCACTCACCCTGCATGACTCGCCGCCGCACGGCAAGCCCCACCGGAGCCGGCCCCGGTATTCACCGGCGTCCGGCGGCCGGCTCGCGGCCCGCCGGAACCAGCGCCGATACGCCTACGCTGTCATCCGGCGGCGCAGCGGCCGGGATCAGAACAGGAGGCTCCGCAATGCGGATACTTGGCATCGACATCGGCGGGTCGGGGATCAAGGCCGCCCCGGTAGACGTGGCGACGGGCACGCTGGTTGCCGAGCGGGTCAAGCTGGCGACCCCGCATCCGGCCGAGCCCCACGCGGTAGCTGACATCGTGCGGCAGCTCGTGACCGGCTTCGGCTGGACCGGCCCGGCGGGCATCGCCTTCCCCGGCGTGATCGCTGACGGGGTCACCAGGACGGCCGCCAACCTGGACCCGGCGTGGATCGGACTGGATGCACGCACGCTCTTCGGCAAGGCCACCGGGCTGCAGGTCAGCCTGATCAACGACGCCGATGCCGCTGGCCTGGCCGAGATGAAGTTCGGGGCCGGCGCGGGCCGCAAAGGGACCGTGCTGATGCTCACGTTCGGCACCGGGATCGGCAGCGCGCTGTTCATCGACGGCATCCTGGTGCCCAATACCGAGTTCGGCCATATCGAGATCCGCGGCCAGGACGCCGAGAAGCGCGCATCCGAGCACGCCAAGGAGCTGCACGAGCTGAGCTGGGGAAAGTGGGCAGGCAGGGTGGATGAGTACCTGGAGCACATGGAGGCGCTGCTATCGCCGGGGTTCTTCATCGTCGGCGGCGGGATCAGCAGGAAGTCGGATAAGTTCCTGCCGCTGCTGACCGGGCTCACCGCTCCCGTCGTTGCGGCCACGTTGCACAACGACGCCGGCATCGTCGGTGCCGCCATGGCGGCCAGCTGACCACAACCCTTGCCCCCTTAGTCCGTAGTTCCCCCGGATGACCTGACACCCCTGTTCACCAGGGAGAACGTGGACGCACATGACTACCGTAGGCATGTAAGTCCGGCACCTGAAGCTCTATGACCAGGGCAGACATGATGGGCCTTATGAGCCTGGGGGGAGGCAGTTGCCGGTCACCTGCGGCGCCAGCAACCCGCCCCCGCCAGCCCGGCCGTGCCGGCCCGTTAACGGCAGGCCGTCAGAGCCTGCAACCTACCGGCCCTGATCAGGCAGGCCAGGATCGGCGGGCGGAAAGACGGGCGCGAGCCTGGCCAGCCGCCGGTCGCGCAGCAGCCTGGCCGCCTCGATGGCACCGGCCACGAGCGCCGCGGCCAGCGGCCAGAACGCGATGGCGCCATGCGCCCCCAGCGCCACGGGCGCGTGCAACAGCATCCCCGGCCTGCTGATCGCGAGCTGGTGGCTGAACGCCGCCTGGCCGGAACGCTGGCCTGCCCACCGCGCGATCAGCGCGGCCGCCAGGCCGCCGCCTAGCAGCCCGAGCACGGCCACGACGCCGTGCCGGCGCACCGCGAGTGCCCAGCCGAGCAGCCCGCAGGCCGCGCCGCCGGCCGCGCACAGCACGATGAACCAGCCGTCGGCGACGATGAACGCGCTCGTCTCGGGGTTGACCACATCCGCGCCACCGCCGCCCGTGGTGATCAGCAGCGCGTGCGGGGCCACCGCGGTCCAGGCAAGCCCGGCGAGCAGCCCGAGCAGGGCGCTGCCGGCCACGATCGCGGTGAAGACGGCAGCCGCGGTGAGCGCCTGCGCGCCCGCGCGCGTCCGGCCGGCGGCAGGCGGAGGGTTACCGCCAGGACGGGATGAATAAGGGATCTCGCTGATATCCGCCATTCTCCGCAGAAGATTACAGGACGTGCTTCCCGCCCGATCCGGCCGATGACGGGCCGTCGGCGATGGCCGCGGCCGGCCGGCCAAACCTTGCTAATGTGTGACCGACCGCACGGCAGCGACCGACCATCCGGGCTACTCCGGCGAGGCAGGCAGATGATCGAGGCGCGTGACCTAACCAAGCGCTACGGGGACAAGCTGGCGGTTGACCACCTGTCCTTCACCGTCGAATCGGGCCGGGTAACCGGATTCCTCGGACCGAACGGGGCCGGCAAATCCACCACGATGCGGCTGCTGCTTGGGCTCGACAAGCCCAACGAGGGAACGGCCACGATCAACGGCCGCCGCTATCGGGACCTGGCCCAGCCGCTGCGGACGGTCGGCGCTCTGCTCGAGGCCAGGTCCGTGCACACCGGCCGCAGCGCCTACAACCACCTGCTCTTCCTCGCCCAGACGCAGCGCCTGCCGCGCAGCCGGGTCGACGAGGTCCTCCGGCTGGTCGGGCTGCAGGAGGTAGCGGGGAAGCGGGCCGGCGGATTCTCGCTCGGCATGAGCCAGCGGCTCGGCATCGCCGCCGCGATGCTCGGCGACCCCGAGGTTCTGCTCCTGGACGAGCCGGTGAACGGACTCGATCCCGAGGGCGTGCTGTGGATCAGGAACCTGATCAAGCAGCTGGCCGCCGACGGCCGCACGGTCTTCGTCTCCAGCCACCTGATGAACGAGATGGCCGTCACGGCCGATCACCTGATCGTGATCGGCCGTGGCCGGCTGATCGCGGCGAGTAGCACTCAGGAGTTCATCGAGCGCAGCTCGGAAAAGTCGGTGCTGGTGCGCAGCCCCGACGCGGCCAGGCTTGCCGACCTGATCGCCGCCGAAGGCGGCAAGGCAGTCCCTGGCCAGCCGGGGCAGGACGGGGCGGACGAGCTGCGGGTCACCGGGCTCGCCGCGCCGCGGATCGGCGAGCTCGCGGCCTCCGCCGCCGTCGTGCTGCACGAGCTCACCCCGCAGCTCGGGTCGCTGGAAGAGGCGTTCATGGAGCTGACGGCCGACAGCGTCGAATTCGGCGTCTCTGCGCCCGGCCAGCTCGCCACCAGCGAAGGGAGCGGCAAGTGACCGCGTCCGCGCCGCCCGCTCCGCACCCGCCGGCCGCCGGGCTGCCCACCAGGCGGCCGGGGTTCGGCAACCTGCTGCATGCGGAGTGGACCAAGATCCGGTCGGTCCGCTCCACGGTCTGGTCCTTGGCATTGCTGATCGTGGTGACGCTGGGCTTCACCGGGTTGTTCACCTGGCTGACCGTGCTGCAGTGGAGCAAGGCCAGCCCCAGCGACCGCGCCCAGCTGGTCTCCGATCCGGTCAGCCAGATTCTCGGCTCCGGCCTGGAATTCGGGCAGCTCACCATCTGCGTGCTCGGCGTGCTGGTGATCACCAGCGAGTACTCCACCGGCGTGATCAGGGCGTCGCTGCTCGCCGTGCCCAAGCGGCTGCCCATGCTGGCGGCAAAGGTCGTGATGTTCGCCGCGCTCGTGTTCGTGATCGGCGAATGCGTCACGTTCCCGTCGTTCTTCATCGGCGCGGCGATCCTGCACAGCCACGCGCCGGTATCGCTCGGCGATCCCGGCGTCGCCCGCGCCGTCTTCGGCGGCGGCCTGTACCTGACCATGCTTGGCTTGTTCGCGCTGGCGATCGGCGCCATCATCCGGCACACCGCGGGCGCCATCACCGGCGTGATCGCGTTCGTGCTGGTGCTCGCCCCGCTCACCCAGCTGATCCCCGGCAGCATCGGCAAGCACATTCACGCCTACCTGCCGTCCGAGGCAGGCCAGCTCATCGGGCATGCACACCAGCAGTCAGGCGAGCTGCTGACACCCTGGCAGGGATTCGGCGTCTTCGCCCTCTGGACGGCGGTGCTGCTGGCCGTGGCAGCGTACCTGCTGCAGCGGCGCGACGCCTGAGCCGCCGGATCAGCGGGGAGCGGGCGGTCAGCCCACGCAGCCGGGGCCGAGCAGCTGCTTGAGGTCGGCGAGCAGCGACGGCGACGGCTTCACCCGCAGCTTGTCATCCAGCCGGATGACCTTCGTGCGGTTGCCGCTCAGCATGCGCAGGTGCACCTCCAGGTGGCCAGGGTGCGTCCGCAGGACCTCCTTGAAGCGCTCTACCACGGGCGGCACGCACCGGGCCTCCATGATCGACACCACGAAAGGGCCTTCCTCCCCGGTCGGCAGCTCGGGAACGCTCACCTCCATCGCGACCAGCTTGGGCACGTCTTCGCGCCGGTCCAGGCGTCCCTTCACCACCACGATCGCGTCCTCGATGATCATCGTGAGCGCGGCCTGGTAGGTCGAGGGGAAGAAGAGCACCTCGATCGCGCCTTCCAGATCCTCGAGCGTGGCCGCGGCCCACGGGCTGCCCTGCTTGGTCACCTTCCGCTGGACGCCAGACAGAATTCCCCCGACGGTGACCAGCTGCCCGTCGCCGCGCTCGCCACGGGAGCCTCGTTCCGGCTCGTCGGCAGCTGAGCCGACGAGCTGGGCTACCGAGCAGTCGGTGGCTGCCGCGACGATGTGCTCCAGGCCGAGCAGCGGGTGGTCGGAAACGTAGAGCCCGAGCATCTCCCGCTCGAAGCCGAGCAGCGCGGGCTTGTCCCACTCGCCGTCCGGCACCGGCACGTCGAAGGTGGCCGCGGTCTCGGTGTCCTCGCCGAAGAGCGAGTCCTGGCCGATGGCCTCGTTGCGCTTGACGTCGATCACGGTGTCAATGGCCTGCTCGTGGATGAGCATGAGGCCCTTGCGCGGGCTGCCGAAGGAATCGAACGCTCCGGCCTTGATCAGCGACTCGATCACCCGCTTGTTGCAGACGTTGACCGGGACCTTGCGCAGGAACTCCGCGAAGCTGCCGAAGGCGCCCTTGGACGTGCGCGCCGCCACGATCGCGTCTACCACGGAGGTGCCGACGTTCCGCACCGCGGCCATGCCGAACCTGATGTCCTCGCCGACCGGGGTGAACATCGCCGTGGAGGCGTTCACGTCCGGGGGCAGCACCTTGATGCCCATCCGGCGGCACTCGTTCAGGTAGAGGGCCGACTTGTCCTTGTCGCCGGCCACCGAGGTCAGCAGGGCCGCCATGTACTCGGCCGGGTAGTTGGCTTTCAGGTAGGCGGTCCAGTACGAGACCAGCCCGTAGCCGGCCGTGTGTGCCTTGTTGAACGCATAGTCGGAGAACGGGACCAGGATGTCCCAGATGGCCCTGATCGCGCCGTTCGAGTAGCCGTTGGCCTTCATCCCGGCCTCGAACGGCTCGAACTCCTTGTCCAGGATCTCCTTCTTCTTCTTGCCCATCGCCTTGCGCAGCAGGTCGGCTTTGCCCGCCGTGTAGCCGGCCAGCTTCTGCGCGATCGCCAGCACCTGCTCCTGGTACACGATCAGCCCGAACGTGTCGGTCAGGATCTCTTCCAGCGGCTCGGCCAGTTCGGGGTGGATGGCCGTCACCGGCTTCCTCCCGGCCTTGCGGTCGGCGTACTCGATATGCGCGTTGGCCCCCATCGGGCCTGGCCGGTACAGCGCGATGACCGCCGAGATGTCGGCGAACCGGTCGGCGTGCATGGCCCGCAGCAGCGACCGCATCGGGCCGCCGTCCAGCTGGAACACGCCGAGCGTATCTCCCCTGGCCAGCAGCTCGTACGCCACCGGGTCATCCAGCGTCAGCGCCTCGAGGCTGACGTCCTCGCCGCGGTTCGCCTTGATGCCGGCCACCGCGTCCTCCAGCACCGTCAGGTTCCGCAGGCCCAGGAAGTCCATCTTGAGCAGGCCGAGGTCCTCGCAGGCCGGATAGTCGAACTGGGTGATGATCGCGCCGTCAGCCTCGCGCTTCCAGATCGGGACATGATCGATCAGCGGCTCGCTGCTCATGATCACGCCGGCCGCGTGCACGCCCGGCTGGCGGATCAGCCCCTCAAGCCCGCGTGCGGTGTCAATGACCTGGCGCACCTCGGCCTCGGCCTCGTACAGCGCGCGCAATTCCCCCGCCTCGCCGAACCGGCGGTGCTCCGGGTCGAAGATGCCGGCCAGCGGGACGTCCTTGCCCATGACCGCGGCCGGGAACGCCTTGGTGATCCGGTCGCCGAGCGCGTAAGGGAAGCCGAGCACCCGGGCCGCGTCCTTGACCGCGGCCTTGGCCTTGATCGTGCCGTAGGTGATGATCTGCGCGACCCGGTCATCGCCGTACCGCTGCGTCACGTACCTGATCACGTCGCCGCGCCTGCGCTCGTCGAAGTCGATGTCGATGTCGGGCATCGAGATGCGCTCGGGGTTGAGGAAGCGCTCGAACACCAGGCCGTGCGTGATCGGGTCGAGGTCGGTGATGCCCAGGGCGTAGGCGACGATGCACCCGGCGGCCGATCCGCGGCCAGGGCCCACCCGGATGCCATTCCGCTTGGCCCACATGATGAAATCGGCGACGACGAGGAAATAGGCGCAAAAACCCATCCTCTCGATCACGCCGATCTCGTATTCGGCCTGCTGGCGGCGCTGCTCGTCATAGCCGTCCGGGTAGCGCCTGTCCATTCCGGCCCAGATTTCCTTGCGCAGCCAGCTCTGCTCCGTCTCACCGTCCGGCAGCGGGTACCGCGGCATCAGGTTGGACTTGGTGAAGGTGACCTCCGCCCGCTCGGCGATCAGCAGGGTGGAGTCGCAGCCGGCCTGCCACTCCGCCGAGGTGCTGACCGCCCGCATCTCCTGCGGGCTCTTCACGTAGTAGCCGGTGCCTTCGAACTTGAACCTGCCCGGGTCGGCCAGGTTGGTCCCGGTCTGCACGCAGAGCAGGACCTCGTGCGAGCGCGCGTCCTCTGGCCTCGTGTAATGCGAGTCGTTGGTCACGACGTAGGGCAGGCGGAGGTCGCGGGCGATGCGGGTCAGGCCGTCCCTGGTGCGCTGCTCGACGCCAAGCCCGTGGTCCATGATCTCGACGAAGAAGTTGTCCGCACCGAAGATGTCCCGGTAAGCGGCGGCCGCCGCGACAGCCTGGTCGTACTGGCCGAGCCTGAGCCTGGTCTGCACCTCGCCGCCAGGGCAGCCGGTGGTTGCGATGATCCCCTTGGCGTAACGGGCCAGCAGTTCGCGATCCATCCGCGGCTTGCGGAAGTAACCCTCCAGGGAGGCCAGCGAGGACAGCCGGAAGATGTTGTGCATGCCCTCGGTGGTCTCGGCCAGCAGCGTCATGTGCGTGTACGCGCCGCCGCCGGAGACGTCGTCGTCCTTCTGGCCCGGCTCACCCCACCGGACCGGCTGCTTGAGCCCGCGGTGGTCGGGTGCGACATACGCCTCGATGCCGATGATCGGCTTGATCCCGGCGGCGTTGGCCTTCGACCAGAAGTCGTAGGCGCCGTAGACGTTGCCGTGATCGGTCATCGCGATCGCCGGCATGCCGGTCCGCTGGCACTCCGCGAACAGGGCCGTCAGCCGAGCCGCCCCGTCCAGCATTGAGTATTCGGTGTGCACGTGCAGATGGGCGAACGAGCCGGCGCCGCCTGCTGCCGTGCGCCCGGACGGGGCTGCCGCCATGAAGTACCGCCTCCTTCAGGCATGCTGCCGTCTGCCTGCAACGCGACGACCAGCCAGCAAGGGCTGCCGCGCGGTGCGGGCACACTCGTCTGCTCCGACCCCGGGGGAAGCGACCGGCCGCTGCGCTCGCAGGGACCCGGCAAGGGAGCCGGGTCTTCCGCCGGCAGCCGCGCCGGTCCGGTTCCCCCGACCCTATCTCCCGGAGCGGGCCGGCTGGCGCGGACCCGCCGGCGGGTCGTTAAGCCATCTTTCGGCCCAGTCTTCGCCTGCGGCCCGGCCGCGCGGCGCGGGCTCAGCCCTCGGCGCGGAGCACCGCGAGGGCGCTGGCCAGGTCGGCGGAGTAGGCGCTGGCGAACTCCAGCGGGCGGCCGCCCACCGGGTGCGCGAATCCGAGCCGCACCGCGTGCAGCCACTGCCTGGCCAGGCCGAGCCGCGCCGCGAGAACCGGGTCTGCCCCGTACAGCCGGTCACCCGCGCACGGGTGCCGGATCGCTGTCATGTGCACCCTGATCTGGTGGGTGCGGCCGGTCTCCAGGATGACCTCGACGAGGCTGGCCGCCCGGAACGCCTCCAGCGTGTCGTAATGCGTCACCGACGGTCTGCCCCCGGCGATGACGGCGAACCTGCCGTCACCGGATGGGTGCCTGCCGATCGGGGCATCGACGGTCCCGCGGAGCGGATCGGGGTGGCCTTGCACGAGAGCGTGGTAGCGCTTGTCCACCTCGCGGTTCCTGAACGCGCGCTTCAGCGCGCTATAGGCAGGCTCGCTCTTGGCCAGCACCATCAGCCCCGAGGTGTTCGCGTCCAGCCGGTGCACGATGCCCTGCCGCTCGGCGGCGCCGCTGGTAGCCAGCGAGTGGCCGGCCGCGAGGAGTCCCTGCAGCACCGTCGGCCCGGTCCAGCCGGGGGTCGGATGCGCGGCGACGCCAGGGGGCTTGTCGACGACCAGGATGTCGGCATCCTCATACACCACGGCCAGGCCGGGGACCGGCGCCGCCCGCGGCATGACGGGAGCCGGCGGCGGCAGCGTCACGTCCAGCCAGTCGCCCGTGGCGACGCGGTCCGATTTCGTTGCCGCGGCGCCGCCGACGAGGACCGCGCCGGCTGCGATGAGCTCGGCCGCCTTGGCCCTGGACAGGCCGAACATGCGGGCCAGGGCTGCGTCAAGGCGCTCGCCGTCAAGCCCGTCCGGGACGGGCACCTGGCGCTGCCCCGGCTGCGTCATGCGCTGCCCTCGGGCGCGCTGCCGTTAGCCGCGCTGCCCTCAGGCGCGCTGCCCTCAGGCGCGCTGCCCTCGGGCGCGCTGCCCTCGGGCGCGCTGCCGTCAGCTGAGCTGCCCTCGGGCGCGCTGCCGTCAGCCGCGCCGCCCTGAGCCGCGCCGACGTCAGGCGCGCCGACGCCCGGCGCGCCGCCGCCCGGCGGGCGGCCCTCAGCCGCGCCACCGTCAGGCGCGCCGACGCCCGGCGAGCCGACGCCCGGCGAGCCACCATCAGGTCCGCCGGCCAGGCGCCCAAGCCCGGTCCCGTCGATCCTGACCCCGCGGCCGGCCAGCAGGACGGCGAGGATCCCGCCGCAGACGATCGAGGAGTCGGCCACGTTGAACACCGGCCAGTGCGGCAGTTGAATCCAGTCGACGACGTAGCCGCGCAACGGGCCCGGATACCGCAGCAGCCGGTCCATCAGATTCCCGGTGGCGCCGCCGAGCAGCAGGCCGAGCGTGACCGCCCACGGCACGCTGTAGATCCGGCGCGACGTGCGCAGGATGTAGATGATCACGCTGACCGCAATGGCGGAGAAGACCAGGGTCATGGAGGTGCCGATGCTGAACGCCGCGCCTGGGTTGCGGTCGACCCGCAGCGTCACCAGCCCGCCGAGCAGCCGGACCGGCGGCCGGGTCGACAGCGTGGCGACCACGATGACCTTGGTGATGATGTCGGCGGCGAGCACCAGGACGGCGACGGCGATCAGCACGCGCACCCGGCGCGGCTGGGGCGCGACCGCCGCCCCGGTCAGCGGCGTTCCTCGCGCTGCTTGCATGCCACGCACAAGGTCGCCCGGGGGAACGCCTGCAGCCGCGCCTTCCCGATCGGCTCGCCACAGGACTCGCAGGTGCCGTAGGTGCCTTCATCGATCCTGGCCAGCGCGCGTTCGCTCTGCGCGAGCAGCGCGCGGGCGTTGTGGGTGAGCGCCAGCCCTTGTTCCCGCTCGAATGTCTTGGCCCCGGCGTCTGCCTGGTCGTCACCCGCGTCTCCGACGGCGTCCCTGAGCCTGTCGGCGATCTCCGACTCCGCCTTGTCGATCTCCACGCGCAGGGCGGCAACCTCGGCGGCGAGCTCGTCGCGGACCCTGGCCAGCTCGGCCTCGGTCCAGCGCCGCTCCCCCGGCCGCACAGGAAGTGCGGCGGCACCCCTCGCAGCCGCCATCTCCCGCCTCCTCAGCCCAGCTTCTTAACGATCTTGATATGCGGGCAGTCACCGGAGGATAAGTGGTGACCGGGGCGGATCGCAAACACGTTCGCTGCCGCGCCGGGCAAACACGCTCGCTGCCGTCGCCGGGCGGACACGCTCGCTGCCGTCGCCGGAGACGAAACACCGGCGGCTCATCAGCTATCCTGAGGTCCTGCATGGCGCTGATGGGGACAGCTGCCGTTGTGGCGACCAGGAGCGACCCGGGGTTGGTGCGAGCCCGGGATGGCGACGCGCAGCGGACCAGATCACCCCGGAGCCGCCGGAAGAACGGTCACCGCAATGCGGTACGGGAGCGACAGGGTCTGCCGCTCGTGATCATGGCCAAGTAGAACCGGTCGCAGGAGCCCTGGAGAGGGTCGCTGGACTCGTCCCGGGAGGCACGGGAACTCGGCCAAGGAGGGTGGTACCGCGGGGCGGCTGCCGGCGCGCCTCGTCCCTCCGCGAACCGCCGTGCTTGCGGACCAGGCCCCGCTCGCGCGCTGATCCGCGGGAGGCCGCCCCGACCATGACGAGCTCAGACAGCCCTCAGCAGCCGGGCTCAGGCAGCCCTCAGCAGCCGGGCTCGGGCGTCCCGGCACGCGCCGCGGCCAGCGCGGGCCAGCGGCATTTCCCGGAACTGCCCGCAGTCGTCGACCTGCCGGCGATCGAGCATGAGGTCCTGGCCAGGTGGCGGGCCGGGGACCTGTTCCGGCGCTCGCTGGAGCAGACCGCCGGCGGCCCGCTCTGGACTTTCTACGAGGGCCCGCCGACCGCGAACGGCATGCCCGGCGTGCATCACGTCGAGGCGCGGGTGTTCAAGGACGCCTTTCCCCGCTTCAAGACCATGCAGGGCTTCCACGTGCCGCGCCGGGCAGGCTGGGACTGCCATGGCCTGCCTGTCGAGGTGGCCGTCGAGAAGGAGCTCGGCCTGACCAGCAAGAAGGACATCGAGGCATACGGGATCGCCGCGTTCAACGAGCGGTGCCGCGAGTCGGTGCTGCGGCACGTCGACGCGTTCGAGGCGCTGACCGAGCGGATGGGGTACTGGGTTGACACCTCGCGCGCCTACCGGACCATGGACGCCACGTACATCGAGTCCGTCTGGTGGTCGCTCAAGGTCGTCTTCGACAAGGGCCTGCTCATCCGGGACTTCCGGATCAGCCCCTACTGCCCGAGGTGCGGGACCCCGCTCTCCGACCATGAACTCGGCCAGCCCGACGTCTATCAGCTGGTCACCGACCCGTCCGTGACGGTCCGCTTCCCGCTGCTGACCGTGCCGGACGCCGCCCACCCCCAGCTCAGGGGCGCGGATCTGCTGGTGTGGACCACCACGCCCTGGACCCTGGTCTCCAACACCGCCGTCGCCGTGCATCCGGGCGAGACGTACGCGGTGGCCAGGAAGTCCGGTTCAGGCGACCGCGTGGTCGTCGCGGAAGCGCTCTTCGGCCGGGTGCTCGGCGAGGGCTGGCACATCGTCGCCCGGGTGCCCGGAGCGGAGCTGGCGGGATCGACCTACCGCCCTCCGTTCAGCCTGATCGAGATCCCGGATGCGCACCGGGTCGTAACCGGAGACTTCGTCACCACGGACGACGGCACCGGGCTCGTGCACCTCGCGCCTGCCTTCGGCGCGGACGACATGGCGACCGGCAAGGCGCACGGCCTGCCGGTGGTGAACCCGATCCTGCCAGACGGCCGGTTCGACGATCAGGTGCCGCTCGTCGGCGGGATGTTCTTCAAGGATGCCGACGCGCCACTGGTCAGCGACCTGGCCGACCGCGGCCTGCTGTTCCGGTCCCGGCCGCATGAGCACAGCTACCCGCATTGCTGGCGGTGCGGCACGCCGCTGCTCTACTACGCGCAGCCATCCTGGTACATCCGCACCACGGCGATCAAGGAGGAGCTTCTCGCCGAGAACGAGAAGACCAACTGGCAGCCGCCCACTATCAAGCACGGCCGCTACGGGGAGTGGCTGCGCAACAACGTCGACTGGGCGATGTCACGCACCAGGTACTGGGGCACGCCGCTGCCGCTCTGGCTCTGCGCCGACGAGCACGTCACCTGCGCGGGGTCGCTGGCGGAATTGTCCGCGCTCGCGGGCCAGGATCTGGCCGACCTCGATCCGCACCGGCCGTTCGTCGACGACGTGGTTATCACCTGCCCGAAATGCGGTGGCGAGGCACACCGGGTGCCGGAGGTCATCGACACCTGGTACGACTCAGGATCGATGCCGTTCGCGCAGGTCGGGGCTCCGCTGCGGAACAAGGCTGAGTTCGAGCGGGCCTATCCGGCCCAGTTCATCGCCGAGGCCATCGACCAGACCAGGGGCTGGTTCTACTCGCTGATGGCGGTCGGCACGCTCGTCTTCGGCCGGTCGGCCTACGAGAACGTGCTGTGCCTCGGCCTGATCGCCGATGATCGTGGTCGCAAGATGAGCAAGCATCTCGGCAACGTGCTCGAGCCGATCCCGCTGATGGATGCGCACGGGGCGGACGCCCTGCGGTGGTTCTTCCTGGCCAGCGGGTCTCCGTGGGCGGCAAGAAAGATCGGACCTGGCGTGCTCGAGGAGATCGTCCGCAAGGTCCTGCTGACGTACTGGAACACGGCGTCCTTCCTCGTGCTGTATGCGAATGCCGCCGCTGCGCAGCGAAATGCCTGGCATCCGGGCCGGAGGGCGGAGGCGGCTGACCCCGCGGCCCGGCCGGTGCTTGACCGGTGGGTGCTGGGCGAACTGCACGCGCTGGTGCGCGACGTCACGGCGGATATGGAGGCCTTCGATTCCGCTGCGGCCGGGCGGCGGATCGCCGCGTTCATCGATGATGTGTCCAACTGGTACGTCCGCCGGTCCCGGCGCCGCTTCTGGGAGGGACCTGGCAGCCCGGCCGGAGCGGCGGCCTTCGCCACGCTGTATGAGTGCCTGGAAACGCTGACCCGGCTGATGGCGCCGCTCGTTCCGTTTCTTGCCGACTACGTCTGGGCGGCGCTGCGGACGCCGGGCGAACCAGACTCCGTGCACCTGGCCGACTGGCCGGTGGCCGATGTGGCGCTCATCAACGAGCCCCTGTCCGGCCAGATGGCGCTGACCAGGCGGCTGGTTGAGCTTGGCCGGTCCGCTCGCTCGTCGGCGGTCGTGCGGATCCGCCAGCCGCTGGCACGCGCGCTGGTCAGCGCGGCCGGCTTCGCCGGCCTGCCCGATGAGCTGCGCGCCCAGATGGCCGACGAGCTCAACGTGCGCGCGCTCGACACGCTGGCGAGCGTGGGCGAGGATCTGGTGGACGTGGTGGTCAAGCCGAACTTCCGTGCCCTTGGCCGGCGTTTCGGCAAGGCGACTCCGGCGGTGGCAGCGGCGATCGAGGCGGCGGACGCGACCGGGCTCGCTGCCGTGCTCGGGTCCGCCGGATCTGCATCGATCCTGGTCAGCGGCGATCCGGTGCTGCTCGGACCGGACGATGTCATCATCACGCGGACGCCCAGGTCCGGCTGGGCCGTCGCCACCGAGGGCGGTGAGACGGTCGCGCTCGAAGTGACCATCACGCCCGAGCTTCGCCGCGAGGGACTTGCCCGCGAAGTGGTGCGGCTCGTGCAGGACGCGCGCAAGGGTGACGGCCTTGACGTCAGCGACCGGATATCGCTGCAATGGGCGGCTTCGGATCCCGAGCTCGTCGCTGCACTGACCGAGCACGGGCCGATGATCAGCGGCGAGGTCCTGGCAGACCGCTACGGTGAGCGTCCGGCCGCGGGTGCTGATCCGGCTGCCCGCGCGCACTGCGACTCCAGCCTGGGACTAGCTTTCTGGATCAGCCCGATAGAGCCCGCCCCGGCCGCAGCAGAGTAGCGACGCCTTGCCCGGCGCCATTCGTTACTGGTTACGTTTTCGCACGCTAGAGCGTGCGAAAACGTAACCACTGATCGGCGGCGTTACCGTCGGCCGACGGCCGAGGGCGCTATGCCTCGGCGGGGGTCTTGTCGGGCTGGCAGGCCTTGCAGGGGACGCAATCGGCGGCCTCGGCAGCGTCTCTCGTCATTCGCTCGAGGTCCTCGTCGCTGAGGAAGCGGATGAGGATGCAATCGTCACGGTGATACCTGGTGATCCCCGGGACCACGGTGACCTCCTGGCTCGCCCGGACTGGGCTGGCGGCCCCAGCCGCCGGGGTGGTCGGCTGGAGGGCAGGCGCGGCCGCTTCGGCGACGCCGGCCTTCTCGGCCGATCTCGGCTGCGCGGCTGGCGAAGCTGATTCCACGGGCCGCATGGACGGCGCAGGCGGAGCGGGCCGTTCGGGCGCCCCGGAGGATCGGGGCGGAGCCATCGGCGTCGACGGCGGGACCGCCCCCGCTGGGGACGCAGCCGAAGCGGGCGGCGGCACGGCGCCAGCCGGTGATGCCGACGGTGCAATCACCGTCGGCGCCTGCGAGTCGCCCGCTCCGGCTCGCGGGGCCGGTGAGCCGGACGGGACAGGAGGGGCAGGCGGGGAAGGTGGAGTGAGCGGGGAAGGCTGCCCTGCTGCCGGCCGGCCGGGCTGCGCGGGCACGCCGGATGCCGCAGGCGGAGTTACCGTCTGCGGCGCGGACCCGGGCCGGGCCGCCGTGGTCCGCGAAGCCGCTGCCGGGGCCGGGCCCGCGGCTCCCGGGGCTGCTGAAGCCGGACTGGCCGGGGCCTGGGCCGCCGGAGCCCGGGCTGATCGCGGCGGACCCGCCGGTGCCGACGTGGCCGGGGGCGGACCCGCCGGGGCCTGGGCTGCCGGAGCGCGGGCTGATCGCGGCGGAGGGGCGGACCCGCCGGGGCCTGGGCTGCCGGAGCGCGGGCTGATCGCGGCGGACCCGCCGGTGCCGACGCGGCCGGGGGTGCCTGCTGGGCTGGCCCGCCGCCCGCCCGCCGGTCCTGCGGCACGGCGAGTGGCGGCGGCGTGATCGGCCTGGTGGCGTCAGCCCGCACCACCGGACGCGCCTCGGCAGGCTCGGCCGAGGTGCCCCTGCTGCGGCCGTCTCGCGCCGCGGCGGCCGGTTCGCCAGCCTCCCGCCAGGAAGCAGCGCCAGCCGCAGCCCCGATGGCCGGCGCCGATGGCCGTTCGGGCTGCCGCCCGGCGGCCCGTGGCCCGCTAGTTCCCGGGCTGGCTGCGGCGGCGGGCCGGGCCGGGCCGCCCGGAATACGCCGACCGCCGGCATCCGCCTGCCGCCTGAGGTCGTGCCGCGCTGACCGGAGCCCGGCCTGGCCTGCCGGAACAGCCGACTCGGCGGGCGCCGGCCTGGCCGCCGCCTGGCCGGACGCCTTCTCCTGCGCCGCTGCCTTGTCGCCGGCCGCAGCCTTCGCCCGGGCAGGCACTTTGCCCTGCGCCGGCCCGGTGCCCGGCGCGGCCGCTGCGACCTGCGCGACGGCGGGTTGCTGCGCGCGGCCGACGGCGGCTTCGCCGAAGATCTCGTCGCGCCAGATCACGACGCCGATGACCAGCAGCACCGCCGCCAGCGCACTGACTCCGATGGCGAGGTAGACCAGCAACAGGCTGCTAGTGAGAATCCCGCCGACGAGCAGGCCGATCGCTACCACGACCACCGCGAGAACAACGCCGAAGCGGATCAAAGGCGGGCTCCACGGACAGAACTGGTACGCTCCGCCCGATTAGCGACGATCGTGCTGAGCTGACTCGGACGGGTGGAATCCGCCCGTGTGCGGCACTGGCTCGGGCTGCGGCGTGTACGGGCTTGCCACGGCCTGCCCGCCGTTGCGGGCTTCCATGCGACCCATGCCTGCGGGAACTGCCGGCTGCGGACCGGTAGCCATGGTCGGGAAGACGCCGCTGTCGGTGGCGCCTGCCTCGAGGTCACGAAGCTGCCCTTCCAGGTATGCCTTGAGCCTGCTGCGGTACTCCCGCTCGAAGGCACGCAGATCGTCCACGCGCCGCTCGAGTTCCTCGCGGGACTGGACGAGCGATCCCATGGCCTGGCGGTGCCGTTCCTGGGCATCGCGTTCCAGGCTCTCGGCACGCGCCCTGGCGTCGCTGGTGATCTGCTCGGACTGCCGCCTGGCCTTGGTCAGGATCTCGTCAGCCTCGCGCCGCGCCCGGCCGAGCGTCTCGTCGGCCTCGCGCCTGGCATCCGCAATCGCCTGGTCAGCCGTCTGCTGCGCAAGCGCAAGCACGCGCGCGGCGGTGTCCATGTTGTCCTCGACCGGCTTCATGCCCATCATCACGGCCTCTTGCGGCCTGCGCTCGGGCTCGATTCGCTGTGGCTCCGGCGGGATGAGCTCGGGGGGCGGGTCCGCGTGCGGAGCGTTGAGAGCCACCGGCGCCTTGCCTCCGCGCAGCACTTCCGCCAGCTTGCCCCGGAGCTCTTCATTCTCCTGAATCAGCCGGTCGAGTTCGGCTTCAACTTCATCGAGGAATGCGTCGACCTCTTCCTCGTCATAGCCGGGCCTGAGCCTGGTCGTGCTGAACTGCTTGTTCCGCACATCCGCGGGCGTCAGTGGCATGTCGTCTCCTTGGCACGCTTGGACTCGGTCCCCTGTGGACGCTACCCGATCAGATCAGCTGCACGGCCTGGATCAGGACGAAAACCACCAGGAACAGCACCATGAAGCTGAGGTCCAAGGCCACATTACCGAGACGGAGCGATGGAATGTAGCGCCTTAGCAATCTCAGTGGAGGATCGGTCGGCGTGAAGACGGCCTCGGCCATCACCAGCACGATGCCCGTGGGCCGCCACGACGGCGAGAACGACTGTATCCAGCTGATGATCAACCGCCCGATGAGCAGGAGCAGATAGATCCAGAGTGCGTAGTACAAGATGATCTTTACGAGCGCCACATCCCTGCCCTGCCCGCGTGGCGGGTGCCGGGATGGCTACCGCCGCCGCGCTGCGTCGTTGTCACTGCCTCGCCAGCACTGTCCTGCTAGCTCTGGTTGAAGAAACCTCTCTCCACGATACGGGCCTTGTCCTCGGCGGCTACCTCGACGTTCGCCGGGGACAGCAGGAACACCTTGTTGGTCACGCGCTCGATGCTCCCGCGCAGCCCGAAGATCAGCCCGGCCGCGAAATCGACGAGGCGCTTCGCGTCGCTGTCGACCATCTCGGTCAGGTTCATGATCACCGGAGTGCCCTCGCGGAAGTGCTCTCCGATGGTACGGGCCTCATTGTACGTACGGGGATGCAAGGTGGTAATCCGGGCAAGATCGGTGGTCTGCATCGCGGCCCCGTTGAGCCGCTCATGGGCGGGGTGGCCGTTCTCCAGGCTGACGTCACCATGGCCAAGGTGAATCTCCTGCCGGTCCCCCGGGTCCAGCGCTTCACCCTGATCGTCGTACTCGTCGTACTCGTCGGAGCCGTAATCGCCGTCGTAGCGATCGTCGTAGCGGTGATCGTCCTCTACGAGGCCGAGATAGACCGCCATCTTGCGCATCGCGCTGGCCATCCTGCAGTCCTCCGTCGCGCTATGGTGCGGCCCCGCTCACACCGCGTGCCACGCGTCGGACATTACCTGACGAACGCTCGCCGGCCGCCGAGCAACGCCGTACCGACACGCACGTGTGTTGCGCCAGCCTCGATCGCCGGCTCCAGATCGCCGCTCATTCCCGCGGAAATCATCGCCGCCCCGGGGTGGGCCGAGCGCATGATGGCGGACAGCTCACCGAGCTTCGCGAACGCGGTGACCGGGGGAACTCCGAGTGGCGCCACGGCCATCAGCCCGCCCAGGATGAGGCCATCCTGCGCCGTGATCGCGTCCGCCACGGTCATCACCTGATCGGCGATGGCGCCGCCCCGGGCGGGATCTCCGTCGAGGCTGACCTGAACCAGGCAGGTAACCCTGCGCCCGGCTGCCCGGGCACGCGAGCCGAGCGCGCTGACCAGGCGCAGCCGGTCGACCGAGTGGATGACGTCGGCATAGGAGGTGACGCTGGCGGCCTTGTTGACCTGGAGCTGCCCGACGAAATGCCAGGTGAGCCGGAGGCCGAGCGCAGCGCACTCGGCGGCTTTGGCGGTCGCCTCCTGTGCCCTGTTCTCCCCTATGTCGGTCACGCCGAGTCCGCTGAGCAGGCGGATGTCCGAAGCTGGCCGCGTCTTGGTGATGGCGATCAGCGTGACCGCAGTGGGGCTGCGGCCCGCCGCCTGGCAGGCCGCGGCGATCCTGGCGCGCACCGCTGCCAGGCCGACGCTGATCTCAGCCCGGCGCACCTCATCCGCCTGGCTGGATGGGCTTGTCACCGGCCTATCATCACGCGAGCCACACCAGGCCCGCGAATCGCCCGGTCTGGCCGTCGCGCCGGTAGGAGAACAGCGCCGGGGTCTCGGCCGTGCATCGCGGATCGCGGCGGACGGCCCGGACGCCGGCGCCGGCCAGCTGCGCGGCGATCCCCGACCTGATGTCGATTCCCGGGCTGCCCTTCCTCGTCACGCATCCTGCCGTCGGCACGGTATCGGCTATCCGCGCTCTGAGCTGCGCGGGTACCTCATAGCATCCGCCGCAGATGGCCGGGCCGATCACCGCCTGCATCCGCGCCGGATCAGCACCGCCCCCGGTCATGGCGCGCACCAGTGCCAGGACGACGCCGGCGGCCATGCCCTCGCGGCCCGCATGCGCGGCACCGATGATCCTGGCCCGCGGATCGGCGATCAGGACCGGAGCGCAATCCGCCACCAGGACGCCCAGGGCCAGGGCCGGGGCATCGGTGAACAGCGCGTCGACCGAGGGCGCCGGGCCGGCGTCCGGACCCGAGCCAGCGTCCCGACCCGGGGCAGCGTCCAGGCCGGGGCCGGCGGCGACGTGCTGGCCAGGGCCGGCGGCGACGTGCTGGCCGGGGCCGGCGGCCGGGCTGGCGCCAGCAGCCGGGCCCGGGCCAGCGGCGGAACGGCCGCGTGCCGGGGCCGAGCCTGCCGCGCTGGGCTGGCCAGCCCCCGCATAGGCCACGTCCGCGCCGTGAACCTGCCGCATCCAGGCGGTGCGGCCGCCCGGGCGGCCGCACGCCTGCGCCGCCAGCAGCCGGTTGCGTGCCACGGCCGCCGGGTCATCGCCCACGCGGTCGCCCAGGTTCAGGCTGTCAAAGGGAGACGCGCTCACGCCGCCGCGCCGGCTGGTGAACGCGGCCATCACTCCGGGCGCGAGTTCGAAGGGGTGCCATCGATCATCCGCGGGCCCGGCCTGGCCCGCGGTCACTTGAGGAAGTCAGGGACGTCGAGCTCGTCATCCTCTTCAAACACCACGGACCGGCGCCGGGTGGTGGCCGGGTCGAAAGTACGCGCGGAGACCGCTGCCTCGGCGCGCGGTGCGGCGGCCGGCAGGTCGGCGCTCGCCGGCGGCGCGGCCGCCGGAACAGCGGGCGCCCGTGGCGACGGAATGCCATCGACGCTGGTGCCCTCGCCCTCACCGGAGGCTCGCCAGGGCAATGCCTGTGCCTGCGACTGCTCACCGCCGGGGTTCGCTGCGCCCGGGCTCGCCCCGGCTGCGTCCGCTCCGGGGGTAGCCGCGCCGGGGGTGGCCGAGCCGAACTGGCCCGCCGCCCGGCCGACCGACGGGCCGGTCAGGCTCGCGGGCCCGTCGTCGGCGGTCGTCCCGGCCGGAACATCCGAAGTATCCGGGCGATCAGGAAAGGTAGCGGAACGCCAGCCTCCGCTGGCGCCGTATCCGTCGGATCCGGCGGTCACCGCGCCCTGCGCGGCGATCGCGCGTCCGGGCCTGGGCCTGGCGATCCTGCTCTCGTCAAATCCGGCCGCGATCACGGTGACCCGCACCTCGTCGCCCAGGGCGTCGTCGATGACCGCGCCGAAAATGATGTTGGCATCGGGCGCGGCCGAGTTCGCCACCAGCTGCGCGGCCTCGTTGATCTCGAACAAGCCCAAGTCGGAGCCGCCCTGGATGGACAGCAGCACCCCATGCGCCCCGTCGATGCTCGCCTCCAGCAGCGGGCTGGAAATCGCCATCTCGGCGGCCGCGACGGAACGGTCATCGCCACGAGCCGAGCCGATGCCCATCAGGGCGGAGCCCGCGCCCGACATCACCGATTTCACGTCGGCGAAGTCCAGGTTAATCAGCCCCGGGGTGGTGATCAGGTCGGTGATCCCCTGCACGCCGGACAGCAGCACCTGGTCCGCCGCCTTGAACGCGTCCAGAACGCTGACGTGCCGGTCCGAGATGGACAGCAGCCTGTCGTTCGGGATGACGATGAGCGTGTCCACCTCCTCGCGGAGCCGCTCGATGCCCAGGTCGGCCTGCGCAGCCCGCCGCTTTCCCTCGAAGCCGAAGGGCCTAGTGACGACGCCGATGGTGAGCGCGCCGAGCGAGCGAGCGACGCTGGCCACCACGGGTGCCCCGCCGGTGCCCGTCCCGCCGCCCTCGCCAGCGGTGACGAAGACCATGTCGGCCCCCTTGAGGACCTCCTCGATCTCCTCCCGGTGATCTTCCGCTGCCTTGCTGCCGATGTCCGGGTTGGCGCCCGCGCCCAGCCCCCGGGTGAGTTCCCTGCCCACGTCGAGCTTGACGTCCGCGTCGCTCATCAGGAGCGCCTGCGCGTCCGTGTTGATCGCGATGAACTCAACGCCCTTGAGCCCCTCGTCGATCATCCGGTTAACGGCGTTGACGCCGCCCCCGCCGATACCGACGACCTTGATGACCGCCAAGTAGTTCTGCGGTGCTGCCACGAGGAGGAACCTTTCCGCTCGTTTGCGCCTATCGAGTTTCCGCCCGCTGTTTCTGGCTAGCTGCCTGCCAAGCTCAGGAAACTTCCTATTCAGCAGTCTTCCGAAATACGCCCCCCATAGCATCGGCCGGGCACGTTCCGCGTTTCCAGCCAGTCAACTCTCACCCTCAAGTTGAGATTTAGAGTTATGTCAAGCTGCCGATTGATACGGACAGTAGGGTTGTCCGCCAGCGGGGTCAACTAACCGGGCATCGAGCGGGCCGGCGTGTCGCGGTCCGCGCACCGTGGCTCACCTCCCGGTCACCGCCCGGTCACCGCCGTCCGCGGATCACTGACGTCGTAGTAGCGCGCGTGCCCGCGCATCAGGATGGCCAGCTCCCTCGACTTGGCAGCCGGCTCGCCAGTGCCACCCCAGACGATCATCACGCCGCTCCGCAGCCTGAGCGTCACCGCGTCCGCGCTCGGCGCCGTGACGTCCCGGACGGAACGGGCAAGCCGCGGTGGCAGTTCGCTGAGGACCGTCGCCGCCGCCTGAACCGCCGGGCTGCCGCGCAGCGCGGCCAGGTCAGCCGCAGCCGGGCGGTCGAAGACGGGCCGGCCATGCGGCCGCCGGACGAACCACAGGCCCACGCCGAACCGGTCCATCAACTGGTAACCCGCGCCGCTCGGCACCGCGAACACCGGCGTGCGCTCCTGCACCGAGATCACGATCTCATCCGGCCATGCCCGCCGGACCTGGGCGGACTGCACCAGCGTGATGCGCTCGACCCGCCGGGCCACCGCGGCGGGATCGATCCGGATCAGCGGCGTGCCTGGCCGGATGCCGGCGTCGGCGATCACCTCGGCCGGTGAGATGCCAGCCGGGCTGATGACCCGCACCGAGCGCACGACGAGGAACTTGGAGCCGAGCAGCGCCCAGGCCGCGCCGGCCAGGATCGCGGCCGCGGCGAGAAGGAAGAAGGCGGCCCGCCACCGATCCGCCCGGTGCCGCCGCGGCCCGCTGCCCCGGCCGGCCGCATCCGGGGCCGCCGCATCCGGGGCCGCCGCATCCGGGCCGCCGGAACCGAGGCCGGCCGAGGGCGTCCCTGCCGCGGGCAGGCCGGCCGGATCTGGTTCCGCCGCGGCCGCGAGCCCGGCGCCGGCCGGCGAGACCGCCGGAGATCCGCCGCGGTGGCGGATCACCAGCTACCGCCTGCCCTGGCGCGCAGCGCCGCGATGATCAGCGGGCCGAGGGCGGTCACGTCACCCGCGCCCATGGTCAGCACGAGATCGCCCGGCTTTGCCAGGCCGGCCGCGGCGGCGGGCACCTCGGCGCGGTCGGGCAGGTAGCTGGCGCCGCCGGGGACCGCCGCGGCCACGAGTTCCCCGGTCACCCCGGGCTCCGGGTCCTCCCTGGCCGCGTACACGTCGAGCACGATCGCCTCGTCGGCCAGGCCGAGCGCGGCGCCGAACTCACCGGCGAACAGCCGGGTGCGGCTGTACAAGTGGGGCTGGAAGACGGCGATGACCCGGCCGCCGGCCGCCACGTCCCTGGCCGCGGTGAGATCAGCGGCCAGCTCGGTCGGGTGGTGCGCGTAGCTGTCCAGTACCCGGACCCCGTCCGCATCGCCCTTCAGTTCCATCCGGCGGCGCGCGCCCCGGTAGCCGGCCAGCGCGGCGACGGCCTCGCCCGCCGGGTAGCCGAGCTCGATCGCGACGGCAAGCGCCGCCGCGGCATTCAGCGCATTGTGCCGGCCCGGGACCCGGATTCTCACCGCGAGGCCCACCGGCCCGCCGGCCGGGGCCTGCGCCTGCCCGGAGGCCCCGCTGACCCCGGAGGCCCCGCTGACTCCGGAGGCCCCGCCGGGCCCGGAGGCCCCGCCGGGCCCGGCGGGCGGCTGGCCGCCTGCCGCGGCCCGCGGCCCGGGGGTCAGCGTCAGCGTGGTGGCCATGCCGTGCGGGATCACGCCGCTGACCCGGTAGTCGGCGTCCGCCGCGGTGCCGTAGGTCAGCACCCGGACTCCCGGCCCGGCGGCGGCTGCCGCGAGAGCGCGGGCGCCGGGGTCATCAGCGCACGCCACCAGCAGCCCGCCGCCGGCTATCCGGCGCGCGAAGGCCAGGAACGTCGCCTCGATCTCGGCCAGGTTCCGGTAGTTGTCCAGATGGTCGGCCTCGACGCAGGTCACGACCGCCACGTCGGGCGAGAACATGAGGAACGAGCCGTCGCTCTCGTCCGCCTCGGCGATAAACGTGCCGCCGCCACCGTCCGCAGCCCCGAGCCCGGTCTCGGCCAAGATGCCGCCGATGACGTAGGACGGGTCGGCGCCGCAGCCGCGCAGGATGGTGGTGAGCATCGACGTGGTGGTCGTCTTGCCGTGCGTCCCGGCGACGGCGATGCCCCGCTTGCCGAGCATCGCCGATGCCAGCGCGGTCGCCCGGTGCAGTACCCGGATGCCACGGCGGCGCGCCTCGGTGAGTTCCGGGTTGTCCGGCCTGATGGCGGTCGACACGACCAGCGTGTCGGCGCCCGCGACGTTGGCCGCCGCATGCCCCAGGTGAACATCAGCGCCGAGCGCGGCGAGCTCGGACAGCAGCGCCGACGGCGCCGCGTCGCTGCCCGACACGGGAACTCCCCTGGCCAGCAGGATGCGGGCGATCCCGGACATGCCCGCCCCGCCGATGCCGGTGAAGTGCACCCGGCCGAGCTCGCCGACCGGCACCGGGTTCGCCGGCGTCACCAGCCCCATCTGACACTTCTCCTGTCCGTCGGATTACGCCCGAACTATCCGCTGCGCCGCGTCCTGATCATGCCCGGCGCCGCCCGGCCCGCCGCCCGCCGGGCCGCATCACGCGCAGGACCGCCGCGGCCAGCCGCCGGTCGGCATCCCCGCGGCCAAGTTCCGCCGCCGCCTCCGACATGGCGGCGACGAGCTCGGGGTCCAGCAGCACCGGCAGCAGCGTGCCGCGGATCCAGGCCGGGGTCAGGTCGGCGTCGGCCACGATGAGGCCGCCGCCCGCCCGCTCGATCGGCGCCGCGTTCAGCCGCTGCTCCCCGTTGCCGTGCGGCAGCGGGACGTAGACCGCGGGCAGGCCCACCGCGGTGAGCTCCGCGCACGTCATCGCGCCGCCGCGGACAAGCGCGAAGTCCGCGGCGGCGTACGCCAGGTCCATCCGGTCCACGTAGGGAACGGTCACGTAGGGCGCGTCGGGCGACGACGGCGCCGCCGCGACGTCGGTCCGCGGCCCGGCGATGTGCAGGACCTGCACGGCCGCCTGCCGGATCCAGGCGGCCGCGCCGACCACTGCCCGGTTCAGCGACCTAGCGCCCTGCGAGCCGCCGGTCACGAGCAGCACGGGCAGGTCGGGGCGGAGGCCGAAGTGCGCGCGCGCCTTGTCACTGAGCGCGAGCCTGTCCAGCCCGGATATCTCCCGCCGGATCGGGATGCCGATGTACCTGGCGTGCGCCAGCCTGGTGCCCGGCTGGCCGGTGAACACGTGCTTGGTCAGCCGTGCGCCCAGCCTGTTGGCCAGCCCGGGACGGGAATTCGCCTCGTGCACCACGATCGGCACGCCGTGCCGCTTCGCGGCGAGATAGGCGGGCGTCGCCACGTAGCCGCCGAAGCCGACGAGAACCTCAGCTCCGCACTGGTCGAGCGCCGCCGCCGCGGCCCGGACCGCGTCGGCGAGCCGTCCCGGGACCGAGAGGAGCTGCGGGGTAATGCTGCGGGGCAGCGGAACCGCGGGGATCAGCGCGAGGTCATAGCCCCGATGAGGAACCAGCCTGGTCTCCAGGCCACGCTCGGTGCCCAGGCAGGTGACAATGATCCGCTGATCGGCGCGCCGGAGCGCATCGGCCAGCGCCAGGGCAGGCTCGATGTGCCCTGCCGTGCCGCCGCCCGCGAGCATCACGCTCATCGCCAGGTTCCTCCGCTCCTCATCGCGCGGACCGGCCGTCGCGCCCTTGCCCGCGCTCGGTCGGCCCGGCCGACCTTCAGTCGGGCCGGCCTGCCAGGCCCAGCCAGCTTAGAATGCGCCGCGGCATCCCGGGGCCAGCCGCGGCAAGGGCCTGGCTAGCGCCAGGTTCGCGCTTGGCGAAGGACATCAGCATGCCGAGCGTCACCATGGTGACGATCAGCGAGGAAAGGCCGGCCGACACGAGCGGCAGCGGCACCCCGGTGATCGGCAGCAGCCCGATCACCGCGCCGATGTTGACCAGTGCCTGCACCACGATCCAGGCCGTGGCCGCGGCGGCCGCGAGCCGCATGAAGGTGCCGGGGACACGCCGCGCGATCCGCAGCCCCGCATAGGCGAGCCCGCCGTACAGCACGGCCACGCAGAGGGTGCCGATGAGGCCAAGCTCCTCGCCGAGGATGGCGAAGATGAAGTCCGTTGGCGCGTTCGGCACCCAGCCCCACTTCTCCCTGCTCGCGCCGAGCCCGACGCCGAACCAGCCGCCGGAGCCGAGCGCGAACCTTCCCTCGGTGGGCTGGTAGCTGGCCGACGATGCCTGGGCGTGGGGGTTCAGGAAGCCGGCGATGCGCTCCAGCCGGTACGGGGCGACCATGATGAGGATGACCATGATGAAGCCCATCAGGGCGAGCATGCCCACGAAGAGCCTGCCCGGCGTGCCGATCACCCAGAGCAGCGCCAGGAAAATGGTCAGCAGCAGGAAGGTCGTGCCCAGGTCGTCGCCGAGCATGACCAGCATGCAGAGGATGCCCGCGCCCGGCATCAGCGGGATCAGCAGCTGCCGCCAGTCCGTGAGCTGGCCGAGCTTCTCCTTGCGGGCCAGCAGGTCGGCCCCCCACAGCACGAAGGCGAGCTTGGCGAACTCGGATGGCTGCAGCTGGAAGGGGCCGAGCTGCACCCAGCGGGTCGCCCCGGCGGTCGGCACCCCGATCGTGATGGCGAGCAGCAGGCCGATCACCGACAGGGCCATCAGCGGGTACGCGGCGGCCCGGAAGACAGCGGGCGACGACCGCGCCGCCAGCCACATCAGCGGCAGCCCGATGGCCACCCCGAGTAGCTGCTTCTGGAATCCCGCGTAGGGGGAGCCGCCGTTGTCCAGGGCCGCCGCCGACGATGTGGACAGCACCATGACCAGGCCCAGTGCGAGCAGCAGCATGGTGATGCCGAGAACGAGGTAATAGGACGTCAGCGGGCGGTCAAGCAGGCCGAGCCGGCCAGTCAGCCTGCTGCGGGCCGCCGCGCCCCGTGCCGCCGCGCCCCGTGCCGCCGCGCCCCGTGCCGCCGCGCCCCGTGCCGCGAGCCGCGCCGGGCCGTCCGCCGGGGCGGCGGCGCTCACGACAGCTCCGCCAGCCGCCTGACCGCAGCCGCGAACGCGTCGCCGCGCGCGGGATAGTCGCGGAACATGTCGAACGACTGGGCGGCCGGGGCCAGCAGCACCGTATCGCCGGGCCCGGCCAGCCGCGCGGCGGCCTCCACCACGAGATCCATGGCTCCAGTGTCGGTGCCCGCGGTCTCAACAACCGGGACATCCGGCGCGTGTCGCGCCAGGGCTCCCCGGATACTTGCCCGGTCGGCGCCCAGCAGCACGACCGCGCGCAGCCGCGGCGCGGCCGCGCAGACGAGTTCGTCAACGTCCTCCTCGGCGCCCTTGAACAGGCCGCCGGCCACCCATACCACCGACGGGTAGGCGGCCAGCGACGCGGCGGCGGCGTGCGGGTTGGTCGCCTTGGAGTCGTCGATGTAGTCCACCTCCCCCACCCGGGCGACCAGGCTGATCCGGTGCGGCTCCGGCCGGAAGGCCGCGAGCCCGCCGGCGATGGCATCCGGCCCGGCGCCGTAGGCCCGGGCCAGCGCCGCGGCGGCCAGGGCGTCCGCCACGTTGTGCGGCGCGGCCGGCCGCACATCGCCGACGGCCGCGAGGCGCACGCCATCGCCGAAGGCGCGGTCGACCAGGCACCCGCCGGCGACGCCGAGTTCGCCGGCGCCAGGGGCACCGTGCCGGAACGCGACGATTTTCGCGGGCTCGCTGGCCATCGCGGCAAGCTCCCCCGAGCGCGGGTCATCGGCGTTGTAGACCGCGATCCCGCCCGGCGCGTAAATCCTGCCCTTGTCCCGCGCGTAGGAGCCGATGTCGCCGTGCCAGTCGAGGTGATGGGCGGCGACGTTGAGCACGACCGCGGCGAAGGGGCGCAGCGTCGAGCTCCAGTGCAGCTGGAAGCTGGACAGCTCGACCGCGATGACCGGGTAAGGCTCGGGGCTCGTCACCGCGGTCACGACCGATGTCCCGACATTGCCGGCCGCGACGGTGCGATGGCCGGCCGCGGTGAGCATCGCGGCGAGCATCCGGACCGTGGTGGTCTTGCCGTTCGTGCCGGTGACGGCCAGCCATTGCTGCCGCGAGCCGCCGGCCAGCTCCGGCCGCAGCCGCCACGCCAGCTCCACGTCGCCGATCACCGGCACGCCCGCGGCCGCGGCGGCGGCAAGCAGCGGCGCGTCAGGACGCCAGCCGGGCGAGGTGACGACGAGGTCGGTGCCGTCCGGCAGGACTTCGGCCGGCCCGGCAGGACCGTCCCCGAGCAAGACGGTCACGCCCGCGTCCGCGAGTTCCCCGGCCAGCTCGCGGCGGGCCTCATCGGCGCGCGCGTCGACCGCGGTGACTTTCGCGCCGAGCGCGGCCAGCGCGCGGGCGGCAGGCGGGCCGGATACGCCGAGCCCGGCCACGCACACGCTGAGCCCGGAGAATTCGTCGACCGGGCGCATCATCGGTGCATCCACTCCGAACCCCTCACCGTCTGCTTGCCGTGTCCCCGACCATTGCACACCGCTGGCCGACGGACGCAGCACCGCGCGCCGCGTGTCCCGCATCTCTGCGTGCCCGGCTCCGCCTACCCCGGCAGCCATTCCACGTAGAAGATGCCGAGGCCGAGCGCTATGAACAGGCCTGAGATCAGCCAGAACCTGATCACGATGGTGGTCTCGGCCCAGCCGATCAGCTCGAAATGGTGCTGCAGCGGCGCCATCCGGAACACCCGCCTGCCCGTCATCTTGAACGAGCCAACCTGGACGATCACTGAGAGCGCGATGACGACGAACAGGCCGCCGAGTATGCCGAGCAGCAGCTGGGTCTTGGTGGTCACGGCGAGGCCGGCCAGCACGCCGCCGAGCGCGAGCGACCCGGTGTCACCCATGAAGATCCGGGCCGGCGGCGCGTTCCACCACAGGAAGCCGAAGCAGGCGCCGAGCACCGCGGCGGCGACCACCGCCAGGTCGAGCGGATCGCGAACCGCGTAGCAGTGCGGCGCCAGCGCGACCGTGCAGTCGTTGCGCAGCTGCCAGTTGGCGATCAGCACGTAGGCGGCCAGCACCAGCGTCGCCGACCCGGTGGCGAGACCGTCAAGCCCGTCGGTCAGGTTCACCGCGTTCGACGTGCCGGCGATCATGAACATGATCCACAGGACGAACGGCGCCACCCCGATCGACGGCCCGAAATCCCGCAGGAAGGACAGGTGGGCGTCCGCCGGGGTCAGGTCGTAGCCATCGGCGTAGCGCAGCACGAGGAGGGCGAACAGCGCGCCCACGACCGCCTGGCCTGCCAGCTTGGCGCCGCTGCGCAGCCCGAGGCTGGTCTGCTTGTAGATCTTGATGAAGTCGTCGATGAAGCCGACGAAGCCGAGGCCGGTCATCAGCATCAGCACGAGCAGGCCGGAGGCCGACATCGGGTCGCTGGTCGCCTCGTGGCCGACCAGGTAGCCGATCAGCGCGGCGATCACGATCACGGTGCCGCCCATGGTGGGCGTGCCCCGCTTCGTGAAATGCGCGGCCGGGCCTTCCTCCCTGATCAGCTGGCCGTAGCCGCGCCGGGTGAAGATCTTGATAGCGAGCGGGGTGCCGAACAGCGCGAGGATCAGGGAGACGCCGGCCGTGACGAGGATGGTCTTCACCGCGGCGGCTCCTTCGCCCCGTTCAGCGGCCGTTCCCCGTCCGGCGCCCGTTTCCCGGTCAGCGGCCGTTCCCCGGTCAGGGCGAGCGCGACGCTCTCCAGCCCGGCCGCGCGGGACGCCTTCACCAGCACCACGTCGCCGCGCTCCAGCAGGCCGCCGATCGCCTCGACCGCCGCGGCGGCGTCGGGCACCCCGACCAGCTCGCCGTGCCAGGCCCGGTGCGCCCTGGCGCCGGACAGGATCGGCTCGGCCGCGGCGCCCACCACGACGAGCCCGGCCAGGCCGGCCTCTGCCGCGAGCCGGCCCGCCTGCTCGTGGAACTCCCGCTCCTGGCGGCCAAGCTCGGTCATGTGGCCGAGCACGGCGAACGCCCGGCGGCTGCGCGCCAGCACCGCCAGGGTGCTCAGCGCCGCCCGCATCGCCTCCGGGTTCGCGTTGTACGCGTCGTTGATCACCGTCACGCCATCCGGCCGCTCGGTGAACTCCATCCGCCACCGGCTTCGCGGCACGGCGGCGGACAGCCCGGCGGCGATCTCGGCCGCGCTCATGCCCAGCTGGCCGGCCAGCGCGGCCGCCGCGAGCGCGTTGATCACGTTGTGCTCGCCGTGCAGCCGGAGCGCCACCGCCGCCGAGCCGTCGCCGGTGACGAGCGTGAACCTGGCCCGGCCCGCCTCGTCCAGCGCGACCCGGTCGGCGCGGACGGCCGCCACGGCATCGCGGCCGAAGGTCACCACCCGCGCGGCCGTGCCCGCGGCCATCGCCCGCACCCGCGGATCGTCGGCGTTCAGCAGGGCCACGCCGTCCGGCGGCAGCGCCGCGGGAAGCTCCGCCTTGGCCCGCGCCACGTCGTCGATGCTGCCGAACTCGCCCGCATGCGCATGGCCCACGCACAGCACTACCCCGAGCCGCGGCGGCGCCACCTCGCAAAGGCTGGCTATGTGCCCGGGCGCGCGGGCGGAGAGCTCGGTTATCAGGTAGCGGGTCTGCTCGGTGACGCGCAGCACCGTGAGCGGCAGTCCGATTTCATTGTTGAACGAGTTGCGCGGCGAGACTGTCGGCCCGGCAGCCTCGATCAGCTGCGCGGCCAGGTCCTTGGTCGTGGTCTTGCCCGACGAGCCGGTGATGCCCGCGATGACGGCGGCCGGGACCCGGTCGACCACCGCCCGGGCGAGCCTTGCCAGGGCGGCGGCGACATCGGGGACGATCAGCGCGGGCACGCCGACCGGCCGTGCGGCGAGCACCATGGCCGCCCCGGCGGCGACCGCCGCCGGGGCGAAGTCGTGACCATCGGCGCGGGTCCCCGGCAGCGCGGCGAACAGGCTGCCCGGCACCGCCTGGCGCGAGTCGATGATCACCGGGCCGGTCACCAGCGCGGCCGGATCGGTGATCATGTCGCAGGCGGCGCCGGTGATGCCGGCCATCTGCGCTGCGGACAGCGGGATCACTGTTCCTCCGGATCGGCTGGCTGGGCGCTGCGCCCGGCGGCGCCGTGCCCCGGCGCCGTCTCGCTGGCCGCGAGACGGCGCGCCAGCGCCTCGGCGGCTACCGCACGGTCATCGAACGGGATCACCGAACCGCCGACGTACTGGCCTCGCTCGTGACCCTTGCCTGCGACAAGCACCACGTCTCCCTTGCCGGCCTGCTCGATGGCGAGGCCGATGGCGGCGGCGCGATCAGGCTCGATGATCACGTGCGCCCGGTCCTGCGGCGGGACCGCGAGCACGCCATCAAGCATCTCGGCAAGTATGGCGAGCGGATCCTCCGAGCGCGGGTTATCGCTTGTGAAGATGGCCGTTTCGGCGAGACTGGCCGCCGCGGCGCCCATCAGCGGGCGCTTTGCCCGGTCCCGGTCACCGCCGCAGCCCAGCACGATCGCCAGGCTGCCCACGGTGACCGGACGCAGCCCGCGCAGCACCGCCTCCACCGCGCCCGGCTTGTGCGAGTAGTCAACGAGCACGGTGAAGTCCTGGCCGGCCTCCACGCGCTCCAGGCGGCCGGGGACCCCGGCGCAGGCCGCGACGCCGGCCACCGCGGACGCCAGCCCGACGCCCACCTCCACCAGCGCGACGATGGCCGCGAGCGCGTTGGCGACATTGAACGGCCCGGGCAGCGTCACCGAGGCGTCGGCGGCCACGCCGCCGGGGCCGATGACCCGGAAGCTGCTCCCGTCCGCACCCGCGCGGACGTCCGTGGCGATCCAGTCCGCGGCCGGATTGCCCGTGGCGGAGAAGGTGGTCACTGGTATCCGCGAGCTGGCCACGAGCTGCCGCCCCCGGGAATCGTCGATGTTCACCACGCCGGCCCGCGCGCGGCCGGGTGTGAACAGGGCCGCCTTCGCGGCGAAGTAGTCGTCCATGCTGGCATGGAAATCGAGGTGATCCTGCGACAGGTTGGTGAAGACCGCCACCTGATAGAAGATGCCGGCGACGCGCCCGAGCGTGAGGGCGTGGCTGGACACCTCCATCGCGGCCGCGGTAACCCCTCGCACCGCCATCACCGCGAAGAGCGCCTGCAGGTCGGTGGCCTCCGGGGTGGTGAGCTCGCTCGCGGCGGCCGCGGCGGCCACCCTGGTCTCCACGCCGCCGATCAGGCCGGTCAGGTGCCCGGCCATCCGCAGCCCCGACTCGATCAGGTAGGTCGTGGTGGTCTTGCCGCTGGTGCCGGTGACGCCGATCAGCTGCAGCCGGGCCGACGGGTTCCGGTAGATCCAGGCCGCCACCTCGCCCAGCCTCGACCGCGGATCGGCGACCACGAACACGGGCACTCCGCAGCCCGCGGCGAGATCCCGCCCGGCCGGATCGGTGAGGATGGCGACCGCGCCCGCCTGGACCGCCTGCTCGCAGAAGCGGGCGCCGTGCTGGCGGCTGCCCGGCAGCGCGGCGTACACGTCACCAGGCCGTACCCGGCGCGAGTCATGCGTGATCCCGGATGTCATGCCCGACTCGCGAAGGTCAGGGCCGGGCGCCGCCTTCAGCCCGAGCAGCACCGCGAGTCCCGCGAGCGGGCGCGGAGGGACGCGAGCTGGACGCGGGGCCGCTGGCACGCGCAGAGATTACCCCCGTTCACGGCGCAGTGAGCCGTACCTTCGGCGGCTTGCCGCCATCCGGGGCAATCTTCATGGTCTGCAAGGCGAATTTCATCACCTGGTTGAACACCGGCCCCGCCACCGCGGCGCCGAAGTAGCTGCTGCCCTTCGGGTTCTGGACATGCACGGCCACCACGAGCTGAGGGTTCGAGGCGGGGGCGATCCCGACGTAGCTTGACCCGTGCTGGCAGAGGCAGCCCTTCTTCGGATCAAGGACCTGCGCGGTACCCGTCTTCGCCGCGATCGAGTATCCGGCGATGACGCCCCAGGGCTCGCCGCCGCCGACGCCGATCATCGGCACCTGCTGGAGTATGCGCATCAGCTCGCGCGCGGTCTTCGCCTTCAGTACCCGGCTGCGCGGCGGCCGGGCCGCTGGCGCGAACTTCCCGCTGGCTCCTGTCGTGCCCGCGACGATCGATGGCTGGACCCGTATCCCCTGGTTGGCGATGGTCGCGTACACGCTGGCCATCTGGACGGCGTTGACCGCGACGCCCTGCCCGAACGAGAGCGTGTACCGGGTGTCCCCATACCATTTTGACGGCGGCATCAGCAGGCCGGAAGTCTGGCCGGGAAGGTCGAGGCCGGTAGGCGACCCGATGCCGAACTTCCTGAAGTACCGGTACTGAATGCGCGGGCTGACGTGCTGCACTACCTGGACCATGCCGACGTTGCTTGAGTTCGCCAGGATTCCGGCGACGGTGTAGTGGGTCCCGGCCGGATGCGATTCGGCGTCGTGGAACGGGAAGCCATCGACGGCGATCTGGTTCGGGATCGGGTACACGCTCATCGGGGTCTGGCCGCCATGCTCAAGCGCCGCGGCGACGGTGATGGTCTTGGCCGTGCTGCCGGGCTCGAACACGCTGGCCACCGGGATGTCGGTGGTCGACGCCACGCTCTTCAGGGCGGCCGGGTTGAACGTCGGCCACTGGGCCATCGCCAGGATCTTGCCGGTATGCGGCTGCATGATCACTACCGAGCAGCTGTCCGCGTGGGTCAGCCTGACCCGCTCGGCGCACGCCCGCTCCGCCTCCCACTGCAGGTCGGAGTGGATGGTCAGGCGCAGGTTCCCGGCCGGCACCCGGGGATGGACCTTGTCCTGGGTGAGCGGGATCTGCTGGCCCGCAGCACCGGTTTCGATTCGCTCGGTGCCATCCTTGCCCGCCAGCAGCTCGTTGTACGCGTATTCCAGGCCCGCCTCGCCGCGCAGGTCGCCCGCCTGGGTGACATGGGTGTAGCCGATGAGGTTCGCGGCCAGCTCGCCGTTGGGGTAGACGCGGGCGTAGCTCGCCTGCTCGGCGATTCCCGGCAGGGTGAGCCTCGTTCCCGGCAGGGTGAGTTTGGCGATCTGATCGCCCGTCGCCGCGGGAACGCTCTTCTTCAGCACGACGTACTGCGGCGAGCTCGGATTGTCGATCAGCCACCGGATCCGGGCGGCCGGCATGCCGAGCGGGCCGGCCAGCGAATCGGCGACCGCCTGCCGCCGCGCGGCCGGGATCAGCACCGGGTCAGCGAACACCAGGTCGGTCTGCACGGTCATGGCCAGGACCTTGCCGTCACTGGACGTGATGGTCCCGCGGACCGCCGGGATCGGGATCGTCCGCAGCCGCTGGTGCTGCGCCATGTCCCGGTACGCGGACCAGTCCAGGCCCTGCAGCTGCACGAGCCGCCCGGCGAACACCGTCAGGACGAAGATGATGCACACGAACGCGACGTTCAGCCGGCGGCCAGGGCTGCCGCGGCGCAGGATCGGCCGGAAGACCTCGCGCGGCGGTGTCTGGCCACCGCGGGCGGCGGCCGGCGGGCGGCCCCGCTCGCTCGGCCGGCCCCGGTCGCTCCGCCGGCCCCGGTCGCTCGGCCGGCCCCGGTCGCTCGGCCGGCCCCGGTCGCTCGGCCGGCCCCGGTCGCTCGGCCGGCCCCGGTC